>Ga0209809_1000830_pt1 | contig 26781 bp, 21 predicted proteins | sample YNPMSTMetaG_FD_186172 | JGI IMG/M metagenome (GOLD analysis project Ga0209809, IMG submission 186172) | Anoxygenic and chlorotrophic microbial mat microbial communities from Yellowstone National Park, USA - YNP MS-T MetaG (SPAdes) (version 2) ...
TAGCGTTTAAGTCTTTAATCTGTTGGTTTAAATTTTTAATTGTTTCATCTTTTTGGGAAAGTTGATTTTGTAAGTTTTGATATTCTGATTTTAAAACATAGTTATTTTCAACCTCTTTTTTTTCAATAAACTCTTTTTTTACAACTACCCTGTGCCACATTTCAACGCATACTTTTACACTTTCTTTATTGTTTAAATCGATACCAAGATAATAATCGCTACTTGATCCTGATCCTAAAATTTGTCTTGCTTGTCTAACAATTCTTTCTACATCTATTTCATTCGGGCAGGCAGTTGGAACAATTTCAGAATGTTTTTTAATATGTTGTCTATCGCAGGGGATTTTATAAAACTTACAAATATCAGCCACTAGCTTAGCTGATGTATTATATAAAGCATCTGATGGAGTAATTCCCTTATACCACTCGTGTTCTATTCCAATAGACCTTTGATTTACATTATAGTTTCCGCAATGGTATGCGGTATAATACTCCTCCAATCCTTGATAAAGTTTTCCATCGTTTCCAATAATATAATGAGCAGAAACTTTTGTTCCTCTTGTTCCAAAGCGGTTTATAGCAGATTGAACCGTTCCAACGGTTGAATGAATAACAATAGTATCAATAGGCAATCTACTTTCATCGTAGTTCCCGGTTGCTGTTGTAAATTCTATGTTTGGTAAATTTGTCTCTACTCTTCTCATAAATTTTTATTTCAACCAAAAACTTAATGAATTTGGCATAATCAACACCAAAAACCACAAGATTATATAAATAATCATAATAACATCATCTATTGTTTGTCTACTGATTTTTATTTTAATTGTCTTCTTAACTTTTTAATAACTTCACTACCAATTATTTTGTTTTTTCTTGCTATTTCTAAAATACTTTTAAATTCTTCATTTGATAACTCTTTATTTGCCGACTTTAATATTTCAACTTTTTCATCATTTGTTTGAGAATAAATTAAACTATTTAAATATGGATTATCTTTTCCTTTAACAATTGCTACTCTAAATCTTTTAATAAGATTAGTTTTTTCTTGACTTGATGAGCCTTTTTCTAAAAACTCTTTTAATAACTTTCTTTCTAATTCTCTTCTTTTTTCAATCGTTGGATTTTTTTGATACTCTTTAACATAATCATTAATCCTATCTCTAATTTCCAAATACCTTTCTGCTTTTTTTTGTTCTATTAATTTTTCACTCTTTGAAAGTTTTTCTCTTAATCCTTGATCTGAAACTTTAATCCATCTTCCAGCAATATTTGAAATTACTGGTAAAGATAAAAATTTTTCCAAAGCGGTTGGATTTTTAGGATTATAAGATGGCAATACTATTGCAAGTCCTTGATTTTTAACCAACCAATCTAAAAGAATAGGAAATGAACGACTAAACCCTGCTTTAAATTCTTTTTCCGGAATAATTGGTCTGTCTCTATAAAAATCATAAGGATTATTGCCAGATAGATAAGATATTAAAGCACCAAGTCCAATAAATGATGGAGAAAGATTTGGTAATTGTCCAGCTCCAAATGAAAGAATTTCCATTATGCTTTTTACTATTCCATAATCTTTATTAATATTCATCGTCTTCCAAAATAATCCACCAATAAATCTTCCAGTCTCATCTTGAGGAATTCTAACATAGACAGATTTCCCATTTTCATCTAATCCAATTGGAATAATGTTATAGTTTGTTTTATCATATTCTGATATTCCGTTAATTATTTTTTTTAATCTATCGCCTAAATATCCTAAAGCCATTGCCATTATAATTAATTTTGGTAATATATTAACCAAAAATGTTTTATACCAAAAAGATGAAGCGTTAGCTTTTCCTCTTTTACCAGTTGCTATATATAAATCTGTCTTTAAGCCTTCTTTTATAGCATTTGAAAATAAAAAAATTGAATTAGTTATTAGTGTTGCTCTTCCTTTTACTCTAAAAGCTGGAGAACCGACTGATGTTCTTATAAATTCTGCTAATTGTTCAGGTGGCATTTCGCCTTTTAAATTTACATATGCGGCTACTTTTGGTAAAGTTTCAATAAAATCGCCAACTTTCCTCACTGTTTCTAAAACATTAATTATTGGAGACAATATCTTAAATTTCTTTTTTTTCGCAAATAATCCATATCCTTCTAAAATTCTTTCAATCTGTTGTTGATCGTTTGGTATTTCACCCGAAAAAACATCATTATAAGATAAACCTAAAATATTAGCATTTTCCATTTCTCTTATTAACTCATCTCTTAAACCAAAAGCTTTTTTAAAGGCTGGCTTTACTGCTTTTATATATCCTTTTCCTAATTTATAAGCATCAATAATAGGAGACAACGGCACTTCGGCTAATGTTTTATGAGGATAGTTTTTCCAAGCACGATTCAAGTCTCTTACAAAATTAAATGTTTGAAAACCAAGATTATATATTGTGAATATTGGTCTATAAAAATTGCTTTGAGAAATAGCTCTTGCGACATTACCAAGCATTTCTAAAGTAGAATTACTTGTCCAGTTTAAAGTCTCGGCTACATCTTTTGGCACATACCAACCCTGCGGTTTTCCGTTTTCTATTGTTATTACCAATCCTAAATTTTCATCTTTTGGCATCATTATATCTAAACTTTTTCCATTCCATCTTGTTTTTGCTTTTTCAATCTCATTGCTAAAATTTTCTCTTAAAAAGTTAATATTTAATTTTTTAACTTTATTTCTTTTTATTGCTTTATAAGTTGAGATAAGTTTCATTACTGTTGCTGTTGCTGGATTTGATATTTCTTTTAAAGTTCCAACTTGATGATAAACTCTTGGACTAATATATGTATCTAAATAATCTATTACTTGAAAAGTAGCATAAGCCGGGTTCATTTTCATTTCTTTTAATGTTTCTGGTGTATAATATCCTTCTTTTTCGGCTAAATCAACAACTTTTTTAACTCCTTTTCTAAACAATTCTTTTGCTTCTTGAAGTTTTTGCCAGTCTTCAGCCGACATTTGTTCTTCCATTTTCTTTAAATTAAATGAAGCAGTATTTGGATCATAACCTAAAGGATTAGCAAGCTCGCCTCGTTCATAAATAACCCGTTCATAAAATAATATTTTTCCCAATTTATTCCAACCATCTTCTACTTCTCTTGCTTTGGAAAAAGCTGGCTGTAAATTATCTTCAATAAAGTTTTTAACTTCAGCATCCGAATAAAGAAGTCCTTTTAAAGCATATTCTGGATTTAATTCTGGTGGGATTATTTTTCCTTCTTTTTGTAATTTATTTATTCTTTCAATAATTGGTCTGTTAACATCGTCAAATAAAATTTTTATTTGATAAACTAAATTTTTCTTTCTCATCTCTCTATCAACATATTTTGCTTTAAATTTTTCTTCTGCTTTGCTAAACATTTGGTTAATTTCCTCATCTCTTTTTTTAAATACCGCATCTTCTCCTTCATTTAATAAATTCCAAATCTCATTAAAGTTTTCCATCACTTCAGGTTTCCTATCTAAATATTCAAAAAATCCTTCCCAAAATCTTGGGGCTTTTTCTTTTAATAAAGCTGGATCGTTAAATAAAACCGATATAGCATCAGCATATAATTCTGATGATGAATAACGATATTTTGTATACTTTGGGTTGGCGTTTTCATCAAATGGTTTCCAAATTTGCGTTAATTTTTTTAATTCTTCTCTTATTACTCTATTGTTTAATTCTCCATAAAGATTTTTTAAATGTTTTTTAAGAGTAGCAATTCTACCAACTAAATTTCCTCTTGCCATTGTTTTGTCAGGTAGAAAGTCAGCCAAATGACCAAGTTCGTGGGCTAAAACTTTAGCGGTTAATTCCGGGTTTTTAAATATTTCATAACTTAATTTAATATCAAATGTTTTTGGATAAAAAGCGCCTAAAGCAGTCTTAAATCTTGAAGACAACTTAACTTCTTTACCTAATAAATTTTTAGCAATCCGAAGAATTTCTGGAAACTCAACCACTTTTATATCATTAATAATTTTTTCTGGACTTTTTATATTGGAATAACCACCAACATCAGCAAATCCCGATGGGGCTTTTCTTGTATCTGTAGTAAACAAACTTCTTTTAACAAAAAACGTTTTGTTTTCTTCAGCTAACCTTTTAACTAAAGTGTCATAATCATTTTCTTTTGCGACTAAATTTATTCTTTCTTTTTTAGCGTTTTCAAGTTTTTGTTTAAATTCCTGTTCTTTTTGTTTAATTTCCTCTTCCTTTACTTTTATTTTTTCATCAAAATCTTTTATTTTTTTATCTATTTCATCTACATTAATACCTTTTTTTCTTAAATCTTCTAACTCTTTATTTAATTCAGCTTTTGCCTCTGTTAATCTTTTACCCCAATAAATAACATCACTATCATTTTTATTTGCCATTGCTTCTTGTTTCCATTTTTCAAAATCTTTTATATCTTTATTTAATTCATTAACTACGCCTAATTGTCTTCCAGCAAAAGCTCTTTCTGATTTTAAAACCGCTAATTCTTTTTGAAGTTTTGACATCGCAAATTCTTTTTCTGCCTGAACTCTAATTACGGGATCTGTTATTAACTCTATCTTCATATTTTCAAAATCCAAATCACCAACCTCAACTTGTTGTCCGGTATAACTCCAAATATTCTTAATTCTTTTTTCTTTTGTTTCTAATTTCTGAAAGATAAAACTATCAACTGAATTTTCAATTAATGGATAATGAATTCTTACTTTTGCCCATTGATTACCTTGTCTCCAAAGTCTTCCTTCTATCTGTTGAATATCAGTTGGATTCCACGGCAAATGTAAATGGAATAAATCAGTTGTTTTTTCTTGTAAATTCATTCCAACTAAAATCGCTTCAGAGCCAATTAAAATCCTTGTTTGTCCTTTGTTAAATCTATTCTGTATCTCATATTTTTCATCAATATCCATACCACCCGAAACAAATTCTATTTCACTCGGTTTAATATTATATTTTTTAACTAAATATTCTTTTAATAAAGGATAATATTCAACTCCACGAGGCATATAAATTATTTGATTAGCTTCTTTATTATCTTTGTAATTTTGAGCAACACTATCTAAAGCAAATTTAATTTTTGGTGAAAAATTAACAAAATTTTCATAAGTTAGTGGTGGAAGTTGTATATCCTTATCATTAGCAAATCTTGATAAATATGGTGATAGAGTAATATTTTGTAATTCAGTTATCGCAACAATTGTTCCACCTTTTTCTTTATCTTTAAAAAGTGGTTGTGCTTTTAAAATCATTTTTACTTGTTCTTTTGTTGGAGACAAAATAACTTTTCGTTTATCTTTTATTGGTCTTTCTAATTCATTATCTCCTGTTTCAAAACTAATATATTCCGTAACTAACTTTTGTAATTGTCCTAAATTGGTAAAGTTTTCAATAACATCTTCTTCTCTTACTTCTTGATTGGCTTTTAAAACAAGCTTTGATTTTAAATCCATAAACATTGACATAAAATCATTAACATTTTTAAGCTTCATTTGTTCTAATTTCTTTTTACCAAATAAAGATAAAATAGAATAAATTTCAAGCGGATGATTGGAGAATGGAGTAGCTGACAATCCAAAAACATTTCTTCCGTTATTATTGTTTAAAATATATTGAGAAATAAAATATGATTTTACTCCTCTTGATGAACTTGAACCTCTAACATTTTTATAATCATTTGAACCTCTTCTTTCAACTTTTGCTCCTGTGAAGATATTTTTAAAGTTATGAACCTCATCAAAAACCACTCCATCAAATCCTAAATCCTCAAAAAATATCTCTCCTGTTGTTCCTTTTAAAGCCTTTCCACCATATTCTTCTGCTGTTGCCTCAAGTTTAGCTCTTTGTCTTGATGTTATTTTTGGCGGCTCTAAAACATCTTGAAGTCCAGTCATTAGTTTATTATAAGTTTCCATTCTAAAACCAAGTCTTGACATACCTTCATAACTCATTAAAGAGATTGTCCCATCTTCAATTTTAAGATCGGATAAATTGCCTTTAAACTTTTTGCCTAAATTCATTAAAGAATTTATTTTTACATTTGGTATTAAATCTTGAATTTCATTAAGCCATTGATAATAAACTGAATTTGGAACAATAATAAGCGGTCTTTTTACCCAACCTCTATACATCATTTCATTAATTGATAAAATAGCGGTCATTGTTTTTCCAAGTCCTACCTCATAAGCCAAAAGTCCAACTCCTTTTGTTGTTAAAAAAGATATACCTTCTTTTTGTAATTCTCTCAACTTTAATGGTTTCCCTTTAAAAGTAGCGTTAACTTGTGAAAGAAGCGGTATTTTTTTATAATCAGGTTTAACATACGCATTAAACAAACGATTATAACTATCCTCTATAATTTTTTTATTCTCATCAGACAACTCATTTAAAAAACGATTAAACAATTTATCTCCAATCTCTCGTCTTCTTCTTCTTATTTCAATATTTCTTATTTTATCACCGGTATTAACTATTTTTCCGTTTATATATTCTATAACTTCCCATTCTGAAGAATTTTCAAAAGCTTCTCTTGGTAAATCAGATAACCATTTTTTAAATTCAGTAATAATATTAACTAATTCTTCATTTCCATCGTCTTTTTTTATTTTTATTTTTAATTGTTTAACAAACGATTCATCATTTGGTTTTAATTTAATTTCATTTATTTTTTTCGGTTTTGGCAATACTTCTAAAAGTCCTTTTTTTTGTTTTTCATATTGATCTTTATTTAATAAATCTTTATTTTTTTCTAATCTATCAAGTTTTTCATAAATATTTCCAGAATAATACAAAACATTTGGATAAAATTTATTTACTAAACCAAGTCCGGTATCAGATTCAACCAATGGATCAACTGCAATCTCATCTGATTTAAATTCTTTTAAGCTTGTAATATCCTTTCCTAAAGTTTTTAGAACATAATTTACATCAAGTTCTCCACCCGGTAAAACATTTTTCCATAATTCTTTTTCTTTATCTGACAATTCATTTAAATATATGGTTTTATCTTTTTTTGTGCTTACTATAATAACATCTTTTTTTGCTTTTCTTATAATTTCTTTTGGTTGTTCTACCCGTGATACATTGTCAATTTTTCCTTCTTTTAATGGCTCTTCTGGTTTTTCTGGTGTTCTATCTATCTTTGGTAATTCTTTTATCGGTTCGCCACTTAATATACTTTCAAATCTTTTTTTTAAATCTTCTAAAGTTCCTTTAACAACATCTTCACCAAATCTACCTGCTCTTTTTTTAACTTCACCTAAAATATTGCTTGGAAAATGAGTAAAGTAATTTCCATCGGATAATAATAAAGGATCGGTTTTCCCGCCTTTTTTAAAAATAACAATATCCGTTCCTATATCAGTAGTTCCAAAAATACCACGAGGAAGTCTAAAAGCCTCAATTAAAGTAGCGTTTTCTCCTATTTTTTCTTTAGCATAATTTACGCTATTGTCCAAAAAGCTTGATGGCATAACATAAGCCAATATTCCATTTTTTTCAAGTAAATCTATTCCTCTTTTTAAAAAGTATTCCTCATATTTTCTAATCTTTGGTTCTTCACCAAGGCCTAAATAAAATCCTCTATGGTCGCCATAAGGTGGATTTCCGACAATAATATCAAATGTTTTCCCTTTAATATCTAACTTATTTCCTCTTTCATCAATAAATATACTTTCAAACGGTTTATTTTGAACATAAGCTTTTGGATAAAGGATTTTGGTAATTTTTGCTGATATTGGATTTATCTCATAAGCCTCAAAACCAAAGCCATCTTTAGTTTCTTTTATAAATCTTCCAGTTCCAACCGCTGGCTCAAGTAAAGAATAATCTTTTGGTATCTCATCAATGTTTAAAATCTTTTTTATTCTTTTCCAAATAAAATCAACTACTTCTTGTGGAGTATAATATTCATCCAAAACCCCTCTTTCTTCAACTCCTGCTTTTGCTAATCCACCGCTTCCCGTATATTGTTCAAGAAGTTTTTTATCTTCAGAAGTATAATTTTCTGGATTATCTCCTTTTTCTTTAAGAAGTGCTTCTACTTTAGCATTTATTTGCTGTTGTTGTAATGGTGTTATCCGTGTTGGAGGTCGCTCTCCAGAGATTGAAGAGCGTTTATTATACTCCCTCCCGGCTGACTTGCCAGCCTCATCACTTGTTCTTTCAATGTTTCCGGATTGCTTTTCGCCCACCGATATAGGACTGGGAAGTTCTTTTTGTCCAGTTTCTCGCCCAGAAACATTATTTCGTTCTTTGCCATATAATTCTATTTTAGTATCTTTTTCTATTTTGTCAACTTTTATTTCTTTATTAGCTTCGTTATAAATTTCAGTAAGAAGTTCTATCATAGCATCTCTTCTTGCCCATTGTTTTATTACTGTTTCTTTTAATTTTCTTGCTTCTGGTGTCATTCGATTTTCTACAGCTTTACTAAAAGCTTCTTCTGTTATATATTTTTGACGCTCAGAAAGTTCTTGATAAATTGATTTAGTAATTTCTTCTGGTCTTGTTTTAAATTGCTCAATAAACTCCTCTGCGCTTTTATATTTTCTTGCTTCTTTAATAAAAGGTTCAAGTTCGAGAGGTATTTTTGTTTTAACTTGTTCTGCTATTTGTTCTTTTGGTTTTTCTGGTGGTTTAACTTCTGATATTTCTTTATTAGCAAAGTTATAAATGTCGATTAGTTTGGAAGGACGAGTTAAAATATCTGGAACATCTCTTTTATGATATGACGCATAACTTCTTATTTGTCTGCCAACTTCTTCCAATCCATATTTTTTAATATCTTTTAAAAAAGATGGATATAATCCCTTCCTTTCTGATTCTGTTAGTTTTCTCTCTACTCCAAATTGTCTTATATATGCTTCAAACAATTTTTCTTTTACAAATTCTTCCGCGCTTTTATAATTCTTTGCTTCTTCTACTAATGATTGAAATTCTGGAGATATTTCTGGTTTTGTTTTTTCTAATACTTTTATTTTTTCCTCTGATGGTTTAACTTCAGGTTTTGTTTCTGGTTTTATTTGTGTTTTTGGTTCAACTCCATACTGCTTTATTACATCTTCTAAAATCTTATTTAATGGAGTATCCCAATAACGATCAGTATATGGTCGCTCGGTAATTCTTACTAAAAATTCATCTCTAAATTCTTGCCATTTTTCGCTTACATTAGTATACCCATCTCCAATTTCACCTAAATCTAATCCCATTTCTTTTGCTTTTTGTAAAGCCATTCTTCCAAGTTTCATAGCAAATTCAGTTTGTTTCTCTTCAAGTGTTTGTTCAGCTTCTGATATTTTTTGCTGAAGATTTTCAATTTCTTTATTTATTTCTTTTTTCTTGTCAATTGCTTCTTTACTTCTATCACTTTTTATTTTCTTTAATTCATTTTCTAATTGTTTTATTTTTTCCTGTAATGGTGCTTTAAATTTATTAAGCTTTTCATTAGCATTATTCCATCTTTCATCAAAATCTGATGGTGTTTGATAAAACGCTTCTTCTACTTTATCAAGACTATATTCGCTACTAACATCAAATTTCTTAACCTCTTCCCCAGTTGTTTTTGGAAGTTGTTCTGGAGGTTTTTTCAAAGGTTGTTCAGGAGTAATTGCTGGTTTAACTTCTAAAGAAGATGGGGAAGAAGTTTTTAATGTATTAAATATCTCTTCAAATGTGTATAACCCATCAATTTTATCTTTACCGCGATATATAACTGGAACTTCTTTATTTAAGCTTCTAAAAGCCTCAAGTCTATGAGAGCCATCAACTGTTATAAACTTATCACCCTCTTTTTGTATTTCAATCGGTTCTACTTTTTTACCTTCCTTTATCATTTTGATATAATCAGCCACTCCTTTTTCATCAACTGAATCACGAGCAATTATTTTATCTGGCGATAATTTACCAATTTGATTAGTTTCTTGAGCTGAAAATAAAGCATCAGCAAAATCTTTTGCCGATACATAATCTTTAGCTTTGTTTAATTCAGGAATATCTTCAGCTAATTTTTTTATTTGTCTACTTTGTATTTCTTTTGTAATAACCGGTGGTATTTTCGGTTTTTCTTCGGTAGTTGTTGGTTTTTTTGGTTGAATAACTATTATATCTTGATTTTTATTTTCCGCCTCCAACGCCCCTTTTATAAGTTTTTTTCCTTCTTCTGTCTTATCATAACCATTTTTAATAACTTCATTTATTATTTCCTGTGGTGTATATCTTTCTTTTTTAAAGATAGATGGGTCAAATTTTTTTGATTTTCCAGTCAAAAATTCATAAGCAGAATTTAAAGCTATTTGTTCTTTTGTTGAACCAGTAATATCTGGATGAACTTTTTTGGAAGCTGAACGATAAGCTTCATTTATTTTTTCAATCGGATCACCTAATTTAACTTTAATATCAGAATATTCATTTAAAACTTTTAAAGCCTCAACTCTTAAAATCTTATCAGTTTGTCTTCCTTTTACAAAATCAGACACTCTTCCTTTCATTCTTCCCCAACCATCTAAAATTCCCAAAACCATACCGGAAACAAAAGCATCTTCATTTGAAGCACCACTTAATTTAGCCAATCCAAATCCCAAACCAAAAGAAGCCGGGATTGAATATCTTGTTTTTTCAACAAATCCCAAAGCAGTAAATGGAACTGAAACAACTACATCTTCAGCAAATTTTTTAAACCTATCTTTTAAATCTGGATCTAACTGTCCATAAATTGAAAACGCCCCAATATTTTTTAAAAGTGGTAAGGTATAACGAGCTAAACGAGGATAACTTTTAATAAAGTTAGTGATTAAAGTAGATCCTTCTGCTAATCCAAAAAGTTTTTTTCCTATATTTTGAATAGTAATTGCTGTTCCAACCGCCTCACTTACACCAGCAATAATTTTATCAGCTAAATCAGGATTAACTTTTTCTTTTGGTTTAATAATTCCACCAGTTAAACCTTTAATAAAACTATTTTTTGATGTTTGAAATTTATCATCAAATTTTCCAATTAAACTTTGTTCATATTGTTTTTGTAATGTTTTTATATCTTGTTTACCTCCTTCTGGTTCTGGTGAGTATACTGGTTTAGGTAAAATAGGAAATAAATCATAAATACTAATACTTTCTACCCCTTGAGTTAATCCTTGTCTTACTTTACCTAATTCTTCTTTAACTGGTTTTGGGACAAATGAAAAAATAACATCTTTTATTTTAATAACATTCTCTTTTATTTTATTAAACCCTTCAAAAAAAGATGGAGTAGTTACTACTTGTTTTGGTTGAGATATTGTTAATGATTGTTTAGGTTTTGATGCTTCATAATTTAAATATGTTTCTGCCGTATTTAAATCCCATACGCTACCTTCTGGAGAGGGTGATTTTGGTGATGAAATTTTTATTCCTGATTGTTTTTCTGCTGTGTCTAAAGTCCATACTGCCATATTATTTTGGTTTCCAACTTGAATAACCCAAATCTTTCATTGCTTGAGTAATATAAGCTGCCGCTGTATTTTTATCTAAACCAGTTTTTTCCATCAATCTGTTTACTGCTAATAAATACTCTTGAGCCGATAATCTTTTATCGCCACTCCAATCTTCTTTATCAAGTTTTTGTAATTTTCCGTTAATTGTTCTATATTGTTCATCAATTACTCTTATAATTTCTCTTGCGTTTCCTGTAATATTTCTTTGTTGAGTAGTCGTTAATCCTCCAGTTCCAGAACCTTTACTTTTAGCAACTACTTGTTTGCTGATAATCTCTCCAGTGTCAACATTAACAACATAAAAACCTTGATTAGTTCCATCATCAAATTCTTTCACAACTGTTTTAAGATTTTTTGCTTTGTTTAATTTAATAGCCGATTCAATCATAGAAGAAGAAATACCAGTCATTCTTGTAATATTAGCTATATCCTCACCCGTTGCTCCATCAAGCATTCCTGATTGGAGTAAGAAATTTAATTGTTCTCTTGCATCTCGTGCCTGTTGACTATTAATATCAAATTGTTTCAATTGAATCTTAAGTTGTGTTTCTATGTCAGCTTTCTTTTTGGCTATTTCATCTCTAATAGGAGCAATAGCATTTTGAAAATCAGTTGTTAATTTTTGAATTCTACCAACTCTGTTTGCTTCGGATAAAAATGGATTGTCATTAATTTTTGATACTGCTTGATTATAAGCTTGCGTTTTTGATTTTAAATCATTTTCTAATTGTTCTATTCCTAAATCTTTATACAACTTATCGTATAATCCTTTTAAATCAATAGTTGGCGTTTGCTGTTGTCCTAAAATACTAAAAGCAGATGATGATGGTATTGATGGTGATGATGGTGTTGGAGTAGATGGTGGTGGATTATATGTGGCGATTGGTTTTGGCTGTGGTTGTTGTTTTAATTTTTGAAGATAGTCCCAGTTAGCTGGATTAGTCTGTTGAACAACTTCTCTTGAAACTTCTTTTCCTGCTCCTATCTGATTGCTTTGTGGGTGAATTACTCCCGGATCGGAAAAAGTTCCGTTCCAATATTGTCTTCCTTGATACCAACCACCTTGCTTAAACCCACCTTTTGGCGGTTTTATGCCAAGCTGTTCTGGTGTATATATTCCTGCCATAAATTATTTAAAAAAATCATTAACTTCAAAGAAAGTTGTTGTTTTTTTATATTTATTTTGATTTTTCTGAATTTTATCCCAAGCAAAAGCTAAAATTTGTTTTGCTTCTAAACTTCTAAATTGACCCGGTTGTTCATCTTCACCTTTTTTCTTTAATATAGCAACGGCTTCTAAAACTATTGCCTCATTACAATCTGGCATTGAATAAGAAAAAATAGTAGTATCATTATTATTAACTAAAGTATCTACTGTTTTTAATCCCCAAATTGTTATGTTATTATTTCCGTTTGTTGTTGGTGTTGGATAAATAAAAAACCTTTTCCATTGTGTTGACCATAGTCTATCTGCTCCTGATGGTATACCATTGGCTTTTTCGTAAAGATAGTCTTTAAAAACCAGCGGATCGCCATAATCTTCACCATCAACCTCAAGTTTCCAAGCTGAATCGGGTTGCCAGTTGTTTGGATAATCGTAATACTCTTGATTAGCAATAGTTGATGTGGTTAAAGCATCTTCAAGTTGAGGCCAAGGATATAAAGCACCGCATTTGATATATGCTCTATTTATAGCAGATTTAATAGTAGTTTCATCAAAAAGACTACTGGTTGCGGGTATTGATAAATCGCTTTTTACTGCATTTATTAATTCAGAAAAAGTATTCATAATAATTTAAATATTAGAAGATAAAGATATTTATTCGCAAGTTATTTTTTTACTAAAAGATTGGAGGCAATTTTAACCTTATACTTATAAACTTTTATCGAATTTTTCTTAAATCATTATAAGAAACAACTTTACCCCATTTTTTTTTAAATTGGTTAATTCCACTTTCTAAAAAAGTTAAAGAACCTAAATTTAAATATTTGAAACCTTCTTCTTTTAATTCTTTTATTAAATAATAAATTATGATATAACCAGCATTATCATATTTTTCATTATGATATAAAATTTTCACTTCAAACATATTTTTAAAATAAGACAAATAAGATAAGGCGGCTAAATCGTTGTTTTTTTTATAATATAAAGAATAAACTCTAACATTTTCTTTACCTTTTAAACAATTCTCACACATTTCACTTAAAATTAACCTATCAGAAGGATAAAGATAATCAAAAACTATTTCTTCTTTTTTTATTTTATAAACTCTTTTAAACTCATAATTATCTTTTTCTTTTAAATGTCGCTTTAAATCAGAATTTATTATAAAATTTTCTAAATTTACTATTACTTTTTTTGTCGTAAAATCAATTTTTTTTTCTTCAACTACTTTTTTTTCTACTAACTTATTATTTTTAATTTCAAATTTGTCTATTCCTTTAATTAAAACCTTTTCGGCTAAATCATTATCAATATCTAAATAATTAAAATTTTTATTTTTAGTTGATATTTTAGCTTTATTTTTTATTTTATTTTCTTTGCTAAATATTACTGAATATCCTACGATGTTATTATTTTCATCAAAAAATATTCTCATTTTAATTTTTGTGTAAAAACATAAATTTTATAATTAAAAGTTAAATTAGAAAATATATTAAAATTTTGTCCTTGACGCTCATAACAATAAGCACTTAAATAGAGCCTTACATAATTAGGATAAATATAATAAGTAAAAAATAATGATTGAATATAAAATTTACCACAATCAACACATTCGCTATAATCCAAAGGTAAAATAGAATATAAATTATTACAATCTTTTACTAAAACTTTAACTATTGGATAATAACCTAAATTATGATAAACATTAACATAAGTTTCTCTATCTGGGTCAGAAGCGTATAAAGTTATACTTCCTGAAAAAATTCCATATAAAGATAAACTTTCATATTTGCTCCAAAAAATATAATCTTTTGGATTGTTAGAATTTATATTAGCCGTTGGTTTTGCTATTTTTATTCCATAATTTCCCATTTTAATCAAAAGGGTCATAATATATAATGACAAAATATGGAATAGAATTTCCCTCGGCATAACCACACAGTCCCGATACATAAATATATAAATTGTTATTATTAACATAAACATTCACAATTTCATACATACCTACTCCACAATAATTACGATAAGGAATTTGTCTATACCTTGTAGAAGAATTTGTTGGTTTCATATAAGCATCAAACAATGGGGTATAGCCCAATCCGTGATATATAGTTTTAGTTGTCCCTTTTGAATCAGAATAAACAAAGGAACTTTTTTCAATTAATTTTATTTTTAATAATGGATAAGAAGAATGGTAAATATAATCACCCAAAGATGGAGAATTAACACTATAACCACTTTTAGCTATTTTTACACCATAATTTCCCATAATTAACCCTCATAAAATATAACAAAATATATATTTCTATTATAACAACTAATATAAATAGAATTTTCGTTTACTCCAAAACTTGCTGGGGCTAAAGAACCATCCGCTCTTTCAACCCAAGCCATTGCCGCTGGCACATAGCCTAAATTATGATAATAAGTATAACCAGAACTACAATAAACACCTGTTTTTATAAAAATTTTATGACTTTCAACACTGGATAAAATTGTTAAATATCGTGGCGGAGCGTTTTTAACATCATATTGAGATGGCGCGTTTGGTTTTAATATTTTAATTCCATAATTTGGCATAATTAAAATCCGTTAAGCTGATAACCTATTAAAATTATATCTCTTGAACCATCATTTATTATTATTCTATTATTTGCTCCATCTAACCTAACATAAGACCCACCAACTCCGCTTCCAACATCAACAGTTCCAGTAACTATACTTGCTGAAGTTAACTGACCTGAAAAAGTAGCATTGCCTGTATCTCCATCAATTGAAAAAGTATTTACTCCGCTTGAATTTTTAGCAATAATTCCGTCTGGAGAAATAAGAATTTCACCACTTACTGAATTTTGATATTTTCCTATTCTTATTGCTCCACTGTCCGTAAATTGATATTCTTTCATTATCTTTTGAGAAGAAGTATTTAAAGACTTTGTAATAATATCTCTTATTGGTGGCATTCCAGTATCTTTTATTTCTTCTGGTTTTAAAATCTGCGATGACTGACTACCTGATGAATAATTAAAATTTTGACCAGAAAAAGGAAAAGGTTGTTCTTGAATTTCTTCCGGATAAAAAACCTTTTCATCTGCCATAAGATTTAATCAAAATAAATTTTAATATCATAAACTTCTGGTGATACATTACCATTTGGATTTAAAACCACTCGTGGTTCAAATATCTCACCTTCTTCTTGAATTGAAAAATGAGCTTTTTTACCACCAGTTTTATTATATGAGTTAGCCCCATCAATTGTTTTTGCTTGAACAAAATTACCATTTTTATCAATTCTAAACCAAAATTCAACCGAACAACCAGAAGGTAAAGGATACATTGTCAACTCCGCAAATTTCCACTGAACAATATTACTTATACCTTTTGGCTTTATTTTTAAATCCAATCCTTCATATACACCAATTGCTTTGTTTGATGGATCAACTGATTTTACTCCATAAGTTAAACCAGATTTATAGCTTGCTATTAAAGTTCCATTAAAATTAACAATCGCTCCAATTTCATCAGCCTCTAAACTATAATCTAAATTTAAAACAAAAGGTCTATTTTTATTTAATCTTCCAATACTATAAATTCCATTATATCCCAATGCCCCTCCATAAACGCCAAAATAAGCTAAATTTCCAACTTCCTGTTTGTCAATCCAAGACAAAGCCGTCTCTTCCCATTCAAAAATCTGCGGTTGTTCATAATAATTACAAACTCCACCGGGATTAGTTTTTCCACCACCGGGAAACCTTTTTATCGGAATAGTATTTGACATATCAGCTAAATATATATCTCCATCGTTGCCAACCTGAATTAAAGGAAATTCAGCATCAATTTGAGAATTTATACCCCTGTCTTCTTCATTTACTTTATAACACCCAATGATAGTTCTACCGTTTCTTTCTATAATTGTTTTTGCGATATTTCCCGGAATTAAAGCTAAAGCCTCATTTGTCCAGCTTCCATCATAACCAACCATAGCCAACTTATCATAATTTGCTATTTTTGTAGCCCCAGCAATTTGTTTCATTGTGTGCCATTTAGCCGAAGTTAAGTTAGAAGCAAGCGTTGAAACATCAGACCAGTTAGATAATCCAGGTATTGGTTTTCTTTTAATTTTTGTATTATTACACCAACCTAAATATTTAGTCCCATTACTTTGAACCAATTCTTCTGCTCCTTTTATTTCTCCATCTGGATCAGTGTAAACCACTGACCAAACCCCGTTTGTTCTTTTGTAAATTTTACCACTACTTCCAAAACCATACAAATTTCCATCAGAACATTTAACAAACCATCTTATCAAATCAGTAAATACTCCGCTTCCTTCCTCTCTTAAAGCCTGTTGACAATAGAGACTGTCAGTAATCCTTCTTATATTTAAATTTTTTCCAAACTTAAAAGCTCCCGGAATTCCTTTATCCTCATAATCTGAAATTCCGCCTGAAAATTTGTTAATATGATATATCATAAAAAAATGATAAACTATTAATCTATTTATTGGCAACAATTTGTATATTTATTAGTATAAATGGTGTTTTTCTTTGAATATTTTAAAGAATAAGTAGGAGGATTATTATTTTGGTATTTACTGTTATATGAGATATTTTTTAGACTATATTTTAAACTATAAATAGAATTTTTTCTATCATATTTGTTTAAAAATTTATTAAATTTATTCTCCAATCCAATTTTATAATAATTTTCTTGAAGTAAATAGCCACCATCTTCAAGAAGTAAATAATTAAATACATCATAATATTTTTCAAAATAAGGAAGACAGACATTAAAATAATCGGTGGATAAAGTATAAGTGATTGGAATATTAACATTATGGCTTTCTTCCGTTAAAATAAAGGAACTATCCTCAAGAAGCAAAAAAAAAGAGTTTTCTTGTTTTAAATAATATTTAACATAAACAGTATTATATTGATCGTTTCTTTGAAAAACACGAACAGAGATATTGTTGTTTTTTTTGTAATTTTCTATATAAGCCTCAATTTTATAACTTAAAGTAAAATTAACATTAGCCGAGCCTAAATATCTTATATCAACTGTTTCCCAAAGTCCAGTTGAATGATTGTAAATTTCAAAATAAACAGGTGAAAGAGTTGGAGACAATGAAGTTTTTCCTACCCATTTAATAGTTATTTTTTTATTTACTCCAACTGAAATTTTAAACAAATGGACAAGATAACAATCTTGACCGCTTAAATCAACATAGGTATCATCTTCATTATCTACAATTGAAATCTCGTTATTACTATACAAAGTAGATAAATCACTATCATCTAAAGCATAAATATTTGTTGTTAATGGAAATGTTCCTCTGCTGTATAACTTCATAATTCATATTTTTTTATTTATAAAACTTAATTAATCCAGTCTTTCAACACACAAACTAACACATTGCCCTTTGTTTTGTGGCGTGTTTCCAACACCGTTTTTGTTTATCCATTTGTTTATAAAGTCTTTTAGTTTTTGGTCCATAAATAAAATTTAAATATAATAAAATCCATTTATTGCAATTCTTGTCCCATTCACAATATCCGCAAAACCAACATCTGATAAACCATAATTTTTGTTAAAAATCAAATAATTATTGCTTGTATATGCCGCCCCCCAAGTATTTGCATCGTGCCAATTTCCACTTGATTTTCTTGCTATTAAACCAATAACTATTTGATTATTAGAAGAAGGAGAGACTGGAAGAAGCACTCTTAAAGTTCCTGACCAAGAACCAATATTATTTATGTCTTTATATATCATTAAATATACTGTCCTTCCTTTAATCGTAAATTGTGAAGCATAGTTGATTTCAGAATAAGTTCCCTCTGACCCACCAGTTCCTGAAACAGTTGAGTTATAGTTAAAATAATCTGGAAACCCTTGCGGGTTTTCTACCTTTGAGTAATAATTATCTGTAATTGGGGCGTTAGCAAGCGAATAATCACTTCCACCAGTTATCGTAATCGTTGTATTTGGTGCAGAATAAGAAACACCGATAATATAAAAATATTTTACTGTTGAGGATTGAGTTAACTTTATTTTATCTCCTTTTTGATATTTCCCCGTGACATTTCCTGATACAGTAAAGGAAGTTGAGGAGGCATAAGTCCAAGTTTCATTGGCGGCAATCCAGCCATCAAATGGTGTTTTAAAAATTAATTTGTTTATACCATCTCCACCAATCTCTAAATCATTTGAGGAATTTAAATTTAATATATTTCTTGCCGTCCCAGTGCTGTCTTTTTGTTTAATTGCTGTGTTATTTACAAGCGGGGTATTAAACTGTTGTCCTGCTAAATTACTATCACCAATTTCTAAAATATTAGAGGCATTTATTTTTGCGATACTTCTTTCCGTCCCATTGCTGTCTTTTTGAGAAACAACTGAAACATTATTGTTTCCTTGTAAAGTTTTATTTGTTAAGTTTTGACTTAAAGAAGCCAACCAATCAGCCAATTGTTGGAAAGTTGATTTTTTTGTTTCTGGACTTCCTGATGGATTATCAACTACAGGAAATATATCTGTTGGATCAATAGTTGTTATCTGATTTAGTTCGGTAATCTTTTTATCTGCCATATAAAATAAATATTAGAATACAAATCTATTTATACGCAAGAGGTTTTAAAAAAATCCCCCCCGCCATTTAGACGGGGGGAAAACTTATCACTCTCTGCTTACTTTATACAGAGAATGTAAAGAAACCTTCAGCCGCAAATGCTCTTCTTTCATCAGCAACTTTACCTCCGTAAACAAACAAATCTTTATAAGCACTTCCAAAATCACCGATTAATTCTTCTTCTATATCAGCCTCAAGCAGCTTTTCAGCAAATGTTAACCAAGCTGGGTGACCAGCAAGACAATGATATCCATTAGTATTATCACCACTTAATCTTGAAGTTTTAAAAACCTTAAATCCTAAAAGCTGGGTTAAATACCCTTTTTTAACAAGGTCTTCATAAGCTGCGGGAACATTCAAAGCCACTCCTGTTGCTTGAACCAAAACTGTCTCAAATTCTGGCGGAACTAAAAGCCATCTATCAGTATCAGGAACAGCTGAATGACCATTTTTTTCAGCATTATCTAATTTAAGCTTCAAAGCCGCAACTTTTTGAAGCAAATTAGAGGACGTAATCATTACTGGAGTAACCGCCTCAATCACATAACTTGCACCAGATGAAATAACACCCCCGGTGTATTGAGATGGGACATCATCTAAATCATCCTCAATAACAATTGAGGTGGGGGAATTGTAAGCTTTTACTCTATACCATTTAGTGTGTCCTGCGGCTTTAAATCCTTTACCAACCATCGCTGATGTAAAGTTTGTTCCTGTTCCTGTTACATTACCAGCGCTATCAATCGCAACAGTTCCAGTAGTATAATCAGTCCCAACCCTATTACCAGCCGCAACATCGCCATAAAAACTAAAAGCATACATATCCATATTCTTCAGTCTCTCATCTGCTTTTTGCTTTACAATGGTTGAATGTGGATTTTTAATATAAGAAATCCAGTTATCAATCGTTTTTTCTTTCCAATAAAAAGATTTTTTCTGATCAATGACAAGCTTAGTGTTATTTTCAGTTAAATCATCTGGGGTAAGAGGTGAACCTGTATAAACTTTTTCAGATAACCGATCAAAATTTAAAATGTTTAATACAGAGCCAACGCCATTGATTTCACCTTGATAGTCTCGGTTGACTATCTCATCAAGGACGCTTCGTTCATACATTTCAAGCAATAACCTTTGTGAAAATCCTTGTGCTATTGTTGAACCACGAGCTGCCATAGTATTTAAAAAATAAATTTATAATAAATGAAGATTATTATTCCTTCGTCTCACAAAGAGGTTAGAAGTGTTATCTTCTGTTAATAAAGTATCAAATCAATATATTATATGTCAAGAGGATTTTTACTCAATATCAGTTTGAATTTTGCCAGCAAGCAATAATTCTTTATATTTCTTATAATCTTTTTTCATAAGTTCTCTTGCCTCATCAAGAGATATTTTTCCAGATAATGATTGATATCTTTCATTTGAACCCGAAGTTCCAGTTTCAAACATTTTTCCTTTTTTAGGTGGATTAGCTTTACTTGAATGATAAAGAAAAGCCGCCACCAAATCTTCAAATGGAAGTCCTCTTCTTGTTGGTTTAGCTGAAAACGCTATAAATTCATCTGTTTTTCCTTCAAGCTCTGGATAATCGGCTAAAACTTTTGGATCGGTAGCAAACTTTTCCACCTTTTCAATCCACTCTTCAGTATCACGCCCTGCGGTTATAACTTCATATAAAGCATCAAGTCTTTTTTTAGCTAAATAATTATCTTTAACAATTTTTCGTTCAGTGTCGGTCATCAAATCCCAATCTTCATAAATTTTAGCCATTTCTTCATCGCTTGGCTCTGGAAGTTTTATTGCTTTTTCAATCGCCTCTCTCATTTGTTTATTTCTTGAATGAAGAATTAAAGCTTCTCTTGAAGACTCAATAAATTTCTTTTTATAATCAATTTCTTTCATCTCTTCTTTTTTCTCTTCTTCAGCTTCTTTTTGTCCTGTTTTTTCCTCTTTTTCTTTTTCCTCAACTTTCGGTTTTTTTTCGGTATCTTTATTTTTAGCTTCTGGTGAAGTTTTTTGGTTTTCTTGAATATTATCCTTTTGTGAAGTTTTTTCTGGAGCATCTAATTGACTAATAAAAGAATCAAGATTTTTTTTCAATTCCTCTTTAGAGGGTTTTTGGTGTGCCATAGGTTTATTTCCTGTCCTAAAATAGGGTTTAGGAAAATTTTTAATATATTAAAGCCTTATTTTTCTTTATTTTGATTTTTTTCTTCTTCTTTATTTTGTTCTTCTTTTTTTTCTTTATCTGGTTCATTCGCTTTATTTTTTTTAACTTTCTTTTCTAAAACTTCAGCAAATTTCTCTTTCTCTTCTCTTGTAAGATAACTTCGTCTTGCTTTTAAAAAAGCTACTTCAAAAGCGTTTAATTCGTGAACTTCTTTTGAAGTGATTTTTTTTAAAATTTCAAGAGCCTCTTTTTCCATAGAGTAAAATAAATTTTTAACTTATAACTAAATTATAAAAACAAAAAATATTTATTGTCAAATCATTTTCTTTTTTTATGCTTTTTAATCTTTAAACCGTATTTTTTCTTCCATCTCATATAAATATCAGGTCGATTTTTCTTCATCCAAATTATTTGTTTTCGTGAAACAAATGGCATATTATTTTTTTCTTTTTTTAACTTTTTTCCAAAATATTTTACCAGCCACTTTTTTTCCAATAAGCATTGAACCATACTTTCTTGCTGATTTTCTGGCTATTTGGTCAAATATTCCAGTTTTAAAAGTTCTTCCCAATTTTTTAACCATCGTCAATCCCTTTTTTCCTTTTGGTTTTAGTCTTTTCATAACGGTCTATTTTTAGCAACTTCTAACATTGTTTCAATAGTTTTTTTAGCTCTTTCAGGTGAAGACAATAAATCTTCAAGAAGAATATAGTTTCTTAACCTTGCTTTCAAAAAAATATCTTGTTTGGTGTTGTGATCAGTCTTTGTCAATTCTCGCTCAACGCTTTCTTTCATTGCTTTAATATACTCTCTTATCTTTTCAATTGTTAGATTATTTTGACTTAAAGCATTAAGCCAATTATTTAAAGTCTCTTTTTCAACCGCATTTAAATCCTCATATTTCAACCCAAATTTTTCAAGAATTTTGTCTATATTCATAGGTTTTGATTAGGATTAACTTGCCTAATTGGAATGTTATTTTCTGTTGGGATTTGTTCAGCTGGAAGATTAGATGTGTTAGCTGGAAGTTGAGGTGTTTCAGTATTTTCTACTGGTAATCCACCCATCATTCCAGATGAGACAAGTTGATTAATTTGTAAATTTTTTTGATTTTCATATTCCAAAACATCATTTATTTCATCAGGGCTTAATCCAGCAAACTCTAAAAGCTTTCTTTGATATATTTCTTTTAACTTTGGATTTTCAGGAATGTTGGTCATAACCGCATTTAATTTAGTTAAAGCATCGGTATCTCTTGTATTTTTCTCATCTAAACTCCAAATTTTAACTTGATAACCGCTTTTTGTTTTCCAATCTTTTGGTGATATTTCTCTTGAGAAAATATTTTTTGTATTTCTTCCTTGTTTATAAATTTTAACTGGATTTAACCTATCAGAAGCCGCTTCAATCATTTTATCAAACATTTCAGCTCTTTCTTTCCAAGCTGGAACATAAAATTTACTCCAACCTTTTATTCTTTCTTTCGCCTCACCCAAAGCCAATTGAACTTCACCAAGTGTTATTTGTTTTTGAACTGCCACCCCCTGTTGTGTGGCTGTTGCCCCTGTCGCCTTTTCCATCATATTGATAACAAACATTATTTCATCAAGACTTTCGGATAAATCTGGAATGTCTACTTTTTGAATAACCTCTGTTGGTTTTCCGGGAATAGGATACCAACCCCAAGGTTGTGGAGTAAATGTAGCTGGACTATAACCACTATCTGAAAATTTAGTTGAATCATAATAATGCATTCCAAAGCTTCTTAAAGTCCTATTCTCAACTAACTGAGAAAACCAAGCATTTACAACTTTATTTGGAGTTCTTATCATATCGGCAATTCCATCAGACCAAAAGTCCTGAACTTCAATATCATCAGTCCAAGTAGAATAAGGAAGATGTGTTTTCCAATAGTCATCAACTGTATCACCTATGACATTTGATAATTTGTCTTTAAAAATGATTTTACTATTTTCCGCCTCAACATAAAGCCAAAACTCTTCTTCCTCTTCTAATTTTTCCTTATGCTTGAAGAAGTGTAAGGATAACTCAACATAAGTTTCGCCAAGTATTGGATTTGAAACATCAGGAACTCCCATTTCAGTCATTTTATTTTGTTTTTCTCTTCTCATTTCCTCATTTTGCTGTGATTTTATTAATCCTTTTTCCGAAGCAAACCATCTTTTTAATTCAGCTATTTTTCTTTGATCATACATAGGATTTGCTTCCAATACCGAAAAAGGAACGAAAATGTTAGTGTGGATAAGATAACGAGCCGAGTGAATATCAATCGGATCAGTGTATCTGTCAATTAAAATATCTTCAGGATCAACAACTGTGAATTTTATTTCTCCATCAACGACTTGAATTTGAATGAAACTTCTTCCAAAAAGAAGAACTTGTTTTTTATCGGCTAAATCTTTTAAATCAAGCTTGTTTTTTCTAACTGTATATTCCCAATACTCATTTTTGAAAAGTTCAGCTTGCTTGTCGTTATCAAGGTTTTCAAAGTAGATAAGAGGCATATCGTCAATATCTTTAAAAAGTGTTCGAATAAACAACTTCATTAAAGGGATATTGACCGACTGTCTTTGTGTAAGTCTGTTTGTGATGATTTTATCCCGGTAGAGCAAATAATTCTCTTTCCATTCCTCTTGTCTTCTTTTTTTGAAGTTGTAAGCAGATTCCTTATTTAATCGTAATATTTCTATTTCTGGATCAGTTGTTAAAATTTGGTGCGCCATATTTTAAAAGTTTAAATAATAAAAATATTTATTCGCAACATTAAATCCCCAAATCTTCATAAAATGGTTTTACACCACCATAACTTGTAATTTTAATGGGCTGTAATTGTTTTTTGAAACCAACCGCAAATGTTCTAAAAGCATCAGCGCCGTGCGAAGACCAATCGTGAAGAGGTGTTTTTCTAAAAACTTTATTTTTTTCATCCCAATCTTTTCTGTAATTTTTTAAAGCCATAATTCCACGACTACATCTATCTTTATCAAACCAACATCTATTTAAAATTGTCCTTACCGCATTTATACCTTCTTCAACTGAAAGTCTTGGTGCTATCTCAAATGTTATTCCAAAACTTTTAGCAATTTCCCATCTTGATTTTCCAGTCCCAAGTTCTCTAACCTGAATATCGTGTGGTGCGAAGTGTTTAGCATAAACATAGCCTTTTTGCTGTAAAACTCTAATATAAAATTCTAATCCTTCTCCGGTTGCTTCAAAATAATCTATAAAATGAAATTCATTTCCAATCACTTGAAAAAACCAAATAGTCGTTGAGTCATCAATTCCTAAATCCCAAGCCGTGTAGACTGGAAAATTTCTTTCAACCGCAATTTTTGTTATTCTTCCTTCTTCTTCCGCTTTTCTTATTAAACTACCATAATATGAACCAACTACCGGTGAATTAAAAGAACAAAGATATTCTTGTTCAATGTATGCTATCGCTTCTTCTTCCGCTCTCCCTTGTGCCTCAAATCTTTTTATAACATCTTCTTTTATTCTTTTAAACTCATCTTCTGAAAAAATACCAGTTTCTTTATAAGTTAAAGTTTCAACAAACCATAAATCATTGTTTTTAGCAAATTCAAAAAGACTTCGTGCGTGATTGTCTCCTTTTGGAGTAGTATTAAAAATCGCAATTCCTTTATTTTCTCTTAAAATCGGCTCAATTACATCCCAAGCGTATGGGTCGTGTTCAGCCCATTCTGAAAAAACAACCAAGACTGGATTTCCACCACGAAGACTATCTGGGTTGTTTGTTCCTGCCACTTGAAAAATACTTTCTCCACCTTGAATATTTTTTGTTTTTATGGTCATTCTCGTTTCATTTGGTTCATCTAATCTTAATTGTGGTGGAATGTGGTTTATATATCTAAAGCCATCTGAACCAATCCCATTCCAAAGATTGTCTCTTCCCATAACCAAAGTAGGATAAATATACTTAACTAAACAATTATTCAAAATAAGTCTTCTTGGAACAACATCAGCAATCACTACTTTGTCTTTACCGGAGCGTCGATGCCAAACAAGATAAAAAAACCTTTTTTTACTTTTTCCATTCATCGCCCTTTCAACTTCACGAAGAAAATTTAACTGATATTTTCTTGGAGCAAAATTATAAGGAATAGTTATCTCTTCCATAACTATTTTTGTTCAATTTTTGTATTTTGATTAATTTTGGCGGTTTCCTGATTTTGATTTAAACTTTGGTCATAAGAAACAATCTTTGCCACAATTCCTTTAACATTTGCGTCAACTTTCTGTCTTAAATTCCACTCCGGGAACTTTCTTTCAATGATCCAAGCCCACCTCTGCCAAGCTTTATCATCTGTTTGAAGTTTTAAAAATAAAGATTGTTTTTGTTTTTCAAATGCTTTTTTATATAAAGTATCAAATCTATCTAATAATGATTTTCTGCCTTTTAATTTTCTCTTTTTCCAGCGTTTCCAAGTAATTTTTGATATTCTTTTTTTTTCAGGTAATCTTTCATTTATTAAGTCAATTAACTCTTCATCAGTAAAAATTAAAGCATTTATGTTCTCATTTATTACTTCTTCTGCTATTTTTAAAAACTTTTTTGTCAATTTTGTAGGTTTTGTTATCATTTTTTGAAGATTTTTTTTAAAAAAACTTATATTTCCAACTCAATTTCATCATTTATTATAACATTTCTCAACAATACATAAAAAGTCCTGTGTTTTTCTGATTTAACCGCTTTTCTAATATAACCTTTGTTAATTAAAGAATTAATGGCGTTTAAAGTAGAATAACTTTTTATTCCTAATTCTTTCATTTTTTTTAAAATCTTTTGTTGAGGAACAGGATCATTAGGAAATTTATCGCACCACCTTTTTATAAAAATCATAATTGAAAGTTGAATTCTTGTTAGGGTGTCCATATTTTAAACAGAGCAACTTTTGAAGGGTTTCTGAAAGAAGTTTAAAATTTCGGCTTTGACTTGCCAAACTTCCTTCAGCTTACTCCACATCGCAAGCTGCTCTAAATTTTAGAGTATATTATTTTATTTTTCTTGTCAAGTAGAATTTTAAACTCCAGTAAGAAAAAGAGTATAAAAAATTAAATGAAGAAGATAATACCCAAAATAAAAAGCAATTATTAAAGAAAAAATAAAAATAAACAAAGATATTAATTGTTCATTATTCATAAATAGTAGTGTTATTATTTCTAACTTTTAACTTTTAGGACAAATAGCATAATAAATTATTTCCATAGTCATTTTTTAACTTTTAATCTCCATCTTATTTTTTTACTATTGATTTTATGATAAATTTTTCTTTTTTTTTTTTTTTT
>Ga0209809_1000835_pt1 | contig 26728 bp, 27 predicted proteins | sample YNPMSTMetaG_FD_186172 | JGI IMG/M metagenome (GOLD analysis project Ga0209809, IMG submission 186172) | Anoxygenic and chlorotrophic microbial mat microbial communities from Yellowstone National Park, USA - YNP MS-T MetaG (SPAdes) (version 2) ...
CCGGGTTCAGGCTTCGGCTGGGCCTGCTGGGACTCAGGCTTCGGCTGGGCCTTATGGGGTTCAGGCTTCGGCTGGGCCTGCTGGGGTTCAGGCTTCGGCTGGGCCTGCTGGGACTCAGGCTTCGGCTGGGCCTGCTGGGACTCAGGCTTCGGCTTCTCCTCAACCCCGAATGACTTACTCTTCAATATCGAATCAACATGCTTCTCAGCAATTTCTCCAAGAGCATCTCTGAAAGGAGCTTTAATAGAGGATAGTAAAAGTCTTACAGCACCAGAATCTAAAATTTTGTCGTAGAACTGTCTACTAAGACTTTTAGCAACGTTTTCAATATTTTGCTCCGCATCCCTCTTCCCCTTACTGCTTTCTATAGCTTTTCTGTATTCACCCAAGAACTGGTCAACCCAGGATTGAATAAACTGGAACCCGTCTTGCATATCACTGTTTCTTTTGAGTGATGGAGCCTTAGCTTTTTCCATGCCGTCTATTCCACCCTCATATTTCAAAAATGCTACATAGCCAAGAGGGTTCTCATCCAGGGCAGAAATGTGATACGCCAGCCTGGTTTTAATCCAGTCCACATTAATATCACTCAGGGACTCTATCTTACCAGGGCCGCCAACCGCTTTAAACAAGCCTTCAGAGAGGGTTGAAGGGACACCTGTAGAAGGCTTCCCAAGAAGCCTCTCCTCAAGAAAAGCCCTTACAGGGTTATCAGCTTTGGATAAACCCAATGAATGAAGAGATACGTTTTTAACAGGCTTACCAAACGCCGTAAAGTTGCTTTGCATTTTGGTAAGGACTTTTTTAGCAGATACAACTTCAGGGCTTTGGGGAGATTTACCACTATCAATCAGCTTGCTGATATAATAGGAAACTTCAGAAATAGCTTTGTCGGGGTTCTGAACAATAGCCTCTAAAAGGTTTCTGGGAGGTCTAACCTTAACCTGCCGATCTTCCTGTTTCACAGATTTAGTGGCGACAGGCTTCTCTTCTTTTTCTTCCTCTTTCGGAGGCTCAAGAATATCACCCGATTCTACCAGGCTCTTAAAGCTTTCACTCCAGGATTCGGATTCGTCCCAGACAGGAGCCGCCTTAGGTACCTCTGACCTCTGCTTCTCCTCTATCTTTTGATCTTTAACTTCCTGTACTTTTTTCTCCTCAACAGAAGTCGTCGCTTTGGGGGCTTCAGATTTTTGATCCGGTGGCTGGGCTTTAACTTCAACAGACGGAGCGGCCTTCCCCCACTCAGGCAGCTCAGCTTTCTCTTCAGGTTTGCTTTCTTTCTCCTCCGCAAGCGCCTCAGGTTCAGTAGAAGCGTGAAAGCGGATCGAGGAAAAGAAATTAGACAGAGCCTCTTCAGGGGTGGAAGACCATATAAGCGGCTTTTCTTCATCAATCACAGGAACCTGAACAACACTGTCAGATTCTTTTACAGCGAGAACAAACTTTGAGTTCTTCTTATCATAAAGTAAAACTACATATTTGGAGTAATCAAAACCTGGACTTCCAAAACCTTCAATCTCAGGAATTTTAAAACCCGGTAAAGCAGCCCAGCCGCTGGTGCTGCCAATCCCGGTACTCTTAGAGGGAACAAAAACCCACCCCTCCGGCACGGCAACCGCCGGGGTTTCCTCTTCCTGCACTGCCGAAGTTGAAGGCTTTTCCTGGCTGGAGTCCTCTTTTTTGTCCGGACCCTTAGAGCGGAATAACTTTTTTATAGCGTCGGCCACACCGGCAGTTTTAGTAATAGCGCCGGAGTTCTCCGCGCTATTAGACATAAAAGTGGCTAAATCTCTAAAAAACTTCTCAAGGTCCATGTATATATCTACCCGGTCAATTTAAGCAGAAGGCTGAACTATTTTAGTGTGATGTTTCTCTCGAATTCTTTTGATAAACTCCATTAGCTCTGCTCTGTTACCAAGAGGTTGAGCCTGTTCTCTGTCTTTGGGGAAGTCAACTTTAGAATGCCCCACAATTTTCCCTCCCCCATCCTCAAACCCGGGGCGGTTAACCTCAAGGTTGGGAGGAGTTTCTCTATCTCTATTCATATCCACACCATCAACTTCCGGTAGTGGGTGGGCTTTACCCTTTGGATCCGGAACTTTATAGGCCATCCTGCGTATATCCGGAAGAGAAAGCTCTTCAAGCTTCATCAAGAATACTTTGCGTGAAGGGTCGTCCTGACGGTACACAAAAATATCTCCCCCGTCGGTCTTTAAACCGCTAAAGCCGTTCCTGGAGAGTATATTGTCAGCCCTGGAAGCCGCTCTCTTAAACTTCTCTTCCACAGATATATTGGGATTAGATGCCTCTTGCCTCAAAACATAATTGGCATAGGCTATAGCATCAACCTTACCGGCACCGGAGGCATCCCTGAACCTGAGTAAATCTATTTGAGACATCTTCTCCCCAAGACCCCCCTTGAACTCAGAAGAAGACCGCCTTAAATTTTCTCCCCCGCCCCAGATTCGCCTGGCCTCTTCCCACGCACTCCGCTCATCTGTGAAAACGGCGTCATAGAAGTTCTCAATAGGCTCATAAGACTTACGCCCGTTGAGGATAAAACCAATCATCCGCTCCGGCCTGGGAACATAGCTGAAAAACCTTACCGGCATTTTGCTCGTTTTATTTAAAACCCAAATTTCAGAGCCCTCCTTAGATAGCTTTTTTAGGGTTCTGTAGTTCAAATTCTCATAGGTCGGCCTGGAGGGTACATATCGCGGACCCACGGGAGAAGTCCTGTAGCCGCGAGGGCCGATTCCCCTCAAATCATACCGGTTATCCGCCTCCGGGGTCCGTTTTTTCCCAAACAGAGCTTCAATCATCTTCTGAAGCCGCTCTTGCTCCTCTCGCTTTTTCGCCTTCGGGTCATAACCCGTCATCCTGCGCAAAATTTCATCAATTTCACGCTTGCTGTAAGGCTTACCTCTTTGAATAACATCATCATCTTCATCAGATTGAGAGGACTTATACCTCGGAGGTGTAGTGGTCATGACCGGAACCGGTGCCACAGTCTCCCCGCTTCTGGTTCCAATCAGTTTCTGAGCAAACTGCTTAACCTTCTGCTCAATGGTATCTAGTTCTTTATAAGGGCTGTCACCCTTACCTTCAATATCATCTACAGTCTTAGATATTGTCGATAGCAAAGCCTTGCCAACCCTGGCAGTCCGGCTGCCAGCCACCTTGCCAGCTGCAGTAGATGCTCTAGCCCCAACATTAGCAGCAAGCGGAGCTAACCTGGACAAAACACCCGCCGCTCCGGCTCCTCCAGCGGCACTACCGGCAGCTGTTCCAGCAGCTGTAGCACCGGCCGCTTCTCCTGCCACCGCAGCAGCAGCCGGGACTGCCGCAGCCGCGAAGGACTTTTTACCTATGTTTTGTATGGCGTTGCTCAATTCTTCAGCCTCCGAGCGCTCATTGACCACGTGTCGTAAGTCAGTATAGTGAAGAGTATAAAAAAGGGGCTGCCCATCATCACTGTAACCTAACCACAGGGTAACCATACCAGTAGCGGGAGTTTTATTTACAATAATCCCGTATACACCATTTTTATCGACAGCCCAGTAGGGTTTTTTTACCGGATATCTCCTATTCCAATCGGCCAGGCCCAGGTCTGAAAAACGAACTGGCGGCCTGTTATAGCTGGGGTATATGGAATCGTAAATTTTACTTATACCCGCCCCTTGAGGTTTGCGGGATCTTCTACCCGGTTTAGCGCTAACTTTTTCCCTGAAAAGGTCACCCATAGCTTCGTGCACCTGATTATTAATGGTGCCCCCGTCTCTCAAAAAACGGGGGCACCGCTTTATGTTAAAACGGGTAAGGAAAGTCCTCAACGGAAGAAGTTTTTCTCACAAAAAACTCCGGTCCATTGCTGATGGAGCCGCCAGTGTCGTAGCGCCCCATCTCCAAATCCATAGCCCTGCCCTTACCCGGTTTCTTGTTACCGCCGGAACCGGGGAAGAAATTGCGGACATTTCCGCTCTCCTCCCCCCGGTCACGTGTCATGAACTCCTCCGGCGTTCCCGAGCCCGCCGGGACCGATGAAGCCTTCGGCGGCTCATTAGCCCACATCTTCTGCTCGCCTGCCGGGCCTCTGAATTTAGCTCTGGCTGCAGAAGGCCCCTGATTCTTCGTCGGGGGCGACATCATTGTTTCATTCACAGCCATAGGGTAGTCGCCACGCCCATCACTCTTGCGGGGCGTACGAACAGGAGGATCAGACGGACTGTTCTTGTTTATCTTTTGAGGCCCGGCAGGGCCCACCAGTTTAGCTTTCGTAGCTGAAGGTCCCTGATTTCTGGTTGGCGGGTCATTCTGTTTGTCTGAATACGGCACACCGGCAGAAGCAGCGGTTTTGCTATAGTCTTCATCGTCATGACCGGCCAGAAGATCGATAAGCTCCTCATACTGCCCATCAGTTCCTTCATAAAAGGCCCCATCCGGATCTCTAGAGGGTAAAGAGTCATCTAGATATTTACTGTAGATGGACTCAGCTTCCGCCTGCCCAAGCTCGTCTTCAACAACTTTATCCACAGCAGCTTCAATACCTTTAGGAATAGATTTTTCAAGCTGATCAACGCTAACACCGGCGTCAGGTTTAGCAGCAGCGGCGGCAGCCTCCTCATCGATAGCTTCTCTAAGAAGCGCTCTGGCACTTGACCAGTTCTGGTTAACAATCGGCTCTTTGCCAATAAAATAATGGCCTCTTATGATTTGCCCAAGGACTTTATCATTGGGATGGAAGTTGGGGTGTTTTTCTTCAATATACTTCCTGGCATAATCCAAAAGAATGGCGGCCCTGGTACTCAGAGGGGAGTGCATCCAGCGCATCTGATCTTCTTCTTCAGGAGTCAAAGGAGGCTCCCCGTTCTCCCGGCGCATTTCATTGACAAGCTGGATAAAGTATTCGGCTTCGTTAGCGCTCCGCTTCTTTAACGCCTCCTGCGGGGCTGTCACCAGGGCGCCCTGCCCGGAGGGGTCCTTTACAACAGTGATATCCTCATTAGAGCCCGGAGTCTCTTCTTCCAGCTTCTTCGCAACATCCAGTGCTGTCTTTGTATCAGAGGTGACAACCGTAGCCTTCTGTCCAGAAGCCTGCTGGGCGTTTTTAATAGACAGAGCCTTGGCAATCTTGATAACCTTAGACACATCAGATTCATCAAAGATTACAGGCTCTATGGCTCTGTTGAACGAAGCCGTCTTTGTGTAGTTATAAATGACACCGTTCTGCCTGAGCATCGCCTCGAGAGCGGCATCGTCCTCAAATACACCAAGGGACTCGTAGTAACCCTCCGGGAACTTCTGAGAGAACTTCCTGACAATCAAATGGACAGGCTCGGATTTAGCAGCTTCCTTCTGTGCATGCCGAACCATCTGCTCCCAACCCTCTTTATTAACAGGGAACTGAAAGCCGTCCATTGTGAAACCACTTGTAATAACTTTCACGTCCCCGTCACAGGAAACAGACACAGACGCGGTTTTACCCATCAGAGCCGGGTGCGAAATTTTAACCGAAACATCACCGTAGGCCACCCTGGCGCTCTTTTTGAAAAGACCTGTGTACCTGGTCTGAACATTAGAGACTTTAGAGACACTCAGGTCAATGGAAGGAGGGAGACGATCCGCATCAAACTTCTGCTTCAGGAAAGCCACAACCTCCCGCCCCAGCCGGTCGTAAGCCTCGCGGATTATCTGGCTGTCCTCTGAAACACGCGTAGGCTCAAAGCCATCATACCGGCGGATGGCGTTGGATTCCCTGGACTCGGAAATAGCATGGGCCACCTTTGTCCAGACTTCCTTCTCAGCCTCAGGATCGCTTTTGCGAGAAAAATCATCCAGGCGGGAAGCAACCTTCTTGATAGCCTCTTCTCCCTCTTTAAGCCCGGCCTCAAAAGCGGCTTCCATCATCCTGGAAATCCTGGCATCCTTCTTAGTTATTATCTTATTCCTAAACATATCTCTATCTTCAAACCTCACAATAAGTAGTGACTCATAAATTGCCTTAAATATAACTTTGGTTTATTTCCCATTTAAAATCTTGTCAACAATCTTTTGCTCTGAATCGAATTCCTCATCACGCACCAGAACCTGATTTCCACTGGCGTCTTTTTCTATTCTCCATATACTTTTATTGGTTTTACACGTAAAGACACCCAGGCCTTCATTCTGAAAATTCCCGGACGCCAGAGCCTCATCAAGCCTGATACAATTTCTGGATAAAATAGAAGAATCCGAAGACACCCATTCGATAGGGATGTCCGGCTCGTAGAATCCCGAGATCCCTCCATTTATTTCAGCCTGCTCCAAAGCCTTGCTAATTTTTTCGATTATGCTCGTATTCTTTGGGCTGTTATAATATGATCTGAAAAAAGAAGGTTTCATATAAAATCCCTCAGAATTTCAAATTTATCTTTTTAAGAGGGGGGGCTATCCGCCCTCCCCCTTAAGATTAAAGATTAGAAGTACCACTGGCCGTAGGGCTCAAAAAGTTTGGGCCTCGCGTTATTATCAATGTTATTATTCGAGACGGGGTTACCACTCTGATATTTTATATAAGCCAAAACAATTGCCCCCTCCGGAATTGGATTAGACCTTGACACAATCACAGGGCCAACACTCTGCGAGGTATTTTTCAACTTCTTAAATGTTTTATTACCAGCTGTAATGGTCTCATAATCACCGGAGCCAATAGCAGGCACATAAACCACAAAGTCGCCTGGCGTAAGAGTATGGTTGGTGAGTGCATTAACCCTCCTAACCCAACCATCCTGCCTGACAAAACCCTCAGAAACACTGACCTGATTATCATTAGTTCCCGGGCTGACCCAGGCACCTGAGAGCACGCAGTTGTTGACATAATGCCTTAAGGCATTAATGCCTCGAGCAAAACCAATCGGGACAATTATACGATCACCGTTGGAGTTGGTCCGCTCAATATATCCAGTATTCCTGGAAGGAGAACCGATTTTTGTAGACACTTTTAGAATACCTCCGTCGTTTTCTTACAGCGAATGAAGTGAGTAAGTCTTGCCTGGTTATAAACCAAGACTACTGTAAGAAACAGACAATTCACTTCAATCACTTTATTATAGTATAAGTTTTACCAAAATATTAGTTGACCTCTCCATCATCTTCCAGCATAAAAGAAAAGCCAGAATACTTACTGTTAGGAGAACCGCACACAGGGCATTCTTTTAAAACAACAGAGTAAGAAGAAGCACAATCATCACAGCAAATTTTATCTTCTGCTGTGAAAATCTGGGTTACAGTGCACGAACCAGTTTTATAAATCATCTTCATGCGCGGGAGACCCCGGCCTTTAGGCTGGGGAGGGATAGCGCGGCGGCGCAAGCCGCCCTTGTTCCCGCACCTCCTTTTTTCTTCAGCCTGCTATCCTTGTCCACGAATACCCATAGCCGTCTGCACGCTGGATCAGTGTGCAAAATCGGTGATGAATGCCTTGAACCAGCTCCATCCTTTCGGATGCGGCGGAAACCTTCGGCGCTTTACCTTTTTCGCCAGCATGATTCCGACCTCCCAGGGTCCGGGACTGAAGAAGCATCCCGGAGTGGGTCTTGACGACCTGTTGCAAACGTAGCGGATTGGCTACCGCTTTCCCTGATTAACCTATAGCACTTGCTCTCGCAAGAGCTCCGCCCTTTAAGGCGGGGTAGTTGACTGACTTCCTCCACGAATATAAGGTATCTTTTCCGAATCCAGCCATTTCATAAGAGTCGAAGAAGCTATACAGTAGTTAACCCAATCATTCTCAACGCTGGAACCAAGAGAGCCTCTAGCTACCCCGACAACTCCGCCGAGATCATAAGACAAAACAGGCCCCCCGCTGGAGCCGGGATGAATCTCAATGTTCAAAAAGAATATATCAGCACCTGGCAGGTCTTCAACATTCCTGTAAGTGGAAGAAACAATGCCTTTACTGAGGATAGCCTCTATACCTTCAGGACTTCCAATCGCATACACTGGAAGACCGGGAACGAGCCTGGAGGAATCAGCAATGGGCAAAACTTCCTTAAAGGGCACCTCACCGGGGCTGTCTAATGACAGGACAACCAGATCAGCGTCCGGGTTGATGGCATATACACCTGCACTAATCTTCTTCGACCTGTTGAAGCTCAGCGTAAGGCGATCAAGTTTAGATATTGAAGGATCGCGCAAACCTTCCGTAATTACGTGAGCGCAGCTCACAACAAAACGGTCGGAAATCCTGAATCCGGAACCCGTCCACATATTGCCCTGTGCGGAAATTTCTATGATACAACAAGCATTCATTGCTGAGGACAGAAACTTCAACGCCTCGAGCTTAGATTCATCCACCTGCGCCGATTTGCACAAACCGTTTCTGGAATAAAGAAACGCCTTAAGCCCATCCACACGGCCCCAGTCAGCAGCTACCAGGGAATAACCTCGCTTCTCCAGTATATTAGAACTTTCTGGCTGGAGCTTCTCACCAATTACAACCACACGGTCAGCCTCAACCTTTTTAGCATTGAAGGCGTTATCCCAGATCATTGTAGATGTTTTTTTACTACCGTTTTTCTGGCTTGCCAGAAGGTAAGGGTAAATGGCCCCGCCGTAAAAAGCCATAAGAGAAGAGCGGTCATAGGGAGCACAGGACTTAATCAAGTTATAGACTGAAGCTGGCATGAACTCAACTGAAGACAGCATCAACAGGCTGGGGTTAAACTTATCGCGGTCAAACCTGGGTATTTTCTCAATCCTTATCCCATGTTCATCTATAGAGCTCCTCCCGTGTGCCGGGATATCAGTGAGCGGTATACCAAGGCGGTAGTCCCCGGCCAGATCAGAGGACAGTACGACATAAACTTCATTATTGTCGCCAACACCAAAATCAACAATCTTTAATTTATCATTAGAGGCTTTTATTTTATCAATATTCTCAGTGAGGAATTTCACCACATTGTTTATAACCGTCTCTGCATCATTTCCAGATGCCCTGACAGCAAGTTGAACCAAAGAGGGCCTTAAGTCTTTTAAATAAGAATAAAAACGGGCCTCGTAACCCAGGTGCGAGGACGGGATGTCTGACCAATTTTGAGTATTAAACGGGTTATCAACGAAACCCATCTGAGTGGCTACAGAATTTTTAGAAAGGCAGAACTTTTTTTGAATCTTTCTGACTTTTTTAGACAGCGGAATGTCCCTGGAAAACCATATTTTATACAGCTCCCTGGCTAACTTAAGATACCTCCACTTTTCCAACCATTTATACTTAAGGTTTTCCGGAAGCCAATTTTTCGACCTTAAATATCCTTCTCTTACAACGTCTGAATCATCAGAAAAAGCTGAAGAACGATCCTTGACAACTTTATCATACTTATCAATAAGTTTCTTTATATCTGAATCCAGAACTGTTATCATAGTCTGGAGCTTATCTTTTATAATTTCACGGTCACGCGGATTAATCTTTCTTAACTTTTCTATAAGGTGAGCGGCTTTGGCCGACCCTCTTCTTATATCTCCCAAAATTATATCAAACTCCTTCGCCAGAGCAACAGCATCCTGATATACATCTGGAAAAGCGGACTCTGGATCAAAATCTTTCGGGGCAAAAAATGGCGGCTTTACCCATTCCCCGTTCATGATATCATAAACAGAATCAAAAGAATCCATGTCAGTATCACCGTAACTGACATAGTAATTCACTCTGTGTTCAGTAGTAAAGAGTGGCTTCCCGGAGACCCTCTCAGATATTATAGACCTTAACTTATTGATTACCTGTTCATTGGTGAGGTCCTTTATATCATCATTCGTGACCTCTTTTTTCATGGAGTCTACGTCTACAAAAATATTAACATCTATATCAGAGTCTTTATCGAACTGGTTCGTAGTACTGGAGCCGGTCAGAAAAGCTCTGGGAATCCATTTTTCAGCATTCTCAAAACCCGCATAAGACAACTCCCTGAAGAGCCTGGAGAGTATCTCACGTTGCACTTCAGGCCTTAAATCAGGCTCGTCTTTTCCGGACTCAAGATCCCATATCTCGTGATCGAGACCTTTGGAAGGAAGAGATATAACAGAAAACTGCTTTCCAGGTGCTTCAATTTCATCAAAAGGGGTATCCTTGATGAAAATAAACTTCTCATCCCAATCCAGACGGCATCCGGGCCCCCACCCGGCCCGCTGGAACCACCCGAGAGGAGCTTCAAGAACAAAAGAATAGGGTTCGGAGAAACAGCGATAAACTTTCTGGGGTGTTTTAGAGTAGGGCTCAGGTTCCATATCTTTTATTTCTATTATTCTCCCTGTCCGGTCGAGAAAAGCCGCAGAGAGCGGCTGATAGCACTTGTTCATAACCATCCCGCCGCTCCAGGGAAATAAGATACCGTAATCCTCCGGTATCTTCCTCACATACCTGAACCCGTCTTCATACCTGCTGCCTCTGGTAGCCAGGTTGTAACGCAGGTATCGCTTTTTTAGCCCATCACTCTTCATCTTTCTTTTTTCTCTGACTTCGTTCCCGAGCCTCAGCTTTAAATTTCTCCCAGTCAAACTTACTGGCTTTGGCAACAGTCGTAGACGTCTTTTCTTCGTTCACCCCGAGAATAGTTGTTGGATTTCTTGGAGTGAAATAATCCCTCCTTTTAACCTCTTTGGCAAAATCCTGAGAAGCGAGCTCCTGCCAGAAGCTATCATCCTCAGATATCTTATCTTTAGCAACACTGTTAGCCGCACGGCGCTCATACATCTTGTCAGCAATCGCCTCAGCTAACTTCAACTGATCTTCATACTCTTTATCAGTTTTATAAAAGCCAAGTCCCTTTAATATAACCCCTGGAAACGAAGAGTAGCTTCTGGACATTGGCTCACTGCAAACATCACAGTAGATAGCCAATGTATCTTCGTACTCCTTCACCGACATCTCATACAACTTTTCTTTGTTGAACGCTTCGCATTTTTTATTTACACACTTGTACTCATAAAAAGGCATAATTGTTAGTTTTTCTCCTCCTCTACCAACTTTTCTTCTTTGCGTCTAACATCGCTTCTTTTTCTTTTTTTCTCTTTTCTTTTTCTTATTACATCTCTTAAAACCTTTCTGTAACCGAGGAGCCCATCATATATCAAAGAGTCCGTCTTGTCTTCTTTCTGCATTCTGACAAGGGTCCTGTTTACCTGCTTTAACCTCTCTTCGGGATCATAAGAATATTTTTCTCCAGTCTTTACGTTTGACATATTGGCTATCCTGAAAGCCCGGAACCTGTTGAAGGCAAGCTCTAGAGACAAGAGCACCTCATTCCCGGCTTTGCTCATAAAGGCATACAAAGGCTCAACCGATCTGGTGGATGACTTACCTTCAAGGTTGACATAAGAGAAGTGCAGGTACCTGCCTTCCTTCAGGGCTTTCGCCACTTCCGGGTTTGAGGGCTCCACCGGAGGTCTGGAGGGCGGAGGGAACCCCGGCGGTATATTTTCCGCTTTACCACCAGCCTCGGAGGGGAAAAGGTGTGCCAGGTTGCCAAGCCTGTAGGCCCTGATAACATCTCCAATATGAACAATTCTTTGAGGCTTGAAGGCTCTGTCCGATGGAAGAATTGTCCATTTTCTAAACTGCTCTTCCGATGCCCGGATAGCCTCTTCTAAGCTCGCCGGATTCCTCCCGTATCCACGCCATCCATAAACTGCACCGTTAGGGCGGATTTCATCAATAATTACTGCGTGCGCCCGTATCGGACCCGTAACAAGAACTGCCACATCGCCTCTCTGAAGCGATGACGGTGGCACTTGCTGGCCGAACTGATCCAGATAGCTTAAAGAGGAGGGAGGGGGTGTCTGCTGCGCATTAGACGGAGCAGGATAAGACGGCACGCTTTGCCCCGCCGGAGGCGCAGGCTGCGGGGCAACACCGGTTTGAGAAGTTTTCACCCGGGAAAGGACGAAATTCATTTATCCGAATCTGTAAAAAGTGTAATTGTAATACGCCCCTCTGAAAGCTGAACAACAATATCGGTCCTGGCTCCGGACTCAATCTTTTTCTTCAACTTCGGGCTAACATCAATAGAGTACTTCTCAGCCATTTTAACAGGGTAAACTTTGCTATGCCCGTTAGTGTAGTAAACCCTGGTATCCGTAAAACTTTCCGCGCTCCTTTCCGGTTTAGAGTTGGCAGCGCTGTTGTTGGAGACGCGGAAAACAAGACTGAGAACAGTCAAGAATAGAGCAGCGTAAATGAGGAAGTTTATAATTCTGTCAAAACTCAGAATTTTCCTCATCTTAAAGAATGGTTCCGGTATAATCTTCATTTCCGAAGCACTTCCTTCTCATTTTATTTCGGGAAAGCAAGCAATGAAAACAATGTTTTAAGCAAAGAGTTTATAAAATCCGTGTTATTTGTGTTAAGATAGACAACTATTATAAACAGTATAGCCAGGATGTACATCCTGGAAAATCTTACCTCTTTTTTTATCTCCTCTATCTCTTGCCTGGTTGGGCATACAGCGCATAGCCTGCTCTCAACAATGGACAACCTGGTATTTAAGTCTTTGGATTTTAATTCATCTATGTCTTTTGCCAGATTTTGTATAACACTATCCAACTTCGTAAACTTTAAGTCGGAATCATAAGCATGTTTTTCAAATCTATCCACCTGTACCTCTCCTGAGCCACCCCGGGGCTCAAGTAAAATATTAAAAACAGCTACTGTTAATAGTATACAGGAGAGGCACTAAGTGCTCCGGTTGTCGCAAACCCGCTAACGTACTTAGTAAAGGTCTTAACCCTGCACCTGTAACAAACCGCAGCCAGGCAGTCGGCCAGGTCCTTAGTGTATCCTGTTCCTTTTACAATCCTGTCGCCGTTTTTAATACCCAGCCTTTTAAGCTCCTCCTCAGCCTGGGGGTAATGGTGACAAACAAGCGTTTTCTCATAGATTGCCACCTTCAACTCATCATAATGCTCCCGGTCAACAACCAGAGTCTCAACTCGGCCCACACGCCCCCGGATCTTCTGCATATATTCCAGATCATTCCATCCATCACTGGAATAGCACGCTATTGGAAACCTGTTAATGATCTGATCCAGAAGCTCCCGGGCCTTCTTAAAATTCATCTCACCGCGCTCATCCGGTTTTACACAGTAAACCAGATCAATTACAACCCGGCTTTTACGCACACCGTTTTCGGTGTAAAACTCTGTATGGCCGAGGGCAACACCGAAATTAGAGGGCCGACCGGCCCCAACGTCCACGTGGAGATGGTACCCTCTAACGTTGTAATCCGGCTGAAACCAGTCCGCGATCTGACCCCGCTCATCCACAGGGCACGGCCTGGAGCGATCAAACGCATCCCTGACAGCCTGCGCGTCAGAGAAGAACGCCTCTTCAGCCTGTGGAGGAAGTGCCCCGAAATCACGCCACGTGGCCTCCGGGTTTGTCCTGAAATCATAAGCGAAATCCTCAAACCGTATCTCCGGGTTGAGCATCCAGGTCGGGTAATGAAACCCCAGCATTCTCGGGTTAGGATCCCCGATCTCCCGGCCATCAAACTCGCTGAGGTAGTCAAACCCCATATCATCGTATCCATCCCACCTGAAGCGAACACCACACGAGGCCATAAGCCGCATACCCATGTCAGCAACGTGCAGAGGGGATGAAAAAGAAACGCGGACAGCGTTATCTTTAAACGTCTTTGTTGAAGCCGTCATGGCGTCATACATAGCATCAGCACTGCGCTTCTCACCCTCATCGAAATGGCTGATCTCATCCAGCGCAATAGCAAAACGGGTAAAACCCCTGAGGCCACCGGAACGGCTGTGCACACAGTCCAGGTGTATATTCTTGTGATTAAAATCAATTCTAAGAGTGGAAGCGTTAAATACCGGGCCCCCATCGGGCATCTTCATCGTTTCACATTTTTCAGAATACCGCCTGAACCAGGGGCTGTTATAGAACCAGCTCACAACGTAATGCCACACAGTACCCTGAGATTGCGTCTGCGAAGTAGCGCCCACTGACAACCAGATGGGGCTCCCCGGGGCTACACCATCAAAACCCTCTACAGGATCAGGCTTACAGAGGAGTTTATAGAGCTCATACAGAATGACAGCAGCCGCAGCCCAGCTCTTACCGGTTCGCTGGCCGATTATCATTACGAGCTCGTTGAATTTCATCAGTTCAACGTCTTCCCTGGAATAACCTATATCCTTGAAGCCCGGGAACCTTATTTTTCTGTTCTTCCACTGGTAGGTGGGGCCTTCATAGTGCTGCGATGGGTAGTAAAATGTTCCTAGAACCCATTTGATCCAGGGGTACAGACCTTTCAGATTGAGGTAATCATCATGTTCGAGGAAAGTGTAGACATCGACAGGCCGTTCATCTTCAAATTCCCTGAGCTGTTTGCGGATCTCCTTAAGGGTCTGTTCCTCAACCGCAGACGCTGAGCGCTCCAGCAACCCCCGGGAGAGGTCACCCAACGCGGACTTAACCGATGTAGTCCCCGGCGGTATTATAATTTCTGGGAACTCCCTCTGCATTACAGTGCGAAAAACTCCAGGTTATAAAAATAGCCCCGATAGTTATAGTATCAATGCTCAGTGAGGCGCGCAATGTAGTCACCACTGGCATACATCGACAGCGTCACGCCGCCCTTCCCCGGAGGAGGATAGCCTTCCCTGTAAGCGTAAGTCCCTTCATACCTCAAAAAAGACGGGCATACCACTGTCCACTGAGTTTTATAAACCAGCCTGCAGTTTACGGGGTCCTCAACTATACAGGTCTCATTATCAAGAACGGGCTCGTGCACGTGCCCTGAAACAAACCAGTTTATGAAATCCGTATAGCGTCTCGGTCTACCGGCACTGTTCAACTTCCCCCCTTTAGTCTGACTGCCAGTCTTTCCGTGAAACGCATAAAGCTTCCACTTATGCCCCTTACCCAAAATAGAACAGTATACAGGACCGTCAAAGTAGGGGATGTCCAGCCTCTTAGCAAGGACAAACATGGGCTCAACGCCGGACTTTTTATGCGTCCTCCACTCATGGTTACCCGGTATAGCAAAAAGACATTTATGAGCCACAGGCGCTAAAATCCTGGTAATTTCGTTCAGCTGGGTTTGAGGAGGCTTCTGCTGGTCGTAGCTAAGACCTCTCCCATCATCCAGCGCGTTCTCCATAATATCACCCCCAAGAAAAGTATACACATTGGGGGTTTCTTCTATGTAACGCACATAGCTTAAAAACTTTTTGAATTTATGGCCGTAATGACCGTAGTGGACATCATAGAGAGGTATTATGTCAACCCTTCCCTCCTCCGTATGCTCAAACACCTCGTCCGGAAGCTGGACGAGGTGGTAAGCCTGAGGAACTGGTTCGCTGTCGTAGTCTTCTATATAACTGTTGTAGTACTTCCAGTTACGAGGTTTTATATTTAAATCCTCTGAAATATCCGGTAATAATATATAGCATGGCTCCCCGTAGTCATTAACCTGATTAAATAGAGAGTAACCGGGGTAATCATAAGAAAGGAGAAGATCTAAAATTTCAGGCTCATAGCGCTTCCTTAAGTTGCTTATTGTCCTCGAAACCTTAAGGTATGATAGAAACTCCCTTGCTAAGGACTCTATATTAATCCCTGAAAACTTAGAGAATTCAACAGGACCTTCTTTGATTGATTTTCTGGGTGGCAGGCCTTTTGCCTTTCGCAGATAAGCAATAAATCTTTTTACCTGATCTGAAGATCCTTTATATTTAGCAGCAAGTTGATCTGTGGTCAGGCCGCTGAGATAATCACTTATAAAATCATCTATAGAGTATGGAGCCCATCTTCTACTTTTAAAATCATCCATAAGCACAAAGCACCTCAAAAAAGTTTTGTTTAGTTCAAGGACGCCACCCCTTTCTCACCTTCTTCAACATTGAATTGGGAAGCATCTGAACGTGAGCGCAGTCCCACCCGAGAGGACCGTTATAAGTCCACTCTTTGTTTTTTATAGCCTTCAAAATCCTGTTCTTTAAAAGTAAATTGTTACCAACCCATAAAACGCCTGTCTCGCACCCGTGGGCCAAAGCACTGGATGCAAGCAGCAGCCAGAATCTGTTAGGGCACTCAAAGCCGTAACGAGCATCAACAATATCCACAGCCATGGCCTGGGGGCCACCCAGCGGATCAGACACATTGTGATAACCGTAAAGAATCCTGGTAGAGCCCTGCTGATAAAGCCGTTTCTGCTCCTCGGGACTCCTCCAGGCCCACACTATAGAAGGCTGCCATCCATGAGATTCAAGATCTTTAATAATAGCCTTCACCTTAGGGACAAACTTATAATACAATTCATCAAGTTTTTTCGCATTACTATCCTTACGATCCATCAGTTGCCTCCTGTTGATCATCATTGTTTTCCTCTCCTTTAAAATCAGGGTGGTGCCTCTGTATCAGGTCAAGCCACTGGCCTAGAACCCTGTCCTGCCCGCATAGATCAAGGACCGAGCCTTTAGAAAGAATACTCATTTGCGGAGAACCCAAAATTATGTCGGCCCAGGATTCATAAGGAAGCTCCACGGGAAGAACTGCCACCCCGCTCCCCTCATCGGACGGCAACTCCTTAAAACTCTCCCGGTCAGAGCAGACAACGGGAACTCCGGCAGAAATCGAGTTTGACAGCAAGCTTAAAGAGATCTCCGAAGGGAAAATAGGATCACACGGATAAATGACCGCCTGGCACCGGCTCAGACTCTCAAAATACATATCACTGCCATCATCGTTCTCTCTTACTTCAACCCCGTCCATCTTCAGAAGTGACATAACCTTCCTCGCCCGCTCACCTTCAATAAAGTGGCTGTATTTGTGCTTCTCACAGAAATCAACGGCCTCTGCCGGTATCTCCAGTCTTGCTTCCGGTTCCTGCTTTAGAATTGCGGGCCATATTCCGTACATATGATGAAGTCCATTTATAGCTCCCCCCGGATAGTAAAACCTCATGACACTCTTATCAGACACACCCATCTCAGGAGGATTGACAGCATCATAAATAACCTCAACGGGGCGATCTATAAAACTCAACTCAGACAACATACGTTTATGAAACTCAGAGCGCGCAACAAAGACAACGTCTTCCGGAATCTGGTCAGGCAAACACTGCAATTTAACCCAGTCAGACCACTCAATTTTAAGGCTGGTGTTCAGCATGGGATGACCGTGAGTCGTCATGGATGGGTCCCCGACGGAGATGTAAACGTCCCACCTGTTATTCTCCAGGCATCCATCAAAGAAGCTGGAGTCCACAACGACGTAGGCAGGACCTTCGTGGCAGAACCCCCCTGTAGACGCACAGACCACCACGTTGTTCCCCATCACACCACCCAGAAATTGCGCCAGCATAAGGATGGATTCAGGGTCCCGGAAAAGCTCTGTTGACTGAACCTTTCTATTGAAAGGTATCGAGCTTCCAGCCTTAATCAAGATGTTCATTACAGACCCCCCGGGCATCCATCATAGTATCTATAAAAAGTAAAAAGAAACAGAAAGAATTTAAGAACAGAAACAACCCGGAAGCAATTTGAGAGTACGTCTCTGATGAAAGAACGGTGATATTAGCCTGTATAAAATTAAACACCGACAGAAGCAAAAAAGTGTATGCCATACGTATCTTTGGAACGCCCATTTTCCGGAGAAAGCCGCTCAGTTTCAGATAAAGACTTATCATCCAAACAAAACCTCCTCCCACAGATCAGCCCGCTGACTCCAGTCAACCGGGACCTCTCTGGCAGCCGCAGATGCCCTCTCAACAAAACTTGTTGAGTCAGCTTTTATGTCTTTAACGACGTTGGATATAGTATCCAGAAAAGCCCTTCTGACTTCCGGATACTCAGGGGAGCCGTCAATAAGAAAACCGTGGCCCTTCAATGTGGATGGTAATGCCCCGACATTACTGACTACCGGAATGAGACCACACGCTACAGCCTCCAGAGCTGTAATACAGAAAGTTTCGCAGAAAAGCGTGGGGTAGACCCACCAGGTGCTCCCGAGCATCTCTTTGTATAACTGAAGCTGACTTACCCGCCCATGGTTTTTAACACCCAATTTTTCCAGAAATTCAATCTTTCCCAGCAACTTTCTGTAAATTGCGCGTAAATCCGGGTTTTGAGACAAGAAAAACTCGATATTTTTAAACCCGTAATATATATCAAGTGTAGCCTCCGGCATTATTTCCTTTATATAAGGCCACATATCTAAAAGGTAATCCAGCCCCCGTTCAGGGCTGCTGGGATATATAAACCTGTAAGGGTCTTTGTCTCCAGAAAACTCCTCAAACGCTTTTTCAAGGAGGGATGTACTTATTGCGTTGCCGATTACGATGCTCTTTTCTGCAGTAACGCCTTCGTATAAATTTCTGTATTGCTCCGCCTGCCATTCGGAAACGAAGACAAAACAGTCGAACTTCCTTGCCCTTTCCGCTGTTAAACTGTCCCCAATATTCACATCGTGAAGCCAAAGAACCTTTCTCCTTGCCGGAATCCCGGCGTCGGCCAAGTCCGCTCTTCTTGAGCACAGAACAGAATCGTAAGAATCGCTAAGTTCAAGGAACATCCGTGCAGGGGCATACATAATAGAGCCATGGTAGCCGACACCTGGACCAGGCTCTCCAAAGACCGTCACGTCATACCCCCGCTCCGCCATCAACTCGGCCACCCGCCAGGCAGCCGTTTCAGAACCCCCGACTCCACCACTCTCAAAAGACCACGGACCCCACGGCTCTATGAACGGCCCCGTATAAATAGCGAGACTGCCTTTCCGCTTACCGGATTTACTCTTTCCGGAAGCGGCAATAATCATATCTTGAATAATGGGTTCGGCCCTGACCTCCTCCGGCAGGCTCTTGAGAACGTCAAGCCCCAGGACGGGACCCAGATAGACCACCGACTCCACCGTCCTGCGCCTGGCAAGCTCTTCCTGGATCTTTTTGTAGTCTTCCTTAAGAAATTGCTCATTCTTTCTTATCTTAAGGCACTCTTTAACGAGCTCAAGAGCCTCTTCGAAGCGGCCAAGCTCCATCAGGGACATGTACTTAAGAACTTTCGGGGTATAATTCTTTTGAAGGGGAGTCAAAACAAGAACAGTCTGAGGCTCAGGGAGCATCAAAACTATGTCGCAGAGGTTAATGACATTTCGAAACCTCTTCTTTTCAAACTCCACTCTGGCCAGAGCCAGATAAGGGTCGGGCCAGGAGGGGCAGAGCTTCAACGCCATTAATGCATTGTCCGCAGCCGATTCAATGTTTCCCTCCTTCAAATCCATTTCCGAGAGACGGCATAAAATCTGAACGGCCTCCTCGTCCCAGTCTGTTTTCTTCAGGTAGGCGTTATAGACTTTTCTCGCCTCATCCATCCTCCCGCGAACCCAGTATTCGCTTCCCAGGTAAACCAGGTGCCTGGCCGAGGCCTTTTCCAGGCCGCCCGCCTCACGGATTATCTCCTCAAGAATGCGGATATTGCGTTCGTTGGACGCTTTCTTGTCATTCAGACTCCCGTCTATTTTCTTACGGTGGCGGACGCGGCAGGTCTGCAGTAAATCAATTTTCGTGGACTCCGGGTAGTAAAGGTACTCGTGCACCCTGTCCTTCCACACCCAGAAAGAGCGGGAGGGGTCCTCAGGGTGTCTTCTGTTCCTGAGGACCCTCTCCCGCCAGTGCACCACAGTCACGTTGCCGTCGTCGTCCGTCGCGTAGTCGTAAGGGAGGCTGACAATCTCAATTCTATCAGAGTTTTTGTCGATAAATTTCTTTAAGGCATCAGGGTTGATGAGTTCATCATCGCAATCCAGCCACAGAATGAAATCACGTGTGGCAGCATTGAAACTTTCATTCCTGTGGTAAGAAAAGTCGTCTCTCCACGGGGAGTCGATCAGCTTGAGGATCTTTCCGTGCCTGCCGCAAATCGAGCGGACAATGTCCTTAGTAGAATCCCGGCTTCCGGTGTCTACAAATACAACCTCATCGATAATTTCAATGCAGGACTCCAGGCACTGCCTGACATTATCCTGCTCATCACGGCCAATGATGCACAGAGAGATCTCAGACAAGACCGTCCAGTCTCCTTCCGTGAAAAACTGTTATAAAAAATGCGGGGCAGGGCACCACCGCATTTAACCGCACAGAGTCAATGTTCTGTATTTTTGAGCTGACAGCCGGAACATACCCTGCCCGGAACACCCTGCCCCGCAAACAACGGCAGCAAGGAGGAATCGAAGACATGCCACAAAAAGAGATCAGTCGTCGAGACGCTGATAAAGAGGCGATTTTGTCTTGAACCTCAAAATAAGATTCCAGACCCCCAGAAGCACTAAGGAAAACTTCTCAAACCAGGCAGCATCCTTAAAAGCCGCCTGGACTTCCGGAACCTGAACTGCCGTCACAAGACCGGCAACGATGGCGATCAGGTTGGACCACAGAGTCCAGGATCCGGCATCAACTAAATATTTTCCAAACCTGACCGGTTTGCGCAAGGTGGCTTTCTTAACCATATTTCCCCTCTTTTTAACAGTAGTCTTTTCCATTTCCGCACATTATATCAGAAAGAGAAGGGGATGATCTTTGCGTAGATCGTCCACTTCATATAATCAACGGGCACGAACGCAGCCCCAACCTTAATAGACCCCGTGCTCAGGCCCTCCAGCGTAAGGCTGCCGCCCACCGTGGCCGTCGTCGTATCCTTCGTTGCGAGCCCGATCGCATCGACATTCAGCGTGAGCGACCTGCCCACGGGGGGGTTGTTGACACGCAAAACCGGGATACTGAGAACAGCCCCGGCAGCCGAGTTCCCGCTGCCGACGGAGTAAAAGTATGCAATACCCGCATCAATCCCGACAAGCGGCTCGGGAAGAGACTGAGAAGACACGGGGCTTGCCGCAAATAAAACGGCCCCGATAGCCATAGCATAAATAAAGTACCTGTAAATGTTCACTTTCTTTTCTTTTTACCTCCAATACCAAGTATTGAGTCCGGGTATACAACAAAACCCAGAGACGCCGTGGCCTTTACGATTCTGCCCCCGGCTTTCTGGAAATTCCATTCCCTGAATATATATAACCTTCCCACCTCATCTTTATATCCTATAAGAAGGACTGTATCTTCGTCCACACCTAAAATATTTGTAAGCTGTTTGCCTCTGTCATAAAAGTATTCATGAGCAGCAAGGGCCGCGTATTCATATATATCCCTCCCCGCCGGGTTCATTATCTTCCTTGCGCCCATCTCCATCGCCACATCCAGGACGGGGAAATACATCCTGTTCTCCTCCGCCCCCACCACCCTGCCAACATCCTCCACAACCTCCGCAGGGTCGCGCCCGTCCACCTCGACATCCATCTCAACGCAGACATCCACACGCGGCAGAATACCATCCTGCAAGTGGCGGACCGTGGCCGCCCCGGCCACGACATCCCCGCCGCTTCCCGCAGGCCACGTCAGAACGTCCCACGGGTCGCGCCCCCGGCGGTAAGCGCACCGGTTCTTGAGCACCACGGCCCCGTGGCAGTAAACGCACCTGAGCGTCTGCCTGGCCAGAGAGTGCAGCTCCACTCCGGACACAAGAGCCGCATCCGGACCCGAGGCCCCGGACACATGAATACCGCCCACCGTGAGCTGTGCAGTCACAGTTTTATGACCCTCCGGAAGGTGTCCGTGGGTATGACGGGGGACTGAATTACGGAACTCTCCGCCATCCTCCCGGCCATGCTCTCCTGAGAGGAGGACATACAGTCCCGGATGAAGCTGTTAAGAGCCCCGGAAAATTCACTGACAAACGCCTCATCGGAGTATGAGGCCGGATGGAACTCGCGGTCGAACTCGACAAGCCGGGAAAAGCCGGACTTCCCGTAACGCCTGTAAACCGGTATAGAAATTTTGTCCGGCCCCGGGGCGTCCCCTTCCGACTCCACAAGCCACACGGAGTGCGGGATACTCAGCGATACGCATGTCTGCCTGATGTCCGCGATGTCCTCCGGGGTCAGAGCACCGCTTATAACCCCGATGTCCGTATCGACGCTTTTTAAAATCTCCGAAAGCGCACGGCGCCCGTATATGCCGGGGCAGAAAATCTTTCTCAGCGCCCTGGACACGGGCTCCATCGCCTCGACCGCCTCTCTTCTCATGGCATCCGTCACGTCCCCTCCGGTATACTTCTCCCGGCCCTTTTCCGTGAGGTGCGCCAGTTCAAAGTATATATCTATATCCTTTTTATGGATATCGATATATTTAACGGAGTAAAGGGAGAGGATTGAAGTAACGGGAGGAAGCGGCGCGCATGGAGGGGTGCATAAACAAAGGACTATTTTGTTGTTTTTAACACTGAGCGTCATGGTATTAAACAAACTCCCTCTTTTTTGTTTTTATATCACTTCCAGGACGGGACTGTCAAGGGATACGTATTTCGGGTTTTTTAAAGACCCGGCGAACACAATTGATTTGCCGTAAGGGAGGACGAGGAGCCGGGACTGGTCACGTTTCGTGTATGCGTCCCACGCATCAATAACCGTGTCCCCGAAAAACACGACGGGGCCGTTTCCCGAACCGTCACGCGACGGGCCTGTGCCGACCACGATCCCCATCTTCTCTCCATTTCCCGTCTTAAAATACACAAGAGACCCTTCACGCAGCCTCGATCCCCTTTGAAGTATAACCCAGTTATTCCTGTTATTTAATCCCTTCCACCCCGTATACTCTCTGTTGTAATCAACAGGTTTCCTGAAAACATACAGTATGTCCTGGAACGAGTACCCCGGCTCCTCCAGGCCTCCGGAGTGGAACTGCAGGGCCTCTTTAATGTAATGTTCGTAATCCCTGAACCTCTCTTTACCCGGAATGGAGTTGCTTACAAGAGAGCCGTCAACGGAGGGTTTTAGAGAGGGAAACGACACGACGACGACTTTCCCGGATGAGAAGCGGAACGTACCCTCATACGTCACGGGCAGCGTCATTGAGGGCTGCGCTTCGTATACGGAAAAGTGAAACGCCCCCGTGTCTGTCCTCCCGGCCACGACCGGACGCACAATGCGCACCTCGCAGTACTGAACGGCGTCGGGCCGCTCGCCGGTGCCCTCTCCCCCCCGCTGTCGTTTTACTCTGGCGCTCAGTTTAAACATCAATAATGAATAAAACTTATTTTTTTATCCATTATAATAGTATCACGTTATTAATTATTTCGGGGGCCGCAATTGCGGCCCCCGGGAGTTGCGGGCAAGGGGAGTTTGAGGAGAGAGTGTTATAAAAAAACCCGTACGGTGAAAACTCAATTCAGGGTCGCGGTACAGGGCCGGAGAAGAACACGTCGCCGGTCAGCAGGTCGGAGCCCCTGCGTATCGTGACCTTCCTGTCCTTGAACTCCAGGACCTCCATCTCCGGCATCTCCACTTCGTTATACTCCACGACATCCCTCTCAATAACGGTTGCGGCGTTCCACTGTGTTTTGCCGTCCGTAAACACGGCTTCGAACTGCACCGCCCTGTGGGGAGGGATACTTGAGTCCATCGGCTTCAGGCTCGTCACGCGCATCGCGGCCAGCGCCCCCAGCCCGCTGCGGTCCATTACCGCCCTGTATTTCTCCTCCAGCTCCGCATTCTTCTGCTTCTGCCTCTCCAGCTCCTCCGACAGGGCCTCGTATGACTTCTGAAACGCCTCCGCCTTCTGTATCAGCTCCGCAGTCTTTTTTTTAAGCTCTTCATACTCCGCTTTAACGCGGCCGAGCTCCTCGACAACTTTATTGTAGTTGTTAATGTTGTTTTCCATTTATCCCCTTCTTTTTTTTCAGTAGTCGCCCGGCGGCACGCACCCCGCCTACTCCTTCAGTTATATATTCCCCTTTTAAAACACTTTTTTATTACTGCATTTTTTATTTTTACCAGTACATGGGGTCCACAAAGCCTCCGTATTGCGGTATGTCGCGCCTCCTTAACAGTATAGACTTCGGGTCCCCGTCCGGCGGCAAATACACCCACGTGTGCTTCCCGAACCTCACGGTTTTAAGATTATCACGTTTTATTATGTTATACAAACCCTGCCTTGAAAGCCGCCCCTTCAGTGTTTTGTAAATATCCGACAGCCTCACCCACCCTTTTTGCTTCTCCTTTATCATCTCCGCACACTCCCCGTCCGCCGCCCTCTCCCAGTCCATCGCCATCCAGTACCTGTCTATAATTTCAGGCACCTTCGAGGCGTCGAGCCTGTTGAACCTGAGCATCTTCCCTTCAATGTAGTTTTTCCTGACCTCCTCCAGGAACCTTGCGTTCGTGGAGGTCCCGGTCATCTCACACAACCTCCACAGTGTTATGTATCTCTCCCTCGCGAACTTACGTCTCTCATTTAATATCGCCTCCCGCCCTTCAACACCGCACCGGTACTTTATGTAGTTGTACACGGTCGAAGGTGTCGTCCCCAGGGCTTCAGCGATCTCTTTTATTGTCTTGGTTTTTATATTGTTCTCAATAAACTCCCAGTCCGAGTCCTTAAGCGGACGCTTGAACGTCCCCACAGGCCTCCCCGGCTTCCTCCTCTCCCCCTCCTGCCTGCCTTTCACCATCACGGCTCTCATCTTCTCCATCAATAACAATCCACTCCTTTACATCTTTTCTGGCTCCCCGGCCCCTCCAGGGTGGAACATAAATTCCCCATTCAGGAAACATCCTGGCGGCCCTGTCCCGGCACTTCCACATCAGGTAGTCTGCCCTGTTCCTGGTCATGCCCATCTTTTCGGCCGCCTCATAGGTAGTATACCCGGAAAGCCTCAGACTGACAAGTTGCTTGCTCTCTTCACAATCCCCGCAGGCCTGGTCCAGCAGGACGGACAGCGGTATCTCCTGATTGTAATCAACTCCAAGCTCATCCACCCTGTCCTCATCCGCCTCAAACCCGGAGAACAGCTCCACCCTGAAAAACAGACAGGAAACATTATCCTCCCCCCCTCTGGCCCTTTTGGACAGGGCATAAGCGCTCAACCGTATCATGTTGTAGTTGTCCCGCATGTAATGCATCATACTGCTGCGTATTACGTGGCTTACGTATGTGAAGAATGAAGCTTTTTTGGAAGGGTCGAATCTGGAAAGGGCTTTGTACACAGCCCCCACACCGCAGGCTATAAGATCCTCATCCTCCTTACCGCATATTGCACGGCTCAAATAACGTATCTGACCGTAAAGCGAATCAACTATACGCGCAGCCGCTTTGTCACGCTCCGCGTCAGTAGTGCTCCTAAAGTAACGCTCAACCATCCTGTCCGTACATAATGTCTTATCCCTCTTCTTCTTCATACGCCCTCTCTCCGAATACTGCACTGCATACACAAGTAAAACGCATATAAGGCGGAGTGTAAAGACAGGAGAGTGAAATGGGAACGGGAGGTTGGTGGGGTTGGTGGTTCAGGTGTGAACGTGGGGTTGGTGGGGTTGGTGGGGTTGGTGGTTCAGGTGTGAATGGGGGGTTGGTGGGGTTGGTAAGGTTTATGGTTCAGGTGTGAACGGGGGGTTGGTGGGGTTCTGGGTGATGGGGGGCGTGTGTGAACGGGGGGTTGGTGGGGTTCTGGGTGATGGGGGGGTGGGTAAAAAGAGTGCCCCCGCCACCCCCGGACCCTTGTCATACCCTTCAACAGTTGACCCCTTATGACACATATTTGTCATTATTTGACCACTTGACAGTTTTTTGAGCGGCGGGGTATAATGAGTTCGCGAACCCGAAAGAGCGGGTTCCATTCCCTGCGGGGGAGATTGTACGGAAAGGAAATCCTGCACCTCCCCTCCCCTGCAGGGGTAGGTTCTGAGTGGAGGTGCGGGTAAAAGATGGACCTCAAAGACATTCATTTCATCCCTTTGGTCCCCCTCGCGGACCTGCTGCGCGGGCCCAACGTGGCCCGCGCTATGAAGCTGGCACGGGCGCTTCGCCCGTGCCATGAGTATGTAGTGGCGGCGTGCCTCTACGCCGCCGCTACAAGAGCCCGGCAAGCAAGGCCGGGCTCTATCCGGGAGGCCGCATTAGCGGCCTTCCATTATGAGCCGCGGAGCTTCATCTCCGCGGCCGAAAGGGCCCTCAGGGGGGCCCTTCCAGACACCAACGCCGGGGCCCTCTTCAGGGCCGCCTACCGCCTAGGACTCCTCCTACGTTCCAGGACGTGGGAGGACGCTGAGAATTTGGCACGGGCCCTGGGCCCGTGCTCCGATGCGGCAGTCGCCGCCACTCTGTTGGCGGCGACTGTCCGCTGCCGCTAAGCTCTCCCCCGGCCGCGGCTCCGGCCGCGGCCGGGGACTTTTTTTTGCCCCTGGCCTCGGGCGTGGCGGGGGCAAATCGGTCACGGGGGAGCAATTGTATTGCGGAGGTGGGTTAAAGGAGAATCTTGGGGCCCCCCGACCCCTACGCGCGCAGGGGCGGGGGTGTTTTTTGTGCCGTTGGCCGAGGAAAGCGCGTTGTTTTCAGGAAAAATCGTGGTGATGACCGCCAAAACGCCCGATTTTTCCTGCGACTTGACAGTTTTTTCGATCGGCGGCTATAATGAGTTCGCGAACCCGAAAAAGCGGGTTCCATTCCCTGTGGGGGAGAATCGTATAGAAAGGGTAAGCACCTCCCCTCCCCTGCAGGGGTAGTTTCTGAGTGGAGGTGCAGGAGAGAAAATGATCGAGTCTTGGAAGTGGGAGGCGATTGCCCGCCTCCGGAAGATCCACAAAGAGACGCCCATCCCGGGCGTCGTCCTTGACGCTCTTTTTGGGGACTACAAT
>Ga0209809_1000837_pt1 | contig 26689 bp, 16 predicted proteins | sample YNPMSTMetaG_FD_186172 | JGI IMG/M metagenome (GOLD analysis project Ga0209809, IMG submission 186172) | Anoxygenic and chlorotrophic microbial mat microbial communities from Yellowstone National Park, USA - YNP MS-T MetaG (SPAdes) (version 2) ...
CCGTCGCTCTGGACGAAATCCCGGCCAACTTCGGGGGAGACGAGGGCACCCAGGCCCTGGAGGCGCTGCGCCTGCTGGGCCCGCCCCTGGGCAACCCCTTCGCCACCGGCTGGTACAGCGTGCCCACCATGTCCTTCCTGGTCGCCGGGCTGGGGATGAGACTCTTCGGCGCCACCGTCGCCGGGGCGCGGATGCTCTCCGCCCTGGCGGGCACTGCCTCCGTCCTGGCGACCTATCTCCTGGCGCGCCGGCTGGCCGGGGAGTGGGTGGGGTGGGGGGCGGCGGTCCTGGTCGCCTTCGGCCACTACGGGCTCCACTTCAGCCGCCTGGCTTCCAACCAGATTGCCGACGCGCTGCTGGGGCCCCTGGTTCTCTACTTCCTCCTTCGGGGACTGGAGAGCAAAGGCGACAGTTACCTTCAAGGTGACCGTCACCTCTGGATGACCCTGGCCGGGTTGGTTCTGGGCCTCTCCTGGTACACCTACTTCGGCGCCCGGCTGATGACCGTTGTTGTCGGCCTGTATCTGGTCGGGCGGGCGATGAGGGAAGGGCACGAATTCCTGGCCCGCTACGGGCGCGGGCTGTTTGTGCTGGTGGTGGGGTTTGCTCTGACCGTCTGGCCGCTGGCCCTCTACTACGTGGCCCATCCGGCCGACTTCCTCTCCCGCTACAACCAGGTCAGCATCTTCGCCTCCGGCTGGCTGGCCCGGGAGGTCGCGGCGACCGGCAGGAGCGCGGCGGCGCTGCTGCTGGAGCAGTTCTGGAAGTCCGTTTCGGCCTTCAACGCCACCCCGGACCCCACTTTCTGGTACCATCCCGGCATCCCCCTGCTGGACCCCGTCTCCGGCGTCTTTTTGATTCTGGGACTGGCGGTGACCTTCTGGCGGGTCCGGCGTCTTGGCGGGGGATTGCTCCTGCTCTGGTTCTGGGCGCTGGTCATCCTGGGCTGGACCCTGACCGAGAACCCACCGTCCAGTCAGCGGGGGGTGGGGACCATCCCGGTGGTGGCCATCCTGACCGCCCTGGGCCTCACGGAGACCCTGAATGCCCTCCGCCGCCTGACCGGAGACCGCTTACGTTTCCCGTTTCACGTTTCACTTTTTACCCTCCTGGCCATCATTGCCCTCATCAACCTGTTTTTCTACTTCCGGGTCTACACGCCCCGCCGCGTCTACGGCAACCCCACCGCGGAGGTGGCGGATGTGCTCTGTGACGAACTGGAACGGCGGGAATCCGTTCCGCCTGTCTATTTTGACGGCCCGCCGGTCATGTACTGGGACTTCGGCGCCATCGCCTTCCGATTGCGGGATGTGACGGGCCGGGACTTCTCGGTGGAGGAACTGCCGGAAGTGGACGTCTCGCGCGGCGCGCTCTTCGTCGTCCTGGCGGAAAAAATGGGGGATTTGGACGCCCTGCGGGCCGCGTTCCCCCAGGGGGAAGAGACTCCCGTCTATTCGGATGCGGACGGACGACTTCTCTTTATTTTCTACGAAATTCACCACTGAATCTGATGCGTTATGAAGAACAAGAGGTGCATCCAGAGATCATGGTATAGACCAATCCGGGAGAGCATCGGGGTTATCCTGGCCCTTCTGGCCATTTTGGCCCTCAGCTCTGCCTTCGGAATCCAGGCCCAAACTGGCTCTCCTGCTCTGACTCCTCAGGCGTATCTCCCTTTGGTCCTGAAATCCCCGGCCTGTGCCCTCAGTCCTGAAGAGGCGGAAATTGCCCGCTATATGAGAGAGCATCCTGATCAGCGGCGCCCCTCTCTGACCTGTCATCCGATCCTGGCGCGCGTGGCGCGGGAACGGGCGGAAGACATGGCCCGGCGGCGCTATTTCAGCCACGTCAACCCAGACGGATACGGCCCCAACTATCTGGTGCGTCAGGCGGGCTACGTGCTCCCCTCGTATTACGATCAGGCTCCTGATGCCAACAACATTGAGTCCATCGCAGCGGGCTACTCCACCGCGGCGGCTGTCTGGAATGGCTGGATGAGTTCCGAGGGACACCGGACCCATTTACTGGGCCTTCATCCCTTCTTCGCTGAACAGATAGAGTACGGCATCGGCTACACATACGATCCCGGCAGTCCTTACCGATACTACTGGGTTGTGATCACAGCCAGGCCCGGACCATAGGACTTATGGAGCGAAAGCAATCACGCTGGGAAACCTCCCTCATCCTGCTGGCCATTCTTCTGATCGGCCTTTCCTTTCGCGTCGTCGGACTGGGGTGGGGCGAGGGACAGCCCATTCATCCCGACGAGGAGTTCCTCCGCCAGGTGACGGCGGCAGTCAGTTGGCCCGATTCGCTGTCCCTCTACCTGGATACGGCCCGCTCCCCGCTGAACCCCTACAACCGCGGCTACGGGTTCTTCGTGTACGGCACGTTGCCTCTCTTCCTCAACCGCGCGGTGGGGGAGGCGCTGGATCAGGGATGCCGGAACGGCGAGGCGGTCTCCCTTCCGGCCCGGCTGCTGGCCCCGCTCCTGCTGGGGACCCCGTCGGCCTGCTGGCCGGGGAGTTTCAGCGGGTCCGGCGCCCGCCACCTGGGGCGGCTGCTGGCCGCCCTGCTGGATACGGGGAGCATCCTCTTCGTCTTCCTGGCCGGGCGGCGGCTCGGCGCCGGGTACGGGAAGGGCATATCTGGCCCCTCTCTGGGATTGCTGGCCGCGGCCCTCTACGCGCTGGCGGTCCTGCCTATCCAGCAATCCCACTTCTACACGGTGGACGCCTACGCCAACTTCTTCGTGGCCGTCACCCTCTACTTGGCCCTCTGTCTCGCGGGGCAACCCTCGGGGGGGCAACCCGTAGGGGCAGGGCTTGCCCCTGCCCCCGATGCCCCTGCCCTCCCCTACATCTATGCCTTTCTGGCCGGCCTGACCACCGGGCTGGGGGTGGCCTGCAAAATCAGCGTCTGGCCCCTGGGCCTGCTGGTGGGCCTGGCAGCCCTCCTCCGCGCCCTGCGCCCTGCGCCCTGCGACCTGCGACCTGCGACTTGCGACTTGCGCCCTGCGCCCTGCGCCCTGCGCCCTGCGACCTGCGACCTGCGGCCTGCGACCTGCGACCTGCGCCGTGCCGCCCTGCGCCTATTGCTCCTCGGCTTCCTTGCCCTCCTGGGCGCCTTCCTGGCCTTCCGGCTGGCCCAGCCCTACGCCTTTCTGGGCCCCGGTCTCTTCGGCCTGCGCCTCAACCCTCAGTGGCTCCAAAACATGGCCGAAGTGCGCGGCCTGATGTCCGGCGCGGTGGATACGTACCCGGGCCATCAGTGGACCAACCGGCTGCCGCTGGTGTTCCCCTGGGTCAACATGGTCTTCTGGGGGCTGGGCCTTCCCCTGGGGCTGACCGCGTGGGCGGGCTGGGGCGTTGCGGCCGTCCGCCTGGGCCGCCGCTGGCGGCGGGAGGGGCTGGCCACGCTGGCCGGTGACCCCGTTCTCCTCCCCTGGCTCTGGGCCACCGGCTACTTCCTCTACCAGGGCACCCAGTGGGTCAAGTCCGTCCGCTACCTCCTGCCGGTCTACCCGGCCCTCATCCTCCTGGCCGCCTGGCTCCTGCTCCAACTGTGGGTTCGTCATAAGGTGCAAAGCAAGGCCCCCTCCCATTCTCTGCGCCCTGCTCCCTGCGACCTGCAAGTACGGGCGAGGCATGCCTCGCCCCTACCTGCTCCCTGCGCCCTGCGACCTGCGACCCTGTATCTTGCGACCTGCTCCCTGCTCCTTGCGACCTTTCTCTGGGCCCTGGCCTTCACTTCCATTTACCGGCGGCCCCACACCCGCATCGCGGCCTCCCGCTGGATTTTCCAGAACGTCCCTACCGGTTCCGTCCTGGCGACGGAGCACTGGGACTGGGCGCCTCCGCTGCGGGTGGACGGCAGAGACCCCTTCGGCGGGATGTACCGGGGCCTCTCCACCAGTTCCGACGGCACCCTCCAACTCTACCACGACGACACGCCCCAGAAGCGGGAGGACCTGCTGAACTGGCTGGACGAGGCGGACTACATCATCATCGGCTCCAACCGTCTCTACGCGTCCATCGTCCGACTGCCTACCCGTTATCCGCTGACCATTGCCTATTACCGCGCGCTCTTCAGCGGCCAACTGGGCTTTGAACTGGTGGCCGACTTCACCTCCTACCCGGCCATCGGCCCCTTCCAGTTCCCGGATACGGAGGAGCCGTTCCCCGTGCCGGAGGCCCCGTACCAGTACCGCGCGGCGCCGGTATCGGTGCCGTTGCCCCCGGCGGAGGAGGCCTTCAGCGTCTACGACCACCCCCGCGTCCTCATCTTCCGCAAGACCGCCGCGTACTCCCGGGCGCGGGCCGAGGCGCTCCTGCCAGCCTCACTCCTGGACAACGTCCTTTGGGTGACGCCCAAACAGGAGACGCTGCGCACCTGGCGGCGGATTCTCCCCTTCCTCCCCTCGGGGGAAGGCCCCCAGGCCGGGCGTCGGCCCCTGCTGGATGCCCGGACCTGGGCCGACCAGCAGTCGGGCGGGACCTGGTCGGCGATGTTTCGGCGGGAGAGTCCCCTGAACCGGTCATCGTTCCTGGCAGCGGTCGTCTGGTACCTGGCGGCGGGGGGGCTGGGGTGGCTGGCCTTCCCCCTGCTCTGGCGGGCCCTCCCGCACCTGCCCGACCGGGGCTACGGCATCGCCCGCGCGGTGGGCCTGCTGACCGTCTCCTACCTGACCTGGCTGTCGGCCAGTCTGCGCGTTCTGCCTAACACGCGCGGCACGGTCGCCCTGGCCGTCCTGCTGCTGGCGGCAGCCGGGGGACTCTCCCTCTGGCGGCGCTGGGGTGAGTTCCGGCAATTTCTGAACGGGGCCCGGCCGCTTCTTCTGGTCTACGAGGGCCTGTTTCTGGCCCTCTACGCCTTCTGGGCCTGGGTGCGGGCCCAGAACCCCGACCTCTGGCATCCGGTCGTCGGGGGCGAGAAGCCGATGGACTTCGCCTACCTGAACGCGGTCATCAAATCCACCTGGTTCCCGCCCTACAACCCCTGGTTCGCCGGTGGCTACATCAACTACTACTACTTCGGCTTCGTCCTGGTGGGGACGCTGGCGAAACTGACGGGCATTATGCCCTCCATCGCCTATAACCTGGCGCTGGCCCTCTTCTACGCCCTGACGGGGGGCGCCGCCTTCTCCGTGGCCTTCAACCTGGTCGCTCGCAGTCAGCCACAAAGCGAAGCGGAGTGGCGTCCGGGTGCTGGTAGTCAGCCACGCAGCGCAGCGGAGTGGCGACCATACATCGCGGGTTTCCTTGCCGTTTTCTTCCTCCTGGTCCTGGGCAACCTGGGGGAAGCGAAACTCCTCTTTGACGGGTTCCGTCTGGTGGCCGGTGAGCCCCCCTTCCGGAGCACCATCCCCGGCATGGAAGCGCTGGTGCAGGCCCTGCGGGGGTTCGGGATGGTCCTGGGCGGCACCCCTCTGCCCTTCCGTCCCGAAACCCCCTACTGGAATCCCACCCGGATGATCCCGCCGGATGCCAGCGGGGTCGGGCCCATCACGGAATTTCCGGCCTTCACCTTCCTCTACGCCGACCTGCACGCTCACCTGCTGGCCCTGCCGTACACCCTCTGCACGCTGGTGGTGATGGTGGAGTGGGCGCTGGGACTTCGGTGGGGCCGCCCGACCGGGCTCTCTCTGCTCCTGGCGGGTCTCCTTATCGGCGCGCTGCGGGCGACCAACACCTGGGATTACCCCACCTACCTCCTGCTGGCGATGGCGGTACTGGCCTTCTGTGAACTTTCGTGTCTTTCGCGCCTTTCGTGCCTTTCGCGTCCCCTCCTGCTGGCCGGGCTGACCATATTGCTCTTCCTCCCGTACATCCGCGCCTACATCGCCCCCTACAACCGGGTGCGCCTGTGGACGGATGCCCGCACGCCGCTGGACATCTACCTCTGGCTGCTGGGCCAGTTCCTGTTCCCGGTGGGCACGCTGTTGCTGGTGGATGCCTGGCGGGTGCTCTCGGCCCGACGGTTATCCCATTTTGCCGTTGGGGTGGGGGGATTGCTGTTCTGTGGACTGTTGGTGGCCCAACTGGGCCGGGTGCCGGTGGCGGCGGTCGCTCTCCCGCTGGGAGTGCTGGCCCTCGTCCTGGCCTTCCTGCGGCCCGCCCCCCGCGCGCTGACGGCGTTCTGGACGGCAGTGGCCCTGGCACTGACCCTGGGCGTGGAAGTCCTGGTGCTGGAAGGGGACATCGGGCGGATGAACACCGTCTTCAAGTTCCACTTCCAGGCCTGGACCCTGCTCTCGCTGAGCGCGGCGGTCTCGCTGGTGGAGTTGGTGAACGTCACGGATGCCTGGCCCCACGATGCCCGACGGGTCTGGTGGGGGGTGATGGCGGCGATGCTCTTCGCGATGTCCCTCTTCCCGGTCATGAGCATCCCGGCCAAAGTGGGGGACCGGTTCACCCATGCCACCGGCCCCACGCTGGACGGCATGGCCTACATCCGCTACAGCCGCACCGGGGACGTGCGCGGCGAGGTGGACCTGGGGCCGGACTACGGGGGGATTCTCTGGCTGCTGGAGAACGTCCAGGGCTCGCCGGTCATCCTGGAGGGGTTGGGAGCGCGGGAGTACCTCTGGGGGAACCGTGTTTCCATCTACACCGGCCTGCCGGCCGTCGTCGGCTGGCGCTGGCACGAGGTACAGCAGGGGATGGGGGAGGAGGTGGACCGCCGACACTGGGAAGTGCAGGAGTGCTACAACACCCCGGACACCGAGCGGGCACTGGCGATTCTGCGCCAGTACCATGTCCGCTACGTCTATGTGGGCCCTTACGAACGCCTCTACTACGACCCCGCCGGGCTGGCCAAGTTTGACGTCTTGGCGGCCCGGGGGCTTCTGCGGGTGGTCTATGACCGGGAGGGGGTCCGGATTTATGAGGTGGTGAGCACGGAGTGACGGCCCATAGACGCGGGTGTATCCTAATTTTGTCGGGCTGGCTGCTTTGTAGGACAACTGCTCGCAGTTGTCCTACATTTTGACAAGACAACCCAGGAGCATTATAATGTTCCCAACGGCTGCAGGCCGAATGGATTTGCCCCACGTTTTTAATAAGGAGGAGATATGCTACCCAAACGTTCGTTCCTCGCACTGATCGTCCTGGTTGCACTGGCGGTTCTGCTCTCCCTGGTCGGCTGTCGCCCTTCTACGCCTACGCCAGCCGCAGGGGAGACACCAGCCCCACCGAAGGAGAACGTGGCCGTCTATGCCCACCCCACCTCCTTCCCGGATATTGACCCCAGCGTCAGTTACTCCAACGATTCGGCCGTCGTCTCCAACCTCTATGAGACGCTCGTCTGGTACAACCCGCCGATGCAGCCCCAACTGCTCCGGCCCGGCCTGGCGGAGCGCTGGGAATCCAACGCGGATGCCACCGAATGGACCTTCTACCTGCGCAAAGGGGTGAAGTTCCACGACGGCACCGCCCTCAACGCTCAGGCGGTCAAGTACTCCATTGAGCGCACCATCACAATGGGCATGGGGGCCTCCTACATCTGGGACCCGGTGGAAGAGATCACGGTGGTGGACGATTACACCGTCCGCTTCAAACTCAAGTACTCCGCTCCTCTGGACCTCATCGCGGCCTCCGGCTACGGCTCCTGGATTTTCAGCCCGGCCTGTGTGGAGGCCCAGGGCGATAAAGCCAGTGAGTGGTTTAACGAGGGCCACGACTGCGGGAGCGGCCCGTACACCATTGAGAGTTACGAGCGGGGCCGTCGGCTGGTCATCACCCGCTTTGACGACTACTGGGGCGGCTGGAAGCCGGGCCAGTTCACCAAAGTCGTCTTTGAGGTGGTGGAAGACCCAACGGTCCGGCAGCAGATGATAGAGGCCGGCACCGCCGATGTCACGTACGACATCCCTCGCGCCAACCTGGCCGCGCTGGACGCCCGCCCCGATGTCGTCGTCTACACCAACCCGGCGTTCCAGAACCTGGTGGGTCTGCTGAACGTCCGCAAGCCCCCGCTGGATAACAAATTGGTCCGGCAGGCCATCTCCTACGCCTTCCCCTACGATCGGTTCATCCAGACCGTGGTCTCCGGCTACGCAGTCCAGTCCCACGGCCCGGTACCTCTGGGGATGTGGGGCCACAGCGACCAACTGTTCCAGTACACCTACAACCTGGATAAGGCCCGGGAACTGCTCGCTCAGGCCGGGTACCCCAACGGCGGTTTCAAACTGGTGATGACGCACGTCGCGGGGGACCTGGACGAGCGGCAGGTCGGCGAGGTCTGGAAGGCCGAACTGGCGAAACTGGGGATTGACCTGGAGGTGCGCGGAATGGCGTGGGAGGCCCAGTGGGACCTGGGCAAGTCCGACCCGATGCAGGCGCAGGACATCTTCGTGATGTACTGGTGGCCCGACTACGTCTCCCCCTACAGTTTCCTGTACAGCATGTTCCACTGCGAGGAGGAGACCCTCTTCAATCTGGGCTACTACTGCAATCCCCAGTACGACGAGTTGATAGACCGGGCGAACGCTCTTTCCGGTAGCAACCGGTCTGAGGCCGAACGGCTGTTCATAGATGCCCAGAAAATCCTGATAGACGACGCGGTGGCGGTCTTCTTCTACGACCTGGTCAACACCCACGCGGTGCGGGCCGACATCAAGGGGTACGTGGACAACCCCTCCTATCCGCACGTCGTCTTCTTCTACGAGTTGTCCCGGTAGCGAAGGGGTCGGGGGCCTGGCGGCGGCGGCCGAAGGCCGCCGCCGCCAGCGCGAATGCTCTGCCGATGAAAGTCTGGGAATACATCCTCCGGCGGCTGTTGCTGGCTGTTCTGGTGATCTTCGGGGTCTCCGTGGTCACCTTCTTCATCGCGCGCGTGGTGCCATCGGACCCCGCCGCCCTCTGGGTCGGACCCCGCCCCTCCCCCGACCAGATTGCCGCCGCGCGCGTCAAACTCGGCCTGGACCGTCCCCTCTACATCCAGTACTTCTACTACCTGGGCAACCTCCTGCGCGGCGACCTGGGCGTCTCCATCAAGACCCACCAGCCCATCGTCCGGGACCTGCGGGCCTACCTGCCCGCCACCCTGGAACTGGTGCTGGTCGGAATGGCTATGGCCGTCTTCATCGGCATCCCGCTGGGCGTGCTCTCCGCCGCCCGGCGCAATCGCTTCCTGGACCACTTCAGCCGGCTGGTGGCGGTGGCGTCCGTCTCCATCCCCACTTTCTGGCTCGGCCTGCTGCTGCAACTGATTTTCTTCGGCCAACTCCACTGGCTGCCCATCAGCGGGCGGGTGAGCATTGGGACCGCCCTCTATCGGCCCATCCAGACCGTCACCGGTTTCTACCTGGTGGATACGCTCATCACCCGTAACTGGCCCGCCTTCCGCGACGCCCTGACCCACATCATCCTGCCGGCCTTCACCCTGGCGACCTACGCCATCGGCCTGACCATCCGCATGACCCGCTCCACCATGGTGGAGGTCCTGCAGGAGAAGTACATCGTCGCCGCGCGGGCCGCCGGACTCTCCGAACGGACCATCCTCTTCCGCCTGGCACTGAAAAACGCCATTGTCCCGACCCTGACAGTCCTGGCCCTTTCGTTTGTCTATTCGCTGACGGGCGCCATTCTGGTGGAAGTCATCTTCTCCTGGCCCGGTCTGGGCAGTTATGTGACGTCGGCCATTATCAATGTGGACTTCCCGGTCATCATTGCGGTCACGCTGGTGGTGACGGTCTTCTACGTGCTCATCAATCTGGTGCTGGACCTGGTCCAGGTCGTCCTGGACCCGCGCGTGGTTTTGAAATAACGCACCATGACCACCCTGATCCAGCCATTCCTGGAGCGTTGGGCCCACGAACACCGCTCCCAACTGGAGGAGTACCGCCTGATGGGGCGGGCGTTCCTGCGGGACCGGCTGGCCGTCGCCAGCCTGGTCGTCATCCTGCTGTTCCTCTTCGGCGCCATCTTCGCCCCCTGGCTGACCCCGTACCCGGAGCAGGGCCGGGGGGAACCGAAAATGGAGGAGCAGTTTCAGCCGCCGTCCTGGCAACACCCCCTGGGGACGGATGAATTGGGACGGGATGTGCTGGCACGGGTGCTTTTCGGCGGGCGGACTTCTCTCTCCATCGGCTTTCTGGTCGTCATCATCGCCGTCGCGGTTGGTACGCCGCTGGGTGCGCTGGCGGGCTACTTCGGCGGCTGGCTGGACGAGGCCATCATGCGCCTGACCGACATCTTCCTGGCCTTCCCGTCCCTCCTCCTGGCCATCGCCATTGCCGCCGCGCTGGGGCCCAGTTTCACCAACGCGATGATCGCCGTCGCGCTCACATGGTGGCCCTGGTACACCCGCCTGGTCCGTGCCCAGACCCTCTCTCTGCGGGAACGGTCGTTCGTGGAGGCCGCCCGGGGGATTGGGGTGGGGGAGGGGACCGTCATCCTCCGTCACATCCTCCCCAACGTGATGACGCCGGTCCTGGTCCAGGCCACGATGGACATCGGTTCCGCCATCCTGACCGGCGCGGCGATGAGTTTCATCGGGCTGGGCGTCCAGCCTCCAACCCCGGACTGGGGGCAGATGATCAATCTGGGCCGTATCTACTTCATCAGCCGTCCCTGGCTGACCACTTTCCCCGGCCTGGCCATTTTCCTGGTCTCCCTCTCCTTCAACCTGTTGGGGGATAGCATTCGGGACATCGCCGACCCCCGCACCCGGAGGGCCGTCCGATGAGGGAGCCCCTGATTTCCGTCCGCGACCTGCAGGTCCACTTCCACACCCACGCCGGGGTGGTCCACGCGTTGAACGGGGTTTCCTTTGACCTGTATCCGGGGGAGATTCTCGGCCTGGTGGGGGAGACGGGGTGCGGCAAGTCGGTGACGGGGCTGGCGTTGCTGGGGCTGATCCCGCCGCCGGGCCAGGTCGTCGGCGGGGAAATCCGCTATCGCGGCCAGAACATCCTGACCCTGCCCCCGGCCCAGATGCGGGCCCTGCGGGGCGGGAAAATCGCTATGATTTTCCAGGACCCGGCGGCGGCCCTGAACCCTGTCTTCACGGTGGGCGAGCAGATGGAGTTGGTCACCCGTCGCCACCGCCGTATGGGCCGGGAGGCCGCCCGCCGCCAGGCGGCGGAGGTCCTCCGCTCGGTGGGGATGCCCGAACCGGAGCGCATCCTGGATACGTACCCTCACGAGTTGAGCGGCGGCATGCAGCAGCGGGTGATGATCGCGATGGCCCTCTCCTGCGGCGCCGAGGTCCTGGTCGCCGACGAGCCCACCACCGCGCTGGACGTCACCATCCAGGCCCAGATTCTGGACCTGCTGGTGGATTTGAAGCGGACGCGCGGGCTCTCCATCCTGCTCATCACCCACAACCTGGGCGTGGTCGCCGAGACCTGCGACCGGGTCGCCGTCCTGTACGCCGGGTTCATCGTGGAGACCGGGCCGACCGGGGCCATCTTCCAGTCCATGAAGCACCCGTATACCCAGGGATTGCTGGCGGCTATCCCCCATCCATCCAGCCGGGGCCGCCCCCTCCAGGCCGTCCCCGGCACCGTGCCGGACGGATTGCAACTGCCGCCGGGGTGTCTGTTCCACCCCCGTTGTCCCTTCGCCTGGGACCGCTGTCGCCAGGAGCGCCCCGTGCTCCGGGAGGTGGCCGACGGGCATCAGGTCGCCTGTCATCTCTACGCCGGGGAGGCGGAGCGATGACCGAGCCGCTGGTCCAGGCCCGCCAGTTGACCAAGCACTACGTCCTGCGGGGCGGACTCTTCAGCCGCCGACAGGTCGTCCGCGCTCTGCATTGGGTGGACCTGACCGTCTATCCGGGGGAGACCTTCGGGGTGGTGGGGGAGTCGGGCTGCGGGAAGACCACCCTGGGGCGTTGCCTGCTCAGGCTGGTAGAGCCGACCTTCGGGGAAGTCCTCTTCCGGGGGGAAAACCTGCTCCAACTGGACCGGGAGACCCTTCGCCAGCGTCGCCGGTACTTCCAGATGCTCTTTCAGAACCCCTATCTCTCGCTGGACCCCCGGATGAATGTCCTCAACCTGGTGGGGGAGCCGCTGGTGACCCATACCGACCTGCGGGGGCGCGCGCTGGCGGAGCGGGTGGCGGCACTCCTGGAGCGGGTGGGCCTCTCGGCGGACCATCTGTACCGGTATCCCCACGAGTTCTCCGGTGGACAGTTGCAGCGCATCGCCATCGCGCGGGCGCTGGCGCTGAATCCCCTCTTCGTCGTTCTGGACGAGCCGACCTCGGCGCTGGATGTCTCCGTTCAGGCGCAGATTCTCAACCTGCTGAAGGAACTGCAGGCGGAGTTGGGGCTGACGTACCTGTTCATCTCCCACGACCTGAGCGTGGTCCAGCACGTCAGCGACCGGATTGCGGTGATGTACCTGGGGCGGGTGGTGGAAGTTGGGACGACGGAGGGCATCTTCTACGATGCCCGCCATCCGTACACGCAGGCGCTCATCTCCAGCACTCCCATCCCGGACCCGCAGGCCCGGCGTTCGCGCGTGATCCTGCAGGGAAGCGTCCCCAGCCCGCTCAATCCCCCACCGGGTTGTTCCTTCCACCCCCGTTGCGCTCGGGCACTGCCCCTCTGCGCGACGGAGGAGCCCCGGTTGGTGGACGTCGGAGACGGCCATCTGGTGGCCTGCCATCGGGCTGGCTGAACGGATCAAGGAGGCCCTATGCGATTCCCCTTTGCCCACACATTCTCCATCGTCGCCCGCGACCCCCAGACCGGACAACTGGGGGTGGCGGTCCAGTCCCACTGGTTCTCCGTCGGGTCGGTGGTGGCGTGGGCGGAGGCCGGCGTCGGCGCCGTGGCCACCCAGGCCCTGGTGGAGGTCCGCTACGGCCCCCTGGGGCTGGCCCTGATGCGGGCGGGCTACTCCGCCCCCCAGGCCCTGGCGGCCCTCCTGGCGGCCGATGACGGCCGCGACCTCCGGCAGGTCGCCATGATAGACGCTCAGGGACGGGTCGCCGTCCACACGGGCCGCCGCTGCATCCCGGAGGCCGGGCACGAAACCGGCGAGGGGTTCTCCGTCCAGGCCAACATGATGCTGGGGCCGGAGGTCTGGCCCGCTATGGCCCGGGCGTACCGGGAGTCGTCCGGCGACCTGGCGGAGCGGATGCTGGCCGCGCTGGAGGCCGGGCAGGCCGCCGGAGGCGACATCCGCGGCCAGCAGAGCGCCTGCATCCTCATCGTGGAGCCCGTCTCCACGGGCCGCCCCTGGGCCGACACGGTAATGGACCTGCGGGTGGAGGACCACCCCCAGCCCATCGCCGAACTCCGCCGCCTGGTCGGCCTCCACCGGGCCTACCGACACATGAACCAGGGGGACGAGTGGCTGGGCAAAGGGGAGGTGGAGCGGGCGCTGGAGGAGTACCGGGCCGCCGACCGCCTGGCCCCGGACCACGAAGAGATCCGCTTCTGGCACGCGGTCACCCTGGCCGACGCCGGGCGGCTGGATGAGGCCGCACCCCTCCTCCGGGAGGTCTTCGCCCGCAATCCCCACTGGGCCACCCTGCTGGACCGGCTGGGGTCGGTCGGCCTGGTCGGATACGACCCGGAGACCATGCGCCGCATCCTTGCTTTGTAGGACAACTGCTCGCAGTTGTCCTACACTGCGCCCTGTGACCTGCGACTTGCGACCTGCGCTATGCGCCCTGCCACCTTCTGCATCCACGGTCACTTCTACCAGCCGCCCCGGGCGGACCCGTTCACCGGGAAAGTCCCGCGCGAACCGGACGCGGCGCCGTACGCCAACTGGAACGAGCGCATCACCGCCGAGTGCTACGCGCCCCTGGCCCGGCGGGAACTCTTCCGCCGCATCAGTTTCAACCTGGGCGCCACCCTGGCCCGCTGGCTGGACGAGTACGCCCACGACATCTACGAGCGCATCGTCGCCGACGAGCGCGCCGTCTACCAGGCCCACGGCGTCGGCAACGGCCTCGCCCAGGCCGTTCACCACACGATTCTCCCCCTGGCCCGCCGTCGGGATAAAATCTGCCAGGTCCGCTGGGGCATCGCCAGTTTCACCCACCGCTTCGGCCACCCGCCGGAGGGGATGTGGCTGCCGGAAATGGCGGTAGACCTGGAGACGCTGGAGGTCCTGGCCGCCGAGGGGGTCCGATTCACCATCCTCTCCGACCAGCAGGTCCGGGGCGACCTGACCGACGGGGCCGGGCCGTACCGGGTCCGACTGCCCGGCGGGCGGGAGATCGCCGTCTTTGTTCGGGACCGCGCCCTCTCGGACGCGCTGGCGTTCGGGATGCCCGCGCCGGAGAACACAGAGCAGTGGCTGCGGGAACACCTGGAGTGGCGGTGCCGACGGGGCGGGCTGGTGCTCATCGCCACCGACGGGGAGACCTTCGGGCATCACCACCCGCAGGGGATAGACGTACTGGAGCGCATCCTGGACGGCGTGGAGGCGGTGGGATGCTCACCGGTCACGCTGGGGCCGTACTTCCGGGAACACCCGCCCCGGGCCGAAGTGGAAGTGGTGGAAAATAGTGCCTGGAGTTGCGAGCACAACCTGTACCGCTGGGCCCTGGGCTGTCCCTGCACCCCCGGCGACGGCCGCTGGAAGGCGGCGCTGCGGCGGGCGCTGGACAACCTGACCTCCGAACTGGACGAGGTCTACGCCTGCGAGGCCCAGCGGCTGGGGCTGGCCCCCTGGCCGCTGCGGGATGCCTACATCGCGGTCGTTCTGGGGCAGGTGGACGGGGAGCGCTTCCTCTGCGGCAACGGTCTGGGCCACCTGACCACCGACCAGGCCCGGCGGCTGCTGTGGCTGCTGGAGGCGCAGTTCTACCGCCAGCGGATGTATGCCAGTTGCACGTTTTTCTTTGAGGACCTGGAGCGGCACGAGCCGCGCTATGCGATTGCCAATGCGGTCCGGGCCCTGGCGCTGGTGCGCTACGCCACCGGGGACGACCTGACGGCGGGCTTCCGGCGCGACCTGCGGCTGGCGGTCAGTTGGCGGACGGGCCGCAGCGGGGCCGACATCCTGGATGAGATGCTCCGATAGAGATTGGCCCGCATTTGCGGCGGCGAAGCCGCCGCAAATGCGGGCTTTTACCGCATCATCTCCTCCAGCAGCCGCCGCGTCCGCTCTTTGGTCCCCTCCTCCTGCTCCCCCACCGGCCCCACGCAGGCCGGGCAGCCGTCGGCGCAGGGGCAGGCCGTCACCCGCTCCAGCGCGGCCTGCAATATGGTTGGGGCAACTGCAAGGGGGGCAACCGAATTGGGGGCAACCGCAAGGGTTGCCCCTACATCCTGCCCCGGGGCAATCGTTGTAGGGGCAGGGCTTGCCCCTGCCCCAGGGCTTGCCCCTGCCCCCAGGTCTGCCCCTGCCCCCAGGCCTGCCCCTGCCCCCGCCCCTCCCCCGTCGCCGGTCAGCAATTCGTAGAGGCGCGCCGAGAGCCCGGCCCCGCCGGGGACCCGGTCGTACACCGTCACTCGGGGGTGGCCGGTCTGGGGGGCGCGGGGCTCCACCACCGCCTCCAGGTCCCCCGGCGCGCAGAGGACGTAGAGGGGCGCCAGGTGGCGCAGGAGATACGCCAGGCCGGAGAGCGCGCTGCGGGCCCCGCGCGCCCGCTCTGCCCGTCGGTGGCAGGCCGAACAGAGGGTGATCAGGTTCTCCAGCCGGTTCGCCAGACGGTGGAGGTCGTTCACCCCGGGGATGTAGCCGAAGGCGGCGAAGGGGACGATGTGGTGGACCTCCAGCGGGTGTCCCTCCCGCTCCGGCATCCCGCAGTGGCGGCAACGGTATCCGTCCCGGGCCAGCGCCGCCGCCCGCTGCGCGGGCCAGTCCGGGCCGTAGTCGGTGGGAGGCCGCAACACCCCCGCCTCCTGTAAGCGTTCCACCAGTTCCGGCCCCAGGTCTATCCAGACCCCCACCGTCTCCATTCGTACCTCCGGCAGGTCCACCTCCCCCCAGCCCAGCACCTCGTGGGTGTAGCGGCGAATCTGCCGGTATCCGGTGACGCGGCTGGTGACCTCCACCGTCCCCCAGGCGACTTCCCAACCAGGGCAGGCCTGGCGGCCTGCGCTACCGGGGGCGGTCTGGCGGCCTGCGCTACCCAGAACCTCCAGAACCCGGACGTCCGTCACCGAACTGGCGCGGGTGTAGTAGTCCACTTCCACCGCCCGCACCCGTGCCAGCCCTGCCTCCCAGTCCAGGTCCTCCACCCGGTACATCTCTGCCTCGTGCAGGTAGATGGCGCCCGGGTAGACCAGCAGCGGCGCGCCGGGCCGGTCTATCTCGCCGACGACCTGCGGCGGATCGGCGCCGACGTCCTGGATGATCACCCGGTCGGGCGTGCTGGTGCGCAGGCCGACCGCCCGCGCCGGTTCCCCTTCCCCGACCCAGATGTACCGCCCGTCGGAGCGGTGAAGGTCGCCCGTCTCCTCCAGAAACCGGAGCCATTCCTCTATGTCCGGCAGTCTCCCAAAGGACTCCCCCCGTTCAAAGGGCAACTCGTACGCGGCACAGGCGATGTGGTCAGCCAGGATGGCGGGGTTATCGGGGTTCAGGTGGGCCTCCTCCACCGGTTGCCCGAAGAGGAACTCCGGGTGGGTCGCCAGGTACTGGTCCAGCGGCGAGGGGCCGGTCATCAGGACGACCAGTGACGCGCCGGCCCGGCGTCCGGCCCGGCCGGCCTGTTGCCAGGTGCTGGCGATGGAGCCGGGGTAGCCGACCATGACGCAGGCGGCCATTTGTCCGATGTCCACCCCCAGTTCCAGCGCGTTGGTGGCGACGACGGCCCGGACCGTCCCCTCCCGCAGTCCCCGCTCAATCTCCCGTCGCTGAGTGGGCAGGTAGCCGCCCCGGTAGCCCCGGATGGCGGTGGGGTCCTGTCCCCATGCGGGGGCCCGTTCCCGCAGGTACCCCAGGAGGACCTCGGTGCTCAGGCGGGAGCGGGCGAAGAAGATGGTCTGGACGTCCGCCGGGAGGAGGCGGGAGGCCAGGTCCAGCGCGGCCAAGAGGAGAGGACGGCGGATGCCCAGCGCCGGGTCCACCAGGGGCGGGTTGTAGATGAGGACGTGCTTCTCCCCGCGCGGCGCCCCGTCTTCCACCACCGGGTAGACCTCCGCTTCCAGCAGTTGCTCCGCCAGGCCCCGGGGGTTGGCGACGGTGGCGGAGGCGCAGAGGAAGCGGGGTTCGGCGCCGTAGAAGCGGCAGACCCGGCGCAGCCGCCGCAGGACGTTGGCGACGTGGCTCCCGAAGACCCCGTGGTAGACGTGGAGTTCGTCCAGGACGACCCAGCGCAGGCCGGAGAGGAAGCGGGCCCAGCGGGTGTGGTAGGGGAGGATGCCCAGGTGGAGCATGTCCGGATTGGTCACGATCAGGCGCGCCTTCTGGCGGATGGCCGTCCGCTGGGCGGTGGGGGTATCGCCGTCGTAGGGGAAGGCGGGGATGGGCGGGGAGAAGGAAGAGAGCAGCGGCTGGAGGGCGGCCAGTTGGTCGTGGGCCAGCGCTTTGGTGGGGAAGAGGTAGAGGGCAGTGGCCGTCGGGTCGGCCAGGAGCGTCTGCAGGACGGGGAGGTGGACGGCCAGGGACTTGCCGGAGGCGGCGGCGGTCGCCAGGACGACGTTGTGGCCGTCCAGCGCGGCGGCGACCGCCTCGGCCTGGTGGGTGTACGGGGCCTCTATGCCCATACCGCGCGCGGCCGCCACCAGGCGGGGGTCCAGGGCGGCGGGCCAGGGGGCGGTGCGGGCCGCCCGGGCCGGCAACCGCTCCCAGGCGGTCACGTTGCGCATCACCTCCGGGTCCGCCCGCAAGCGGGCCAGAAGGGAGAGGATGGGGTCAGTGCTCAATGATCGCTTATTGCGTATCGCTTATCGCGTATCGCGTATCGCAAATCGCTTATCGCAAATCGCTTATCGCGTATCGCGTATCGCAAATCGCTTATCGCAAATCGCTTATCGCAAATCGCTTATCGCGTATCGCGTATCGGTAGAACCGCCGCGCCTATCATCCTTCACGTCTTCACGTTTCAAGTTTCAATCCCTCAGTCGGGATTCGGGGCGTTTGAACCAGACGACGGACGACAGACCACGGACGACCGACCGCAGGCGACCGGCCACGGACGACCGACCACAGGCAACCGGCCACGGACGACCGACCGCAGACGACCGACCACGGACGACCGACCGCAGGCGACCGGCCACAGACGACCGACCACAGACGACCGACCACGGAAGACGGATGACCCTCGGTCAGGATTGGGAGGATTTGAACTGTCGTCTGTGGTCTGTGGTCAGTGGTCAGGTCTGACGTTTCAATCCCTCAGTCGGGATTCGGGGCATTTGAACCAGACGACGGACGACCGACCACGGACGACCGACCGCAGGCGACCGGCCACAGACGACCGACCACAGACGACCGACCACGGAAGACGGATGACCCTCGGTCAGGATTGGGAGGATTTGAACTGTCGTCTGTGGTCTGTGGTCAGTGGTCAGGTCTGACGTTTCAATCCCTCAGTCGGGATTCGGGGCATTTGAACCAGACGACGGACGACAGACCACGGACGACCGACCACAGGCGACCGGCCACGGACGACCGACCGCAGACGACCGACCACGGATGACGGATGACCCTCGGTCAGGATTGGGAGGGTTTGAACTGTCGTCTGTGGTCTGTGGTCAGTGGTCAGGTCTGACGTTTCAATCCCTCAGTCGGGATTCGGGGCGTTTGAACCCAGGACCCCGGCGCGCAGATATACCTGCCGGAGCGCCTGTTTCAATCCCTCAGTCGGGATTCGGGGCGTTTGAACTTTATTGGTGGGGACACAAGATCTCGGGGCCTATCGTGTTTCAATCCCTCAGTCGGGATTCGGGGCGTTTGAACGTAGGCATAGCTCCCCCTACAAATCAATCCCGAGGAGGTTTCAATCCCTCAGTCGGGATTCGGGGCGTTTGAACGCCACCTTTATCCGCTCTCAGCCTCAATTGCTGTAGTTTCAATCCCTCAGTCGGGATTCGGGGCGTTTGAACTTTTGGTCGTGAAAACACTCCCATCCCCCTCTCTTTGTTTCAATCCCTCAGTCGGGATTCGGGGCGTTTGAACTCAGAGTGCGGGCCGCAGCCTTCCACTCTTCCAAGGTTTCAATCCCTCAGTCGGGATTCGGGGCGTTTGAACTTATCTGGAGGGGGCTGCTACGGGCAACGGCCTGAAGAAAGTTTCAATCCCTCAGTCGGGATTCGGGGCGTTTGAACTGGTCGGAGCCCGGATGGATGGCGCATCTATCTTGTTGTTTCAATCCCTCAGTCGGGATTCGGGGCGTTTGAACTCCTGGCAAGAGATAGTCAAAGAAAAACGCCAACGCCAGTTTCAATCCCTCAGTCGGGATTCGGGGCGTTTGAACGTCGCCGCCGACGGCGTAGGCGGCGGCGATTTTCCGGGTTTCAATCCCTCAGTCGGGATTCGGGGCGTTTGAACCCGCTCCCACCCGCATCGTCCGCGCCGCCCCAGATAAAGGTTTCAATCCCTCAGTCGGGATTCGGGGCGTTTGAACGAAAACATCGTGTATCACGGCTCTCGGCCGGACCCTGGTTTCAATCCCTCAGTCGGGATTCGGGGCGTTTGAACTGACGGAAGTGGTTGCCCACCGCATCACTTTTATAGATGTTTCAATCCCTCAGTCGGGATTCGGGGCGTTTGAACCAGCGCCGCAACGTACAAAAGCAGTCCAGTAAGTGGGGTTTCAATCCCTCAGTCGGGATTCGGGGCGTTTGAACAAGAACTCGCGCAGGCTGCCCGCGCACTGGAGATGCCGTTTCAATCCCTCAGTCGGGATTCGGGGCGTTTGAACGGGATGGTCGCGCGCGGAATAGTCGGATGGGGAGTGCGGTTTCAATCCCTCAGTCGGGATTCGGGGCGTTTGAACCTTCTTCGGCGACGTACACGTATGGATGCGCGTGCGGTTTCAATCCCTCAGTCGGGATTCGGGGCGTTTGAACTACTTCTACCGCCAGAAGGATAGCCAGGTGTTTGACGTGTTTCAATCCCTCAGTCGGGATTCGGGGCGTTTGAACTGGAGAAGGCGGTTAAGGCGCTGGGCGGCGTCCTGAAGGTTTCAATCCCTCAGTCGGGATTCGGGGCGTTTGAACGCAGTTGCAAAGTCATGGCTGCCTCTGGCGAATACCAGTTTCAATCCCTCAGTCGGGATTCGGGGCGTTTGAACAAGGATTGAACGGTACACTCTTGCAAGATTATACACCAAGTTTCAATCCCTCAGTCGGGATTCGGGGCGTTTGAACTCACTGGCCTACCGTGCCTACAATGCGGCGATCGGAGTGTTTCAATCCCTCAGTCGGGATTCGGGGCGTTTGAACGCAGTTGCAAAGTCATGGCTGCCTCTGGCGAATACCAGTTTCAATCCCTCAGTCGGGATTCGGGGCGTTTGAACAAGCTCCTCTGGTGACAGTTGCTGCTCGTTCATCTCTGTTTCAATCCCTCAGTCGGGATTCGGGGCGTTTGAACTGGTCGGCACATTTCTCGATAAGGCCCGCCAAGCCGGTTTCAATCCCTCAGTCGGGATTCGGGGCGTTTGAACCTCCCGTTTGCGCGCAAACGGCGTGTCCTGTGTTTGGTTTCAATCCCTCAGTCGGGATTCGGGGCGTTTGAACCCCTCACTGCATCCACACCATCGCCGAATTTGAGCAGGTTTCAATCCCTCAGTCGGGATTCGGGGCGTTTGAACCCCGTGAGGCCCCGGACGACATTGACCTGCTTCTGGCCAGTTTCAATCCCTCAGTCGGGATTCGGGGCGTTTGAACTCCTGGCCAGTTCGCCGAGTTCCTCCACCCTGCCGCGAGTTTCAATCCCTCAGTCGGGATTCGGGGCGTTTGAACCGATAGTAGGTTGTTGTACGGATTTGTTTTGTCGCCGTTTCAATCCCTCAGTCGGGATTCGGGGCGTTTGAACCAAGGGCTTGTGCAAAGGAAAATCAGGCCGATATTGATGGTTTCAATCCCTCAGTCGGGATTCGGGGCGTTTGAACAATGCATTATACTATTAGGAAGCCGGGGATGGCTGAAGTTTCAATCCCTCAGTCGGGATTCGGGGCGTTTGAACCAAGGGTACGACCACGAGACCGGTCGTTACCGCCTCTCGTTTCAATCCCTCAGTCGGGATTCGGGGCGTTTGAACCTCTTGCCCCCCCTCTGCAAGATCGCGTACTGGATTGTTTCAATCCCTCAGTCGGGATTCGGGGCGTTTGAACTGCCAATATCGTATACATATCTCATTACGAGATCGGGGGTTTCAATCCCTCAGTCGGGATTCGGGGCGTTTGAACTTCTTTCCTCCTCCTCCTCCGAACAGACCTCTGATACCAAGTTTCAATCCCTCAGTCGGGATTCGGGGCGTTTGAACATGATAAAGACATCACCGAATGTCAGGGAGTACTGGATGTTTCAATCCCTCAGTCGGGATTCGGGGCGTTTGAACCCAGTCCCCCCTGCCAGATTGGGAGTGTGGATCTGAAGTTTCAATCCCTCAGTCGGGATTCGGGGCGTTTGAACTGGGGAAGTACTCCCTGGGGAACGACATGGCGTACTGAGTTTCAATCCCTCAGTCGGGATTCGGGGCGTTTGAACGAGTTAAGGTACGTGCATATTATAGCACAACTCTATAGTTTCAATCCCTCAGTCGGGATTCGGGGCGTTTGAACCACGGGCGGGACGATCCGTCTGCAATTGCGGCAGTCCGTTTCAATCCCTCAGTCGGGATTCGGGGCGTTTGAACTATCCCCAGAGCCGCCTGCTCCCCGCCGAGACGGATGTTTCAATCCCTCAGTCGGGATTCGGGGCGTTTGAACTTCAACCAGGAAGACTGGAAATCTTCCAGCAGCGGGAGTTTCAATCCCTCAGTCGGGATTCGGGGCGTTTGAACAAGAAGCAACCGAAGCGCGATGGGAAGCGCAATGAGCGTTTCAATCCCTCAGTCGGGATTCGGGGCGTTTGAACGGAGATGGCGCAACCTGGGAGAACAGAAAGGCCCGCCTGTTTCAATCCCTCAGTCGGGATTCGGGGCGTTTGAACTTGCTCGGTCGGGCAGGATGCGGGTCTGGTGGGCGCGGGTTTCAATCCCTCAGTCGGGATTCGGGGCGTTTGAACCTCGGATGTTCAACGCATACAACTGCGCTCCCTGGCCGTTTCAATCCCTCAGTCGGGATTCGGGGCGTTTGAACCACGACGGTCACCGTCGTGCAATTTTACGACAACGGGTTTCAATCCCTCAGTCGGGATTCGGGGCGTTTGAACCTTTTCGCTTTTCTCCGCTTCTTCATCCGGTTGCTCCAGTTTCAATCCCTCAGTCGGGATTCGGGGCGTTTGAACGGGCGCACCCAGGGAGGCCAGGGCTCCCCGGGCGGGTTTCAATCCCTCAGTCGGGATTCGGGGCGTTTGAACCCCGGGCCGCGCCCGGGGCCGGCCGATGCGATCCTGTTTCAATCCCTCAGTCGGGATTCGGGGCGTTTGAACGCGCCCAACCCAATGGGTATTATATACCACTTTCCCCAACGCGCCAGTCTGTACTCCCTCCATTTCCACTTCTCCCGCTCGCTCTGTCTTCGTCCCATGTACCCTTTGTTCCACCGTCTCCTCCAAAGCGAGTACCTCCCCCTCTTTTTCTCTCGTTTCTCCCTCCTTTCCGCCCATTCCCCATATCTGCCGACCGGGTGTCCATATATCCCCATATATGCCCCCAGACGCCTGCGAGCACCTCCTCTTCCCCAGCCCTCCGCTTCGCCGCTCGCACCCCCAACGGGCATCTCAAATGATGTATGTCCTCTCCTCCGCCGGTTTCTCCGACCCAATGGTCTCCACTTTCTTCACACAGGCCGCACAGAGGGGATAGAACCGCACGCTATCCTCGCTCGTCTTCAATACTTTCCCCAGTTTCTCCATCAGCATCACCCGCTCTTTCTCCGAGAGAAAGCACTCAAAGACGCTGTACTGGGTCCATTTCCCGAACCCGCTCAGGATTTTGTGGACGCGCGTCCGACGCCGGTTGTCCGGAATGTCGTACGCCACCACGTAGAGGGTGCGCGAAGGCTCTCCTTTTCCCATTGTCCAGTCCCCAGGACAACGCAGGATGATGAACTTTAAAAAAATTAACCGGACATAAACCGGCGTAATGGTCGCCTGACCCTCTGGGCTACCCCTCCCCCGGCCCCCTCCCCGCTTGCCGCTGCGCGGCGCGGGGAGGGGGAGAAAGAAGGGGGTTTGGGGGCGGCGGCGAAGCCGCCGCCCCCAAACCCCACCCTCTGCCCCCCTTCTCTCCCCGCTGCGGGGAGAGAAGGGGGGTCAGGGGGGATGAGAGGGGTCAGATGGACCATCAGCGGGAACGCTTCCCGCTCAACTGTCAGAGGGTCAGACCCGCATCGGGTTATGTCCGAACTAATTTCTTAAAGTGTAATTATCTACCACGAAGGGCACAAAGTACTCACAAAGGACACAAAGGGATAAAATATCATCCTTCGTGCCCTTTGTGCGGCCTTCGTGTCCTTCGTGGTTTTTATGAAACGGTTCTTGGGTAGGTAGTCACCTTAAAGTTCATAATCCTGCGCCACGGGATCAGCGGGTGGTGAACGGCCGAAAGTGGGGGATATCCCCCATCAGCCACTTGGCCAGCAGCCGCACCTCCAGTTCCAGGGCCCGCCGGTAGGTCACTTTCTCCTCCAGAACCGGGTGCTGAATCTCCGTATCCAGCCGGGCCTCCATTTGCTCCAGAAAGGTGCGCCGTGCCCCGTCGTTCAACCGCCAGGAACCCAGTTCCTCCACAAAGTCCTCCCGCTTCAGCATCCCGTTGTTCAAAACGGTCAGGACGACGGAGTCTACTACCAGGGGCCGGAAGGGCTCCATCACGTCCAGCGCCAGCGCAGGCTTCCCGTACTGGGACGAGTGGAGAAACCCCACGTATGGGTCCAGCCCGACGATGTTCACCGCCGAGGCCACCTGGTTCATCAGCAGGACGTAGCCGAAAGAGAGGAGGGCGTTCACCGGGTCCGGCGGCGGCCGCTTCTGCCGACCGGGGAAGGCCCAATCTCTTTTCAGGAGACGGCCGAAGACGCCGAAGTAGGCCGCCGTGCCCGCCCCCTCCACCCCCAGCAACTTCCCGTACGCTGTCCCTGCCTGGGGACGGGAAGGGTCCGGCGCCATCCGGTCCGGCTCCATCCGGTCCACCTCCTCCAGCAGCGCCCGCAGCCGCTCCGCCGCTTCCCCAATGGCTGCGTCCTCCCGCTTCCGGTTCGCCCGCAGGAGCATGGTTCGCATATTGCTCAACTTCGCCCGTACAAAGGCCCGGGCCAGGGAGAACGCCCGCGCCGGGTCGTGGTGGGCCTGATGTTGCTGGAGCCGGGCCAGGCTGTTCTTCCCCAGCGGGGGCGTCAGTCGCCCCAGGAAGCGCCCGCCGCTGGTGCAGAAGCAGACCTCTACCCGCTGCTCCAGCAGGGCCGTCAGGACGGGCGTGGTCAGGGTGATGTTCCCCAAGACCACCACCTGGCTCACCCGGATGAGGGGCACCCGGATTTTCTGCTTCGGCCGCCCTTGCGCTTTGTCCTCCGGAATGTGGACGACCAGGCAATCGGCCTCGCGGGTGACTTTGGCTCCGTTTTCGGTCAGGTAGAGGGTGCTCATGTGAAAAATCCGTGGTAACTGTTCAGCCTCACCCCTCCCCCAGCGGCTTCGCCGCCCGCCGCAGGCGGCGGGGGTGGGGTGAGGAAGCCGGAAGGGTTACAACTGGCGTCCGCAGGCCTGCGGCCCGGCACGGGCCCGGCGGCCTGGGCTCTGTTTGGGCTCATCGCTCCTCCGGGGATCGCAGGCGGCGGACCTGCCGGGGAAGACAGACCGGCTCCAGGGAGCAATCCCGGCAGCGGGCGGCCCGCTCCAGGGGCGGGGGTGGGGTGGGGGTTTCCGCCAGGGCGAAGGCCCGCTCCACCGCCGCCTCCGTCCGGGCCCGCAGTTCGGGGGTGATCTCCACCCAGAGTCTGCGGCGGGACTTCCAGTAGAAGATAGCCCCCCGCATCACAGGTCGGCCCGTCCGTTCCTCCAGGCAGAGGGCCTGCGCGCATAACTGGATGTGGTCGTTGAGCCAGCGCCCCATCCGCCCGTGCTTGTGCTCTACCGGCACCAGTTCCCCTTCCCGCTCCTCCACCACGTCGGCAAAGCCCGCCACTCGCAGGCGGTCGGACCACAGATAGACCCGGCGATGGATGAGGGCTTCCCCCTCGTGCGTGACGCCGCCGGTATGGACCCGTTCGTGCTGATACATCCCCTCCAGCACCGGCGCGTTCACCTCCATCTCCCCGCCCACGTACATCAGCCAGAAGCGGCGGGGGCAGTATTCCCACTGGTTGAGCATGGAGATGGGGAGGTAATCCTGCATACTTTCACGCTGAGTAACTGCCTACCCAGGGGCCCCGGAAAGCGTCATCAAAGACGCCAGCGAAGGCAGGCCCCTGTGGCGCAGGCCGCCAGGCCTGCATGCAGGCTGACAGCCTGCGCTACGTTATCTCCCAACCGGTCAGGGTAGGTTCACCACGCTGATGGAAATCGCCCTTCCCTGGGCCCTGCGTGCCGGGCCTCGCCCCGAGGGCTCGGCCTGAGAGGTATCGGCCTTCGCCGACACGCTTTCCGTGCGCCTCACCAGAGGGGTCGGCGAAGGCCGACCATTGGCCGCAGGCCCAGAGAGGCTGACTTCAGTCAGGGCGGAGGGCCCGGCACTGGCCCATGCCCATCGCCGTCTTCATCCCCACCCCGCAGTAGAAGGCCAGGTCCGCCAGGGCATTCAGGACCCGGCGGGCCCAGTCGTCCGCCCCCATCAGGCCGTAGGTGACCTGTCCCACAAAGCCCACCTGGGGCGCGTGCTTGAACTCCTGGATGCGGGTCTCCAGCCGCCGGATCCGCTGGATGACGACGTGTTCCTCCAGATAGGCGGTGATCGCTTCCCGGTCCACCTGGAGGGACGACGGGGCCAGGTGGTTCCACGAACGGAGGAGGCTCCCGAAGACCAGCGCCGGGTCCGGCAGGACGACGACTTTTTTGCCCCATTCCTTCTGACCGAATCCGAAGGCGGTGGGGGAGGCGAATTCCAGGGTGATCTCCTCGTCCGGCGGGGCGTCGGCGGCCAGTTGCGCCCAGGAGGTGTACCCGGCCCAGGGATGGCTGCCCGGGGTCACCCGGACTTCCCGGACCTGCAGGGTGGCGGCGCCCAGTTGCAGGAGGGGGAGGGCATCGTCCCGCAGGAAGTGGGACATCAGGCGTTCGTAGATGAGGGGATGGAGGACGGTGAACCGGAGGAAGCAGGTCATCTCCGGCGAGAGGTAGACCCGTCCTTCGCGTGCCGGACCGGCGCCCCAGAGGGGGGAGACGGTGAAGGGCCGCACGGGGGCGTTGGGCTGGTGGAGCATCTCGGCCAGGACCGGGTCGGATTCCCGGATCGCGCTCAGGAAGGCCGCGTGGGCCTGATGGCCCACCGTCGCCCCCACTGTCGCCGGTTGGGTGGGGGCCAGGATCAGGACGAGAGAATAGAGATCAGGAGGAGGGGGCATCGTGCTCCACCCATTTACAGGATGATTGCGTCACGGGTCCGGCGCTCCTTCCACCAGCCCAGGCTGTCCACAAAAAAGGCGTCCTGGTTGAAGACGATGCTCCAGGGCGTGTCGCTCAGACCGCCCCCCGGCCGGCGGACGCGCAGTTCGTGGACTTCAAA
>Ga0209809_1000838_pt1 | contig 26686 bp, 22 predicted proteins | sample YNPMSTMetaG_FD_186172 | JGI IMG/M metagenome (GOLD analysis project Ga0209809, IMG submission 186172) | Anoxygenic and chlorotrophic microbial mat microbial communities from Yellowstone National Park, USA - YNP MS-T MetaG (SPAdes) (version 2) ...
AGGCGCTCTGCCGAGCCTTCCCAAGGGGTCAAAACCTCCAACCGATGAGCAGCAGCGACCATTTCCCGGCCCGGAACAGGCTCCCACCAAAGTCGGTAAGGATTCAGGGAGAAGGGGAAAACTTCCTACCCTGCCCGCCGGGCCCGGTGCAGCGGTCCCGGGTGCCAACCCCCAGACGTGCGCCGCCGTAACGGCTTGAAACCCTTTTGCAATGCCCAGCGTGTACCCGGCCCGTCCACATGACCTGGCTGCTTAAAAGTTCTGTGAAGGCGCCAGGGAGAGGGGGGCACCCTTGCCCTGGAGATCGGTCCCGGAGCGCCGTACGCCCCAGCCAAAACCACTCCACAAAAAGCCGTAAAAGAAGAGCGCCCAGGCCGCTTTGCGCCCAACCGGTGGCGGAACGAGGCAAGCCCTTGGTCTCCAGTGGCCATTCTCCAGCAGGCTGAGCTCCTGGTCCCGCGTGAAAGGCTTGAAGGTGTTTTGGGCAGTTCTGCGCGATGCCTCGATACGATCAGGGTATGGAGCCTGGCATGGGAGGGGAGCACATTGCCGGTCTGAGACCCCGGCTGGGCTGGCCCGGTGGTGTGCTGGTTGCTCGGTGCTTCCGTGGAGGAAGAGTACGAAGAACGAAAGGCTACAGCCTGGCAGGCAGGAAACTCCTACGCCTTTCTACACCTTGGGTTTCATTGCCCGGTGTTGTGGACAGTCTGGCGCCAGCGCCGGTGTTCCTTCAGCAGGCAACGGTTCATGATGACCATGCGCCCGGCTGCTCGCGCCCGCTCGGCGGCCGCGTTGTGAACAATCCCCTCCTGCATCCAAATGGCCCCATCCCCGCGCTCGATGGCCGCTTCCACGATTTCCGGCACAGCCTCGGGTTTGCGGAAGATGTTTACAATGTCTACCGGCTTCGGGACCGCTCTCAGGTCCGGATAAGCCCTTTGGCCCAGAACCTCGCGGATGTTTGGGTTGACCGGAATGATTTCGTAGCCCTGCTGCTGCAGATACTGGGCCACGCGGTAACTGTCGCGATCGGGCTTGTCAGAAAGCCCCACCACGGCAATCGTCCGGGCCCGGCTTAACAGGTGCTGGATTTCTTCCGGGGAGGGCTGAAACCGCGGGAGTTCACATTCCGCCATAGGATCCCCCGCAAAGTCTGACGGCTTCCCAGCCGGGTTCAGGGACGACCACCGAAACTGACGTAATCATCCAGGTCGAGCAGGTCGAACCACGTGATGATGTCCGTCCGATGGGGCGCCAGCTTCTGATGCAGTTCATTGAAAAAAGCCCGCCCTTCCGGATTGTCCGGCGCACGCTGTTCCTGCCAGGCCGACCAAGCCAGAATCTCCGCCGGTGAGCGGGGGCGGGCATGGGTCTGAACCCAGGCCAGGATTTCGCCATCGCTTTTGCCGGCGGCCAGTTCGGCCTTCAAAGCCTCCGCATCCAAGCCGGTGAATGACAGGAACTGTTGATCCAAGGGGCAATTATAATTGTACTCGCCCTGGGTACCGGCCAGGAGGGCACGCCCCTTGTCCAGCATTCGCGCCAAGATGACATACCCGCCCAGTCGCACGCGCGGGCTACGCGGTGGATGGACCCGCAGGTCAGGTGCTTTCCAGTTCATAGGTCATGGAATTTTACTCGGTCGTTCGCGCTGCAAGGCTCATCCTAGCACAGCTCGCCGCTTTTCCAAGCCACAGGCCGCGGCCGCAACGTTCCCGTGGTGTCCGGTTCCGGGATTCGGCGGAATCGAAGGAAGCGGGCAACTGGGCCGGGGGGGCACGCTTGTCTATGCCAGGAAAATCAAAGGCGACCTTTCAGTCTTCAGGCTTGGACTCACGGGCCAGAAGATCCTGCGCTGCGCGCCGCACATCCTTGGCCTCGTACAGCATCGCGTACACCTCATCAATGATCGGGGTCTCCACCCGAAGTCGCCGGGCCAGGGCATAAGCCGCCCGCGCCGTTGGATACCCCTCGGCCACTGCGGTCATGGTCTGCAGGATCTGGTCCACTGACTCCCCGCGGCCTAGCCGTTCTCCGAACTGGCGATTTCGACTCAAGGGGGAGAAACAGGTCACCATCAGGTCGCCAATGCCGCTCAGTCCGGAAAATGTCTCGGCACGCGCCCCACAGGCCATCCCCAACCGGCGCATTTCTGCGATGGCCCGGGTGACCAGCGCCGCCTTGGAGTTGTCCCCAAACCCCAGTCCGTCACAGACGCCCGCTGCAATGGCGAATACATTTTTGAGGGCACCGCCGAGCTCCACACCTAGTAAGTCGCCGCTGGTGTAGACCCTGAACGTGGGTCCGTGGAAAAGGCTTTGCACCAGGCGGGCGGCTTCTGCGTCCTCGCTGGCCGCCACGACCGCAGTGGGTACGCCCCGGGCTACCTCCAGTGCCAGGGAAGGTCCCGACAAGGCCACCACACGCGCCCGGGGCGCAGTCTGATGCAACACGCCCGACATGGTGAGGCCGGTCTCGAATTCGATGCCCTTGGTGACGCTGACCACCACGCCTTCAAACGAGCCCAGACAGGCCGTCACCGACCGGAACGCCCGCGAGACGCTGGCGACCACCACCAACTCGGCCCCGTCGACAGCCCGCCGAGCCTCCGGCTCCAGTCCCAGGTCCGAGGGGAGGTCCACTTCGGGCAAATAGCGTTCGTTGCGACCGGTACGCCGGATCGTTTCCAGCGTGGCCGGGAAATGGTCCCACAGCGTGATCGCATGGCCCCGGCTGGCCAACATCCGGGCCAGCGCCGTCCCCCAAGCCCCCGCTCCCAGTACCGTGATCTTCATCCCCGTGGCCCTCCGCGCCATTGCACCTTCGGCTCCGTGCCCTGCCAAAGCCGACGCAGATTGCTGGAGTGTCTTGCAATCACCAACGCGCCCACCAACGTAGTCACCCAACACAACAGTGGATGCTCACGCGTCAGCCAAACCATGCCGGGCAAAAGCACGGCTGCCGTAACCGACGCCAACGATGCATACCGGCAAACCCACAACACCAGGACCCAGCCGGCCAACGCCACGACCAGTGCCCAGGGAGCCAGCGCAGCAAACACGCCGGCGCTGGTGGCAATGCCTTTGCCCCCGCGAAATCCAAGCCAGAAGGTGTACGTGTGCCCCAGCACCGCGCCCAATCCGGCCATCACGCGCGCCGCTTCCGTCTCCAGCCCTTCCCAGCCCGAGCCCTTCAGAAGTCCTAAACAGGCCCCGCAAACCACCGTGCAAGCCAGGTACCCCTTCAATGCGTCGCCGACCAACACAATAGCCGCAGGGCCCTTGCCCAGTACGCGAAAGGCGTTGGTGGCGCCGATGTTGCCGCTGCCCGCTTGGCGTAGGTCCACGCCCCGGGCCCGACCCACGAGGTATCCCGTAGGTATGGAACCCAGTCCATAACCCGCCAACAGGCAGGCCAAGTATCCCAACCAAAGCATGCGTTGCAGTGTATGAGCTGCTCTGTTTCGGTAAAGGTCGATCGGGCCAAGCACGGCTGGCGGCCTCGGCCGCTTCCAGCCGGCACCATCCTAGGCCCGGGGGGGCAACTCCGGCGGCCGTTCCACAGGCGCGGTCCGGGCTGGCGCAGGGATGTCCAAAGCCGTGGGTTCCAACCGCAGTCGCGTAACCCGTCCGCTCTCGGTCTCCAAAACCCGGACCACCCACGCGCCCGCTCGCACCGTGTCGCCGGGCTGGGGAAATCCACCCAGTTGTCGCGTGATCCAACCGCTGACGGTCGCAATGCCCGGCGCGTGGATGGGTTCGCCCACCAATTCGGCCAGCTCATGCATGGGCAGCGTTCCGGCGGCTTCCCAGGCGCCCTGGCCGGCGGGCGTCAGGGCCGGCTTTTCCTGGTCGAATTCGTCCTGAATCGGCCCGACCAGTTCTTCCAAGACGTTTTCCAAGGTCACCAGCCCGACCGTGGTCCCGTACTCGTCGACCACGATGGCCATGTGCAGCCTTCGTTCCAGAAACAGACGCAGCAGCCGTTCCAGACTGCCGGTCTCAGGCACGTACAGCAGCGGATGGGCCACAGGCAGCAGTTCGGCGGCTGTACGTACTTTCAGCCGCATGGCATACAGGTCTTTGATGTGAATCACTCCCAGGGTCCGGTCCAGGTCCCCCTCCTCACAGACAGGAAACCGCGAATACCGCGATTGCTCGGCCAGGTCCAGGCAGGCGCTGATGCTGGCAGTGGTATCCAGGGCCACAATCTCCTGCCGCGGCCGCATCACCTCGCGCACCACGCGATGCCGCAGGTCCAGGGCGTTTTGGACCATCTCCCGGCTGAAGGGCGACACGCCCATCTGCTGCTGCGAAGCCGCCAGCACTAGGCGCAGTTCCTCCTCGCTGCGGATGCCCTCTCCCTCCGCTGCGGGCTCGATCCCGACCCAGCGCAACAGACACAGGGCACTCTCGTTGAGCAACCAAATCGCCGGATACATCGCCACGTAAAACCAGTGCATGGGATAGGCCACCCACAAGCTCACCGGCACGGACCGGCGAATCGCCAGGGATTTGGGCGCCATTTCCCCCACCACGATGTGCAGAAACGTGATCACGCTGAACCCCACCCCAAAGGCCAGCGACTCCTGCACCGCGGGGCTCTCCACCGCCAACCACCGGAACACCGGCTGCAGCAGGTACGCAAACACCGGCTCGCCGATCCATCCCAGCCCCAGGCTAGCCAGCGTGATGCCCAACTGACAGGCACTCAGATACGCGTCCAAGTGCCGCGTCAAATGCAGTGCCATGCGGGCTCGCCGATGGCCGCGGGCCTGCAAGGGGGCCAGTTGGGTCTGGCGCACCTTGACCAGCGCAAATTCCGTGGCCACGAAAAAGGCGTTCAGCAGCACCAGCGCCGCCACCGCCAGCAGCTTGGCCACGACCACGCTCCAGCCCCATGTCTCGTTCACAGCCGCAGCTCTCCGAAGATCAGTTTCAAGATGTCCTCCCGCCGCACCGTGCCCAACGCCTGACCACTCTCATCCCGCACCACGGCCACCACCTGTCCGGTGCCCTGCATCCGCCGCAACACCACTTCCAACCGCTCGTTCTGCTCCACCACCAGAGCCGGCTCCAGCCAGCGTTCCAACGGCTGTGCCGGATCCGGCTCACCCGCAAACAAAATGCGATCGACCGACACTATTCCCACCACCTGGGCCGGAGGCGCGGCAAGGTTGCGGACCGGGACCTGCGTCCATCCGTGCCGCCGTGCCTGTTCCAGCAACTGCCCCACCGTGGCCTCCGCGGCAATCCAAGGGCCATGTTCCCAGTCCCGCATCATCTGCCGGGCCGTCAGCGTCGAAAGCTCCAGTACCCGCAGGATCATCCCTCGCTCCGCGCTGGTCAGGGCCTGCGCCGAATCCAGCATGAGCGCATACATCTCCTCCCGATTCCCAAACCAGCGGCCGCTCACTGCCCGACCGCCCGTCCAACGCAGCAACCACCGCGAGCCTGCCTCCAACCCGAGCACCACCGGCCGCAAGCCCAGATAAACCGCCCGAAACGCAGAAGCACAGGCCATGCAGAGCCGGGTGGGCCGGGTCCGAAACCACATCTTGGGCAGCAAATCGAAAAACGTGTAGAAGAGGTACATCCCCGCCGCGTAGGCAGCGGTCACTGCCGCAATCGCCCCGCCGGTCCACCGATACACCTCCAAAAACATCCAGCCCAGAATCACCACGTTGGCCAGCGCGTTACCCACCACAATGGTCCACAAAAAACTTTCCGGCCGTTCCAGGTATTCCAACAACCGCTGGGCCGCGGCGCGCCCCGATCGCGCTTGGTGTCGTACCCGCAGTCGATTCAACGCAAACAGGCCGGCCTCCATCCCGGACAGGAGAAAGGACATCGCCAGCGCCGGTACCAGCACCAGCCAGATCCATCCTTCCGGGTTCACCGTTCCCGCCTCCTTTCCTCTTCGGTCGTCCCTGCCAAAGGCTTCATTTTTTGACCTGCTCCACCAGCAATCGCCGGATGCGTCGTTCGTCCACCTCCTCCGCCGTCAGGCGCAATCCGCGAAACACCACCGATTCGCCCCGGGCCGGCACCACCCCCAAGCGACTGAGCATCAGCCCAGCCATGGTTTCCACCTCCGGCACCTCCCCCAGAGCCGGATATTCTTGCCGGAAATCGTCCAGTCGCACCCCGCCATCCACGCGCCATCGCCCCGGACCCAGCCGCTCCAGTCGTATCCGTCTCAAGGCCGCCCGCCGCCGGCCCCCGACCACTTCCGACAAAATGTCTTCCAAGGTGACCAACCCCGCCACCTCGCCAAATTCATCCAGCACGATGGCCATCCCGCGTCCCTGCCGCTGCAAACTTTGCAGCAACTGCAACAGATTCATCGTCTCCGGTACAAAGGACGGAAACTCGATCACCTCCGACAGGTCCTGATGCGGATCCAACAAAAAGGCCCGCACATTCAGGATCCCCACGATGGTGTCAGCCTCCTCATCGTAGATCGGCAACCGCCGGTATCGGCGCCGTCGCGCTTCCTGGACCATCTCTTCCACCGACAGATCGTCCCGGATCCAACTCATCTGGGCCCGCGGCACCATCACTTCCCGCGCCATGCGACGGTCCAGGTTGATGATTTGCAGCAGCCAGTCCCTTTGTCCGCGCGCCAGCGTGCCCTGTTGGTAGGCCAGCTCAACCAGCTCGCGGTATTCCTCGTCCGAAAGGCCGGGCACGGCCGGCGGGGTCTCGCGCATCCACCAGCCCAGCAACGCCGCATCGATCCGCTGCGCCAGCCGGTGCAAAGGCCGCAGCACCGCATGCAACCAGGCCAGGGGACGAATCACCCGCAACGACCACCGTTCCGGCCTGCGCACGGCCAGGGTCTTGGGCAACACCTCCCCCACCCCGAGCGTGACCAGCAACACCCCGGCCAGCGTCCAACCCCAGGGCCACTGCCCGGTCACCGCCATCCAGAGACCCGCTCCCAAAAGCGCGCCGTTGGCCAACGTGTTGCCCAGCACCATCGTCGCCAACAGATCGTCCGGCCCCCGAAGACACGCCTCCACCAGCCGACCCCGCGCCCCCTGCGCCTCCGCCAACCGGCGCACCTGCCACTTGCTCAGTGAAAAGAGTGCAGTCTCGGCCAACGCAAAGAAAAAACTGCCGGCGGCAGCCACCGCAGCCACCGCCAACGCCCAGATCCCCGCCTCATTCACAGCCCCAGTATGCCAACCCCGTTCGGCATTGCCAAAGCCCGATCCCGCAACGGGCCGGCCCCACATGCCGCGTCCAGGCCGAACCGGTGGGACACCTGGCCCTCAGCCCCAACAGGTCGAAGTCGATCCCGCCACTTCCGCGTCCTCCTGCAAGCCGGCCCGACCCTCCGCTTGCCCAACCGCCTCGCATTGACGGCCCGCACGGTTTCTGAAATCGTCAGTACGCACCCGCCGGCGGCCGCCGCCGCCGCAGGGGGCTGCTCCGGGCCTGATGCCATTACAGGATCTGACACCCGAGTTGCGCACCCGACTCAGCCGGCTGGAACGGCTGGCCGGGTGGTTTGTCCTGCTGGCGTTGGGACTGCTCTTGCTGGGCTTCGCCTACTACACCTACCACACCGCCCAACGCCAAGGATGGTTCACTATCAAGGCCCGGTACTTCACCCTACTGGACCGCGCCACCGGCCTGCGCGTCGGAGACCCGGTCAAACTTATGGGGTTTGAAGTGGGCCGCATCACGCGCATCGAAGCCCAGCCCCCGGAAGACTTTTACCACAACGTCTACGTCGAGTTCGAAATCCGCGCCCCCTATTACGGCTACCTCTGGACCACCGGTTCTCGGGTGCGAGTGACCCCGGCAGACCTCTGGGGCAAACGAGAGCTGGAAGTCACCAAAGGAACCGGCGGCACCGCCACCTACGTGTTCCATCCGCTGCGCGACCTGCCGGTGACCACCTTGGATCAACTGCCCGACCTGGCTCGATGGCAACTGGCCGAGGACATTTACGACCCAGACGCCCCGCAAATCCTGCTCCATGCCCAAACTCCACTGAGTCCTGAAGCCATCCAGACCCTTCGCCGTCTGGGTCGTGCCCAGGTCCGTCTTCTGGACACGCGCGAGACTCGGAGGTTCATGACTGCGATCTGGAACGATCGCGAAGGCCGGTTCGATCCTTACACGCCCGAGTCCAAGCCCTACTGGCTGCGTGCCGAAGAAACCCCGGCCCTCACCGAACGACTCGATCAACTCGTGCGCCAGGTGGAAGCTGCCCTGCCCGGCCTGTTGGCCCTGACCAACGATATCCGCACCACCCTCGCCCAGGCCACCGACTTTACCCGCAACCTCGACGCCAGCCTCCTGAGCCTCCGCCCCACGCTCACCAATCTGGCCGAACTGAGCGCCCAGCTCCACGGCGAAGGCGCTCTGGGCGCCTGGTTGCTGGCCCCGAACGCCCGTGCACATCTGGAGCAAATCTTGGCCGGCACCCCGCCCGCCCTGGGCCAAGCCACTCAATTGCTGGCCCGCACCGACCAGGCCCTCGCCGATCTGACCGCAGAACTCGTCCGCACCCTCGAACATCTCAGCGCCATTACCGCGAACCTGCGACAACAAGTGGAAGCCAACACCAATCTCCTCGCTAACCTCTCTGCCGCCATCGTCCACACCGACGAGTTGATCCAAGGACTCAAACGACACTGGCTTCTGCGCTCCGCCTTCCGGACTCGTCCATCGGACTCCAGCGCAGCCCCACCCGCGCCCACGCCTCCTTCCCCACCCCTCCGCTCCCCACGCGACTCCGCCCGGTAAACCTCCCCCATGGCACCCGGCCCCGGGCAGCCCCGCCCCAGCCACCGTTGGCCCGAGAACCTCCTCCGGCCATGGTGCCCAAACTTGTTTGCGGCCCCTCAACCGGCATACTGAACCACAGACCGCAGATATGAAACCCGGCTGCCGACCGGACCTGCCCCACATGGCCCAAAAAGGTTGCACCGGCGCGGCCTGGAACCCGCCGTTGGGCCCAACCTGGTTCGTAGTGCTGGCCCTCCTCACCGTGTGCCGCCCTCTGCCCACGGAAGCTGCCATCCTCTGGAGCGCCTCCGGGCCTGTGTTGGTCGGCACACACACGAAGAGTCCCTCGAGATCATGACCGGTGCCCTCCGCCGGGACGAAGACGCCGCCGACACCCTCTATCTGCGGTTTCATGTAAGTCCTCTAAGCGAAGGGCCCGAGCAGGAAGCAGAAATCGAATTGGAACTCTGGCAGGGCCACCGGCCCCACTTGCGCATCGGAAAGGCCCGGGGAGCAGTAGGCTACAGCGTTTCCTACCAGCGACGGGGTGCCACCGAGGGCGCCTCCGCCACGGAAATGCGCGATCTCAATTCCGCACGCCCCGAACCGGAAGCCTTGCAGCAGGGACTCCGATTCGAAATGCCCCGTCGAGGCCGCGCACGCACCTTCGTCGTCAAAATCCAGTTCATCCCCGACAGCGATGACCTGGTCACTGTCTGGTTGGACCCCGACCTGGGCCCAGGCGCCAATGAACTGCACCAGCCCGATACGTTGACCACGCGGTTCTACGCCCGAGCCACCTTCGATCGTCTCTTGCTCCGCTGTGAAAACAGCAGTGCCCCTTGGTGGTTCAGTGACCTGGCCCTGGCCACCGCATTCACGGATTTTGTCGACATCAGCAGTGCCCAACCCCTTGCCTCCGCCACGCCCATCCCGAGCGGATTGGCCTTCGACATCGATCACTGGCCCTTGGTCCACCAAGACCAGCCCCTTTCACCCTCCGCCCTCGCTGTCAGCCCCGAAGGCTATCTCTGGTTGGGCTCCGAAGAAGGGCTCTTCCGATTCGATGGACGCCGGCTGGTGCGGGTTCAGCCCGAGCAAGTCCCTCTTCGGGCAATTCGACACTTGGCCGCTGACAGCACCGGCGCCCTCTGGATAGCCACGGCCGAAGGCAAACTTGGACGGTTGACCCGAAACCTCTGGCAAAACTGTCCGCTGCCACTCGCGTCCCAGCCCCCCTCCCTCCGGGCCTTAATCACGGATCGCACCGGCCAACTCTGGCTGGCCACGACCACAGAGGTTTGGCTCTGGCAAGGCACCCAGTGGCGGCCCATCCCGCAAACGCCTCCCTCCACCAACGAAATCGTGACCTTGCTCCCAAACCCGGACGGCGGCATTTGGCGCGTCTCCGCCCAGGGCCCGCTGGAACTCTTGGCCGGCAATCCTTCCCGCAGCCTGCCACGGCCCTCGGAACCGGATCCGGCACGTTGGCTGGCTTGGTCCACCGACGCCTCGGGCCACCTCTGGTTGGCCACCCCGGATCGCGTCCTCCAAATCAACCCCAAGGACGATGCGCCCCAGTGGCAAACCGCCTGGCAGGCCCCCACCTCAGACCGCATCACAGGCCTGTTCCCACAGCCTCAAGATGGCGTCTGGGTCGTGCTGGCCTCCGGAGAATGGATCTCTTTGTGGCCCAATCGCCCGCCCGGGCCCAGGACACAGATTTTGAGCCCCGCTGACGAGCTGCGCCTTACCCTGCGGGACCACGACGGAACCGTGTGGCTGACGCGTGACGCAACCCTCGTGCGCGTGCGACCCCGATGGCGCACTGTCTTCGGACCCAAGGACGGACTGGCCAACCGCCCCATCACTGGAATGGCCGAGGTCGCCCCAAGCACAGTCTGGGTCGCCCAGGCTGGCAACGGTCTGCTTCGTTGGACCGGCAACCACTTCGCCCGCCTGACCGTGGCAGGCCTGACAGCCGCAAGCCCCAACAACCCGGAACTGGTTTGGACCGCCAGCGATGGCAGTTGCTGGGTGGCCACCGAAGCGGGCTTGCTCCGTTTCAGAGACCCCCAGGCCGTTGCAGACGAATTCCAACTCGTCGGATTGGAAGGCCGGACCATCCGCGTCCTGGCCGAAGCACCCGATGGCGCCATTTGGGCCGGCACAAAAGAAGGCGAATTGTGGCGCCTCCACCAGGGCCAGTGGCACCCACAACCTCAACCCTGGGGGCCCATCCCCATCTCCACCTTGGTGTGGGACACCACCAACCTCTGGATCAGAACCTTGGGCGCCGGCTTGTTCCACCGGACCGAACAGGCGCCCGACCAACCCCAGCCCGTGAAGGATTTCCTCCCACGGCAGGTCTTCACCATGATCCGCTGCCACAAAGGCACGCTCTGGGCAGGAACCGAGGCCGGACTGTGGCATAGGAACACCCACGGCTGGACCGCTGTTCCTATCAAAGCCGCCCACCAACCCGTGCCGGTCCAGGCCCTCATCGAAGACACTCTGGGCCGGCTCTGGTTGGGCGCCCCCATGGGACTGGCCTGCTGGCGCCCCGAGCGATCCGGTACGGAGCTCTCCGTCCCGCAAGGGGCCTGGTGGCCGTGGTCGGACAACGCAGGCATGCCCCGAAATCCCCACTCTCCTCCAAGCCCACCGGCCGCCCTCCCCGTGCTCCGCACAGAGTCCGGAAAACTATGGATCGCCTTGGGTGACCGAATCACGGTAGTCGAGCCCACCCGCCAAACGGACGCTAGGCGTCCTATGCGCATCTTTGTGGAAAAGGTACGGGGGAAAGACCGCATCCTGTTCGAGCTGCGTGGCCCACCAGGCCCAGACGACGCTTTCTACCCGGGCCCGTCGCGGCCCCTGCGACTGCCCCCTGGCACGCAGTCCATGGAACTGGAGTTCTCCGTGCTGAATGTTCCCCACCCGGACGACCTCCGGGTCGCCTACCGCCTCGAGGAAATCGACCCGGATTGGCGCGAGGCGGGCCACGCACGAACCGCCAGCTACGGTCACCTCCCACCAGACCGATACCACTTCCGGGTACGCGCTTCTACGGAGCCCGCGCGCGCAGATACCGCAGAGACTCAACTGGCCTTTGTCGTGCCGCCCTACCCTTGGCAACGCCCTTGGTTCACCGGCACCACCCTGCTGGCCCTGCTACTGACCGGCAGCGCCCTGGCCCGCGCCTAGGAACGCCGCCGTGCTCGCCAGCGCCTGGCCGCCCTGGAACACCAGCACGCACTCGAACGCGAACGTTCCCGCATTGCCCGTGACCTCCACGACGAAATGGGCGGCAAGCTCTGTCGCATCTCCTTCCTCAGCGAACAGGTCCGTCGCGCCGGGGACGACCCCACCCAATGCCATGCAGCCGCAGCCGCCATCGCTGAAACCTCCCGGGAACTGCTCCGCTCCCTGGATGAAATCGTGTGGGCCATCAACCCGGCCAACGATTCGCTCGAACCTCTGGCCTCCTATCTCGCCCAGTATGCCCAAGAGTTCTTTCACGGAACGCCGGTGGAGTGCCACGTGCATTTGCCGGATTGCCTCCCCAACGTCGGATTGTCCTCCCAGATCCGTCACCACCTGTTCCGCGCAGTGCACGAGGCCCTCACTAACATCCTCAAGCACAGTGGCGCCACCCGCGCTGAGCTGCACCTCCACTGCCATCCGCAATTCCTCGAATGCCGCGTCCGCGACAACGGACGGGGCTTCGATCCGACGGCCCCGCGTCCACCCACCGACCCGGCCCAGGGTTTGCGCAATCTGCACCATCGCATGGCTGAAGTGGGCGGCGAATGCCGCATCACCTCCGCCCGGGGACAAGGCACGGAAGTCTGCCTGCGCCTCCCCTGGCCCGATCCCAACCGGATCCCGACCACAAATCCATGAAAACCGTCATCACCGTCGCCATCGTGGACGATGACCGCGCCCTGTGCGCCACCATGGCCAGTTTCCTCAACAGTGCCCCCGGTTTCCGTTGCCAGGCCACCTACCCCAGCACTGAGGCCGCCCTGGCAGGTCTGCCCCGCCAACCCGTCGATGTCGTCCTGATGGACATCAACATGCCCGGACGTGACGGCATCGATTGCGTCCGCGAATTGAAACGTCTGTTACCCGAACTCCAGGTGGTCATGCTCACCGTATACGAGGATCCTGAACGCATCTTCGCCGCCCTCGCCGCCGGGGCCACCGGATACCTCCTTAAACGCGTCAGCCCCGAAAAACTGCTGGAAGCCATCCGCGAAGTCCATGAAGGAGGCTCGCCCATGTCTAGTTCCATCGCCCGCAAAGTGGTGGCTTCCTTCCGCCAGTCAGGCCCCCCGGCCCGACCGCCCCTGCCCCTCTCCCCCCGAGAACAAGCCGTCCTGGAGGGATTGGCCCGTGGCCTCACCTACAAACAGATTGCCGACCAGCTCCACATCAGCATCGACACCATTCGGACCTACATCCGGCGCATCTATGAAAAGCTCCATGTCCAATCCCGCACCGAGGCCGTCGCCAAATATCTGCGTCCCTGACCCACCCCGTCGCAGCATCGGCACCCTGGCCCGCCTGGCCACGCTGCTGAGCGCAGCCCTGCTGGTCCCAACCGGACAGGCCAAACCCATCCTGATCTATTACCACGCCTGGTACGCCGCCCCGCCCACCAGCCCCGCCTTCGGCTGGCACTGGACCCTGAACCGATTCGACCCCAACCGCATCAACGCCCTGGGCGAACGAGACCTCGCTTCCTGGTACCAACCCCTCATCGGTCCTTACGACTCCGGCGATCCCGCCGTGCTCGAATACCATGCCCTGCTCATGCGCCTGGCCGGCGCCGATGTCGTGGTGGTCAATTGGTTCGGTCCGGAACCCGTGTTCGACTACGCGGACATCGACGCACGCCTGCAAAAACTCATCCCCTTCCTCCAACGCGCCGGCCTCAAACTGGCCCTCTGCTACGAAGACCGTGCCCTCCAAGCCGGGCCCGTGGACCCCGACGCCCAGCCACCCCCTCTGCACGACCGCGCCCTCCGCGCACTCCAGTACGCCGGCAACCAGTACTTCACCCAAGACTGTTACCTCCGTTGGCAGGGAAAACCCGTCCTCCTTAATTTCGGTCCCCAAACCCTGCGCCATCCGGGCGACTGGGAAAAACTCCTGCAGCAAATCCATCCCACCCCCGCCCTCTTCACCATCAACGTACCCGCACCCGGCGCCGTGGGGGCCTTTGCCTGGCCCCCCATGTGGTTGAGCCAGGCGCCCGGCACCGGCGGAGTCCTCTCGGCCGCCGCCCTCCATCGCTACCTGACAGATTTCGAAAACTCAGCCCGCACCTGGCCAGCCGCCATCAGTTGTGCCTTCCCCCGCTTCCACGATATCCATCCCAAGGCCGGCGTGCGCGAATACTGGGGGTACCTCGGCGACCGCGGCGGGGCCACCCTTCGTGAAACCCTCGAACGGGCCCTGACTAATAAGACCTCCATGACCCTGATCGCCACCTGGAACAATTTCAAAGAAGGGACCGTCCTCGAGCCCACCCGGGAGTTCGGATTTCGCGACCTGGGCCTGCTCCAACAACTGCGCCGCCAGCATCTCCAGCCCGGCTTCCCGCCCACCACCAACGAGCTGGCCCTGGTCCTGCAGCTCTATCAACTCCGCCGTGCCGCCAAGACCCACACGATCCCGGCAGCGGCGCTGGACTCCGTGGCCGCCGCCCTAACGGCCTTCCGATTCGATGAGGCCCGACAACAACTGCGGCAGCTCTCCCACCGAACCGCGGATCGACCCGGCCCGCCCAAAGCCCCAAGCCCCGCGCCCATCCAGCCCTGAAAGGAAGCCCGCCGGCGCAGCCTTGGCAGCCGCATCGGCGGGCGTTCCGGAAAGCGCGCGTCTCTCTCAGCTGGCCTTGGTGGTCAGCTTCTGCGCAATCTCATACAACTCCGCCGGATGGTATTCGGGCGCAAACTCGGCAGACAGATCCGCCAGATCCGGCAGCGGCCCGCCCGGCGGCGGCCCATCCACCACCTCCAGTTGACCGTCCCCGCCGGGAGCCGGACCGTTCCAGATCTTGCCGATCTGTCGATAGTCGTCCGGGCTGAACCGGTACAACTTCCGATGCACGCCCATCTGCTCGTATTTCCGGGACTCGGGGAAGATCGAGTTCTCCAGTTTCGGAATGGGCAGCATCTTTTTGACGTCCACCCCGGTCAGGGTCTCCAGCGCCTTGGCATACGCCAGGGCGTGAACTCCGCCGCGCACAAACAGGTAGCCCAGCATCTCGCGAGCCGCCGGGTTCTTCGTCATCTCGTAGACGCGCAGCTTCTGTGTGCGCGCGCCGCATTCCAGGAAAAAGTTGTGCAACAGGTCCAGAATCAGATTGCCGCTGGCAAACACATAATCTCCCCGCCAGGGCTGACCCATGGAGTTGCCCACCAGGGTCGCCTGCGCCGTGGCGATGAAATGATGGGTATTGCGCACATCCTTGGCCGAGGCCAGGGGCGCATTCACCGGGTCCACAGGCGCCGTGTCCGAAGCCCGCGGCCCGTTCAGCAACATGTTCACCGAGGCCGACACCAGCTCGATGTGCCCCAGCTCCTCGGTGGCGATGTTGGCGATCAGTTCATAGTACGGACGGAGCTTCTCCCGACCGCGGAAGTTGAACGACTGATACATGTAGTTCATCAGGGTGGACATTTCGCCGAAACGCCCGCCCAGCAGCTCCTGCACCGCAGCCGCCGCGTTCGGGTCTGCTTCCGTGGGCTTGGGCAGTTCGATCTGCAGCTTGTCGATTCGCAGGAACATGGTCGTTCTCTCCTTTCCTGGGTTTGTCAGTTCGTTCCGGTGCCCCCGATCGGCCCCGTATGGGCCGCCGGGTCCGGGTTTGCCCTCCACTCTAGGCCCTCCATTGTCTGCGCTCCAAAACGCGAGTATGATGGTCGCCATAGGCGAAACCTATGGAATTGCACCAGCTCCGGTACTTTGTGGCGGTCGTGGAGGAGGGCGGTTTTTCCCGTGCTGCGGCCCGCATGCACGTGACCCAACCCTCACTGAGCCAGCAGATCGCCAAGCTGGAGCAGGAGTTGGGACAGCCCCTGCTGGATCGCCTGCCCCGTGGTGTGATCCCCACCGAGGCGGGGCGCCGTTTCTACGAGCGGGCCCGTCGCATTCTGGCGGAGGTGGCCGATGCCGCCCGTTGTGTGGCGGACAGCCGGGAGCCGTTGCAAGGGCGGCTGGTGATTGGGGCCATTCCCACCATTGCGCCGGCTCTGTTACCACGGCTGCTCTCCCTCTTTTGTTCCCAGCACCCGGCGGTGGAGATCGAAGTGGTCGAAGACCTGACCGAACGACTCCTGCAACGTTTGGAGGAGGGAGGGCTGGACCTGGCCCTGGTCTCCACCGTGCAGGTGCACACAGCTATTCATGCTGAGTCGCTCGGCTTCGAGCCGCTGGGTCTGTTGGTACCCCGACACCATCCGTTGACCCGCCGTCGCCAGGCGCGCTGGGAGGATTTGAAAGGAGAAAAGGCCCTGGTGCTCAGTGAACTCCACTGCTTGGGCCGACAGGTCCACGATCTTTGCAAGGCCCGGCACGTGCGGTGGCAGGCCTGGTTCCAGGCCGCTCACCTCGGCACCATCATCGAGATGGTGGCTCAGGGGATCGGTGTCTCCTTGGTGCCGTGGTTGTTTGCGCCTCTGGCCGAGGCTCGCGGTTGCCAACTGTTGCCGGTGGCTCATCCCACGCCCCGCCGCGAAATCCAACTGCTGCTGCACAACCTCAGGTACCGCACACGGGCCGCGCTGGCTTTCAACGCCCTGACCCGTCAATACACTACCGAACTTGGCTGGCATCCCGGTCCCGGAGACTGACCCAGACCGATCCTTTGGCGGTTGCAGGCCGTTCCCGCACCTGGCCGCCCGCGCCGGCCTTGCGAGCCTTATTGCAATCCCCGAACGATCGACCGCTCCGACCCCGCCACCGCCCGCAACCGTACCCCCAACAGCACCGGCACCGGTCGCGGTCGCCCGTCGGAGGGCCGGTTCCACACTTCCCATGCGTCGCGACCTTGTCGCACCAACAAGACGCTGCTGCCACCGCCGTCCAGATTGATCGCTTCCCAGCAGCCCCGAGCCCGCATCCAAGCCGCCAGCTCCTGCAAGCTCATCCCTTCACTGTGACCCGGCCGTCGACCGTCCACCACGACCAGCAACAACTTCCTGCCGCTGCGATCCAACCCCACGGCTGTTCGAGGATGCCGCGCGGAATCCTCAGCGGGCACCTCCTGCCCCGCCATCACCAACGCTCCAAACCCCGCAACGGCCCACCGCACCGGCTGGGAGCTCCGCGCCTGGCCCAGCCGAACCCGGCCGTCGGAGTCCTGCCATACGCTCCAGTAGGCCGGCTCCGGAGGACTGGCCTCGCGACGTCCATCATGAGCCCAGCCCAGGATGTCCACCGGCAAACCGGGGGACCATCGCGGTGTGCGGGAGGACGCTTGCGCGGCGTCGAACCAGGCAAACGCATTCGCGTTGACCGCCAGAAACAGCCCCGCCGAATCCGCCAAAGTTGAAGGTGGCATCAATTGCGATTCGGCACCCCCCGGTCCGTCGGGGTCGGGAGCCACCGCCGCGCCGGGTTCCACCTCCGACTGCCCCAGGTCCACCACCACTTCGTGAATCCGCAAAGGACGTGGCTGGGAACGCGTTTCCAGACGATAACTCAGTCCGGTGGGCAGCTTCCTGATTTCCTCGGCAGCGGTTGCCAACCGGGGCGTCGGGAAAAGCGCACAGGCGGTCAGCCAGAGCAACCAGCATCCCAGACCCAGCAAAATCAGCCGGCCCGGGCCCATGCAACCTAACCGCCAACCGGAGGGCTTCCAACTCGACCGCGTTCCTTTTCCCGGCTTCACAAGCAGGTCCTTCGTGCAACGATCTGCGCTCTTAGCAAAGCGGTCCGCGCACGCGTTGGCCAGTCCGGAATCGAAGCCGCACCATTGTCACGCCAAACGGCCTCCGGCTTGCCAAACGGAAGCCGCCGGGAGAAAGGCGTGCTTCCTTCCCGCCCTGCTGCTAAGGTGTCCGCGCTGTGACCTTGCATCAAAAAGTCGCCGATCCCCCGCGCGGCCACGCCGAAAAGCACCTCAGCGCGCCTCGGCCCACCGGCGCTTCCGCTCCGTCCGATTCGACCCGCTCTTTCCCTCAGGACGTCCGGCCCGTGTCCTCGAGTCATTCCGTGATTTTCCCTTCCTTCGAGGTGGTGGAGCTGCCGCAGCTCACCATTCCTCACAGCCGTCCCGGAGGATTCGCTGTAACCCGAAAGAAAGGGTTCAGGGTGTACTCCCGGTCCGTGAGCCGTGTGACCCGAGCCACGGTGTTGGCCGGTACCTTGGCGGTCCTGGCAGCCGGGCAATCCATCCGGGCAGCCGACCCGATCGCCCCCGCTCGCTCGCGCCTGGGCATCAACCTCAGCGGCATTGCCGACTGGAACACCGAACACCCGTTTGCCGATGCGTTCAAAACTTCACGGCCCTGGATCAGTCAACGTCAGGGCGCTCCCTGGGGCCAGGGGCCAAAGCTGGCAGTGGACAAGCTCGGATGGGTCCAACGCCTCGAAACCAACGCTTGGGCAGAAACCTTGCTCTTCACCCACGGACACGCACCGGCAGGCACCTACTTGTGCCTCTACGAGGGCGAAGGCCTGCTGGAAGTCCGTGGCAGCGGCCGCGTCCGCCAACAGCAACCCGGACGAATCGAAATCGACCTGGATCCTTCCAAGGGGCCCCTGGTCCTCCAGCTTCGTCACACTGATCCGCAACGGCCCTTGCGTAACATCCGACTTTACATGCCCGACTGCGGGCTCGACGGTCCCGCCGGGCCCTTCCACCCTGCCTTCCTGGCACGCTGGCGTGAGTTCAACACCATCCGCTTCATGGACTGGATGGAGACCAATGGATCCGAACAACACGAGTGGGCTGACCGCCCGACGCCCGACCACGCCACCTACAGCCAGAGGGGCGTACCCGCCGAAGTGATGATCGAACTCTGCAACCGTCTCGGGGCGCATCCGTGGTTCTGCATGCCTCATCGCGCCAGCGACGATTACGTCCGCCAGTTCGCCCGACTCGTGCGCGAGCGGTTGCGCCCGGACTTGATCGTCTACGTGGAGTATTCCAACGAGCTCTGGAACTCGATGTTCGTGCAGCACCGCTACGCCGCCAGTGAGGGACGACGGCTTGGATTCGCCCAGAAGGATTGGGAAGCAGCCTGGCGCTTCACCGCCTGGCGGTCGCGTCAGGTCCATCAAATCTGGGAGGAAACCCTGGGGGACCGAAAACGGCTCGTCCGTGTGATCGCCTCGCAAGCCGCCAATCCTTACGTGACCGAACAGATCCTGACCTTCCAGGACAGCGCCCGTCATTTCGATACCCTCGCCATCGCCCCCTACTTCTCTCTCAATGTCAGTCCCCAGGGCTCCGAGACCCTGCCCCCGGCCGCTGAAGTGGCCAACTGGTCTCTGGAAAAGCTGCTCGATCACGTCCGGCAACATTCCATCCCCGAGGCCATCGAACATATGCGCCAGCAACGCAAGCTGGCAGACCGGTACGGCCTGCGCCTGATCGCCTATGAGGCCGGTCAACATCTGGTGGGTGTGGGCGGAGCGGAAAATTTGGAGCCACTGAGCCGTCTGCTCCAGGAAGCGAATCGTCACCCGGCCATGAAAGAGTTCTACCAAACCTACCTCGACGCTTGGCTTCGCGAGGCCGGCGGTGACCTGTGCTGCCTTTTTTCTTCGGTGGGCACTTACTCCAAGTGGGGCAGTTGGGGATTGTTGGAAGGCGCCACCCAAGTCAGTTCCCCCAAATTCGACGCCGTTATCCAATGGAACCGTGCCCATCCGCGGCCCCCGACCCCCTGAAGGCCCCCGGGAAGATTTCCGGCAGGCTGAGGTACACCCGGCGGATCGCTCCGAACGTTCCACGCCAACTCACCCCCACGACGCCGGCACGGCACTAACGACGCTTGGATTTCGACCCCGCGCCGCTGCCTGCCGACCTGTTGCTTTCCGATCCCTCCGCGGCCAAGGTCCTCAAACCCCGTCCCACCCGAATCTCTTCACATCGGAACTTGCCCGGTCCTCTGGCCTGATCATACTTGCGCGTGAGATCGCCTACTGAGCCGAGGAACGTAGGCCGACCCAATGAACCCGTCCTCAACCGATGACGACAAAGGTCAGGCGGTTGCGCCTGCCCGGGCCCGAGGGATCCTCCCACTCCTCCTCTGGCTGGGCTACCTGGCTGCGGCAGCCTCCCCGGCGGCAGACCCGGTCCGAGTCCTGCTGGTGACCGGCTAGGATCATCCCGCCCATCGCTGGATCGAGACCGCCCCGGTCCTGCGCCAGATACTCGAGGCCGACGGCCGCCTCGAAGTCCGCATCACCGAAGATCCGCACCACCTAGCGGCGCCCACCCTAGACCGATACCGACTGGTCCTCTTGCATTTCATGAACTGGGAACAACCCGGGCCCGGGCCGGCCGCGCGAAAACCTCCGCCGCTTCGTGGAGCGCGGCGGGGGCTTGGCCGGCCTGCACTTCGCTTGCGGAGCCTGGCACGGCGAGTGGCCGGGATTCGTCGAGCTTCTCGGCCGGATCTGGCACGGCCCCGGCCCCGACAAACCCCAGCACGATCCCCGTGGCCCGTTCCTTGTGCGTATTGCCGACCGTGCTCATCCGGTCACGCACGGCATTTCTGACTTCGTAACCGACGACGAACTCTACACCTGCCTCGAAGGCACACTGCCCATTCGCATCTTGGCTGAAGCCACCTCCCGCATCGACGGCCGAGCCCATCCCATCGCCTGGGTCCGTACCTACGGGCAAGGCCGCGTCTTCTTCACCACCCTGGGCCACGACCCCAAAGCTCTCACCAACGCCGCCGTGCCGCGTCTGCTCCGACAAGGTTGCTACTGGGCGGCCGGTCTCTCCGAGCCATGAAACGCACACCCGTCTCTGACCCCGCAAGCGTCGCTGCCCACCGACCGGATCAACCCCGGCCCTCGGCGGCCCCTGTGCCAACCGCTTTCCCTCATCGAATTCAGCTCAACCAAAACCGATGCTAACCATGAACACTCGATCCCATCCCACGCCACACAAACTCACACTGTCCCGTGGTTCTCGGACCGGAACCCCAGAACCCGGCACCCTCGCCGCCATGAACCCCGGCCCCTCCAGCCCGCAGGCCCCAGTAACCCGTCGCCGGTTCCTCCAAACCACCGCCGTCGCCACGGCGGGATTGGCAGCGTTGGACGTGGCCCGATACGCCCACGCCGCTGGTAGCGACATCCTGCGCGTGGGACTCATCGGCTGCGGAGGGCGCAACACCGGCGCGGGCGCACAGGCCCTCCGGGCCGACCGCGGCGCTCGCCTCGTGGCCATGGCCGACATCTTCCTCGACCGCATCCGGCATGCCCGGGAAGCCATCCGGACCGAACTGGCCCGCGACGGCCGAGCCGACCAGGTCGCCGTGCCGGAGGACCGATGCTTTGCCGGATTCGACGGCTTCCGTCACGTCATCGAGGCCAGTGACGTGGTCCTCATCGCCAACGCGGCCAAGTTCCATCCCTGGCACATGCTCGCGGCCGTTCAGGCCGGCAAACACGTTTTCGTGGAAAAGCCGCATGCCATCGACCCCTACGGCCTGCGCATGCTCGAACGGGCCGTCGCCATCGGCCGCCAGAAAAAACTCTGTATGGTCTCCGGCCTGCAGAGCCGCTACCATGCCGGTTACCGCGAAACCATCCAGCGCATCCACGAGGGCGCCATCGGCAAAGTCGTGGCCATTGAGGAAAATTTCCTCCGCGGGCCTTACGGCATCATGGAACGTCCCCCGGGCCTGTCCGAGTTGCAGTGGCAGTGCTACGTGCAATACCGCTTCCGATGGCTCTCCGGCGACGACGTGGTCCAGTCGCTCGTCCACAATCTGGATCGCGCCAGTTGGATCCTCGGCGAGGCGGCTCCCGTCAAGTGCCACGGCTTGGGCGGCCGTTCCACCATGGTCGAGGCCCGATACGGAGATGTCTTCGACCACCACGCCGTCGTCTATGAAATGGCCGATGGCGTCAAAATTTACGCCTTCTGCCGCACCACCCCCGGTTGTTATGACGAAAACTCCAGCATGGTCTACGGTACCGAGGGCCAGGCGAACGTGCTGGCTTGCCGCATCACCGGCGCTCGACGCTGGCGCTGGGAAGGTCAGTGCGATCCCTACCAGGAGGAACACAACCAACTCTTCGCTGCCATCCGCGCCGGACGCACTCTGGACAACGGCGATTACATGATCCGGAGCACCCCAGATTGCGGTCATGGGGCAACTGTCCTGCTACACCGGCCAGGAAATCACCTGGGACCAGGTCCAGGCGTCCCAATTCTTTTATCCCCCCCAAACCCGAAGAGTGCCGGGATGATATGGAGCCTCCCACGCGCCCCGCCCCGGACGGGACCTATCCCGTGCCCCAACCCGGGCGTACACGCTTTGCGGGCCTCTAAAGTCAGTCCTTGATTCGCACGTTGCCTCGGCTACGGCAATAGCCGCAGCAACGGTGGGTGTTGCCGATCCGAAACACGGTTTCCCAGCGAAGCCTCGGAGAGGGTGGAATTGCCGGATTCCCGCCGGCCGCTCCCCGATGCGGCGAAGCCGGGCGCCGCGCACTCCGGGGGGGTCATGCACCCCCGGGCGGCTCCGCTTGGTTGCCGCCGGAGGAAGTCAGGCGCAGCGGGGTGACCAACGGCTGCAGATCCGCCAGTTCCTTGCCCGGTGCCCCCCCGCCCAGCTCCACCAGCCGTTCCCCGGCCGGTCGCACCCGCGATTGGAAACTGCCCACCGCCTCGTTGAAAGCGGCATTGGCCCGCTCCAACCCGCCCCGCAGCCGCTCCAAATGCTGCGTAAACGTCACCACCCGCTCGTAAAACTCCTGCGCTGCCCGCGCAATCCGCTGCGCGTTATCCGTCTGTGCATGCTGTTGCCAGCTCACCGCCACCGAGCGCAGCAACGCAATCAGCGAAGCCGGTGTCGCCAACAAAATGCGGCGCTGCGCCGCCCACACGATCAAGTCCCGATCCCCCTCCAGGGCCGCACTGAACAGCGATTCCGCCGGTAAAAACAACACCACATGATCCAGCGCATTAGGAAACTGTCGCGGATAATCCCGGCGCGCCAAATCCACAATGGTCTGACGCAGCCGTGCGGCATGCTGCGCCAACGCCGCCGCCCTCCGCCCTGGATCCGCCTCCTCTAAAGCCGACAAAAAATCCAGGTCCGGCACCTTGGCGTCCACCAGGATCACCCGGTTCCCCGGCAGGCGCACGATGAGATCTGGTTTCCCCTCCTCGCCGGCCACTTGCTCCACAAAATCACAGTGCACGCTCATGCCCGCCGCCTCCACCACGCGCCGCAGCGTTTCCTCCCCCCACCGACCCCGCGCCTGGGGAGACCGCAGAACCATCCGAAACTGCTGGGTCTCCTGCGCCAGTAACTGACTCTGCTGCGACAGCGCCTCCAACTGCTTCCGGACCTCGCCCAACACCAACGACTGCTGGCTCTCCGCCTGTTGCAGCCGCCGTTGGTAAGCCTCCAGCTGCTGGCGCAACGGCTCCACCAGCGATCGAATCGCCTCCTGCCGCTGCGCCAAATCCCCCTTGGCCGCCTCCTGCAACCGACCCAGCATTTCGCCCGCCAACTGTAGGAACGCCGGGGCACTTTCCTTCAACGCCTCCGCACTCAAGGCCCGAAACGCCTCCCGCACCTCGGCCAGCGCCTTTTCCCGGGCCTCCGTCACCTCCTGCAACGCCCGTTCGTGCAGCTCCCGTTGCTCCGCCGCCAGTCTCTGGGCCGCCTCCCGTCCGGCCTCAGCCGCCGCTCGGGCAGCCGCCAACTCGGCCGCCTGCGCGCGTAACTTCACCAGCTCCTCTTCCCGGAGCCGAACCTGTTCCCGCAGCTCATTTTCCAACCGATGGTCCGGAACCGGGGCCCGGGCCCGCGCCCACAGCCATCCCACAAGCCCGCCCACGCCCACACCCACGGCAAAACCAACGAGCCATTCCATATGCGCCCACTCCTACGCCCGGCCTCGTCGGAAGACCACGCCACACCAGCAAGCTAGGTCCGCCCACGAAGCAAGCCCTCTACCCACCCCCGACTTCAGGCTCCCGGATAACACGCAATCACCTCGATCTCCACGCGGGCCCCCTTCGGCAAGGCCGCCACTTGCACCGTGGACCGGGCCGGATGGTCCCGCGTGAAAAACCGACCATACACCTCGTTCATGGCCGCAAAATCGTTGAGGTCCGTCAAAAACACCGTGCTCTTGACCACGTCCTCAAAACCCAGCCCCTGATCCTCCAAAATCACAGCAATGTTTTTGAGAACCCGCTCCGTCTGCACTCGGATGTCGCCGTCCACCAAATTTCCCGTGGCCGGATCCACCGGAATCTGCCCCGCACAAAACAACAGATCGCCCACCCGAACCGCATGGTTGTACGGCCCTACTGCCGGAGGCGACCCCGAAGGCCAGATCACACTCTTTTTCGTGCTCATGTTCTTCATGCTCATTGCTTGATCGGATTCGGCCGCATTCAAGGCGCAACCCGGCCTGCTCAGCAAGCTGAAAGCCCCGCTCCCAAACGCCTCTTGATCGCGGTTCCTCAGAGGGGAACAACCAAACCGTGACAGCGCCCGGGATCGCCGGACTTTCCCGTGGTCCAAACCCGGATCCGCGCCCCAGCCGCCACAGGACCCTCTTGCCCCCCGCGGCCCGGCCTTGACCGGGCGACGGCACCGGCGCAGCGACCCGCAGTCCGCGGCTGCACAAGGTCGACGCAAGGCCAGACCTGTGCGACGAACCCGCATTCACCCCGCCCTTTACGCCGGCGCTCCGGTCCCGCACCTCTGGTGGGTCTCCGCGGGAACCACCTGCGCCGTAGAGCGACCCATCAGCGCCGGTAACCGGTCCCAAACCTGCGTTTCCAGTTGGATCCCAGCCCCCACCACCGACAGAATCACGGCCACCGCCAACACCAGGTTGAACCCCAAGCGCTTCCAGTCGGCCCAGAACGGTTGACCGCCGCAGCTGCGGCGATTGTAAAGGATCCAGAACGAAACATAGGCAATCGGCAACATGGTGAGGGCCATCGCCGAGGCCACCACCGGCAACCATAATGGCGTGGAGGTCACCACCCCCAACAGGCCAACCACCGGCACCAGCGTGAAAAGTCGGTACCGCTTCACGGTGTATTCCAAGCCGAACATCTCACACACGGTAAACCCACAGACCACCATGTGCGCGCTGATGGCCCCGCAGGTCATGGCAATGAAACCCAGATCGAACACCACCCGACCCAGATTTGCCCCCATCACCGGCACCAACGACTGCGCCGCATCCACCGGCCGCAAATCCGTCCGCACCACACCCGCCTGAGCTGGATCATAGATCGTGTTGGCCATCCCCACGATGATGAGCGAAGTCACCACCACAAACGGAACAAACATGGACATCCCCAGGTCCCAACGCGACAAGGTCCGATGCGCCGAGCCCCAGCCCTTGGCCAACAACGAGTAACCGTACAAAAACGTCATGTTGATGCCCACGGCCGCACCAATGGCCCCCAGCACGGTCTGCAGGCCCTCCGGACTTTGCGGCAACCGAAACCCGAAAAACCCGCGCCACAAAGCCCCCCAGTCCACCCCCGTCCACACCACCACCGTGGCAAACGCCAGCACCACTGTCAGAATGATTCCCCGCAAAAACCATTCGTAAACACGAATGCCGGACCCCCGCCGCCCATAGTTCCACGTGGTCACGATCGCCACACTCAGCAACAGGAATCCGATCCCGAAACTCACCGCGTACCCGGTGCCCGTAAGCGTCCGCCCGCCACCCGCGTTCGTGGCGTAAACCTGCAGCCCGGCCATCTCCGCCAGGTCCCGAGCCGCCCCCGCGGCCAGTCCGTATTGCGGAAAATGCCAGATGACCGAGGCCACAATTGTCGCCAACGCCCAGAGAAAGGCGATCGACAGATGCAATTCGCGGGCCATCAACCGATAAGGTCGCTCGCCCGTGCTCAGGACCACGTGTCCCAACGCAGCCAGCATGCAAACGCCCAAAAACATCGCCACTGGCTGCACCCAAAGCAGATCATACCCAAACGACGCACCCGCCACGACCGAGGCCACTGCACTGCCTGCCCCCAAGGTCATCGCACTCTGAAGCAATCCGGGCCCCGTCCGTTTGAGGTAACCCAGAACCCGCTCCGGCCACGGCCGCTGTTCCAGCGCCTGCAATGCCGCCACTTCGCGTTCCAGCCGCTCCACATCCACCGGCCCCGCAAACGGCAGACCCACCGGCTTCGATCGACCCGCTTCCATGCGCCCAGTGTGGCTGGGGAGCGTCCCGAGGTTCAATGCCAACGCACGAGCGCCTCCTGCATTTTCTCCGCTTTTCCAGGCCGTTTCCGTCCTGCGCCGGGCTGGGATCGTCTCGCAGGGCCTGCGCCTGTCCCCTTCATCCCACCAGACACAACCCTTTGGGAATCACACCAAATTCAGCCGGGATGCGCCCCACCAGCTCGCCATCCAGCTCGAAGGGCACCGACTGGGCACCCGTCAACCGAAACTGCGACACGCGCCGGCGCAAAACCATTCGTTCCGGCACCCGCCCTCGTACCAGCAGCCACGGCCCGCAGAGCAGAACCCGCCAAATCGTCACCCGCGGGAACACGCACACATCCAGCAGTCCATCGTCCGGCACCGCTTCCGGAAACAGCACAAACGGGCCCCCGTAGAGTCTGCCATTGCCCACAAGGATCAGTTCCCCCTCCAACCGCTCCGCGCCGCAATCCCATTCCAACCGGTCGGCTGCCGTCCATACAGCCCGCCAGCCCGCCCACACATAGGCCC
>Ga0209809_1000840_pt1 | contig 26667 bp, 23 predicted proteins | sample YNPMSTMetaG_FD_186172 | JGI IMG/M metagenome (GOLD analysis project Ga0209809, IMG submission 186172) | Anoxygenic and chlorotrophic microbial mat microbial communities from Yellowstone National Park, USA - YNP MS-T MetaG (SPAdes) (version 2) ...
ACCAAAGGCCGAATACTCCGTAGAAGAACCCATAGCAAACTCGTCCATGTTGGCCTTGGCCACCACCACCGCCCCGGCCTGACGCAGCTTCTCCACCACTGTTGCGTTGTAGGGCGGAACAAAGTTGGCCAGCATCCTAGAACCACAGGTCGTTTGCAAACCCCGGGTGCAAATGTTATCCTTGAGTACGATAGGAACCCCAGCCAGCGGGAGGTTTTCACCGTTAGTAAGCCGCCTCTCTACCAGCTTCGCCTCATGCAGGGCCTGAGGGTTGAGGCAGATTAGAGCGTGGATTTGCGGCTCGAGCCGCGCTATACACTCCAGCGCAGCCTGCACCACCTCGCAAGGCGAGGTCTGACCAGCCTGGATACTCTGCACAATCTCTTGCGCCAACATACTGCCCCATGATAAAGCGGCGACAATAAAATCTGCCAAGGAGGCCCTGCAGGGCCCTCCTCCTTACGCAGGACTAACTTGCGGGCACGCGGATTCGCAGGGCTATTGGAGCACAGCGCCTAGGTGCTGGTCGAGGAAGGCTATGGTCCGTTGAGCAATCTGGCGCCAGCCCTCCTCAGCGCTTATGGTGGCTGGGTTGTCACCCCGCTGGGGGCCATAGGCCCCAAAGCCAGCATGGTTCAGACCGGGGATCACTTGCTCGAGCGTATTTTTGGGGAACCTGGACCGGCTAGCCTCGAGCTGCTCCCTCCGAATAACCCCATCGTGCTCAGCAAATAGGGCCAGGGTTGGGAGGTTTTTTTCTGATAGGTCATTTTGCGGGTAGGCAGCCCACATCACTAACGCTTTAGGGTCCGGGCTGCTTTGGGCAAAATTGGAGGCCACCACCCCTCCTAGGCTATGCCCCCCCACCGCCCAGGCCAGCGTGGGGGCCTCGGCGATGGCCGGTCGGGCCTTGCCTTGCTCGGTTACAGCTAGATTGAAGCGTACCCGCAACAAGGCCACCCGATAACCCCCAGCGGCAATCTGGCGCAAAACCGGGGCATAGGCTTGGGGTTCAACCAGCCCACCAGGATAAAAGGCCAATCCCCCCTTGGCCTCCCCCTGGGGGATAAACACCCAGCCATATGAGGTGGTTTGCACCTGCACCTGATTGTCTGAAACCAACGCCTCCAAGGCGGCTGGGGCAGGCGGATAGGGGGTCAGCACCCGATGGGTATACCAGACCATGGCTGTGGCAAAGAAGAGCAAACCACCGAAGAAAACCAGCCAGAAAACGCGCCTCGCATTCATAAGAACAGAAATCCAGTTCCATCAAAGGCCTTTGCACGGGCGTAGCAGAGGCGTTTAAGCGTACACATGTCTAGTCGCCTGTGGCTACGGTTGCGCCAACCGCCTGTGGCTGCAGGCGCTGCCTATCATAGCGCTGCCGCTCAAATAGGTAAAAGGCCGCCGGCACCACGTACAGCGTGAGCAGCATCGAGACCGAAACCCCACCCAGGATGATGATGCCCAGCGGACGGCGAAACTCCGATCCTTCCCCGCTGCCCAAGATGAGGGGAACGGAGATCATCAACACTGTGAGGGTGGTCATCAAGATGGGGCGCAGGCGTAGTCGTCCGGCCTCCACCAGGGCCTCATACAAAGGCTTCTCGCGGGCCTGGCGTACGGCAAAGTCCAGCAGCAGAATAGCGTTTTTGGTCACCAGCCCGATGAGGATGACTACCCCCAGGGCCGAGACCACGTCCAAGCCGCTACGGAAGAAGTACAGGAACCAAAACGCCCCCACCAGGGCTAAAGGTACTGGGAGCAACAGGTAAAGGGGGTAGCGGAAAGTGTTGAACTGGCTCGAGATCACCAGGAAGTTCAATAGCAAAGCCAGGCCGAAGGCAATGGGGGCGCTTCGGGCTAGGTCACCCACAAAGGCCGTGGAACCCTGGGCCTCTAGCTGCACACCATCCGTGAAAACCCCTGCTTTTTCCAGCTCCTGGCGCACCAGGTTGGAAAGCTGGAAGGTACCAATCTCGGCACCGGGCAGCCGGTTAGCATTGATACCGGCGGAGAAGGCCTGGTTGGTGCGGGCGAGCTGGGCTGGAGTGCGGCGGTTTTCAAACTGCCCCAGGCTGCCCAGGGGCAGGCTGCTCTGCAGGGCGGGAGCCGCAACCGGCAGTGAGAGTAGGCTGGACTGGTCAGGCACAAAGCGCGGGTCGGCCCGAACCACAATGGGAATTTCGTCGCCTCCCGAGCGAAGGTTACCTGCCTGTGTACCCGCATTGTAGATGCGCAGGGTCTGGGCCAAGTCGCTTGGCGTGAGGCCCGTACCAACCAGCCTGCTGGGGTCGGGCACCAGCACCCGCTCGGTGGCAGTCTCCTCGAGGCTGCTACGGACGTCGGTGAGGTAGGGCAGGCTGCGCATGACCTCGAGCACCCGCTGGTTTTTCTCCGCCAGCAGGGTGGGGTTGGGTGCGGTTAGGGTGAATTGCAAGTCTGCGGCCCCACCCGGTCCCCCCTCTAGCACGGTTACCCGCAGATCGGCCTCAGGACGGTCGGAAAGCAACTCTTGCAGGGCCTCACGATAAGTGGGCAGCAGATCGTAAACGTTCTCCCGCTCGTCCTTGCGCACGAGCTCAACTACGATATTGGCCCGCTCGGGGTTGCCCGAAAAAAGGATGTTTTGCGAGCTGCCCACGCTGCTTAGCACCGAGCGCACCTCGGGGCGAAGCACCAGCCAGGCCTCCAAACGACGTGTAAGGGCATCGGTTTCGGACAAGGCGGTACCCTTGGGCAACACCAGATCCACGTTTATCTGCCCGTTGTCGCTTCTGGGGGTAAAGTTGAAGGGAATCCTGGGAGCCACATAGCCGATACTCAGGAAGAAGGCCAGCCCGACCAGCAGCACCAAGGGGGTCTGCCTCAAGGCTGCAGCCAGGCTGCGGGCGTACAACTCCCGCAAAGCCAGAAAGCTCCTTTCGGAAATCCCATGTAGGCTTCCGGCAATGGCCCCGGCTAGGCCAAATACCAGCGAAAACAGCCAGCGCAGAGGAGCCAGTAGCAGGGTAAAGGGGGTGATTAGGATGTTCAGCACCCGGCGCAAAAGGCTTTGATCAGGCTGTTGGTAGACGTGTAGGCGCAACCCCCAGCGCAAATCTTGGCCTAAGACTAGCACCCGCTGGCCCAGCTGGCGCCAGGTGGGGGGTTCGGGGTCGGGGAAATAAGCCAGGCGCACGGTGAGGAAGAGGAGGGCCTCGAGCCAGCTCACCACGATGGCCGCGGCCAACACGATGCCAAACTGCCGGAAGAACTCCCCGATAATGCCTGGCAGAAAACTGATGGGCAGGAAGACCGCCAACAGTGAAAGGGTAGCTGCCGAGACCGCCGAGAGCACCTCAGTAGAGCCCTTGAGCACCGCTTGCAGGTTGTCGTAGCCCATCTGACGGTAGCGCTCGATGTTCTCCGAGATCACAATGGAGTCGTCCACCACGATGCCTACCGCCACGATGATGGCCAGCAGGCTGATCACATTAAAGGTAAAGCCCAACAGGCCAAACACGATCAAAGCCCCCGACATGGTGATGGGGATAGCGAGCACCACGCTAAGGACCGAGTTGAGCTTGCCCAGGAAGATCAGGGTAATGAAGGAGACAGTGACGGCCACCAACAGCACCTCGCGGAAGGTGTCGTTGGCAGTATTCTCGATAAAGGTGGTGGTATCACCTACAATGCGGGCCTGATAGCCTTGCGGCAACTGGATTTCCCGCAGAATGCTTTTCACACCCTGAGCTACCGCCACGGCATTTGAGTCGGGGGTTTTGCGCACCGCCAGCGGGATTACCGGCTGGCTGTTAAGCCGGGTTAGACGGGTGGGCTCAGCCTGGGTATCCCGCACCACGCCTAGGTCTTTCACCCGCAGCCCGCGCGCTGGGTCCACCAGAATGTTCGCGACCTCCTCAGGGGTGGTGGGAGTGTTGCGTAGGGTAAAAAGCAGTCGCTGCCCTTGATCATTTTGAGTTCCGGCAGGAACTGCCAAGGCCGAGGCTTGGATGGCGGCCACTACCTGGCCAGGGGAAAGCCCGTAGGAGGCCACCCTGAAGGGATCGAGTAGGACCTGCACCTGCCGCTCAGGCGCTCCCTGCACCTGCACATCAGCCACCCCCGAGACGAGCTGAAGACGGGGTTTGAGCACATCGTTGGCATACTTGGCCACCTCGCGCAGATCACGCCCATCGGCTGAGAGGGCAATGAAGAGTATGGGTGCAGCCCCTGGGTCAAACCGCTGCACCACCGGGGCTTGGGCCTCACGGGGCAGTTGCCCTCGGATAGCTGCTACCCGCTGGGAGACATCGGTGGCCACACGGTTGATGTCCTGCCCGAACTCAAAGGAGACTATCACCTGGGAAAAGCCCTCGCCCGAGAGCGAGGCAATCTGATCGAGGCCCGACAAGGTGGAGACCGCATCCTCGATGGGACGGGTAATCTGCTGCTCAACCTCCTCGGGGCCAGCGCCTGGGTAGGCTGTGGTCACAGCCACCACCGGAATCTCGAAGCGCGGCAGAAGGTCTACCCCCACCCGGCTACCGCTGATGAGGCCAAACAGCACCAAGGCCAGGAAGACCGCTGTGGAGAAGACAAAGCGTCTAACAAAAAAGGCCACCACTGGATTTACCGGCTTGTCGTCCACGGCTACACCCACTTTCATACGCACCTCGAGTCCTTATAAGCGGGCCTCTTAGCAGGAGCACTCACCGCACCACCTCCACCAAATCACCATCGCTTAGGCTGGAAGGCACCGGAAAGACCACCGGTCCGCTGCTCAGCCCCTCCACCGCGACCCTGGTGCCGGTATCCCCCAGTACCTGCACTGGGGTGCGCACTGCCCTACCCTCGCGCACCACAAAGACGTAGGTGCTTCGGCCATCGGTGCGCAGGGCACCGGCGGGGAGTAGGCTACCTTGGGCTAGGGTGAGGGTATAGCGCACTTGGGCGCTTGTGCCAGGCGGCAGGTCGCCTTCGACTTGGGCCGAGAGCTCAACGAGGCGGTCCGTGCCGGGTACCTTGGCGCTCTTACGCAGGGTAGCAGGGTAGCTCTTGCCCCCGAAAAGCAGCTCAACCTTGCTCCCCAGAGCTAAGGCCGCTGCCTCCTCGGGGGGCAGGCGGAAGTTGGCCTGCAGCCTCGAAGTATCGGATAGGCGGAAGGCCCGCTGCCCCAGAGCCACGAACTCGCCTGGGTTTACGTACACTTCCGCCACCACCCCCGTGAAAGGCGCGCGTACCTGGGTGTCGGCCACCGCTCGCTGGGCCTGGTTGAGTTGGTTCTGGGCCTGCTGCACCTGCAGGCGCAGAAGGGCCAGGTCCTCGCTGGAAGCCCGCTGGGCCCGGGCCAGGTTTTCACGGGCGTTGTCGAAAGCAGCCCTGGCCTGGTTGTAGGCGGCCTCGAGGCTGGTCAGCTCAACCTGCGAGATAGCCCCGGCCTTGAAGAGCTGCTGCCCCTCCACGAAGCGCCGCTCGGCCACCTGAAGGTTAGCCTGGGCCGATTCCAGGCTGGATTGTAGAGGAGCTAGGGAGCCCGAGGTGGAGCGCTGGGCCCGCTCGAGGTTGACCCGGGCTTGTTCTAGGGCCAGCTCGGCATTGCGCAGTGCACTCTGCGCACTGGTTGGGTCGAGACGCAAGACCACCTGGCCGCGAACCACCCGGCTACCCTCGGTCACCAGTACCTCAAGCACCCTACCTGAGGCTGTCGCCCCCACCTGGCTTTCGCGGGCCGGCGCTAGGGTAGCGCCGGTGGTGCGGGTGGTGGTAAGGATGCCACGCTCGGGCTGGATCACCCGCACCCTAATGTTGCGGGACTCCGGTGTCACAACCTCGCTAGAAGCCGCCCGGCGCGGGCCACAGGCGACCAAAAGCAAGGCCAGTCCTAGCCACAAGCAGGCTGCAAAGGCCACCCTACCCATCAGCGCCCTCCTGTCAGCAAGTTGTAGTAGGCTCGGAAGTAGCTGCCCAGCGCTTGCTGGACAGCCAGTTCAGCCTGAATGAAGGAGAGCTCGCTCTGGAGGTAGGCTACCTGGCTGATCAGACCCGCCTCCAAACGCTTTTTATCGTTGTTAAGGGTCTCGCGGGCATTGGCCAGAGCTGCCTGCTGCACAGCCAGCGACCTAGCAGCCGCCTGGAGGTTCTGGTAGAGGGAGTCATACTGGAGGGTCAGGCCGCGCTCGATCTCCCTAGCGCCTGCCGCAGCTTGCTCGGCCCTCGAGCGGGCCGCCTCAATCTCAGCCAGGGCCGCATAGCTGGGATCCAGCAGCTCTACCTGGAGCTGGGCTAGCTCAACCCGCTGGCGGGCTTGCAAAACATCGGGGTTCTGTTCCAGCAACCCTCTCAGCATGCTGGCCTCTGGCAAAACAGGCGGATTGGGCAGGGGGGCCAGCGCGCTGAAGCCCCCAACCAGACTGCGCAGGGAACTTTGCGCTAGGGATAGCCCGTTTTCCGCCCGGCTGGCATTGCTGCGAGCCTCCTCCAGGCGGTTCTGAGCATTGCGTACGTCCAGTACCGTGCCAGAGCCGTTACGCTGGCGGATCTGAGCGATTTCCACTCCTCGCGCGGCGATCTCGAGGGCCTTCTGGGCCAGGCGCAGCTGAACCTGGGCCTCGAGCACCTGGGTGTAGGCTGCCACAATGCTGTTGCGGGCCTGGTTTAAGGAGCGCTCATAGCTGGCCCGGGCCAGCGCCACGCGTTGCTCAGCCTGTACCCGGGCAGGGCGGGTTAGCAAGGGGTCAGATAAAACCCGCCTCAAGCTGGCTTCAGCATCGTCCAGCTCAGCCTTTGCTGCCACCACCGGGGCCTGTTCTGCGGCTTTGGCCAGCGCGGCCTCGAGGGTCAGGCCCGGACTCTGAGCTAGGGTAAAGGAAGCTAGGAGCAGGGCTTGTAAGACAAAGATGGTGGTTTTCATCGGTTCACCTCGCTCGGGGGCAGGGCATAAAAACGGTATAGGTCTAAAATTCGCTGGACACGATTGAGCTCGGCCTGCTCAACACCGAGCCGGGCCTGGGCCAGGGCTAGCTCAGCCTGAAGAGCAGCCAGAGGGCTCAGCAAACCCAGCCGCTCACGCTCGCGGGTCTCAACCAGACTGCGCTCGGCATCGGCGTGGGCCTGCAGGGCGTTGGCCAGACTCTGCTCGGCGGTCTGTAGGGAAGAACGCAGCAAATCCTCCTGGAGTTTGCTGTTGCGCCGGGCCACCTCAAGAGCCTGGCGGGCAGCATCTACTTGCTTTTGTGCCGCCTCGAGAGCATCGAGCACACCAAACGAGATGTTGGCTGAAAGGCCAATTTGCAGGGTGCCCAAAATGCGCTCCTGAGGAGCGGTACGAGCCTGCGACTGGTTGGTGTAGCTGAGGCTGGGCTGCAGGGTGCGGGAGTTGATCGAGAGGGTTAGCGAATCGTTGTTGGAGGTGTTACGGGTGTAGCTGCCCTGCAGCACCGGCAATACCCCCCGCAGGGCGCGGTCGTAGGCCACCTGGGCGCTGGCGAGCTGCAGCTCAGCCTGGCGCACCGCGGGTGGAACCCCCGGGTCGGGCACAGCCAGGCGGGGCGGGGCAGCGCTCTCCCGACCGATCAGGTCAAAAAGACCTTGCCGGGCTAGGGCTAGGTTGCGCTCAGCCTCAGCCAGTTGGAGGGTGGCCTGCCGCAGGCTGGCCTCGGCCTGGCGTACCTCACTGGGGCTAGCACCTCCACGGCTGGCACGTAGCTGGCTGGCCTCGAGGTTGGCCTGGGCCAGGCGTAGCCCGAGGCGGGCCACCTCAAGGCCAGCCTCAGCCAGACCTACCCGCAGCGCCGCCTCCACCGCCTGGGCCTCGAGCTGGCTGCGGGCCTGTCGAAGACCCAAAGCAGCCTGTTCGACCCCTATGGCAGCTTGGTTGACCGCATCCGCCACATCCCCGAAGGCAAACGGGGTAAAGGTGAGACCCAGGGTGATCTGCCGTGCGTCAGTGGGCAGGTTGGCGCACTGGGGATTGAGCGGGTTAGGGCAGGTTGGGGCGCCGGGGGGCGGAGCAACATCGAAAAACGAGAGCGCCCCCTGGGCCTGGAAGCTCACCGGGCTCAAGGTTGCGCGTAACTGGGCCTGCGCCGCCTCCAGAGCCAGGCGGGCTTGTAGCAGCGAGGGATGGCTCTCCAGCGGGGCAAAAAAGCCCTGGGCCAGCCCGTTGGCAGCCAGCAGCAGCCAGACGAAGGACAGCCCAGCCACCGCTCTGCCAAGCTGGAAGTTATAAGCGCGGCTCATGGCTCTACCACCTGCTCGTAGGAAGCCATGCCCTTACCTGGACTGACGTCAATGAGTTTGCGGTAGCTTTCGGTCAGCATGCTAAGCTCCTCCTGAGTCAAGCGGGCAAAGCGCTCGCGCGAAACCGCCCGCCAGTGTTCACGCATCCGCTCCAAAAAGTCCTTACCCGCCTCAGTCAGCAAAACACGCACCCTGCGCTTGTCGCTGGCGTCCAGTTCGCGCCGCACCAGGCCGCGCTCCTCGAGGCCCGTCAAGAGCTGCGATACCCCTGGCGGCGAGGCATCCATTACGAAAGCCAGGCTCGAGGGTTGGTCGATTCCCTGTGAGATGCACATTAGCGCAAAGGACTGCATCAGAGAAATCCCCAGACCCGCAAAGGCTTTCTGCTGGTCAAGCCGCATCTGCCACACCAAGTGGGTGGACAGGCGCCATAGCTCATCCAGCGTTTCATCCAGCACATAGTTCATACGCGTGAAATGTTATGCACACTAAACTGGTAAGGAAAGCAGCGTTCACTACACTTTTCACATGGCTGCCTTGCAACCCATACCTCGAGGAACGCGCAGCAGAAAAAAAGGTAGCAGGGGAAAGGACTAAATTTCCGGGCAAAGAAGTGGTAAGCTACAGGCGACATGGGGAAAGAAACCTACGAGGAGCGGGAACTTATCTTAGAGCTGTTCCCTGGAACTTCCCCAGAGCTTCTGCCTCTAGGAGAGGTGCTCTACTACCGAGACCAGGATGGGCGGGTACATATCGAGGAAAAGCCGCTTCACTTGCTGCTAGAACCCCTCGAGCCTTCCAAAAGCACCACCCCCATTATTTGCGAGGCCTGTCAGCGGCATGTCTCCCGCACGGCAGCGCAGTTTTTTCGCTACGGCGTGGGGCAAAGTGAACGCCATTTTCGTTACATAGCCCTGTGCCGCGACACCGAAGGCTGTTCGGGGATAGCCCCACCCGAGCGTTTGAGGGAAATACTGCTGCGCAGTATACTACCCTGAGCAGGTGGAACACCCCCAGGATAGGGCGCTGGCGCGGCTGTTCACATGGATAAAACAGACAGTTGGGCTCGGCTCAGGGTTGTGCCGGGCCCCTTCTAAAACAGACTACACCGGGAGGACGAATGGCACGCGAAGTCAAGTTGACAAAATCGGGGTACGAGCGACTGGTTGCCGAACTCGAGCAAGAACGAGCCCGGCTGCAAGATGCCACGCGCATCTTGCAGGAGCTCATGGAATCTTCCGACGACTACGACGACTCCGGCCTAGAGGATGCCAAACGCGAGAAAGCCCGTATTGAGGCGCGCATTGACTTGCTCACCGACACCCTCTCACGTGCCCAGATCATCGAAGAGGAAGGCACCGCAGCCAGTGTGGTTACGCTGGGGGCCATTGTCGGTCTGAAATCGGCCGAGGGCGATCACATGGAAGTACAGGTGGTCTCCCCTGCCGAGGCCAGCGTGCTAGAGCAACCCATGAAAATCTCGGACGAAAGCCCGCTGGGCAGAGCCCTCCTGGGCCAAGCGACAGGGGCCAAGGTGCTGCTCGAAACACCCAAGGGCAAAAAAGAGTTCGAGATAGAGTTCATCCGCCACTAGCTATGAAACAAAAACTACACGGGCCGGTGGTTTTGCCGCTCGATAAGCCAGCCTAAGGGCAACCGAAGGCTGTAAGCTGATGGTGCTTATGCCTGAATATAGTGAACAGACTTTACAACGCCTGGCCAACCTCGAGGCCCTCGCGCAGGCTGGTTTTGAGCGCTTTCCTTACCGCTTCCCTAAAACCCATGATGCCACACAAATCCTTGCCAACCATGCCGGCGCAGAACCCCAGCAAGAATGGCCTGACGAGGAAGTACGGGTGGCTGGTCGCTTGATGACCTTCCGGCATATGGGCAAGGCCAGCTTTGCCCACCTGCAGGACCACAGCGGACGCATTCAGCTTTACCTAGCCCGCGACATCACCGAAAACTACGACCTGATCAAAAAACTTGACGTAGGCGATATCATAGGGGCCGAGGGCACGGTTTTTACCACCAAGACCGGCGAAATCACCGTCAAGGTAAGGAAGTTCACGCCCCTGGTCAAGTCGTTGCACCCCCTGCCCGACAAGTGGCACGGCATTCGCGATGTAGAGACCCGCTACCGCCAACGCTACCTCGACCTGATACAAAATCCCGAGGTGCGTGAGGTCTTCCGCATCCGTAGCCGTATGGTGGGCTATATCCGTGACTTTTTCGACCAGCGGGGCTTTCTGGAAGTAGAGGGCCCCACCCTGCAGGCCGTGGCGGGCGGTACCGAGGCCAGGCCCTTCAAAACCTTCCACAACGCCCTCGAGCACGAGTTCAACCTGCGCATAGCTCTCGAGCTGCATCTCAAGCGGCTTCTAGTGGGTGGCTTTGAGAAGGTCTTTGAGATTGGCCGCAACTACCGTAACGAGGGCATTTCGGTCAAGCACAACCCCGAGTTCACCATGCTGGAAGCCTACTGGGCCTACGCAGACTATAACGATATGATGGGTCTGGTTGAAGAACTGCTTTCAGGCCTGGTACAGTATCTATTCCGTACCACCCAGGTGCGTTACGGCGAGCATCTTATCGACTTCTCCAAGCCCTTTCGCCGCGTAGATTTCGTTATTTCCCTAAAGGAAAGAGCTGGACTTGACTTCGACCCCACCAACTTGGAGCACCTGCGGGCCTGGGCCGACCAGCATCATCCAGAGCTACGAAGCGTGCCTAGCTACAAACTCCTGGACAAGCTCTTTGGGCACTATGTGGAACATACCCTTATTCAGCCAACCTTTGTAACAGACGTGCCTCTGGCAATTAGTCCGCTGGTCAAGCGGCACCGCGACCCCTGCAAGCCCAACCTGGCCGAACGGGCCGACCTGTTTGTAGCCGGTTTCGAGATCTCCCCTATCTACTCAGAACTCAACGACCCCCTTGACCAGCACGCACGCTTTGAAGAGCAGGCTAAGCGCCGTGAGGCCGGCGACGACGAAGAGCCCGAAATTGACGAGGACTTTCTGCTGGCCCTCGAGTACGGCATGCCCCCCGCCGCGGGCATGGGCTTAGGCATAGATCGCTTGGCAATGATACTCACCAACCAGGAAAGCATCCGCGATGTAATACTGTTCCCCCTACTCAAGCCACGTAAAGAAGGTACCTCTGAGCAAACCACTGACGAGAAATAGCCCAAGGGGACTTGCGCAAATCCCCGCGTGCTACTAAGGCGGGGCGGGAGACATCCAGGTTTTGGGCCGATTTCTCGCCCCGCTCGAACTTTATTACTTGTACGGGATTCGCTCACAGCAAGTGCCAGGATGGGCTAGACCACCAGTGGATCGTCGAAGTCAGTGTACCTGTCCTGGCCGTGTACCCGCAGGCATTTCTTGCGGCCTCCAGGTAGGACGTAAATACGCAGACTGTCTTTGTCAGGCTCGATGATTTTGAGCAGCTTGGCTTCCAGATCCTCGAGCTGGGCCCGCGTAACCCGGCACTCAAATACCGACATCTGCACCCGCTGCCCGAAGTTTTTGCAAACCTTGGCCACCCGGGCCAGGCGGGCCTGTCCGTCTTCGGAAGTAACGTTTACATCGTAGGTCACCAAAATGTCCAGGCGTTCCACGCTTACCTCCCCACAAAGGGCAGGTACTGGGGCAGGTCGCCCCGTAGATAGCGAGCTAGCAAGCGAGCCTGTATGTGTGGTAGTAAGCCCACCGGCACGGGTTCCTTGAACAAGGGGTGCTGTACGATCTCCTGTCGGCGGCTCTGGAAGGCCGTAATCACCACCTTGCGGCCCTCCTCACCCAAGAGCACCGCGCCGCCGGAGCGGGTCTCAAAGTGTTCGGGGGTGAGCTGCTTACGGTTCAAGAGCGAGAGGACCAGCCGGTCGGCCCACCAAGCCCGAAACTCCTCCATCAGGTCGAGGGCCAGGGCGTTGCGTCCGGGCCGCAGGGCATGCAGAAAGCCCCCCTGGGGATCTAGCCCCACCCCTTCCAGCGCTGCCGTGCACTGGGTAGCAAGCAGGGCATACACAAAGCCCAGGAGGGCATTAACCGGGTCGCGCGGGGGGCGTTTGTTGCGCCCATCAAAGCGAAACTCGCCCGAGAGCAAGAGGTCGCCAAAAGCGGCAAAGTAGGCGCTGGCGGCGCTGCCCTCGAGGCCCCGTACCTCGTCCACTGTGCGGGCCCGAGGAAGCTGGCGCAAGGCAGCCTCGTGCTCAGCGAGAGCCTTTACCAGGGCTTCGGTTTCGCCCCGCTCACGCAACGCCCGTTGCAGCACCAGCCGGGCGTTTTTGAGCTTGCTCTCCACAAAGCGCTGGGATAGATAAAGGCAGCACTGGACGTTGTCCAGGGCCCGGTACTGGGCCTGCCGCAACAGCACGTTACCCGAAACCGGCCCCACCAGGCGCCCAAAAAACCGGCCCGACTCACTAAACCAGCTCACCTCGAGGCCTTCCTCGGCGCAGCGGGCCAGCAAAAAGGGCGAGATCAGCACATTGCCAAACAGCGCCAGGCCTCCCAGGTGGTGCAGTGGCACATTGCGTAGAGTTACCTCTTCGTGTTGAATCCGCAAGGTGTCGCCCTCGAGGCGCAAGTACACGCCCTGGGTTTGAACGTAGAGGGTATTGAGCACCTCGTTGGTCATGGTTGCTGCCCCTGGAAGTGTTGCAGGGCCTGATGTACCTGGGGCATACACACCCCAAGCAGCGAGCAGTGCTTGCAGCGCTCGTCGGCAGCGGGTGGGGGCAGGCGCTCTTGCTGCAAAAGCTTGCGCAGGGCGCTGATGGTAGCCAGGGTGGCGGCCCGCAGCTCGGGGGTAAACAATACCTCTCGGCGGCGCTGGCTGGCCTTACTAAACAGGGCTCCTGCGGGCACGCTCTGACCGAACATCTCTTCCAGGCACAAGGCCTGGGCACAAAGCTGTACCTCGGCGGCCTTTCGGGCCAGCTCGCGGGGCCACCGCTGGCCCACCTTGTACTCCACCGGGTAGGGCCTGCCCTCCACAAACTCCACCACATCGGCCCGGCCCGTAAGCCCCAGCCGCTCCGACCATAGCGGCAGTCCGCGCTCCACCCAGACCCCCTCGCGCAGCAAGCCCTGGGGGATATCCACGTTTTCGTGGGCGCGGGTGCCGCACAGGGTGAACTCGTTGTCTTCCCACTCGCCCTCCAGCAAGATCAAGGCCGCCCGGCGGGGGCAGTAGGTGTACTGGGCCAGGGCGCTGATGGATAGGGGTTCGGGTTGCTGGGGTGGGGCGGGGGTTATCTCGAGGAATAAGTGGTCTAAATCTTCCATCCGATATCACCTTTGTGCTCGAGAGGCCAGGAGAATGGGCCGTGTGGGCACAAATACCTCTGGCGACTAGCCTTCCCAAAGGGTAAAGTCCTGGGGCGGGTAATCGCGCCAGTAAAAGCCATCCTGGCAAAACTTCTCGTACTCAGGGCCGTGGCGGGTCAGGGCAAACACATACAGCTTGCCCTCCTTTTCGGCGTAAAAAAGCCGCTCATCCACCTTGCCTTTGGGGTAGCCCAAAGCATCGCCCCCGCCGCTCTTTAGCTCACTGATGAGCGCACGATTGGGCAGGCGCAGGCGCTCTAGCAGCTTGCGGTAAAGCTCCCTGCGGGCTGGCTCGAGGCCCTCCAGTGTGCGCCGGGCTTTGCTCGAAAGATAGACAGGAACGCCCTGGGCTTGCTCGAGCTCGTTCTTGAAGGCTTCCAGGTAGGCTTCGCCCAGCGGCGAGAGGCCCAAGTAAGCCTGCCCGTCCAGCTCGAACTCCTCCAGCAGCACCTGGGCCTCCTCGGGCAGCAAAGCGGCCCTGGGCTCGGCTTCGGCTTTGGGCCGCAGCCCACCCTCGCCCGCGCTGAGCCACTCGAAAAAGTCGGCGTACCAGACAAACAGGCTGCTGTCCCAGCCGACAGGAGTAGGCGGAAGGATGGCAATTTCTTTGAACTGCTCGTGAATGTAACAGACCGGAACCTTGAAGACCAGCCCCAGCACGGTGGCGTAGGAAATCTCGGCCTTGAAGCCCCCGGTGGCGTTGATGATCACCCTTCTCTGCCTTCGGGCCGCCTTGCGAATCTCCCCTGCCAAAGTGCGCACAAAGTTTTTCAGGCCAAAGTCCACAAAGCCCCGAGCCTCGTAGGCCAGGCCGGCAATCTCGACCAGGCTGCAAGCCACCCCTTGTTGCCGCCAGTATTCTTGCAGCAGTTGAGCGGCCTTGCGGCCTTCCTCAGTAGCGCTGTGCAGCAGCACAATTTCGTCGCCCGGCTGGAGGACGCGCAACAGCGAGTTGGTCTCGGCGCTGGCCTTTTTGGGATCCTGGGCCAGATAGCGCAGGATTTCCTGATCCGAAACCAGCCCGTCCCGCTTGGCGTTGCTGAGCAGGCTGGTGCCGACGGTGGTGAGGATGACGCTGCTCATCGAATCTCCGGGAGCTCGAGGCCCATTTTTTCAACTGCTTTCTTTAAGTCACATAGGCAGCTCTCTACTTCCGAACGAACCTCATCGGGATTTTTTGGGTGTGAACGGAAACCGAAATGCAAGAGGTCGTTGCGAATATCCTTGAGTCTTTGCCAAACAGCAAAAAGCGCCTTCCATTCCTCCGTTAGTTCGAAATTATCGCCAAAAACGCTTCTTACCTGACTTTGAAGCCGCATCTTGTCTTGAAGTAAGTTTGAACCGATTCGACCGATGGTACTATCCCAACGAGACCTGATTTCATCGTTTACAGGCAGGATGTGTTGCTCACTTATGTCAGCAAATTGAATGCACTTATATTGCACAAATGTGATGAACCATTCTCTAGCTAAACCAATAGCTTTTTCGTAGTAACCGTGCTTAAGGTACCAAGCAACATGCATAAATAACTGCTGCAACTGTTCTTCAAGCTTCATGTCCTGGCGGATCGCCAAATGCGACAAAACTTCTTTTATTTCATTCAACAGTAACTTAATTGGCCCAGACTCCTCACCCCACTTTTCGATTTCATGGTCAATGCTAAGTGCTTTGAAGGCGTGGCTACCTGCAAGAAAAGTTCTGTTAGTGGCTACCGCATATGAAAGGTCTTCTAGTTCCTTGACTCCCTGCACAAGAGACTGGGGTGCGTTTTCTCTGATCGTAAGTTTGTGGAATTTACTTGTATCTCCAATTTCCAAAAAACGCTCTGTAGCGCCAGCCCAGTCGAGCATTGCCAGGAAAGGGGTGAGGTCGAAAATCGGTGTGATTCCTTCGGGGGTTTTAGCTTCTTGAGCTGCGTATATTACCGCTTCAAGTTCAATTCTTCCAGCAGCACGCAGGAAAACAAGCGCCAGAAGTGTGATCAAGGGTATGGAGCGCAGACCGTGGGTAAAGTCCAGGATTACCCGGGCCCTATATGGCAGTGATTCAGTTACAGCATTGTAAATTTTCCAAAACTCATTTTGCGAACTTCCTTTGGGAATCTTCCTGAAGCATACATTTCCTATTGGCTTTACCTTTGGCCAGGTATGCTCGAGGGCTTCTTCCGTTGCCAGCGCTAAAATATCAGCCTCGGGAAACCATTTCCGCAAAGCCTCTTGTACAAGGCTGGTCTTTACTGGCTTATCGGGAAAACGTGACCACTGGTAGGTGGCCTCTTCATAAACATAGCGGCCCGTATCCTTATTGAACCTACCCAGACCTAGAATCGTGACAATAACGGTCATTTCCCCTCCAGTAATTCGCGAATGAGTTTTACGTAGTCTCTTTCCTCTTTCCATAGGCCTTTTTCTTGCAGATGCCTCTGCAACTCTTCCAGCGTTGCCCCTCGCACGCCTGGCGGTTTATCTCTTAGCTCTCTGGCAATCTGCATGGCCTTGTTTGCAGAACCCGGGTTTTGAATCTTTTGAATTTCAGGGCGCTTCTCTTCCAGGAGTTTTTGCGACGCCTCTCGCTCTCGGGTCTCTTCCTCTGGACTTTTAGCCCTCACACAGGAAAAATAGCCATACCCAGCGTTGGTTTTTCCGCCCAAACCCAGGTTTTCCAAGCCCCACTTGAGTATCTCGGCGGCCCTATCCAGCCAGTCCTGAGCGTTCTCGGCGGTGCAGCTAATGGGAATATGGAACTTTACCCCTGGCTTTATCGAGAGAAAGCTCACAGGGTTGGGGTCGTCGAAGTCGGTGGGCCAGTCTTTGCCGCCACTGTAGTAGTTTTGGTGGTGTACGGTGATGACGTCTTTCTGAAAGGGCAAGTTGCTGTCGGGGTCTAGCCAGCCATCCCAGTAGACGAGGTAGGCCGCGTTGCCCTGGGTTTTACGCTTGGGGTCGGGGCCTTCGCCCAGCAAAACTGCTTTCTCCTGAGGGCTCAGGCCAAAGCGGTCGGCAGCCCGGCGCAGCAGGCCCTTCAGAGCGCTGCCGGGCAGGTAGGGCGTACCGTAGGTGTGGTGGATGGAAAGGCCATTCTCGATGGGGCTGGCGTTCCCCAGGCCGATGGCCAGGGGGGTGCGGGTGGTGGCCTCTAATCGCAAAATGCCCTGGGATTTCACAAAATCCATCCATCTACAGAAGGCCTCCTTCTTGTAGACTTCCGGCACCGACCATTTCTCAATGCTGTCAGCTAGTACTGTATAAGGGTGTTTCCCGCTTTCAAACTTATCATTACGTTCAGGCTGATTTGCCAGCAGGTGATGTAGGGCCAGCCCGGCGTGACTACCAGGTAAAGGTAGCTTCAATTTTTGAATATCATTTCTATGTGCTTGTTTCATGGTTTATCCACCGATAGCACACTCTTGGAAAAGCGCTTGAAGTAAGTCCAAGCATCCAGTACGCGGCGGGTTTGGTGCATGTACTCCACCACAGAAGCGTTTTGCACCATAGACAATAAAGCATCTGTACCCAGGATTTTCCCCACATGATCCAGCAACAGGCCGTGCGCTTCTGCTAAACCTTCTTCGGAACCCTTTTTGGCCTCACAAAAGGCTAAGGTCTGGCAAAGGCCCATCGTCCGCACCATCACCGGGAACTCCTGGCACAGCGCTTGATAGCGACCTTTGGTTTTGTCCGGCTGGGAATTTTTATAGCGTTGTTCCACCTCTGCCACCAAGTCCAGGGCCAGCTTCATGTCCCGTTGCGACCGGGTGGCGATTTTGCCGATGGTCTGGGGGTTAACCATGCGACACCCCCAGTCGCCGCAACAGCCCCCGGCCCACGCTGGCCTGGCCGCCAATCTGGAGGTAGCGGCTTTTTTCTAGTTCGCTAAAGTGTTGCGGGTCTTTGGCGATGGCGAAGCAGGAGAATACCGTCTCGGCGGGGATAGCTTCCTCGTACCAGGGGCCTTCCTTGACAGTCTTTTGCTTGTGGTCGAGCTGTACTCGAGCGATGACCTCGAGGCCCGTCTGGCAAAAATAGCTAAACACGTCGTTGCTGACCAGGGCGAAGCGCTCCAGTAGATAAGGCTCTTCCCGACCAAATACCATTTGGCTTATGGCCCTGGCCAGTGTATCGGATGGGCCCGCCACTTTTAGGTCAATGTCCTCCAAAATCACCTTCTGCTCGTACTGGATGGCGCTTCCCGCCAGGGCCTGCTCCCCCGCTACGTTGCTCAGGGGTAGGTTGAACGGCCTGCCCAGGGCTTCCGCATCGCGCTCGAGGCGCTGCAACACCAACGGGCAGGTAATGAGGGCAAAAGTACCGACATACGAGCGCACTGGCAAAAGCAACAGGCGAGCATCGGTAAGGGTCAGCTCGCCCATCTGATCGAGCGAGCCAAAAATCTTATTGGCCGCCTCATCACTACGCCCGTCACGCAACACCCCTTTAAGGCTGCTGGCCGGTATCACCGGAAAACCCGTGGCCGCCTCGCGGGCGACCGGAAGGTCAATTACGCTGCTCGAGTCCTGCCCGGTTCCGGGGTGCACCGGCGTGAGGGCCTGCCAGAAAAAAGCTTTTGCCACCATATTTAGCACACTCCCCATAACGCAAGACCAAAGCCGTCTTTGCGGTCTTGTTGGTGGTCACTGACCGGGCGCAGCCAGCTCTCCAGCAAGCGGCTGGGGTCACCCTCTTCTACCTCAAAGAAGTACACACTGCCTGCTGGAGCCATCCAGCGCACAGGCCGGGGCTTCCGCTCGCGCAGGCTCCAGCCGCTCACTGGCTCGCGCCGACCTACCGCGGCGGCCACCAGCTTTAGCCGAACCGTGCCCACCCCTGCGGGTAGGTTCATCTGCCCGAACTTATCCAGCCAGCCCGGCCTCCAGCCGCCCTCAAACAGCGCCGGAGTAGCCAGCACCATCCGCACCATATCCCCGGCTTTGAGCCTAGCGAAGGCCTGTTTTATCTCGCCTGGGCAGTCGAACCAGTATTCGCTCAGCTTTGCATTGGGGTAAGCCGTCACCCGTACCGGGCGGCACTCACCCCCCAGGTAGCCCAGAGGTTCGGGCTCCTCCCCCTCGGCCAGCTTGACCCTGGCCCGGATGCTCCAGGGGTGGTACTGGCCTTCCTCGAGACTCTCCAAGCGCCTATACGTTACGCTGTACAGCACGCCTTCGTTGGCCTTTCCGGTGGACGGGTCAATGCCCACGTGTATGCGGGTCTCCTCGGGCAAGCCCCCTATCTTCTGGGGCACCACCTCCTGGCCCAACAGCCAGTGGGTCAGGTCGTCTGCCGTCCAGAAGTTGTAGCCGGTTTCAGGCTTGATGTCCTCGGTCACCTCGAGGGGCAGCAGCCCCTCTGGCAGGTCGCACCCGTGCCCGGCCTCGAGGGCTTTGGGCAAAAGCCGCATCACCTGCAGTTTCTCGTCTTTCTTGTAGACCACCGCATCGCGCGGGGCAGGCAGCACAAACTGCCCCCCGCGAACCAGCAGCGGCGCACAGACCTGAAGCCCGTGCAGGTTTTGCAGGGCTTGGGGGTCGTCGAAGGAGAGGCCCCGCCCCTTGCCTACCTGAGTCCGCACAAAGCCCGCCACCGTGCTGGGCAAGGGCAAACTCAGGCTCCGGGCGGTGGTCTCGCTGCCCTCGGCAGCAGCAAAGGGCCGCCCGTCGCGCCAGAGCAAGGGGGCTATAGCTTGGATTTCCAGCACACGTTCAGGCACGGGACACCTCCGGGTTGTCGCCGGTTTTGATGCCGCTTAGGAAGCGAGCAATCACCAGTTGGTCGGCATAGTTGAGGAGGTCCTGACGGGACTCAAACAAGGGAAGCCGAAGGTTCTTGCGCTCTTTGCGGCCCAAAATGCGCTCGGCCTCGGCCTGCAAATAAGCCACGTTCATCCCGTCCTGCCACGCCCGGCCCAGCTCCCGCAGCTCGTAGGCCAGCCCTTGCGTAAGGTCGCCCTGGGCAAAAGACTGAAGCAGCTCGAGCCAGCGCAGGTTGTCCCAGCGGCGCACCACTGTAGTGGGGATGCCACCGCGGGTGTGCAGGGCCACCGCCAGCGCGTCCCGCCCGCCGTTTTTAGCCGCTTTTTCGGCCTCCCTAGCGTTTCCCAACAAGATCGAGAGGGGTTCACGGTAGTGCACCACGGCGATACCTGCCGAAAGGGTTCCGCGTACCTGGTAGCGAAAGGTTTCAGAGAGTTCCTGTGCACAGGCGATGGCCTGGTTCACCGGCAAAAAGGCCAGCACATCATCACCACCGGAGTAGACCATAAAGCCGCGGTGGTTTTGCACGATTGCACGAGCCTTTTGAGCAAACTCGTCCAGGGTGCGGGAGAGCTGGCGGTGGGCTTCGGGATTATCCTGCCGGGCAATCAGCTCGCCCATGCGGTCACCGTCGGCTACCAGGATGGCAAAGTAAGGCTGGGGCTCCTGGATATGATCGTCGTCCTCACCGTAGCGCTCGTCAGGTTCTGCTTCTGGCCTCCAGGAGCGCCGGGCCATGGTACGGGTATCCACCACTTTGTCTGAGTTCAGCGCCCCATAGCAACGCTTAAGCAGGGAGATGGCGTCCAGGTGCTCGGTCGGCTTGATACGTAGGGGGCGGTACGAATCGTCGGGTAAGCGCACGCTCGCCTCCGCCCATCGGCGGGGGTCTATGACCGCAGCACGGGCCGGGTCGAGGGGCGACTTGGGCACCCCATCGTCGTTTTGCCGTGTGGGGGCAAAGTCGCGCAGGGCCTTGCGCCCGGCCAACAGGCGTTCTACCGTCCGGCGGGCCTCAGGGTATTTCTCTTCGTCGGGTAGAGGCACCCAAGCGGCGTAGAACTCGAGGAAACTCCCCAGTTGTTCTCGGGCCCGCGCTTGGTTAATCAAGCCACGGTGCTCAGCAGAAAGCTTCTCGAGGGTCTCCTGCCAGAGGCGCTCGAGCTTTTCCTGCGCCGCTTTTTGGGCCCCTTCCCCCAAGGCTTTGGGCTCGCCCTTGACTTCGGCCAGAATCTTGTTGGCCCCGTCGGCATCTTTATCTGCCGGGAAGATCAGTTTTGCACCGTTTTGGTACAGATACTCCGCCACTGCCTTGCTCAAAGCTTGCAGAATCTGCGAACCCGCGTATAGGTCGGCGGTGCGACGGGCAGCAGCGATGAAGTCCTGAACAGGGCCAATGGAGATGGAGAGTAGGTGCTTCATAGGTGCACCTCCTCGTAGCCCCTGGATTTGGCAAACTCGACCAGCGCTTCTCGAATGGACAATCCCCCTAGTGGAGAAACCTTCTTACGCTCTTCTGAAGTGAGCTCGACCATATTTCCTGGGATTGCCTTTTCTTCCCGACCGAGCTTCAGCACCAAGTCGCCTGCTTCCCACACATGGGGCGCGTCTAGAAGAATGATGGTCGGGGCGTATCCCCCATCGACCCTAACAGCCTTCGTGATGACTGGGGAGGCAAAGCGGGCTCCGAAATTGGAGTTGGACTCGAGAATAAAATCATCGTCTGGCCCTTCCTCTTGGAAGTGGAACACGATGGGCAGTCCTAGATCGGCACGCGGAAAACCTCTTACAGGGTGTTGTGGAGTATGTCTCCAGCTCTTTCCTTCAAAGGCCTCCCGAATGGTATCTGGTTCAGGATAGCGTGATCGCCCCAGCTTGGCAGGCATATTGGGGTCAGAGCCTGGGTCTCTAGCGTAGTTCTTGCCCTGGCGAAACTCCTGGTAAACCTTTATAGCTTCTGCCCACGCGTGCACAGCATGCTCTTTTTCTTTACCGATAGCCTGAGCTGCCAAAACCTTGATTGGTGCAAGCGTAAGTATCTGTTCGCGCCTTTGCAACGGTGCTGTTACATGTGTTAGCCCCTCCGTAGCCTCTATGCTGCCGCATCCCCGCCGGGTGCGAGCTCCAATGCCCCCAAACTTCACCCAAGCAGCAAGCGCACATCGAACTTGGTCGGCCACCTCGACAGGGAAAGACAACTCAACTGCAAACTCAACTTCTGTTAAACAGTTGGCGGGCTGTTCAGTGATGACAACCTCTTTGGTTCGTTTGTCTCTTTTGGCTTCTCCCCGAAAGGGAAACAGGGCATATCCAGGGTATGCGCCAAAGTATGGATAGGTTTTCAATTTACCCCCATCCCTGGTTGGGTGTAGGTAAGTGCAGCAAGCTTTGACATCTCCCTTGGAGATGGTTTGCACTCTAAGGGCTACTCTTCCAGGGTTCTTGGCACTTCCCCAGATTGCCTCCTCCGCCTCAAAAAGCTTCTCCGATGTGGCAAACTTCCCTCCATACAAAGCCCGCCACCAAAAGCGCAGATGCCCGCGCACGCTGGCCGCCCGCACGGGGTTTTTTTGGTCTACCTCGCGCGGGGTAGCGCTGCCGCCAAACATGGGGGTGATGGTCTTGAGCTTGAGCGTCCAGGTCTCCAGGGTGGGGGCCTTTAGCTTTGGGGGTGGAATCGGGATGGTTCTAGGCATTTTGCCCTCCCATCCAAGCGTCGAATTTCTCCTCGTTCCACTCGTCCAGCTCGAGCATCACCACGCCCTTGGGGAGCTTTTGGGGGTCGGCCATAATCTGGTAGTCGGCAAAGCTGCGCGGGGGTTTGCTTTCGTCCAGCCGCCGAACCGAGACCACCTCCCCCAGGTCGAGCAAGCGGTGGGCCGGGGCGCAGCCCAGCAGGGCCTGGCGCTTGTTTTGCTCGGCGTTGCCTGGGTCGCCGTTGCCCACGTGCTTGAACAGGTAGAGCCGACGGGTAGCCATATGGCCTTTGCTGGCGCTGCGGTCGTGCTCGAACATGTTCAGGAGGGCTTCCACCAACAGCTTCAGGTCGGCCTGGCTAAAGCCAGTGCCCTGGGCCAGGTGGGCGCTGATGAAGCCTTTGGCCATATACAGGCCATAGGCCACCTGGCTTTTGCGCCCCATGGTGCGGAGCTTGTCCTCGGGCTGCCCTGCCTCCCAGCGCAGGTAATCCTCTAGAGTCTTGGCATTCTTTACGTCCTCGGCCACGGCCCCGCGGGTGATGCTGAACTCGGCGGGAAAGATGGGCTCGAGGCTTCTGGCAAAAGTAATCTGCACCGGCCCCCGCACCTGCCCGGCGTTGGCCCCGGTGCTCATCACCGCGCCAAAGGTGCGCACGTCGAAAAACTGCTGGCACATCCAATCCCGAGCTTTATCTACCTTGTCCTTGGTCTTGGCTCCGGTATAGCCACCTTCAGATTTCACGTGGGCCTCGAAGATAGGCCGGTTCAGGTTAATGCCGTGTTGCACGAAAATAGCAAAGCCCGGCATATCTTTCCTCGCGACCTGAACATAGTTGCGGATGCGCCGCTTGAGGGCTACGTCGCTCACCAGGCCGTGCCCGTCCTCGGGGTCTATGCGGGGGGCGTTGCCACTGTCGGGGTCGCCGTTGGGGTTGCCGTCTTTTACATCAAAAAACAGCAAGAACTCGTAGCGGTTCTGGATGGGTTGGGACATCTGGGGCCTCCTTAACCTTGGAACAGACCAGGCGCTGAGGGGGCCTGGGTTTGGGTGGTTTCCTTCTTGCGGCTGGCGGCCAGTTGCTGGTAGTAGCCCAGGGCAAACAGGCTTTGTTCTTCCAGGCTTAAGGTGCGGGGCAGGTTCTTGCCCAAGGCCTTCCAGACCTCGGCCAGTTGGCTGTTGAACCAGTAGGCCAGGCCGGGGGCGTCTTTGGCCATCTTGGCCAGGTGGTGCTGCGAGAGGCGGGTGAGGCGGCCCAGCACCAGCGAGGGCGTGCTGGAAGCAGCCCCGTAGTAGCGCTGGATCACCCCGGCGTTGATATCGGACTCGCTGGCGGCCTCCTGAATCTGGGCCAAGAGGCACATCAAGCGGCCACAGTGGTAGGCCGGGCTGGGGTGGTTCAGGTCGAGTTCGGCACTCATGCGGTAACCTCCTTTGCGGTTGTGGTAGGCCTTTAGTAGCCCCATGCGGGCGTAGATGCGACCCAGGGCGGCAGCATCGGGTTTCTGGGCATTGAGGGCTTCGCCAAATGCGCCGGTCATCACCTCGGCGGTGTGGGTCTCCATGATTTTGGCCACGGCAGCGTAGGGGATGGGCAGGCGGGGGTTCAAGGCTGCGCGCCAGAGGGGGGTCTGGAGCTGCTTGATGGGTTTGAGGTAGTCATCGAAGGTCTGCTCAGGGGTTTTGGGCCGCTGAATGCTCAGGAAAAGCCGGTTGAGTCCAGGGAGGGTGGCCCATCGCTCGCCGTCGCGTCGCACCACAGCCAAGTCGGAGAACCAGGCCTCGACAGCGGTTACGAAGTCCTCGAGCCGGCCCGTCTGCCAGTCCCGCAGCATCACCCGGCCCGAGGCTGGGCTCATGGCGGCGGCAAAGAATCGGGCATTACGCAGGTTGGGCGGGGCCTGGCCGGTTCTGAAAGCCTGCAATACCGTGCGGGCGCGCTCGAGGGCTTGTTGCTCCTCGGCCTCGCCGCTGGGGGCAAACAGCTCACGGAAGAAGTCGTCCTCCTCCGGGATTTCCTGGTCGTACCAGACCACCACCTTCATCTCGCCCAGGGTTTCGGCTTGCTCCAAAAGCGCATCCAGCCCGGCCCGGTAGGCGTTGGCGGCCTGCTCCTCGACTGCGGCGTTCTCGCCCTGCGAGAAGCCATACGACTCGAAGGCTTCCTTATCGTAGGTCACCAAGGCATGGCCGAAGGCGCTCCCGCCCAACTTGGTCACCTTGGGGTGGGTGGACGCTGGGGTAACCAGCTCGCCGGTGGCAAAGGAGGGCATGGCCCCGCTGGCTTCCGGCCTGGCAAAAGCCTGGGCCCTGAACCGCCGCCACCAGTCGTGCCAGTCGGGGAAGTCCAGCACGCAGCGGTTCTGGACGAAAAAGGTGATTTTGTCGGTGGGCTTGAGCTTTTCTGCGCCCTTTTTTTGGGCCTGGGCCTCGAGCTTCTTCAAAAAATCCTGCACCTGCCCTAGGTCGGCAAGCGCCTGGGCGATGGGCTGTAGCAGGGGTATGTCCTTAGCGGCCAGCTCTATGAGCAATCGGAAGGTGGCTTGCTTTTGCAGGTTTTTGGCGTGCTCCTGGGGCTTCTTGACCATCCCCTGGGCGTCGCGCTCGGCCAGGCCAAACACCACCGCGCAGGTATCGGCCAGGAAGTGTGCGGCCTGTTCGACCGAATGTCCCTGCGCGCGCAGGTAGCCGGGCAGGCCAATCATCTCGGGCTGGGAGAGGTCGGGTGCGGTTTTGCTCTGATCCAGCGGGATCAACTCGGTGAACCGCCCATCGGCGCTCACCCCTGCCAGCCAGCGAATCTCTTTGGTGGTAAAGCCAGGTTCGGCCCCCAGGCCCTTCTGCTGGGTATAGGCCACCAGCTGCGACAGCATCACACACCTCCTTTCCTGACCAATGGGCTTTGGTAGGGCGGCACCTCGAGCACCCCCTGCACCACCTCGGCCTCGAACAGGCTGATGTGGGGTTTTTCACCTTTGTCGGGGCGCAGCGGAGCGCCGGGGCGGGAGAGATCGAAAACATCGTAGAGCATCCAGCCGATTTTTTCGTTGTAGGGCACGGGTTTTGCCGCCTCGTCCTCCACCAGCCGGAAATAACCGGTAAACTCGCGGCAGCCCAGGTAGGGCTGGTAGATGCACTGCCCGGCACGGGCCCGCCTTTGGAAGCTGTGTTCTATCTTTTGCCGCAGGGCGTGGTCTTCCCGGTAGAGCACGGCGTGGGCGGTCAGGCGGTAGTGCACATCCTTGAGGGCCATGGTCTGGCGCTGGGTGCGGCCTTTGGTGTCCTGGCCGGTGTCGTCGCGGGTGGCATCGGCGTAAAGGGGCTCAAAGCTGGCGGGGTCTTTCATCCAGCTCTGGATGCTCCGGACGCTGGCCTTCTCCTTGACCTCGTTGCGCATCAGGCTGATGTAGCGCACCGGCTTGAGCACCTCGATGCGGCTTAGCTGCCAGTACATCAGGGGCTTTTTGTTGTGGGGGTCGAAGTCTAAGTAGATGGCGTCAAAGATGCCCCGCGCCGCGCTGGGGGTGATGATGGGGTAGCTAAAGCGCTCTACCTTGAACTCGGGCCTTGTAAAACAGGCCAGCTCTCCCCAAACCTCGAGCACAAAACTTCGCATGGTGCCTCCTTTCGTCAAACCACCAAACCCAAAGCCCCGCCCTCCTCCGGGGTAAAGCCCAAGGCGGGGTGGTAGAGGGTTTTGTCGGGGCAGAGGTACCAGTCAGGCACCTCGCTTTTCTCGCGGCCATAGCGCAGGAAGACCGTCTCCAGGAAGGCCGGGGGGCCGCTCCTAGGCAGGAAGTAGGGCACTGCGTAGGGCCGGGCCTGGCGAATCCAGGCGGCGCTGATGCCCTGGTCGCGGGCTTCTTGCATCAGGGCCAGGGCCTCGTCGTTATAGGGCACCACCACGTTGACCGCCGGGGTCTCGATCAGGCGGTAGTGCTGGGCCAGCTCGGCGTAGTTTTGGGTCTGGATACAGCGCTCGATCTCGGGGTCGGTTACGTCCCGCAAGGCGTAAAGGCTCTGGTAGTAGCGCTGCACGGTCTGGGGCTGGTCGAGCTCGAGGCCCCCCTCGGCCTGCAAGGTTTTAGTAAGCTGGGCGGCCTGGGCATAGGCCCGGTCGGGGTAGCCCTCGTCCTCGGGCAGGAAGACCACCAGGCGGCCCTCTGGGCGCAGGCCGTGCCGGTTGATGCGCCCGGCGGTCTGGGCGATGGCCTCCAAAGGCCCCAAAGCCCGGTAGCCCACGGGGAAATCCAGTTCCACCCCCGCCTCCACCACCTGGGTAGCCACCAGGCGGCAGGGGGCCTGCTCACTCAGGCGCTGCTGAATCTGCTCCAGCACCGCTTTGCGGTGGGCCGGGCAAAGGGCGGTGGACAGGTGAAAAAGCCCTTCCTGCAAACCCTGCGCCTCGGCCTGGCGAAAAAGGGCCTGGGCCTGCCGCTTGAGGTTCAGCACCACCAGGGCCTGGGGGTGGGCCTCCAGCAAGGTAGCCAGGTAGGGCCAGGAAATGGGGTTTTTGAGCCACCATTCAAGCTGCACCCGCCGGTTTTGCGAAAAAAGCGCCTCTGGGTTTGGCACCATCTCCCGCGGCTGCCAGCCCTGGGGTTCGTTTTTCTGCACCTGTTCGTGCAGGGCTTCGAAGGCGGGCTGGGTGGCGGTGGCGAA
>Ga0209809_1000843_pt1 | contig 26620 bp, 19 predicted proteins | sample YNPMSTMetaG_FD_186172 | JGI IMG/M metagenome (GOLD analysis project Ga0209809, IMG submission 186172) | Anoxygenic and chlorotrophic microbial mat microbial communities from Yellowstone National Park, USA - YNP MS-T MetaG (SPAdes) (version 2) ...
CGACCACTGGCTCGTGGAGAGGCTCAGGTTTCAATCCCCGCGGCAGGCCCGTCAGAGGCTGCTTGCCCTTGAGGCTGCTGCATGATGATAATCAAAAAAACTGTCCAAGAGATCGGGTGCGGTACACGCGTTTTGCCCATCATCACGCGCTCATTTGGGAAATCGGCGAGGAAATTGATCGCTGGCGCTACTTCACCGCTCAAGACGTCAAAGAGATCTGCAATTACATCAAGACGCTCGACCCCTATCGCCACCCTATTCAGTACGTCCAGTGGAAGGCCGAGCTGATTCCCGACGAAAAGACTTACGGGCGTCTGCTCGGGTTCCCCAATTTCGACGCCGTGGGCATGCAGCACGATCCTGAGAACACCCGGGCCGAGACGCTCAAGTGGCGCAAGGCTTCGGCGCGCGCGGGCCATCCCTGGCTCGTGGGTCTGGTCGAAATGAATCCCGGCGTCGTACCTGACGAGCGCGACTACTGGCATGACACCCCACGCAAGCTATCCATCTGGGGTAACCTCATGGCCGGCGGTTTTGGGGCCATTTTCTTCTTCATTGAGTCCCACGACGACCTGAACTGCGAGGACTTCCGAACCCGTGATCACCTGTTCGATCTCATGCGTTACACTCACGAGTTCTTCACGCGTTATCTACCGTTCCATCGGATGCAGCCCCGCGACGATCTTACGCCGCTGGCTGGCGATTACGTGTTCGCCAGCGAGGGCGAAGTCTACGCCGTCTACCTGCCGGACGGCGGCGCCACGGATCTGGATCTGACCAGAGTCCGTGGCCGCTTTGAAGTCAAGTGGTACGACCCGCGTCACGGGGGCAAGTTGCAAGACGGCACGGTGCGGATGGTCGAGGGAGGCGGCCTGCGCAGCTTGGGACAGCCTCCCGGACAACCGGATCGCGACTGGGCGGTGCTGGTCCGCCACGTGGAGCGAAAGGAGCGCTGATGCGGCAAACCCTGGCCCTGCTGCACACCAGTCACGTCCTGATCCCGGCTTTCACGCGGCTGTGCGGCCAGATCATGCCCGAGATCGCCGTGTTTCACATGGTGGACGAGATCCTGATCCGAAACACGATCGCCAATCACGGCCTCCGCAAGGACACCACGCGCCGTGTGCTCAAGCTGATCGAGTGCGCGCGCGAGGGCGGCGCCGATGCTGTTCTGGTGACCTGTTCCTCGATCGGCCCCGCGGTGCCGCTTGCTCGCCAGGTCTTTGATTTCCCCATCGTGCGCGTGGATGAGGCCATGGCTGAGCAAGCGGTGGGCATCGGCTCGCGCATCGGAGTTCTCGCCACACTCTCTACGACGCTGGAGCCGACGGTGGCGCTCTTGCATGAGGTGGGAGCCGCCTGCTTGCGCTCCATTCAGGTTGAGCCTTGCCTTTGCGACGGCGCCTTCGAAGCGGTAATGGCCGACGATCACGCCACCCATGACCGGATCGTTTCCGAGGCGTTGCTCGGCCTCGCCGGCCGCGTGGACGTCGTAGTCCTGGCGCAGGCCTCCATGGCCGGCTTGCTGGACCGGCTTCATCCCGGCCATCTCGCCTGCCCGGTGCTTTCCAGTCCGGAATCCGCAGTCCGCCGTGCGCGGGAGATTTTGTACGAACGGGGCGGCGCCTGAGCGGGGTCCGCGGTGCGCAAGCGCCACGTCGTCTTGATCTTGCTCGCCCTGCTGAGCATCATCACATTCGTGGACCGCCTCGCCATCGCCGTGGCCGGCCCGCGCATCCAGGAGGAACTCCGGATACCTCCTCATCTGTGGGGCTGGGTGCTCGGCGCCTTCGTGCTCGCTTACGGGATTTTCGAAATCCCGACCGGCGCTATGGGAGACCGGATCGGACAGCGCAAGGTGCTGGCGCGGATCGTTCTGTGGTGGTCCGCCTTTACTGCCCTCACTGGCGTTGCCTACAGCTTCGCCGCGCTCGTGATCATCCGTTTCCTGTTCGGAGCAGGCGAGGCCGGCGCTTTCCCGAACGCTTCCGGGGTCGTGGCCCGCTGGTTCCCCGTGCACGAGCGCGCGCGTGCGCAAGGCGTCGTCTTCGCGGCAAGCCGGCTGGGCGGCGCTTTGACGCCGCTGATCGTGGTGCCGCTCCAGGCCCTGCTGGGCTGGCGCGTCACGTTCGCAATTCTCGGGCTGATCGGAGTCGCCTGGGCGAACGTGTGGCTCGGATGGTACCACGACGATTGCCGGCGGCAGCCGGGCATCAGCCCTGAGGAAATCGAAGAGATCGGCTCTCCGGCCCGAAGCGCTCACCATCATGGCGTGCCGTGGCGAGCGCTCTTCGGCGCGCGCCAGTTGTGGCTCATTGCAGCCATGTATTTCTTTTATGCCGCGGGGCCAGGGTTTTACTTTTCCTGGTTCCCCACCTACCTGGTGAGGGGTGCCGGCTTCAGCGAGCGCGAAATGGGATGGTTCGCCACCCTTCCCTTCCTGCTCGGAGCCGCCGGAAGCGTTGCCGGGGGCGTGGCCGGCGACCGCCTGGTTCGCCGCTGGGGATTGCGTCAAGGACGCCGTCGCCTCGCCGTGAGCAGTCTCCTGTTCGCTTCCCTGCTGGTGATCGCTCTCGGGCTGAGCCGGCGAAAGTCGCTCGTCGTGCTGCTTTCCACTCTCGGCTTCGGGGTCATGGACCTGATGCTACCCTCGGCGTGGGCGGTCTGCCTGGATGTGGGGGCTTCCTGGGCTGGCGTCGTCACCGGCGTCATGAATACCGCCGGCCAGGCCGGAGGCTTCTTATGCACCGTGTTGTTCGGCTACATCGTCCGCGCCACGGGGAGCTACCGGGCGCCGCTCGTGCTCGTCGCCAGCATGCTCGCCTCCGGCGCTGCGCTGTTTTCCAGAATTGATCCCACGCAGCCCTTGGCGCCCGAAGCCAAACCCGCCGCCGTGAAGGAGGCTTGATGAGATACTGCCGCCGACTCGCTGTCGCGCTTCTGCTCGCAATGGGTCTTGCCGCGATCGCCGTGGCCGCGCACGCAGCACCCAAGGACGTGGCTTTTCTGGTCAAACTGGGGGATACGCTCGACACGCGCGCTAGTCGCCCAGGCGACAACGTGTCTGCGGTGGTGATCTCGCCGGTGTCCTTGCGCGGCGGACGCCTGGAAGGGACGGTCGAGGAAGCCAGAGGCGGCAGGCTGCGCTTCTCCTTCCACACGCTCCGGCACGCGGGCAAGACGTTCAGCCTCCGCACCCAAATTACCGGCGTGGTCAACTCCAAAGGCGACGTCAGCCGCGACGACCTCGGTCAGGTCGTGCGCATCGAGGAAGGAACCATCGTCGCGTCCGGAAAAGCAACCGCCATCCACGAGGGCGCGGAGATCAGGCTGGCTGGCGAATTGCCCTGACCCGACTCATCGCCGGCCCCGCAACACCGCCCCGAAGAAATCCTCTCCGCCGATCCGACCACCTTCGAACACCAGCTCCAGCCCATCTAGCCGCGGATTGTTGGACCACGCCCGACACAACGCCGCACCCGGATCCAGCGGGCGCAAAAACGTGAGTGCGTAAACGTTGAGCTGGCGCCCCGGGTGCCCCGCGGCGTCCCCACCGGCCAGCACCGCCCGACGCACACCCGATGAGTCGAGCAATTGCCGCAATAGCACGCCCAGACGCTGCGCCAGATCCTGCCCCGCGATGCCTTGCCGCTGATCCGCGGGATCCAAGGCATTGTAAATCACGAAGCTGTGGCCACGCGCCAGCTCTTGCAGCGCACGCCGTCGCACTTCATCGAAATCTGCGCCATCGAGCGCCAGTTTCATTCCGGCGAATCCGTTCGCTATGGCCCACCTGAGTTGTTTCCCGGTCACGGACGAACAGCTTCCGGAAACCACCACGATCCGGTCCACGGGATTAGGCTCGGGAAACGGCGCCACAGGCCGAACGACACCGGCCGCGCGCCAGGATAACGCCAGTGCGTAATCCAGACCGGAAGATCCCGCCACGAAAGTCCGGGGCCCCTGGCGCCGCGTCCACGAAATCCGCCCGATCTCCAGCAACGATTCCTCGTCCAACCCGTCGAAGATCACCACCTGGCATCCCTCGCGCGCCAGCGCCTGCCAACGCGACTCCCCGGCGCCGCTGCGAATCGCGAGGATGTCCACCAAGCCGATCTTCCGCCGCGTTTGCCTGTGCAGGCGCACCCGCAGATCGCTTTCCATCTTCGGCGTCACCGGATGACATTTCATAGTGGGGTGTCGGTTAATCCGGTACACCTCGCCACCGGCCCGCGCGAACAGGTGCCCGAACAGCACGTAGCGGCCCAGCGCGGGTACGCCGACAACCACCGGCACGCAAGGAGTGCCGAAGATGTCTTGGCCGATCTCCAGGGCGGGCTCGATGCTGCCCGTCTCCGGCGAACTGTCGAAGGTGGAGCCAACCTTGTACTGGCACATCGGCGCGCTCAGGTGTTCGAGGAGACGGAAAACGCCTGGCAGACGTGCGGACATCCAGGCAGCACTGCGGCTCCGGCTGACGCCGGCCACCCCGATGGCGCGGATGCCGGCGAAGCGCTCCAGTCGCGCTACCTAGGACGCGTCCAGAAACAGAACCGTTGGCACGCCATGGACGCTCAGGGCTTCCAGCGCGTCTGTAGAACCGGTGAAACCGTCCCCGTAGTACACCAAAAGGAGGTCGCTCATCTTTCGCAGGATATGTGTGGCGCTCGATGCCTTGAGCGCCAATTGGTCAGTATCACGCGACGGGCGGCCTTACCGCGCGCCGAACTTCTTGAGGGCCTCATCGAGCTCCGGGTGCGACCGCGTACCCTTCCAGAGATTTCCCTGCCAGCGCAGCTTCCCATGCCTGTCGGACGCTCGCCACGCCGGCCGTAATCCCGGCCGGGTGCGCCATGATGCCGCCGCCGCAAGCATAAATCAGAGCTGTGGCGCCAAGCCGGCGGTAGGTCTCCGTCGCCTGCCGCGCCCACTGACCGGACGAGAAAACCGGCATCACCTCGCAGCCGCGACCCGGGCGATCGAACATCGGCCTCAAACACTCGCGGGCTGATGCGATCACCGAGTCGTCGTCCTCGCAGAACTTGTTGCGCAGGCCGTTCACGTGCATATGACCGACCCTGGCCTGACGCCAGAATTTCTGATAAGCGATGTAGCTCACGCCGAGCAGGGGATGACGGCTGAACATCTCCCAGGCGTTCCGATAGCCGTGAGTGGGCAGCGCGCTATAACGGCGGATGTGAGCTAGTGCGGCCAGGCCGATGCTGTTCAGGCTAACCATCACGCAGGTGCCGCCGGCAACCGCGACCTGTTCCTGACGGCGCAGCATCTGGTCAATTTCGCCTGTAATGTTAAAGGCGTACGTGACCCTTTTCCCCGTCCGGTCGGCGTGTTCGTTGATGAACCGCATCACGGCTCGCAGCCGCTCCTGGAAAGGGCAGTGCGGCCTATCGGCCTGGAGCTCGTCGTCCTTGATGAAATCAATCCCCGCTTTGACCAACCGCTTGACCAGCTCCGCGGTCTCTGCCGGCGAGAGGCCCACGCTCGGCTTGATGATGGTGCCCACAAGGGGCAGCCGCTCCACCCCGCTCAGACGCCGCGTTCCGCCCGCCCGAATTCCGGCCCCGGATAGACCTCCAAGAAGGCTTCGGGGAATCTGACGTCCAAGAGGCGCAGACCCGAAAACGGCTCCAATTCCTACAGATTGCCTGCCACCGTGGCCAGCACGTTGGGCAGCGATGGCCCCATGTTCTCGAGCGGCTGCGACAGCCACACCTCGGCTCGACGGTAAACCGGCGGTCCGCTCAGCTCCTTCGGTAGGCCTGCACCGGGGAGGGCGAGGCCTTGCGCCGGCTCGAGCTCGCGGATGCGTTCTACTCGCGCGCCATGCCGTCCCCGCAACTCGTCGGTTTCCCCCGGCACTCGGATGAACGTGCCCGCAGACTGCTCGCCTGCCATGATCTCGGCGACCTGTTCCAGCGGGTCAGCAGTTTCGATCAGGTACTTCGCGTACATACGGTCGGGCGAGAACATCGCAACAGGCTCCTGGGGTGGAGGCCTGCATGGGACAAGCTAGCGGAAGCGTGTGCGGGCAGGCAGGAGCAAAGGCGGGCGTCAGTTTGCGTTCCGGGATGCGGAATGACCGGCCGTGCGCGCGCTCTGCGTCCGTTCGGTAATGTGGCACCATGGATCTACCCATGCCCGCAGCCCACGACGAGGTCCAGGCCGTTCTCCGTGCCTGCGCCCTGCTCCGGGCCTTCCGCTACCGCGGCGAGGTCCTCGGCCTCGCTGAACTGGCCGAGCGCACTGGCCTCAGCAAGACCACTGTCTTCCGCCTCATGCGGAGTCTGGTCAAGGGCGGTCTGGCCGAACGTGTCGAAAAAGGCGCTTACCGCACTCTCGTCATACCCCAGGCCAACCGGGTTGTGCGCCTCGGCTTCGCCGCCCAGACTGACTCCGAGTTCTCCCGCCAGGTGGCGCTGGGCATGGAGCGTGCTTCTGCCCGCGAAGGCGTCCATCTGATCACCGTCAACAACCGCTATAGCGCCCGGATCGCCCTGCGCAACGCCGACCTGCTCATCCGCGAGGGGGTAGACCTCGTCATCGAGTTCCAGACCTACGAGCGAGTGGCCCCGATCATTGCATCCAAATTTCTGGAAGCCAATATTCCTGTCATCGCCCTCGAGGTCCCTCATCCGGGTGCGACTTACTTCGGCGCTAACAACTACCAGGCGGGGCTGATCGGAGGGCGCGCGCTCGGCCGCTGGGCCAAGGCCTGTTGGAAGGGCGAGGTCGAGGAAGTCCTCTTGCTCGAGCTGCCCATCGCCGGTTCCTTGCCCCAGTTGCGAATCACCGGGTTTCTGGCTGGACTGCGGCAGGAGCTTCCCCACTTAGACCAGTCCGCGATCACACGCCTGGATCGCAAGGGCGGCTTTGAGCGCAACCTCGAACTGGTGCGCAGGCACCTGAGGCGCGTCCCTCGCCGACGCACGTTGATCGGCGGCATCAACGACATGGCCGTGCTGGGCGCCATCCGCGCCTTCGAGGAGGCGGGTGCGGGCCATTTGTGCGCGGGCTTGGGCCAGAACGGCATCATTAATGCGCGGCTGGAGCTGCGCCGGCGGGGCTCCAGGCTGGTGGGCACGGTTGCCTACTTCCCCGAGCGTTACGGCGATGAAGTCATCCCCCTGGCCTTGGGCATCTTGCAGCGCAAGCCGTTGCCTTCGGCGGTGTTCGTCAAGCACCAGTTGCTGACCGCCGAAAATGTGGACCTGTTCTATCCGCTGGATCTGCGCTCGCAGGCGTCGCTTGCGCGCGGCTGAACCCGGCGGCGCGACCCCATCTTGTTCCGCAAGGCGGAACCAGTGGCTTGCCGACCGCCACACACCCCCTGCGCAACGTGCACCCGTCCGGGGGGAGCGCGTTCCGGATTTTGAAATGCCCGGTCACCCCACCCATCTGCATTGTGGACCGCCCCGGCGGAAGATAAACTCTTTGGTGAGGGCAACAACATGAATTGGCTCCGGCTTGCACGGGTGCTTCACATCGTTTTCGCCTGCCTTCTGCTCAGCCTTGGCTTTTGCGCGGCGCAGGAGTTCCGAGGCAGCATCACCGGAACCGCACTCGATCCCCAAGGCGCCGGGGTCCCCGGCGCGCGCGTGACCGTCACCGAAACCCAAACGAACGTCTCGCAGACGACCACCACCAATAACACCGGCTTCTTCGAAGTCCCTATGCTGAATCCCGGCATTTATTCGGTGACGGTCGAGGCGACCGGCTTCAAGAAAGCCATGCGCAGCGGTCTGCCACTGAGCGTCGGCGGCCGGCTCCACGTCGAGATGCGCCTGGAAATCGGTGCTGTGGCCGAATCCGTCGAGGTCACGGCGGCCGCCCCCCCTGCTGGAAACCAGATCCGCATCGGGCGGGCGCGTGGTCAGCAGTCGCGAAATCTCCGAGCTGCCCGTCAATTCCATGAACCCCTTCCTGCTGGTAGGGCTGGCCGCCGGCATCCAGTGGACGGGAACCCCGAGCGGCATGCAACGGGCCTTTGACGTCGGTGCCACCTCCAGCTTTAACACCGCGGGCAACATTGGCCAGAACGAGTACTCGCTCGATGGAGCGCCGGTGACGGGAACCGAACGCCGCGTCGCCTACGTGCCGCCGCTGGACGCGGTGGCGGAATTCAAGCTGGAGACCGCACCCTTTGACGCCTCCTACGGGCACACGTCCGGAGCCGTCGTCAATGTCAGCAGCCGCTCAGGCACCAACGCCTTACGGGGCTCGCTGTTCGACCAGCACTGGCAAAACCGCTGGAACGCGACGCCCCACTTCACCCGACTGGCCTACGAAACCCAGCTCCGCAGCGGGGCCAAGAAGCCCGGCGACCCCAAGCAGCCCAGCGGTCGCTCGAATAACTTCGGCGCCACTTTCGGCGGCCCTGTTCGTGTCCCCGGCCTGTTGGACGGGCGCGACAAGTTTTTCTTCTTCGTGACGTACAACGGGTATGCAATCGATTCGGCCGGGACCGGCGCCCGCTCGGTGCCGCACGAGTCCTGGTACAGCGGCGACTTCTCCGACATCCTGGCCGTGGATGCCGTCAAGTACACCATCTATGACCCACGTTCGGCGCGGCGCGATGGCGCTCGCGTGGTGCGCACCCCTTTCCCGGCCAACAAAGGAGTCCCCGTATTGAACCCTGTCTTCGACTTCTACGCGAAGATCTATCCCAGGCCTACCAATACGCCCGGTTTCATCACCCCCGAAGGAATGAACAATCACTTCGATCCTTCCGTCGGCCAGAAAGACCGCTTCCACTCCGTGCTCAACCGTTACGACTACAACATTTCTGACTCTCAGCGTGCTTACGTCCGCTGGCACTGGTCCCGCCGGCACGACAAAACAGGCGACTGGGCCAAGGACACCCTTCGCGGCCTGGCTGAAGGTGGAGGCTACCGCGTCAACCTCGGCGGGGGCGCTTCTTACATGTGGACCATCAGCCCCGCCGATCTGTTGGACTTGGGCGCCAGCATCAACCGCTTCATCGAAGGCCTGGTCATCCCGGTGCAAGCCTCGCTCAAACCTACCGACGCCGGCTTCCCCAAATATCTCGATGAAAAGGCCGGTCCCTTTACACAACTGCCCCGCATCGCCTTCAACAACCTCCAGTCCATCAGTCGCGAGTACCCGTCCAAGTCACGCCGCGGCAAGGGCACCACTCTGGAGGTCAAGGCCGGCTTGCATTCCATCCGCAGCGCTCACACCCTCAAGTACGGCTGGTCGGAGCGGCGCTACTGGCAACCCTTGCTGGATCCGGCTTACTCGGCCGGCTCTTTCAGCTTCTCCAACACTTACATGCGCGCCAACGACGCCACCACCACGGCGTCCAATTACGGTCTCGAGTTCGCTGCCTTCATGATGGGCGTGCCCGCGACGGCCACCATTGACACAAACGATTCCGCTTTCTGGTCCAACCGCTACCGCGCCTTCTACTTGCAGGACGAGTGGCGTGTTTCCCGGCGGCTGACGCTCAACTTCGGGTTGCGTTACGAGCGCGAGACCGGAATCCGCGAGCGGTTCAACCGCGGTATCGGCGGCGAGTTCTTCTATGATTCGAAACTCCCGATCAGCGACTTGGTGGCGGCGGCTTACGCGAAAAATCCCTTGCCCGAACTACCGCCCTCCGTCTTCCAGGTGATTGGCGGAACCGAGTACTTGGGAGTGCGTCGCGACGCCTTCACCGCCGGGACCCACAAGCTGCTGCCCCGCGCGGGAGCGGCCCTGATGCTCGATGAGAAAACTGCCTTGCGCGGCGGTTATGGCTGGTTTTACGACACCCTCAACCCGCTGAACACCGTGCGCCCCAGCCAGTACGGCTACAGCCAGCCCACCTCCACTGTGATCAGCACCGATAACGGCCTCAGTTTCTGCTGCGGCGTTGGTGCGGCAGCCGGCCTCAACGCGACCGGTACGCCCATGCATGATCCCTTCCCGGTGCGCGCCGACGGCACGCGCTTCGACATGCCCTACAACAACTCCTTGGGTTCCATCGCCAACGTGGGCCGCAGCTTCTCCGCCATGCCCTGGAACTACAGCCCCAACTGGCAACAGCGCTGGCGCATCGGCTTGCAACGCCAGTTGCCCGGGCACATCGTCATCGAGGTTGCTTACTCGGGCGCCCACGCGCGCTTCTGGAACCCGCCCCGCATCAACTACTTGCCCGAGCAATACTGGGCCAAAGGCAACACGCGCGTGCAAGCGGTGGACGATGACATGAACCGCAACGTGCCCAACCCCTTCCAGATCTCGAACCTCGCCCCCCTGGCCGAGTCTGCGCCGCTGACCTATAACTACCTGCGTACCCAAAGCCTGTTTACTTCCACCACCATCCGCAAGAACGCTCTGCTGCGCAGCTTCCCGCATATGGGAACGCTCACGGGGCTCCGGCCGGGCGGCGATTTCGAATCCGGCCGGGCCGTGGACTTCTACAGCGACTTCCAGCTCCAGATCGAAAAACGTTTTTCCCGAGGGCTCCAGACCGCCATTCTGTACACGCGCGCAAAGGAGCGTGAGGAAAGTACTTATCTCAACGAGTTCGACGCCCGGCCTAGCGTGATGCCCCCCAACGACGTGCGGCCTCACCGCTTCGTGTGGAGCGGCATCTTCGAGCTGCCCTTCGGAACAGGCCGCCGCTGGCTGGCGCGTCATCCGTTGCGCTGGGTGGCGGGAGACTGGCAGGTAAGCTGGATCTACCAGTATCAATCCGGTCCTCCTACGAGCTGGGGGAACCGCTTCTTCTACGGAGACCTCAGCAAGCTCGCTGAAATCGCGCGCCACAAGGAGGTTCACGCGCAGGATATCCACCTGTGGTTTGACCCCGCGATCGCGTACAAGGGTAGCGGGGCGATTCCCGCCGGCTTCGTGGGCTTCGAAGGCCGCAGCGCCTTGCAACCGGGCGCTTTCCACATACGCGTGTTCCCCGTCCGCCTGGACAGCATCCGCGCCGACGGCATCCGCAATTGGGACCTGCGCCTGCTGCGCGGCTTCCCCTTGCGGGAGAGCTTGAAGCTAACCCTCTCGCTGGACGCACTCAACGCCACCAACCACACGAACTTCGCCGCGCCGGACACCGACCCCACTAGCACGACCTTCGGCCAGGTGCGCAGCCAGCTCGGCTCGAGCCGGGTGTTGCAGTTCAACGTGCGCATCGAACTCTGAAGAGGACGGCGGGGGCCGGAGGCACGTTTGTCCTTATGGAACGGCGCGGCCCGCTACGGTTCTTCTGTCGCGCGCGATCCCGTCAAGCCGTTATCCGTTCCGTTCCGTGTCGCGGAACAGGCCGCAGGTCGCCCTCAAACCCGTTGCACCCGCTCCACCTCGCGGTTACATTCCTGATTGAGGCGTGCCCCGCCACAGTTCCGACCACCCCACGGCGCGCCGAGGGAGCACGATGATGCGACACCACGATCATCGAAATGCTTGGGCCGGGGCTGTGCTAGCCACCTGCTTGCTTCTATTTCCCATTCTCGCTCTTGGCCAGGCTGTCAGTGGCTACATCAGTGGGTCCGTCGTAGACTCCAGCGGGCTGCCGGTGCCCGGCGCCACCGTCATTCTGATCAACGAAGCGACCGCTGAACGCCGCACCCAGTAAACCAACGCCGCGGGCGACTTAGTCTTCTCCGCCGTCCTGCCCGGGCGTTACACCGTCACCGTCGAAGTCAAAGGCTTCAAGAAGGTCGAAAAGCAGAACCTCAACATCACCGCCTCCGAACGCCTCTCCGCCGGCCAGTTCGTCTTGGAAGTGGGCAGCATTGCGGAGGCCATCACGGTGACCGCGGAAGCCACGCCCGTGCAAGTCTCCAGTCCTGAGCGATCCGCCGTGCTGACCAGCACGCAGATCAACGCCCTCATGGCGCGCGGACAGGACTTCTTCACCCTCGTAAAGGTCTTCCCCGGGGTCGTGCCGCCCAGCGAAATGGAGTCGCTGGGACGGACGCCCATGACCCAGATCCAGGGCATGCGCATGAGCTACGCCACAGTGGCCATTGACGGTGTTTCAACCAACGACCTGGGCAGCGAACAGGTCATGGGCGCCCCCATGAACCTTGACGCCGTGGGCGAAATCAAGGTCCTCATGACCAACTACCAGGCCGAGTACGGCCGCACTGCGGGCGCTCTCATTCAGGTGGTTACCAAGTCCGGAACTCGCGACTACCATGGTAGCGCCTACTATTACAAACGCCACGAAATGTTCAACGCCAACAACTTCTTTGCCAATCGCAACCGCCAACCCAGGCCTCGGTATCGTTACAACACCTGGGGCTACAACCTCGGCGGCCCGGTCCCCGCCGGCAAGCTCAAGGACCGGCTGTTTTTCTTCTTCTCCCACGAAGGCCTGCCAACCAAGACCCCGCAGTCCATCCAGCATGTGACCGTACCCACCGAGGTCCAACGCAGCGGCGATTTCACCGCCCAGTTACCCAGCACCATCATCCGGGACCCCCAGAGCCGCACGCCCTTTCCGGGCAACATCGTGCCCCAGAATCGCATTGACCCGAACGGGCAGAAACTGCTTTCGCTGTTCCCGGTGCCCAACGTGGACCCGGCCGTCAGCCGCGGGGCTTACAACTACACGTTCCAGGAGGTCACCCCGCCGACCGCACCAGCCTGGTCTACCGCGTTGACTACAACGTAACGGACCGCCTGCGCATGTATACCCGCATCTCCAACTTCCGCCTCGAGCAAGGCGGCTACCTCATTCCCGGGGCCGCTTCGGGCGCCGCCTGGGGCATGCTCAAGGCTCTGAACCGTTTCGACGACCACACCGGCGTGATCAACCTTACTCACACGCTCAATCCCACTACCGTCAACGAACTGAACTTCGGCATCCACCACCCCAGGCAGCTCGCCGTGCCTTACAGCCAGGCCGACCTGGACCGCGTCAGCCGCTCCAAGAATGCAATCAACATTCCTCAGTTCTATCCCCAGAACAACGTCATTGACCTGATCCCCTGGGCCACCTTCGGCGGCATCACCGGGGCCGCCCGGTTCGTGACCGACAGCCGCTTCCCCACCAAGAGCGTGGACACCGTCTTCAATTTCTCCGACAGCATCTCCAAGGTCTGGCGCTTGCATGCTTTCAAGGCCGGCGTGTCCTTCGAACGCGTCCGCTACTTCTCCAGCGGCGCCGGAACCAACTTCGGCAGCTTCGATTTCACCAGCGACGCCAACAACCCGCTCGACGCGGGCTACGCCTACGCCAATGCTCTGGTGGGTGTCTTCCGTTCTTACGAGGAAAGCAACTCGCGCGTGGAAACCAACGGCCGCGGCTACACCTTGGAGTGGTTCGTCCAGGACAGTTGGAAGGTGACCCGACGATTGACCCTGGATTACGGCGTGCGCATTACCCTGTACCGGCCTTACACTGACGCCAAATCCATGGCGGCCAGCTTCATGCCCGATCGCTGGGATCCCAACCAGGCGCCGTGGCTCTACTATCCCATCCTCAACGACCGCGGCCAGCGCGTGGCTTATGACCCGGTCACCGGCGCCACCGCGCCCGCCGTGCTCATCGGGGCCATCGTTCCCAACTCCGGCAACACAGCCAACGGCATGGTGATTGACGATGGCAAGACCATTGACCGCGGCCTGATGAAACAACCGGGCGTGCTCTACGGCCCGCGCTTCGGTTTCGCCTTCGACGTTTTCGGCGACGGCAAGACCGCCGTCCGGGGCGGCTTCGGCATCTTCTACAACACGCGCGAACGCGTGCTCCTTCTGGATGTCGCCCGCACGCCGCCCATCCAGTACACCCCCATCGTCTACTACGGCGCCTTCCCCACCCTGCTCCAGAGCCCCGGCACGCTGTTCCCCGTCTCGACCGCCGGCCTTTCCGCGCCGGGCGACGTCCCCAGCGTCTACAACTTCAGCCTGGGCATCCAGCGTAACCTGGGCTTCAATACCGTGCTCGATCTGGCCTACGTAGGCGCGCTCGGCCGTCACCTGCTCGCGCTGCGCAACCTCAACACGCTGCCCTACGGCTTCCGCTTCCTGCCCGCCAGCCGCGATTACACGACCGGCCGGCCGCTCAGCGATATCTTCCTCGCACCCTACCGGGGTTACTCCAGCGTCACCATTGATGAATTCTCGACCGGCTCCAATTACAACTCGATGCAGCTCCAGGTCAACCGCCGCTTCACGCGCGGCTTGCAGTTCGGCGCCTCCTGGACCTGGTCCAAGAGCATGGATTACGGATCCAACGACTGGTCCTCCATCGCTCAGTGGGCCTCCCGCCGCGTCTGGAACTACGGCAATTCGGATTTCGACCGGACCCACATCGTCCAGATCCACGCCCTCTGGGAGGCGCCCAGACTCACCAGGCTTGTCAGGAACAAGGTCTTAGGCGTTATCGGCGATAACTGGCAGCTCTCCGGCATCGCCTCCTTCGTCAGCGGCGAGCCGCGCGGGCTTTCACTGACCACGACCACCGGCCTGGACATCCCCGGAGGCGGCGACGGCGTGCGTCCCGTGGTGCTCGCCAGTCCCGTCCTGCCCAAGAGCGAGCGCAGCCTCACCCGCTTCATCCGGCCGGACGTCTTCGCCATGCCGGAGCTGGGCTCCTTTGGCAACGCGGCCAGGATGGTATTCCGCGGCCCGGGCGTCAACAAATTTGATCTGGCGGTCAACAAGTACATTCCGGTGTACGAGAAGTACCGGCTGTTGCTCCGCTTCGAGGCTTACAACGCTTTCAACCACACCCAGTTCTCTTCGGTCAACACAACCGTGCAGTTCAACCCCGCAACCGGCCAGCAGGTCAACGCCGCCCTCGGGACCATAACCGGGGCGCGCACGCCCCGCGTCGGGCAGGCCTCGTTGCGTTTCTTGTTCTAAGTTTTTCCGGGGAGGCGTAAGGCTTCAGCGGGCGGCGGGGTGCACCGTGTCCCGCCGCCCGCAAAGAACCCGGAGCGGGGCGGCGCTTGTGCGGCGGCCCGATTCAGGCCCATGGCCGGGATCGGGCCACCGAGATGCCCCGCACCTCGTTCGGCCAACGGCCGGAAACCGCACAGTAAAAGTGATAAAGGGTATTGTCGCGCCAGACTACGGACGGCTTGTGGGCGTAAGTGGAATCCACTGAGCCGGGCGGCCCGACGTCAATCAGAATTTTGTCCAGCTTCTCCGGGCGGTAGGGATCTTTGCCTGCGGCGATGAGGTCCCGCGCCACGCCCTTGCCATCCAGACCGTAGTAAAAGAAGACCCAATGCCCATCGTCCAGCAAGACGCACGGGTCGGCGGCGAAGCGCTCGTCCCAGCTTCCCGGCGGCCCGTTGCGGATGATCGGATTGCCTGAATGGCGCGTCCACCGCTTGAGATCCTTGGAGGTCGCTACCCCGATCTGTTCGCGCCAGCCGCCGCCCTGCTCCCGCGGGAGGTTTCGCGTCTTCGCGTTGTAAAAAAGATAGTAAGTGCCCTGGTGCTCCACCAGGCAAGGCTTGTAAAGTCCGCCTTGCTCCCACGGGTCTCCGTCCTCCGGACGGAGGATAACTTCCCCAATCTCCCACTCCATCAGGCTCCGGCCCCAGCACAGGCCGATCACGGCCGGTCCGCTTTCATATCCGGGTTCGGGGTAGGCATGAAAGACCCCCAGGAAGCGCCCGTCCACTTTCTTGAGCCGCCCTCGGGATCGCAGCTCGTTTTCGCGCAGGATCCAGTTCATGGCCACGTTGTAGCGTGTGATGGCCGACGACGGGTTCCGCCGCAGGATGCAGCCCAGTTTCTTCCAGTCCGTGAGATTGCGCGAAGTGGCCAGGCCTGTCTGGTACCCGGCGCCGTCGAAACCAACGAAAAGCATGTAATAGAGACCGTCGTACCAGAAAACGAATGGGCAATCCACCGCGCGGCTGTCGAAGGCACCGCTTTCCCCGGAAGCCGAGAGCACGAGCTTGCCATACTTGTAAGGCGTTTCGTACCTTCCAGCATCCACCGGCGGCGCAGCCCGGCCCCCGCTCGCAGCGCTCGCCAGACTCAGCCTCAACCACTCCCTGCGGTGGATCTTCCTGTCTCGCACACTCTTCTCCCGGAGCAAACTTGTGCTGGAGCGGTAGAGAGCCGCCCCTGTTACGTGGTCCTGGTCGTCACCTCATCAGAGTAACTCAGACGTACTCCCGAGTCAGAGGCAGGACCACGGCGCCAGAAACCCGACTTCCGTGCCCGCCTCCTCCGCCCTGCGATTTTGCGCGACACCCATTTTATGACCGCGAAGATCAGTATGTCCGGACCCAAGCCTTCGGATTGCGAGGGTGCGGAGGCTCCGAGCAGGGTGACGGAAACGGTGCCGCAAATGAGCCGCGGCGGCAAGGGGACTTCACCGGCCAGGCGCGAGCCTTGATTTGTTCTGGCACCTGAATGTCGAGACAAAGCGTTGGTGTCGACCAATTGGAGGTCTTTCCGGCTTACGGCCCCGAGGATCGCGAGCCTGTGACGGCTGGCCGGAGGTCCCGGCGAATTGATTCTGGGGCGACAAGGACCGGCGCACCCTATCAGCCCGTGGATAAAGCAAGGTCTTGACGGTACGGCGAGGGACGCGGCAGCGCGACGGGCGGGATGTCTGCCGAGTGAGCCCGTGAGATGTAACCACCAGCGCCCCGCGGGTTGCAGCGTACAGCAGGCGGAAGACCTAAAAGCAAAGCGCGGCCAGCAGGTCCGCCGCCCGTCGTGCCCACCCCCAGCCGTGGGCGCAGGATCAGGCCCAGATGGAAGGCCGCTGCGTGCGTCAGCAACCGCTGGGCGATGGTGTCCGGGCCGCGCAAGCGCACCCGGCGCAGGCCGCCCGTGTCGTACCGATGGGCGGAGGTTCTCTCGCTTGGGGCCATTGCCGCCTCATCCGCGCCCTGCCACTTTCGGTCTTCAGCCGCCGGTTGGCGTATACCGCCACCTGTGCCGCCCTCGGTCGCGCCCAACGTTGCCACCTGCGTTCCGGCTCGGCGATCCGAGTGCGCACACCCACCTCGGCCAGCTCCTGCAACCGCAGTTGGCTGTCATAGCCCTTGTCGGCCACCACCCCTCTCAGGCCCGCCTCGCTCACCGCCTTCACCGGCCCCACCGCCTCGGCTACAGACGCCTGGCCCGCTCTCTGCGTCAGCACGCTGCCCGCTTCCGCTACCGTCACCCTCAGACTCTCGGGATCGCCGCGGTCGGCGGGTTGCACGGTCTGTGCCATCACCGCCCACGTGTCCAGATCCATCGCGTGCTCGCCTGGCAGGCCAACTGCGTCCGCCCGTCCTTCAGTAGGGTGATCCGCGCTTCCGGATCGTGCGGATTCACCCACTGGCGGTTCGACAGCGACTTCTGGCGCCGGCGATCCCAGCGTTGCCGCTGAGCCGGGATGGGCTCCTCCACTCCCTCGTTGGCCCTCAGTGGCGCCACGGACTGGTCATAGCCGGCGCCGTTGTCCCGCCGCCCGATCGCTTTCAGGGCCGCGTGGGCTTGCCGCGTGGCGGCGTCCACCCTCGGGTTCTTGCCGCTCAGCAAGCCTTCTCGTGCCAGCCGCCGCAACACCCAGCGGAGGACCGCTTGGTGTGGGCCCAAGCGCAAGCGCCGTCGCGTTTTCGACCGCATCGAGTGGTGCGGCGTGGATTCCTGCAGGCTCAGACCCAAAAACCCCCGCAGGCGGAGCCAGTCCGCGATGCGGCAGGCGATCCCGCGCTCCGGGTCAATCCCTTCGAAGTAAGCTACCCGAATGCAGCGGAAATAGACCCCCGGCGGAAGGGACGGGCGGCCCATGATCGGGGCGTAATCCTTGCGGCCGAGCTGCTCCACTTCGAGATTGAACTTGGCCCGCTGCAGGATCTCATCGAGCCGGCGATAGAAGGGGTGGGCAGCGTGAGCTTGGAAATGGCGGGCGTCCACCCACAGGGAGTTCTGCCTGGGCTTGCGCTTGCCGAGCGTCATGCTCGCATTGCCGGGCTAAGACATTCTGTGGTGAGGATGTTTCAACGGAGCACCCCCCTGTGACTTTATCCACGGGCTGCCAGGGTCGGCATGTAAGTCGAGCCGCATACCGAACCTCTTCAGCTCTGCGGTCTTCAACGCAGAGCTTGTCTTTCATTGAGGGATGGGCTGGGAATCGGTTCCCGGCACGGGCTGGTTCGGCGCCAGCAGCTCGGCCGGCACCCAGTAGCGCACCGAACGGCCAAAGCGCCTCCACACCGGTGCATCCGGCAGGCGGCGCCCACGGCGCCTTTCCTAGGACCTCTGGTTGGCCAGCGTGTGCTCGTTCAGCCCGAACCGACGGGCCAACTCGCGCGGGGTCACCCAGATCCCCCCTGACCGGATCGGCTCACGCCTTGCTCCCTTCTCGACCACGTTCATGGGTTGTCCTGATCGCAGTTCACCACGCCGGCGCAAGGCCGTCCAGTCACGAAAATGTGCGTTATCTTGACCGACTGCGGGGATTCGCAGGGAAACAACAAGATGGGGGCGTTCTGTTTTATTGGCCGGGAGGTCTCACCGCGGACTCTCTCTTCCCGCCCGACCCCAACGCCGGCTCGTCAGCATCCCCGTAGTACTGGCGTGCCCGCTGCAGCCAGCGCCGCATCTTGCGCACCGCCGTCTCCGGATCGCGGTCATACTCTCCCGCCAGATACTTTTCCGCGAGCCCTCGCACGGGAACCGGCCGGCCCGCGCGCTGACCAGCGACCCACTCCCGATAGGCGGCCTCCGCTTCCGGACGCGGTGGCCTGGTCCCGGGCGGACGCAGCAGGACCCCAGCCAAGCCCTGCCGCAGCTTTGCCGCCTGCGGACCGCCCGCAACAATGGCGCCCTGCGAAGCCGCTCGCAACTGCTCCAGCACCGCTTCCACCGCACCCGCAATCATGACCGGCAGCCACAGCCAAGGCATCGGCACCAGCCCGGCCGAGATGCGGGCGAACGCCTCCGCCAGGCCCTGGAAAGTCTCAAGCTGGCGCGCCGTCAAGTGCCAGGGCCTGCTGCTCCCCACCCCATCCCTGCCCCTCGCACCCCCGAGCCGCCGCTCCAGTTCCGCTCTGCGTGCGGCCGGCTGGCGTCGCCGCAACCCCTCCACCAGCTCGGCCCAATCCGTCAAAACCCGCACCGCTGGCTGCCAGCCCGCCGGCTTGGTCTGCTTCAAGTACCGGATGTGCGCCTCGAGGATCGTCGCCGCATGCCGCAGCCCGGCGGCCTCACACAGATACTCCCTGATCGCGGCCCAAAGGGGATCGAGCAGCGCCGCCCGCGCCTGCGCCGCCACCTGCCGGAGCTGCTCAGGCGATGCCTTCCTGGGTCGCGCCACCGCTGCCCCAACCTAACACCTGCGCATACTGGTCCGCGACCGCGTTCATCAGCGGGCGCACCGCTTCGACCAACAATTGCGCCGTCCCATAGCGCTGCGATACGTCCTGCGTCAGGCTGTGCCCCAGTGCAATCCGTGCCAGATCGGGCGTGGCGCCCACCTCAGCCAGCCGCGTGCGCATGGTATGCCGCAAGTGATGCGGTGAGACGGCTCCCTGGCGATCGTCCCGCACCTGCTCATGGAGCGGCCGCGACGCATCGCGTGGCGAGGCAAACACCCACTCACTGGCCACCGCCTGCTCCCGCCACCACGCCAGAATGCGCACCAGCCGCTCACTCATGGGCACCCGGTAGGAGCGCCCACCCTTCGCCACCCGGAAGCCAATCACCTTGCGATCACAATCCACATCGTCCCACTTCAAATGACTCACGCTTGCCGCCCGCGCCCCAGTCAACAACGCCGTAAGCCACCACACACGCTTCAACGGCCCCAGATGCCGGACCGCCGCCCACCAAGCCCGCAACTCCTCGTCCGACAAGGCCCAGTCGCGTGGCGCCACCCGCGGCTCATCCACCGCCACGCTCGGACACTCGGGAAGATCCGGCTCGACACGCCGATGATAGTTGTAAATCGCCCGGAACGTCCTCAACAGGCTGGCCGCCGCTGCCTTACCGTGGTAGCGAGCAATCTGAAGGATCCGGCTCCGGAAGCCGGCGCGATCCTGACCCACTGACTCCAACGTACGATTTTTCCAGTCCGCCAAATACAACTCCAGGTTTTGCGCATACAGCTTCCGCGTCTTGGCCGCCAGGGCTTTCTCTTCGAGGTACCGCTGCCAGGCTTGGGCCAACGTCATTTTGCCTTCCGGCGGCGCCGGCTTGAGTCGGGCCCACAATTTCATCGCCTCGCGCCGTGCGGCAGCCACGCTCATCTCACCCAACACGCGCTTGACCAGCCGTCCCCCGATGCGTCGCTGGATGCGGAAGCTCTTGGTTCGCGCTCCGCAGCGGACCAGCAACCCTGGTACACCTTCCACCACCCCATCTCCGCTGCCCAAAGGCAGAGCCTCGATTTCCGCCTGCGTGCAGGGCACGATCTTGGGCTGCTCGCTCGACTTCCGGTCAAGCCTCGCGACCACTTTCCGGTGTGGGCCCGAGGGCGTCATCGGACCTACTGATTCGAGTTAGTCAACCTCTTGAGGGATACTCAAGGGATACACTTGGTCCGATTATAGCCGAGGAAGTGGGAGGAAGCAAGAGGAGAGCAAGGGAAGATCCAACAGAGAATTAGAGTTAACCGCGCTCATGTCGGGGGAACTCATTCAGACTGATTCGTAATCAGTAGGTTCCAGATTCGACTCCTGGCGCGCTCACCAACTTACCCCGCAGCCTCTCCGACGGGCACCGACCGGAGTGGAGTCCCTGGGATTTTCGGTTTTGTGCCAGTCCATGGCCCGACCCGACCGCGCCAGCGCTCCGCGGAGCCCGCCGAAGTCCGCCCTGCGCGGTAACCTGAGCCGGGGTGCCTCGCGGCGGCCGCCTCGAGTTGCGCCCGGTTGCAGGCTGCCGCAAGCGCCAAAAGGTTTAACATGAATAGCCATGAGGGTCGGGCGCGGTCCACGAGCCGCGTCCGTCCCGACCTGCATTCCGGAGCAAGAAAAATGCACGTGCTCTGCCTAGCCACCTTGCTGGCGCCGGTGGCGGCCGCGCAGCCGGCCCCCTGGAAACTCATTTACGATGCGAACATCCCCCACCTGCGTTTCGCCGCTTCCGAGATTCGCTCCGCCTGTATATCCCGAGGATGCAGCCTGTCTGAAGAGCCCATGGGCGCGGTCACCGGGTCCCCCGCGGAGTTGCGTATCGTGATTGCAGCCGGGCCCGAGGTCTCGCGCCAGGTGGCCAGCACCCTGGCCGTGCCGCCGCTGGCGACGGATACCCCCCAGTCCTACGCGATCCGCCGCAGCCAGCGCCCGGACGGCCTCACGTTGGTGGTGCTGGGGGCGGACAACGCCGGCGCCATGTACGGCGGGCTGGACCTGGCCGAGGCAATCCGGTTCGGAATCATCCGCGAAACGCAAGACAGCACGCACTCGCCCAAAATCCTGCGCCGTGGCATCAAGTTCAACATTCCCCTCGATCTGCGCACGCCGAGTTACTCCGACAACAGTCACCAGGCCCAGAACAATATCCCAGAAGTCTGGAGCTTCGATTTCTGGCGCGAGTTTCTCGATGACATGGCCCGTCATCGTTTCAACGTACTCACCCTCTGGAACCTGCATCCCTTTCCGTCCCTGGTCAAAGTGCCTGAGTTTCCCGAGGTGGCGCTGGATGATGTCTGGCGTACGCGGGTACCTATGGACGATACCTACAGCTTTTCGGGCAGCGACATGGTGCGGCCAGAGTTGCTCCGGGACGTCGAGGTCGTCCGCAAGATGACCATCGAGCAGAAGATCCAGTTCTGGCGCGATGTCATGCAATACGCCCACGATCGAGGCATCGAGGTCTACTGGTTTACCTGGAACCTGTTTACTTTCGGCGCCGAAGGCAAGCACGGGATCACGACCGATCAGACCAATCCCGTCACCATTGCCTACTTGCGCGCGAGCGTCAGGGAAATGGTGCTTACGTACCCCCTACTCGCCGGCTTCGGCATCACGGCGGGCGAAAACCTCCGCGATCTGGAAGGTGAATTTTCCAAGGAAAAGTTTCTGTGGAAGACATACGGCCTCGGTGTAGTTGATTCCCGGAAAGTCCAGCCGTGGCGCCCGATCCGCATGATCCACCGCTATCACATGACCAGCCACGACGAAATCCTGCGCGAGTGGAAGGATTATCCCGGCCCGTTCGATCTCAGTTTCAAGTACTCGATCGCGCACATGTACTCGATTCCCAACCCGCCATTCCTGGGTCCCGCTCTTCCCTACCTGTCTCCCAAGCTGCGCACGTGGCTGACCGTGCGCGACGACGACTACTACAGCTTTCGCTGGGGGGACCCGGATTACGCGCGGGCCTACCTGGCCAACTTGCCTGGCCCGGACAAACTGGCCGGTTACTATATGGGGCCCGACGGGACCGTATGGGGCAGGGAGTTCCTGAGCAAGGATCCGGATACTCCGCGCCAGACCATCTTGCGGAAACGCTGGTACGGGTTTATGATCTGGGGTCGGCTGAGCTATGATCTTTCGCTGCCGGACGCCCTGTTCAAGCGCAGCCTGGCGCACCGCTTTCCGGAACTCGAAACGGAAACGCTCTTTGAAGCCTGGAAAGCGGCGTCGAGAATCTTCCCCAAGATCACCAGCTTTCATTGGGGCGACATTGACCTGCGCTGGTTCCCGGAAGCCTGCCTGAGCCATCCCCGCTACCGCGGCTTTTACACGGTGCGGGATTTCATCGAGAGCCGGCCCATGCCGGGTAGCGGGCTGATCAGCATTCTGGAGTGGAGGAAAGCAAAGCTGGCAGGTACACCGTTGTCCGGACAAGGCCCGCTGGAGGTCGCCGACGCACTGGCGGGCTACGCCGCCCAGGCACTTCGGCTTACCCAGCGGTTACGCGGCTCGCGCGTGCTCTCCAAAGAAGCCCGCGAAACGCTGGGCGATCTGGCGGCGATGGCGCATTTGGGCAACTATTACGCCGAGAAGATCCGCGGCGCGGCCCAGTTGGCGCTGTTCGACAAGACCGCCACCCCCGAAACCCGGGAGGCGACCATTCAACATCTCCGGGCGGCCCTCGATCACTGGAAGCGTTACGCCGCGGCGTACACCCTGCAATACGAACAGCCTCGGCTTTATAACCGCGTCGGCTGGGTGGATGTCCAAGCCCTGACCAAGAAGGTCGAGGAAGATATTTCGATCGCGCGTCTGTGGACGCCCGGCTCGGCGCCGGATGCTCCGCCTGCCCGGCGCGACGATGTTCCTTTCCGCAAATAAAGCTCGCCTGCACTCGAAAGGACTCTCGAATGTCCGGCGCTGCGAGCTGGGATGCGCCGTATTCTCGATGAGTACGAGGCTTAGTCCGCGCCGTGATCCAGACGCTTGTGTCTGCGCGGGCCGCGTTCAGTATTCGATCTGCATCATGAACTGGATCTGGCGGGCGTTGAGCGTTTCCACGGGCTGGTTATAAGTGGGCAGCCGCTGCGCGCCGGCCGCGAAGTAAGGACTGACGCGCAACGGGTTGGTGTGGTTCGTCAGGTTGAAAGCTTCCAGACCGGTTTGCAGAATGGCGCGCCGGTCCTTGAGCCAGAAGCCTTTCATGACGCGCAGATCCATCGAGAAGGTCGAGGGCGAGTAGAACGGGTTGCGCGGCAACCCGAAAGCCCGTGCGGTGATAGGCCAGGCTCCGGTTCGCAAAGCGTCCGTGGTGAGCAGGGCGTTAATGGGCCGCCCGCGGCCTGCGGTGAGAATAGGGGCCACGATGACGTCGGCCAACGCCTTCCTGAGGCCCGTGGGAAGCTGCCGGAGTTCTTCGGCTGGCAACTGGAACAGAGCGCTGGCGGCCAGCCTGTGGGGTTGGTGCTGGCGGGAGAGCGCCCAGTCTTCCTGCGGATCCAGCGGGTTCTGAGGCTGTTCGTCGTAGTCGGAAGCGTCATCCAGGGTGCGGCCCGTGTGGTAAGCGAGCAGGAAGGCGAGTTCACGACTGAGCCGGCGTTGCAAGGCTACGGAGGCGCCGCGATAACTGGATCGGGCGGTTTGCTCGAGCTGATAGAGCGGGGGCAGCTCGCCCCGCGCGTTGCGGATGCGAGGCAGGTGGCGGCCCGCCACCAGCGCGTATTCCAAGGTGAGTGTCGTATCGGGACCCAGGCTGCGCTCCAGCCCGAAGGCTACCTTGCGGGCGTAAGTGGATGGGAAGTCCTCCGCCACGCGGTAAATCGAGCGGGGCGCCCAGGCGAGAGGCGCGCTCCAGGCGCCGTTGGATGCGAAGGCGCGCGCTGCCTGCTCGCCGACCAGATACTGTTCGAACGCCTGCACTCCGTTCTTTTGAACGGCTTCGTTCAAGAAGGCCAGCGGATAGCGGTCGAAGAACCATCCCAGTCCGGCGCGAAACACCCAGGGACCGCGATCGCCCGGGCGCCACGCCAGCCCGAATCGCGGCGCCAGATTGCGTCCCGCTTCGGGGATGCCGTCCGGCAACCACTGACGGTCATACCGCAGTCCCGCCTCCAGAGTGAGTCCCGGGGCGACCTGCCAGCGATCCTGCAGCCAGAGGCCCACGGGCACGGTCCAGTAATGGGTTTCGGGGCGGCCAAAGGCTTTCAGGAACACGTCGGCACGGCCCGCGCGCAGGTCTTGCAACGTGGGGAAAATGAAGAGGCCGCCGAAGCGGTCGGCCAGTCGGGCGTCCAGCCGAACGCCATGCAGACTCGCGCCTGCGCTGAGCTGGCGGCGACCGGAGGTCCAAGTAAAGGACTCGCGCAACTCGAAGTGGTCCTCGCGGCGGTCCGCATCGAGCCGGCAGGACTGCCCGAAGCGAATCAATCCGGGCACCTCGATCATCACACCGTACGAGTTCGGGGTGAGCGAGACGCTGCGCCGGGCGGCCTGGAAGCGCAGATCGTTCACCCAGCTAGGGCCGGGGACCCAAATCCAGCCGCCGGCCAGCGAGTGGTCTGTAGTCAGGCTGCTGCCGCGCGCCGAGCGGTCTGCGAACGTGTCCCCGTCGAGCACCTCGCCCCTGATGTCGCCGCCCGAGAAGGCGTACCGCAGAGAGAGGCTGTGCCTGGTCCCCGCAATGTGATCGGTCTTGAAGGAGAAGACGGTGTCCCGGGAACGGGTGGGATACAACCCGCGGTAGAGGCCGGAAAGTGCCGGGATCGTGCGCAGCTCTTCGGGCGACCCCGACCACTCTTCCGCGGATTCTCGTTCCTGCTCCCAGGCAGTGGCGAAGAAGGTTCGATCGCGCCGGGCCGGGCCCATTAGAGAGGCCCCAGGTTGCCAGCGGCGGAAGCGCGGGCGGCGATCCAGCTCAACTTCGGGATTGCGCGCATTCAGCTTCTCGTTTTGCGCGAAGAAAGTGGCGTCGCCATGCCAGATGTTGGTGCCTGAGCGAGTGACCACATTAAGGGCACCTCCCGCGGCTCCCCCCAGTTCGGCGCCGATGCTCACGCTGGAGACGCGGAATTCCTGGACCATTTCCAGCCCGATCGCTACGCGATTGCCGCCAGTGGTTTCGTCGCGGTTGTCCACCCCGTCTATGGAAAGGCTGTTGTTGCGCCCGCGAAGGCCGGCGAAGCTGAAGCCGCTGTCAGCGGCGGGGCTGCGCAATCCGGCGAAGGAGCGTTGCGCGTTGGAACCGCTGGAAGAGGTTACGCCCGGGGCCACGAGCACAAAATTCAGGTAATTGCGGTTGGGTGCGGGAGCCTCCTCGATTCGCTCCAGACCCAGGGCGGCGCTGGCGGTCGTGGCGGCGGTCTCCAGAGCCTCGGGCCGTTCCTTGACTTCCATTCGTTCGCTCACGGGCGCCGGCCTGAGTTCGATTCGCTGGACCACAGTCTGGCCCACAGCCAGCGGCATGGAGGGAATGAGGACGGCGGCGAAGCCCTCCATCTCGACACGTAACTCGTACTCGCCGGGGGGAAGGCCTGCCAGGCGGAACTGGCCGGCGGCATCGCTCTCGCCGGTCCGTACGTAACCAGTGCCGGTATGCGTGGCCCGGATGCGTGCTCCGGCCACTGCGCCGCCGCTGCTATCCACAACCGTCCCTTGGATTGTGCCGGTGGCGGGCGGGCTTTGGACTGCTTCTGCCGAGCATAGGGCAAGTAAGAGGAGCAGGCAGCGCGGGGCCATAACTCCATTCTGCACTGGGAGGCACTTGTCGCGCCGGAGGGAGCCACCATGATCCGTGCCCGGTGCGAGGCGCACCATCCCGAGGTCGTTCGAGCCTCTCTAGCCTGAACGGGCTGCGCCGTGGGGGTTCGGGGAAGCTCATACTCGACCGAACCCGGATGCCCAATTAACTCTTGCAGAGGCCGTTATCCTAATTTTCCTGACCGGGTGAGCGGTTTATAATCTTGCTGCTTCGTGTGCTGACTGGCCGGCTAGCCGATTTGACATGCCCAGGTAGATCCTGACCCAGGATCTGCCTGGGGGAGGGCAGATCTTGGGCTGAGAGAGACGACAATAGCACAGGCGGCAGGGCATAGACCTTGGGATGGACCCAAGGGGCGCGCTCGGCCCGCAGCTGGTCGGGAGTGCGATGGCCCTTGGCTGAGGACGGTGTCCCACCCGTAGTTGAAAGTTGAGGCGGCGGTTCGCCCTTGATTCTCAGTAGAACCGGGGTGATCAAACCTTGCAAAGGAGAACCGCCGTGAAACGAAGCTACCACACGATTGACAACCAGGGAAGGGCCAACCAGCGCAAGCTGGCCG
>Ga0209809_1000851_pt1 | contig 26380 bp, 22 predicted proteins | sample YNPMSTMetaG_FD_186172 | JGI IMG/M metagenome (GOLD analysis project Ga0209809, IMG submission 186172) | Anoxygenic and chlorotrophic microbial mat microbial communities from Yellowstone National Park, USA - YNP MS-T MetaG (SPAdes) (version 2) ...
CACGCGGCATGGCCCGCGTGGACTTCTTGATGAACGCCGAGAGCGGTGAGGTGTTCATCAATGAGATCAACACGATCCCCGGCTTCACCGACATCAGCATGTACCCCAAGCTGTGGGCGGCGAGCGGACTGGCCTACGAGGCCCTGCTCGACCGCTTGATCGGCCTGGCGTTGGAGGCACATCGGCATGGTTGACGAGATGGGGATGCGCTATCGCCCTAGGCGTGACCGCCGGCAGCCGCGGACGCGCTTCGAGGCCACCTCGCCGTCGCACGCTCGCGGCAGGAGGATCAGCAAGCGCGGCCTGATCTTCGGCCTGTCGCTGCTCGGCCTGATCGCAGCGCTGCGTTGGTATAGCGGCCCAGATTGGCGGATCGAAGGCGTCATCGTGCAGGGCAACGAGGGCATCCCCGCAGAGGCGGTCATCGCCGTCAGCAACCTGCAAGGCGAGCACTTTCACTTCGCCGACCTCGACGCAGCCGCGCGGGCCGTGGATGCGCTGCCCGGCGTGGAGGCAGCCGTGGTGGTCTGCCGCTGGGAAGGGCGCGCCACGTGCGCGATCACCGTCCGACCGGCGCAACCCCTGGCGCTCTGGCAAAGCCAATACGGCAACGTCTGGAACGACGAAGCAGGATACGTCCAGGTCGCCCACGAGAGCCTGTCGGCCCGCCTCGTCATCCAGGTTGAGGAAGGCCGGCCACCGCTCCCTGGCGCGCAGCTCGACCCGCGACTGCTGCGCGCGCTGCGCGAGCTGGCCGCCCTCCAACCCGAGGTCACGCGCTACGTGTATTCGCCTCGGTTTGGGCTGATGTGGGTGACCCCGCAGCGCTGGCGGGTGCGACTGGGCGACGCGCCTTATGACGGCGCAATGCAACGGAAACTGGGCCTCGCCCGCGCGCTCCAAGCGCAGCTCATGGCCCAGGGCAGGCGCATCAAGGCGCTGGACGTGCGCTTTCCAGAAGCGCCGTATTACGAGACAGCGGACTAGGCGGATATGGCGGACACAAAGACGATCACAGTCGTAGACGTAGGCAGCACGAAGGTGGTGGCGCTGGTGGGAGAAGCCGCTGACAACGAGGCCGGCTTCATCGTCACGGGCGTGGGCATCGCGCCTGCGCGCGGCATTCGGCGGGGTCAAATCGCCAGCATGGCCGAGGCAGCGACCTCGCTTCAAGAGGCGCTGGCCGGCGCGCAAACCACCTCCGGCGTCAAGGCCACCCAGGTGCTGATGTCCGTGAACGGCGCTCACATCGCCTCGCAAAACAGCCACGGCAGCGCGCCGATCGGCCGCAGCGAGCGCGGCGTCTCACAAGAGGATATTCAGCGCGGCCTGGAATCGGCACAGATGATCAACCTGCCCAGCAATCGCGAGATTGTGCACGTCATCCCGCGGCGCTTTCGGGTGGACGACCAAGACAGCGTGCGCAACCCGATCGGCATGTTGGGCTATCGGTTGGAGGTGCAAGCGCACATCGTCACCTGCGCGACCACCAGCGTCCAGAACTTGCTCAAGTGCGCGCACCTCGCCGGGGTGGAAGTAGGCGAGTTCGTGTTGGCTTCACTGGCCTCGGCGGAAGCTGTGCTGACCCCCAACGAGCGCGAGATGGGCGTCGCGCTGGTGGATATCGGCGGCGGCGTGACCGGCCTGGCGCTGTTCATCGAGGGGGCGGTCTGGCACACCAAGGTCATCGAGGTCGGCGGATGGCACTTCACCAATGACCTGGCCCAGGTGTTGTGCCTGCCCCCCGATGCCGCCGAATATCTGAAGGTGCATCACGGCCACGTCAACCCCGACGAAATCCCCGCCGATCAACTATGTAATATCGCCGGTTTCGGCGACGAGCCGTTGGTGCGCGTCTATCGCCGCGAGGCAGCCGAGATCCTGCGCGCGCGCGCCGACGAGCTGTTCAGCCTAATTGAGCAAGAGATTCACCGCAGCGGATACGACGGCCTCCTGCCGGCTGGGTTGGTGATCACGGGCGGCGGCTCGCTGCTGCCGGGCCTCAAAGACTCCGCGCGCCGGACGACGCGACGTTCGGCGCGCCTGGCGCGCCCCGTCCAACTCTACGGCTTGGTGGACGCCATCCGCTCGCCAGCCTACGCCACTGCCGTCGGGATGTTGCACTGGGGAGCGCAAGGGGCGATGACTAGGCCGGCCAAGCGCCGCCGACCCAGCCCGCGCCTGACGTTCTCAAGATGGTTGAAGAACCTGTTGCCTACCTAAAGCGCAAATGAGGCGGCGCGTATGTGGATACTTTGTGGACAACTCACTTGACACTGTGGATAAGCGGCTTACAATCTGTGGTCCGACAGTGGAATAAGTGAGGGGGTAATCTATGCCTAGAGAGGAGCAAAAAGATGAACAATCAAACCGGAGGATCACAAAGAGGAATTCAAGCTGAATCGCCAGCGCAAATCAAGGTCGTTGGTGTGGGTGGCGGCGGACAAAACGCCGTCAATCGGATGATTGACGAAGGCCTGGCCGGCGTGGACTTCATCGCCGTCAACACCGACCAGCAGGCCCTGATGCTGAGCAAAGCGCCCGTCCGCATCCGGATTGGCGAGAAGATCACCCGCGGCCTGGGCGCAGGCGGCAATGCCGAGATCGGCGAGAAAGCCGCCGAGGAATCGGCCGACGAGCTATATGAGGTGCTCAAGGGCGCGGACATGGTGTTCATCACCGCCGGCATGGGCGGCGGCACGGGCAGCGGCGCCGCACCCGTGATCGCGCGGATCGCCCGCGAACTCGGCGCGCTGACGATCGGGGTGGTCACCCGCCCCTTCTCGTTCGAGGGCACGCCGCGCATGCGCACCGCAGAGGCCGCCATCGAGCGGCTGAAGGAACACGTGGACACGCTGATCGTGATCCCCAACGACCGGCTGCTGGAGATCGTTGGCCAGAAAGCGACCTTGCCTCAAGCGCTCCGCACGGCCGATGACGTCCTGCGCCAGGGCATTCAGGGCATCAGCGAGGTGATCACCGTGCCCGGATTGATCAACTTGGACTTCGCCGACGTGCGCACCATCATGTCGGAGGGCGGGGCCGCTCTGATGGCAGTGGGCGTTGCCAGCGGGGAGAGCCGCGCGCGGATGGCCGCCGAACAGGCGATCACCTCGAACCTGCTGGACGTCACGATTGACGGCGCGCGCGGGATCCTCTTCAACATTACCGGCGGCTCTGACCTCAGCATGTTCGAGGTGAACGAGGCAGCGATGATCATCAAGGCAGCCGCCCATCCGGACTGCAACGTGATCTTCGGCGCGGTGATAGATGAGAACATGAAGGATCAGATTCGCATCACGGTGATAGCCACCGGCTTTGACCATTCAGGCGGCTTGTCGCGCCGCGCCTCGCGCGTCAGCAGCGCGGTTATACGCACCACCGCGACGAAGCCACCGGCCGCTGAGGGCGAGACGGCGGAACAGGCGCGACCGGTGTCGATCGATCACAACAATCTGGAGCTTCCTTCTTTCTTGCGGCGCCGTTAGCGAACGCAGTTGCGGACGCCAGCGGCAGCAGGAAACACGCCAGGCTGCCGCTGGTGTCTGGGCCGATAAGTTACGTCTTTTCTTAAATCTTTCACTGAGCCATTGACTTGATGGCCGTTCAAACTTACAATCTCCGGCCCTTCCAGGCCACATCTGGTCTCGAACACAGGTTCTACACCAGATATGGGTTGACCGTCCAAGCGATGAAGTGCCCGGCGTGCGGCTCGCACGATACCTACGTGGTTGACACTGTGCGCGATTCGAGCGGCAACATCCGCCGGCGGCGGGCCTGCCGAGCGTGTGGGCGACGCTTTAACACCATCGAGCGCGTGGTGGATGCCACGCCGCTGGTGGTCAAGCGCAGCGGCCGGCGAGAGTCGTTTAATCGAGACAAGATCCTGGAGGGCATCCGGATTGCATGCGCCAAGCGGCCCGTCGCTGCCGAGGACATCGAGCGCCTGGCCAGCCAGGTCGAATCGCGCGTGCTGGCGATGAACAAGAGCGAGGTCGCTGCGCGCGAGATCGGCGACTTGGTGCTTCAGGGCCTGCGCGAGCTGGATGAAGTAGCTTATATTCGCTACGCCATTGTCTATCTCAACTTGAAAGACTTGGAGAGTGTGAAGCGCGAAATCGAGCGCTTGCTGAGCGAGCGTTAAAACATCGCTGCAGCATTAGAAGGAGCTAATAAACTATGAAGATAACACGAAGATTTACCAAAGCCGGTGAAAGCCCTTTCGCCAATATCCGCTTTGTGAAACGTGGCTCGGTCATTCGCAATCCCGATGGCTCAACCGTGTTCGAGATGCACGACATCGAGGTGCCGGAGAACTTCTCGCAGGTGGCCACCGACATCTTAGCGCAAAAGTACTTCCGCAAGGCCGGCGTGCCCAGCGCCACCGTGCGCGTCAAGGAGCGCGGCGTGCCGGCGTGGTTACAGCGCAGCGTCCCGGCACCCGGCGCCGATACCAACCACGGCGAGCGCCACAGCCAACAAGTTTTTCATCGCCTGGCCGGCTGCTGGACGTATTGGGGATGGAAGTATGGCTACTTTGATAGCGAAGAGGACGCGCGGGCGTTCTACGACGAGCTGTGCTACATGCTGGCCAAACAGATGGCCGCCCCCAACAGCCCGCAGTGGTTCAACACGGGGTTGAACTGGGCCTACGGCATCACCGGGCCAGCGCAGGGACACTACTACGTGGACCCAGCCACAGGCAAGGTCAAGCCGTCCGAGGACGCCTACACGCATCCGCAACCCCACGCATGTCTGCCATATCGCGCGCTTGTGTCAACGCCGGCCGGTCCCATCCAGATCGGCACAATCGTTGAGCGGCGCATGATCGGCCTGCAGGTGTATGACGCAACTGGCGTAACACGGGTAGTAGCCGTCAAATACAACGGTGTTAAGCCAGTTTACAAGATTACACTTGCCAACGGCAATTTCATCGAAGCAACAGCCGATCACCTTGTGCTGGCGTGTGATACGCACAAGGGCCGACGCATCTGGCGCGAAGTGCGGCACTTAAAGCCAGGCATGCGGCTCATCCAGCGCACAGATACGTCAATTGAAACAGAATCTGAAGATCGGGCAGAGGACGAGGCAGCGCTCGCTGGTTGGTTACAAGCTGATGGTTTCGTCGGTCAATACGAAACCGGTACAAACACCAGTCTCACACTGGAAGCGATGACGATCAATGACAATGAACGCACATATGTCGATCATCTCATTACCCAGGTCTTCCCGAGCGCGCATTACCACGTCCGGCACGTAGATGCACGGGACTCATCACTGGATATTCGTCGCATACGTATCTATGGTGAACAAGCTCGTGACTTCGTCACTCGCTATGAACTGTTGAACCGCCATCTGGAGATGGAGGTGCCGCAGAGGGTGCTCAACGGCGGGCACAGTGTTGTGGTGGCTTACTTACGCTCACTCTTTCAAGCAGTTCGAATCCGTAAAGACCGCCAGACCAGCGACATTGTCTTTGGCACGATCTCGCCCAAGCTGGCCGTGGGCGTGTCGCACTTACTGAACAACCTAGGCATCTATAACCGCATTGTGCCGTGTAAAGACCCACGTGACAACCGTCAAACCTACTACCAGGTTGTCATTGCATGGAAGAGCGAGAAAGCCAAGTTTGCGGAGATGATAGGTTTTGTCTCCGCAGACAAGCAGGCCAAGTTGGCCGAAGCATTAAGGCTCGATGGCCGTTCAGTCGCATCCACACGAGAGGAGATCATCGAATCTATCGAATACGTGGGCGACGAGGATGTTTACGATATCGAGACAGAGAGCCACACCTTCCTTACCAACAACGTTGTTGTTCATAACTGCTTTATCCAGTCCATCGAAGACGACCTGGTGAACGAGGGCGGCATCATGGACCTCTGGGTGCGCGAGGCGCGCATCTTCAAGTACGGCAGCGGCACCGGCAGCAACTTCTCCAAGCTGCGGGCCGAGAACGAGCCGCTCAGCGGCGGCGGCAAGTCCTCCGGCATGATGAGCTTCCTCAAGATCGGCGACCGCGCCGCCGGCGCGATCAAGAGCGGCGGCACAACCCGCCGCGCCGCCAAGATGGTCATCGTGGACGTGGACCATCCCGACATCGAGGAATTCATCGAATGGAAGGTGATCGAAGAACAAAAAGTGGCCGCCCTGGTCACCGGCAGCAAGCTCAACAACAGGCATCTCAACGCCATCATGCGGGCCTGCCACGAATGGCCCGATCCGGCCACCCGCTTCGACCGCAAGCAAAACACCAAGCTGGCCAAGGCGATCGCCGAGGCGCGCCAAGCGATGATCTCGCCGAATTACATCGAGCGCGTCATCCAGTTTGCCAAACAAGGCTACACCAGCATTCACTTCCCCGAATATGACACCGACTGGAACAGCGAAGCCTATGCTACCGTCAGCGGTCAGAACAGCAACAACAGCGTGCGCGTCACCAATACATTCATGCAGGCGGTGATCGAGGATAAAGAATGGGCGCTGTTCTGGCGCACTGAGCTGGAGAAGGCCAAAAAGGAAGGCCGCCCGCCCAAGCCCCACCGCACCGTGCGCGCGCGGCAGATATGGGACAAGATCTGCGAGGCCGCCTGGCACTGCGCCGACCCCGGCCTGCAGTTCCACACCACGATCAACGAATGGCACACCTGTCCGGTGGACGGCGAAATCCGCGCCAGCAACCCGTGTGTGACAGGCGACACGCTGATCGCCACCGACCGGGGTCTGGAGCGCATCGGCGCGCTGATCGGCCAGCGGCGCAACATCAAGGGCATTGACGGCCAGCTCTACCGGGCCGAGGCAATCTTCCGCACGGGGACAGAGCCGGTGTATGCACTGCGCACCCAGTGCGGATACCGCGTGAAGCTGACCGGCGACCATCTGGTGTTCACCGAGAATCGCGGTGACGTGCGCGCCTATGACCTGCGCAAAGGCGACCTGGTTCGCCTGGTCGGCGCGCCGTTCGGCCAAAAGACGACCGGCTCGGTCGAGATCGCCCAGTGGATTGGGCTGGCCGTGGGGAAGCGATGCGCGGCGTTGGAAGGCGCAGCAACCCCCCAGGCTGGATGGCACGTCCCGCAGGCAGCTGGACACAGCGAGGTCGCGCTGGCCAGCGCGCAGGGGCAGCACCACACTCGGCTTCCAGAGGCGTATATAGATGACGCAATCGCCACCGTCACAGCCTCTATCGGCGACCTGAGGGTGCTCGAGGACATAGAGGACGAAGCCCTGATCTTCACCGATGAGATCTTCCAGCTCGATCAACATGAGCAGGCAGCGCTGCTGAGGGGGCTATTCACCGCCGGCGGGACGTTCGCACACTATGCCGACGAGACACACCCCTGCGTCACGCTGAGGGCAGCATCGCCGGAGTTGCTGGAGCAGGTGCAGTTGCTCCTGCTCAACTTCGGCATCAAGGCACAGATCATCGAACAGGCGGAGGCGGCAAACGGCAAGCTGGACGCACGGCCCGTGCATTGTCTGCGCATCAGCCCAGGCGCTCATGCCCGGTTCGAGGAGGCGATCGGCTTCTTGGCGCAAAGCCCGAAGGCGGCCATGCTGGCCGAGCGCAACCGCGCCGCCGGCAACCAGGACGAGCCGCTGGTCGATCCGGTCGCGTCGCTGACATACGTCGGCGTGGAGCCTGTCTTCGATCTCAGCGAGCCGATCGCGCAGCACTTCGTCGCCAACGGCATCGGCGTGCACAATTGTTCCGAGTACATGTTCCTCGACGACACGGCGTGCAACCTGGCTTCGCTGAACCTAGCGTCGTTCTACGACGTGGAGAGCGGCCAGTTCGACATCGAAGCCTACCGACACGCCGCGCGGCTGTGGACGATCGTCTTAGAGATCAGCGTGCTGATGGCCCAATTTCCCAGCCGGCGGGTGGCCGAACTGAGCTATGCCTTTCGCACCCTGGGCTTGGGCTATGCCAACCTGGGCACGCTGCTGATGCTCCAGGGCATCCCCTACGATTCACCTGAGGGACGCGCGATCTGTGGGGCGCTGACGGCTATCTTGCACTGCACCGCATACGCGACCAGCGCCGAGATGGCCAAGGAACTCGGTCCCTTCCCCGGCTACGAGCGCAATAAGGAACACATGCTGCGCGTGATCCGCAACCACCGCCGCGCGGCATATAACGCGCCCGCCGCAGAATACGAGGGGCTATCCATGCCGCCGATGGGCATTGACCCACAATACTGTCCGCCGGCCCTGCTCAAAGCGGCCCGCGAAGATGCGGATCGCATGCTTGAGCTGGGCGAGCGCTACGGCTTTCGCAACGCGCAGGCGACGGTGATCGCGCCCACCGGCACGATCGGGCTGCTGATGGATTGCGACACCACCGGCATCGAACCAGACTTCGCTTTGGTCAAGTTCAAGAAGCTGGCCGGCGGCGGCTACTTCAAGATCGTCAACCAGAGCGTGCCGCCGGCGCTCCGCCGGCTGGGCTACAGCGAAGCCCAGATCAACGATATCGTTAAATACGCCGTCGGTCATGGCACGCTGGTCGGCTGCCCTTACATTAACCACGAGACCTTGAAGGCGCGCGGCTTTACCGACCAGGCGCTGGCCAAGGTAGAGAGCGCGCTGGCCTCTGCCTTTGAGGTGCAGTTCGCCTTCAATAAATGGACGCTGGGCGAGGACTTTTGCAAAGGCACGCTCGGCTTCACCGACGATCAGCTCAACGACCCGAAGTTCAACATGCTGGAGGCGCTGGGCTTCACCAAAGCCGAGATCAGCGCAGCGAACGATTACGTGTGCGGCACAATGACCGTAGAGGGCGCGCCGCACCTGAAGCCAGAACACCTACCCGTGTTCGACTGCGCCAATCGCTGCGGCAGGTACGGCAAGCGCTTTATCAAGCCCGAGGGACACATCATGATGATGGCCGCCGCCCAGCCCTTCCTCAGCGGGGCGATCAGCAAGACGATCAACCTACCCAACGACGCCACGATTACCGATGTGTCGAACGCATATATGCTGTCGTGGAAGATGGGCCTGAAGGCCAATGCCCTCTATCGCGATGGCTCGAAGCTCAGCCAGCCGCTGAGCACGCTCAGCGAGGATGAAGAGGCGCTCACGGCGCTCGTGGGTGAGATCAGCCAGGAATTGCCGGCGCCGCCGCAACAGCAACAGGTGGTGGAGAAGGTCGTGGTGCGCTACCTGGCCAAGCAGCGTCGCTTGCCCAACCGCCGCAATGGCTACACCCAAAAGGCCAAGATCGGCGGCCAAAGCATCTTCCTGCGCACCGGCGAATACGAGGACGGCACGCTGGGCGAGATCTTCATTGACATGCACAAAGAGGGCGCAGCCTTCCGCAGCTTGCTCAACTGCTTCGCCATCGCTGTCTCGCTCGGCCTCCAATATGGCGTACCGTTGGACGAGTTCGTTGATCAGTTCATCTTCACCAAGTTCGAGCCGTCCGGCGTCGTCGTCGGCAACGACCATATCAAGATGGCGACCAGCGTGATTGACTACATCTTCCGCGAGCTGGCCATCACCTACTTGGGGCGACAGGACTTGGCCCATAGCGGCGGCTCAAGCGAAGTGCCGGAGCCGGAATATCACAGCGAAGAGGTGATCAGCGAGCGGCAGATCCCACCCACCCAACTTCGGCTGCCCAGTCGCGCCTTCTCCGAGGAAGCGCATGCCGACGAGCATGCGACGAATGGGGCGCAGGCAAGCCCCGCACACCGACCCGCGAACGGACGAGCGACCGGGCAGTCCGGGGGCGCGATCACGATGCTGACAAGCGCGCAAGAGCGCGCCGAACTGGCCAGGCGTGCCCGCATGCGCGGCTACGAGGGCGACCCGTGCCCAGAGTGCGGCGCTTGGACGCTGGTGCGCAATGGCACCTGCCTGAAGTGCGAGACCTGCGGGGCAACGACGGGCTGCTCATAGGCCGGCGCCGCGCACAAAACGCTCTACCAGACGCCCTGCCCCAGCTTGTGGCAGGGCGTCTGCTTTCGCGCCCTACCACCGCCGACTGTCTTGGACGCCTTTGGAGTAGCCGGTGATGTAAGCCAGGAGTGCGATGATGATGACCACCAGAGCGATGGTCTCCGGATTCATCCTTTACCTCCTTTTACTTTCGGAATCAGCGCGCAGATCGCGCGCTCATTCCGACCCCCTAAAAAAACCAACCACTCCCCGAGGCTGTGGCGTGCTGCCACTTGTTTGGGTGTAGTCTGCGAGGAAGTCTGGTGTGCTTCAATCACACAGTAAATACAGAACGTTAAGAAAAGCTAAAGCAAGCATTAAGAAACATCTGTCAAGCGGCTGTCAAGTCGGCGGACAAGTTCGGTCAGATACAAGCGCGCGCAGATCGCTACTATGTCTACGAGCGATGAGCGTAGCGCTGACCATGCAAGATAACCTGGACTTTCGGCGGGCGCGCTCCAAGTGCCTGTTGCGGCGCGCCTGGGGCGTGCTCTCTGGCCATAGGACTGATCTGCTGCCCTGGGAGGAGGTGCGCGACAAACTGAAGTTGCGCGGGCTGATCCGGCGCGGCATCCAGACCGTGCCGATTGAGAAGATCAAGGGCAGCGTCGGGCGCTATAAGGACTTCGATGACGCATTTCTACCCACCAACGACGGCGTGAGCAATCGCTGGCGCAAGATCAATCGCGCCTTCTACGAGGACATTAACCTGCCGCCCATCTCGCTGTACAAAGTCGGAGACGCTTACTTCGTCCTCGACGGCAACCATCGCGTCTCGGTGGCGCGCGAGCACGGGATCAAATTCATTGACGCGGAGGTTCAAGAGGCAACTACGCCCGTGCCGGTGACGGCGGATGACATTGACGCCGAGTCGCTGACGCTGCTGGGCGAATACGCCGACTTCCTGGAGCGCACGCGCCTGCATCTGCTGCGGCCAGATCAGAACATCCGCTTCTCAATCGGCGGCGGCTACGCACGCCTGCTTGAGCATATCGCGGTGCATCGCTACTTTATGGGCCTGGAGCGTCGGCGCGAGGTGAGCGAGGACGAGGCGGTCGCCGACTGGTACGACAATCTCTACATGCCCATCGTGGAGGCAATTCGCAAGACAAGCGCGCTCTCCGACTTCCCCGGCCGCACCGAAGCCGACCTGTATCTGTGGATCATGGATCACCGGCATTTCCTAAAGGAACAATACGGCCGAGACGTTTCGCCAGAACAGGCCACGGCCGACTACGCCAGGCAATACGCCCAGAAGTCGCGGCTGCACAGCGCGCAACAGGCTTTGCACCGCTTGGCCGATGGGCTGCGCACCTCCCTCAACCATAAGCCGGGGCCGACCCCTGCCCACGCCGCGTGAGCGACGCGCACTAGCACAAATGGCACTGGCTGTTCAACATGCGCAGGTGCCAACGCCGGCCGTCGTAATGCACCTCGGTCACCGAAGCGTTGGCGAAGCTGAACGGCTGCCGGCGGGCGACCGGCAGCCCCAGCATGGTCGCCAAGAGGGCACCGAGCGTGCCACCATGGGAGACGGCGAGGACGGTCTGGCCTTCATGCCGGGTGAGCACATCGCGCAGCCAAGCCGACACCCGCGCATGCACCTGATCCGCGCGCTCGCCGTTTGGGATTTGAAGCTCGGCGTCCGCTGTTTCACGAGTCGTTGAGGGAAGCGCGAGGATCTCTTCGCGGGTCAAGCCCGACCAGTCCCCCATGTGATATTCACGCAGCCGTTCGTCGGCGATCACCTGGCAGCCGCACGCCTCGGCAATCACGCGCGCGGTGTGGGCCGCCCGCACCAGCGGGCTGGTGTAGATGACCTGGACGCCCTGGTCGCGGAAGTGCTGCGCCAGCTTCTCGGCCTGCGCGCGGCCCGTCTCGTCCAGCGGCACATCCAACCAGCCCTGGACGCGGCCCTGGGCGTTAAACGCGGTCTGGCCATGGCGCACAAGGGATAGCCTGAGCATCGTTGCGGTCAGGGCTGTGAGTCGGCGGAGGCCGGCGAGAACACCTCTCGCAGCAGCGTCGCGGCGGCCTCGTCGGGGTGCAACTGACGGCTGGCGCACGCCTCGGCCAGGGCGCGGAGGCGGGCATCCGATATGTGCTGCGCCACCTGCTGCCATACCAGGTCGCGCAGCCGCCGAAGCACTTCCTGCTCCATGCGCTGCGCGGCGCGCGCGCGACCGTCACCTAGGAAGTGGCGGTGGCGCTCGACCGCGTCCAACAGGTCAGCAACCCCCACGTCCTCCGTGGCAACGGTCTTCAGCACCGGCACCTGCCAGCGCTCGGCCGTCGTTGTCGCCGCGGCGACGGATGTAGGCGCTGCCGGCCCATGGTGACCGGCGGCAAGCGGCGCACCGATCTCCAGGGCAGCCTGCAGCGCGCTGAGCGTCCGCTCTGCCCCCTCGCGGTCGGCCTTGTTGACCACCAAGATGTCGGCGATTTCAAGGATGCCGGCTTTGATGGCTTGGACATCGTCCCCCATGCCTGGCGCCTCGACCACGACGACGGTATCGGCAAGGCGGGCGATCTCCACCTCAGATTGCCCTGCCCCGACCGTCTCGACGAAGATCAGCTCATAGCCGGCGGCATCAATCGCGCTCACGACATCGGCCGTGGCGCGGGCGATGCCGCCGGGCGCGCCGCGGTTGGCCATGCTGCGGATGAACACCCCTGCATCCTCGAACAGGTCGCGCATGCGAATGCGATCGCCCAAGAGCGCACCGCCGCTGAAGGGGCTGCTGGGGTCCACCGAGATGATGGCCACCGTCCGACCGCGCCTGCGCGCATGCCTGGTCAGCGCAGCGATCAGGGTGCTCTTGCCGCTGCCCGGCGCGCCGGTGACGCCGACGACGTGAGCGTGCCCCGTCAGGGCATACCGGGCGCGCAGCGCACGCAGCGCCGCCGGCTCGCCGTTCTCGATGCCGGTGATCAGGCGGGCTAAGTCACGCTTGGCCGCCATCGGTGAAGGCTCAAGCGACGTTGAGGATGACATGCGCTATCGGTGACGAGGCGGCGTGTGGTCGCGGATGAACTGCACGATCTCGCTGAGCGGGGCGCCGGGGCCGAACACAGCGGCGATCCCGGCAGCTTTCAGGCCGGGGATGTCCTCTTCGGGGATGATGCCGCCGGCGAAGACGGGCACATCGCCAAGGCCGTATTCGCGCAACAAGGCCACCACGCGCGGCAGGAGCGTGTTGTGCGCGCCGCTGAGGATGCTCAGACCAACCGCATCCACGTCCTCCTGCACTGCCGCCGCAGCGATCATCTCCGGCGTTTGGCGCAGGCCGGTGTAGATCACCTCCATACCGGCGTCGCGCAAGGCGCGGGCGATCACCTTCGCACCGCGGTCATGCCCATCCAAGCCGGGCTTGGCGATCAGGATGCGCAGCGGGCGAGTGGCCTCCGGTGCTTGCGCCATGCCGAGATTTTAGCGCCGATGCGAAGAACATGGGGGCATGCACAGCTAAGGGCGGAGTTCGGGTGAGCAACGGCAGTACCGTCGCCCGCCCTCTTCTCTCGAGACATCCCCCCGCCATGGGAAAAGTGAGCAGCGGCAGCGATGGGATAACCAACTGGCAAACGCGCCCGAGAAAGCGCCCGCTCACCCGATCAGGATGGTGGTCTCTGGATAGGTGATTAAGGTCTTATGGCGAGGCGTTGCCAGCGCTGCCACGATGGTGAGCGCGCCCAGCCGTCCCCAGAACATCATTAGCATGATCACGACCTGGCCGGCCACGCTGAGCTTGCCCGTCGTCCCCAGCGAAAGCCCACAGGTGGCGAAAGCCGAGACGACCTCGAAGATCGCTTCCAGAAAGCCGATAGCGGGCGTGGCAAGGATGACAAGGTAAGCCGCGGTGATCACGACGACGAGCGAGACGGTCAGCACGGCGGCAGCGCGCCGCGTGCTCTCTTGACCGATGGTTCGGCCCAACACGCGCGCGCTGGGGAATCCTCGCACGTAGCTCCACATGGAGATCAACATGGCGACGAAGGTGCCGGTGGTGATGCCGCCGCCCATCGAAGCCGGCGCCGAGCCGATGAACATCAGGCTGATCAACGCCAGGTGCGCGCCAGGGGAGAGCGAATCAAGCGCAGGGACGGCGGAGAAGCCGGCTGTGCGCGCCGATATGACCTGAAACAACGACACCGCGGCGCGCTCAAGCAACGACAACTCGCGCAGCGCGCCCTGCGCCAACGTCTCGGCGACCAGGATCGCCAACGCGCCACTCAGGTTTAGCCACCCCACGATCAACAGCGTCAGGCGAGTATGCAGCGAAAGCGACCGCGAGCGAGGCCAGGAGAGCAAATCGGCGATCACGGGAATGCCCAACCCGCCGAGCACGATCAAAACCGCGAAGATGAGCAAGGTCACGCCGTCTTTGGGCAAGCCCTCCGGGAAGTTCGGATGACCGTTGAACAAGTCGAAGCCGGCGTTGCAGAACGCCGAGACCGCGTGGAAGAGCGCATAGCGGATCACCTCGCCCTCGCTCAGCGGCAAAGCGGCTCGCCAGTGCAACCAAAAGAGCAACGCACCGATCAGCTCGACAGCAATCACGACCTGCAGGATGCGGCGCGTGAGCGTGATGATCTCCGTCAGGCTTATCAGACCCAGCGAGTCGCGCAGCGCCAAGCGCTCCTCCAACAGCATCTCTCGCCCGATCAGCCGATAGACCACCAAGGCCAAGACCATGAATCCCACGCCGCCGATCTGGATGAGCAACATCAGCACAAGCTGGCCAAGCGGGGTGAGGTCGCGGCTCGGCGCGATAACGGTGAGGCCTGTCACGGAAAGCGCGGAGACGGCAGTAAACAGGGCTTCATTGAATTGCAGCGGCCGTGCCGCAACACCTGGCAAGCTAAGGGCCAGCGAGCCGACCAAGGTCAGCAACGCCAGGCCCAACACCAAACGCAAGGAGGGCGCAAAGCGAAAGGCATTGCGCTGGGAGCGGACCATCTAGTCCTCTGCGCAGCGCTCAACGTCGGCCAGCTTGCCAAGCACAACCAGCACATCTTCGCTGTGGGGGACAAAGTCCTGTGCTGGGGAGACGATCAGGTGATCGCCGCGCTTCACGGCCAGCACGTTCAGGTTGCGCTTGGCAAAGTCGGAGCAGTTCAGCGGCTGATTGGCGATCCGGAGGGGTGTTTTGATCTCGCTGATCGTGTAGCCTGGGCCTAAATCAATTTGCCCAAGCATGCCGGGGATGGTGAGTTCGAGCGCCAGGCGGTAGCCGGCCTCGTATTCCGGCAGCACGACGCGATTTGCGCCGACCTTCAACAGGATGTCGCGCTGACGGAGATTCAGCGCCTTGCAGATGATGTTGTTCACCCCCAACTCACGCAAGGCCACTGTCGTCAATAGATTTGCCTCGAAGTTTGAACCGATGGCGACGATGACCGTGCCGAAGGCAGTGATGTCCACCTCGCGCAGGGCGGCCTCATTGGTAGAGTCCAGCACCACCGTCTGCGTCAATTCATCGGCCAACTCCTGAACTGGTTCCGGCGAGCGGTCAATGCCGAGCACCGAAGCGCCGCGGCTGACCAGGGTGCGCGCCAAGCTGGAGCCAAACCGGCCCAGGCCGATGACGGCGAATTCGTCTCTGTTGCCGCCTGAAGATACTTTAGGCAGACGCATGTTGAGCGCGCGAGCGAAAGCGCACCGGCAACGGCGGCTGCTCACGGTTTGGGTCGAGGTAGTCCAGCTTAGAGGCCATTTTGGCCGGCGCAAAGCCGAAGACGCGATGCACGCCGCCGATCTCCGTAGTGCGATTGTAAGCCAGCGCGTCCATCTCAAGCTCGGTCAGGGCGTTCCGGCAGCGCCTGAGAAAGGCGACGACCTGCTTGGTCAATGCGCTTGGGACGCGCACGATGCGCCGGCGGCGCTTCATCGCCTGGGTCGTGATCTGGGCGATGTCGCTCAAGGTCAACGCTTGCGGGCCGCCGATCGGCACCACCTGGCGAAAAGTCGAGCGGGTGTTCAAGCAGCGCTCGACGCAGGCGGCGACATCACCCACCCAGATCGGCTGTAACTTGGTGGCGCCGCTATGAGGCAGCGGCATGACGAACGGAAAGTCGGTTGCGATGCCGGCCAACCACGATGTCAGCCAGTCGCCCTCTCCATAGACGACCGCCGACTTCAGCACCGTGAAGTTCAGTCCGCTGGCGCGCACGATCTCCTCGGCCTTGCCCAGGCTGCGCTGTAGCGGATAGGGAGAGCGCGATTCCGCGCCCAGGCAGCCCACCACGATCAGGCGCTTGATGTTGGCGCGCTTCATGGCCGAGATCACGTTCTGCGTGCCGGCGATGTTGACCCCCTCGAAGGTGTCCTCTTTGGTCTCGCGGCGGATATAGGCCAAATGCACCACGGTATCACACGCGCCGCCGTCGGTGATCGCCTCGTAGATCGAGTCTTCGTTGCGCACGTCCCCGCCGGTGATCACCACCCGGCGCGGACAGAGGTGCTCGTGCTCCCAGTGAAACAAGCACTTCACCTGATGACCTGAGGAGACCAGCCGCTCCACAACAGCGCGGCCAATGCAACCCGTTGCTCCTGTGACGAGTATCATGTTGTTCGGTTGAAGGCGAGCGTGAGTATAGCGAGCAAGAAGAGCGCTTGCACGGCAATGCTGCCGCCCCAGAGCATGTAAGCAGCCAGCGCGACGGGCTTTCGCCCGTCCCGATTATCTTCCAACTTGTCTGTATTATATATTACAAAACCAGCCGTTGTGCTGATAATCAGCATGGCAAGGCTGAAGAAGATGGGCACAAACAACTGTTGCTTGCTTCCCATGCGATCGGGGAAGCCGTTGGCGTCGAAGTGCAGCGCAATCTGGGTCGGCAATTCTGGATAGCGCGCCAGGCTCACCGCGAAGATGGTCAAGTTCAGCGCCCAGCCAAGCGCCAGCAGGACTAGGGCCGGCCTGTCGCGCCAGATCCGCCAGCGGGCGAAAGCAGGCAGCGTCCGGCTCGGCGCAACCAGACGGGTCGGCCCCATTTCCAAGCGCACCTGTAACGCCTCGAAAAAGCCTTCCATGTCATTTGGCGAGAGCAAATAGCTGCGTTGCGAGGTAACGATGAGCAATTGACGCTCCGGCGGCTCGGTGGCATAAGCGCGCACGCTGCCCAGGGTAGGGTGTCGGCCCTCGCCAAACCACCAACCCGGCAGCGGCAGTCGCCACAACCGCAGTCGGTCGGCAATCCGGCTGCCCTCGGACACTTCGCGGATGTCGCCGGTCGGCACGACCTCGACCGTCGTCCCCCAGCGAATGACCAGGGCGTTTCTATCTAGCGAATAGCTCACATCGCGCAGTTGATATGCTTGATAGCCCAGCCATATCGCAACCACCAGCAGGCCGAGCGCGCCCATAAAGAATAAAAAGGTCAGCAACGAGAGCGGGAGCAAGAAGAGGGCGATTGCCAGTGCCAGGGCGAAAGCCGACACCAGGGCGGTGGCAATGACGCTGCTGGTGAAAGCCAGCCGGGCATCCGCCGGAAAGACGTTCATCGCGCAAACGGACGCAAGTATACAAAAATCACTCCCTCTTCCCTTTCGCAGGTGCATTTGCGCTGATTGCTCGTCGCGTCAGCATGTCATGCTGAGCGTCAGCGAAGCATCTAAACGCCTGCCTAACCAGCCCCATGGATTCATCTATGTTGCTGTGCCGCCGAGCAGCAGCCTTGGGGAGCAATTCGATCAGGCGCGAGGCTAGCTTCTTCGCGGAATGACGGGGTGAGGCAAGGTGCCGGTGATCGTGGCGCAAGGATACGCCGAGCATCATCTGTCTGCTCGATTCTGGCGCATTCACGGCTAGGGACAGAAGCCTGGGTGGGCGAAGGCAGTGCCGTCGCCCACCCTCTATCTCACCTGCACTGGAAGCATAAGCCTGGTTGAGGGTTGCCCCCATTGGTGAATGCACCCCTCGATTCTTGGCTTACTGAGCAGCGATAAGGTGCGCTAGTCGCTCAGCAGCTCGTCCACAAAGGCTTGAGGGTTGAACTCTTCCAGGTCGTCAATCTTCTCGCCGGTGCCGAGGTAGCGAATGGGGATGCCCAATTCGCCGGCAATGGCAAAGGCCACACCGCCCTTTGGTGTGCCGTCCAGCTTGGTCAGGATGACGCCGGTGACGCCCACTGCTTCGGCAAACCCTTTGGCCTGATTGATGGCGTTCTGGCCGTTGGTCGCGTCAATCACCAGCAACGTCTGATGGGGCGCTTCGTGAACTGCGCGGGACAGCACGTTGCGCACCTTCTCCAGCTCCTTCATTAGGTTGTGCTTGGTGTGCAAGCGGCCGGCAGTATCTACGATTAAGAGGTCACATTTGCGGGCGAAGGCCGCCTGGACAGCGTCGAAGGCGACCGCGCCCGGATCGCTGTTGGGCGCGCCGGCGATTACAGGAATCCCGACCCGCTCGCCCCAAATCTGGAGCTGGTCAATGGCGGCTGCGCGAAACGTGTCACAGGCGGCCAGCAGCACCCTGCGCCCCTGGGCCTGATAGCGCTTGCTGAGCTTGGCAATGCTGGTGGTCTTACCGCTGCCGTTGACGCCCACCACCAAGATCACCTCTAGCAAGCGGGACTTGGCGCGGCTCTCGGCGCCGTTTGACGATAACAGCCGGCGCAGCTCTTCTTTCAGCGCGCTGCGCAGCGCGTCGGCGCGCACGATGCCCTCTGACTTTGCGCGCTGCTTGAGCGCCTCAAGCAGCTTGGCTGTGGTCGCAGCGCCAACATCGGCCTGCAGAAGCAGGGCCTCAAGCTCATCCCACGTGTCGTTGGTGATATCCGTCTGGCCGAGGAGGGCTTGAACTCTGCCGAAGATGCTGTTGCGGGTGCGCGCCAAGGTCTCGCGGAGCGATGCCATCGGCGTTAGCATAGCACGCCCGATGGGGTGCATTCACAGCTAACTTTAGGTAGGCGACGGCGTGGCATCCCCCACTCGAGGTTCTGCCCAATTCAGAGGCGCACACGGACTAGAATGCCGAGCGGGATCAGCATGCACAAGTTCATCAAGGTCCTCGCCGCGCTTGCGCTGTTGCTGGTCGCAGAACAGACAGCAGCCTGGGCACAACCCACTGCGCCCATCGCGCGCATCATCACCCCTGTGCGCGATCAGACGTTGCGCGGCAGCGTGACCATCCAGGGCAGCGCGAACGCGCCGGCCTTCGCACGCTACGAACTGGCCTACGCCAGCGAGCCTGAACTGATGAACTGGATTGTGATCGGCGGCGGCATTCAACCGGTAGAGTCTGGCTTTCTGGGCGTGTGGAACACCCGCGCCTTGCCGGACGGGCAGTATGCGCTCCGCCTCCAAGTCTTCGGCCTGGACGGCAGATTGAGCGAAGCGCTGGTGCGCAACCTCAAGCTGGCCAACGCGCAGGAGGCGGGCGCATCCGCGCCTGCTTCGTCTGCCGCCCAGCCGCCGGCCAGCAGCGTGACGAACGAGATACAAACGGCGCGTGATCTGCTCAACACGCTTATCTCCACAGCCGCGCGCATGCCGGCGGCGTTTCTGCGCGGCGCGCGCTTGGCCGTGCTGGCCTTGCTCGCCTTCGGGGGCTACCTTTTGCTCAAGCGCATCGCGTTATTCGTCCTAAGCCGCTACACCCAACGGCCAATTGATTACGGCCAGTAACCCTCACTGCCTCGCTCGTCATGGAAGAACGCCGCCGCATCATCGTCGGCCTGGGGAACCCAGGCCGGGAATACGCCAAGCACCGGCACAACGTCGGCTTCATGATCGTGGACAGGCTGGCCGATCAGCACCACCTGAAGTTCAACCGGATGATGAACAAAGCCATCATCGCGCTGGGCGAGATCGCTGGCCACAAGGTGCTGGTGGCCAAACCGCAGACTTTCATGAACCTCAGCGGCGAGTCCGTCGGCCCGCTCGTCAAGTTCTACAAGGCCGCGCTCGGCGATCTGCTGGTGATCTACGACGAGCTGGACCTGCCGCTGGGTCAGTTGCGCATGCGGCCTAAGGGCAGCGCCGGCGGGCACAATGGGATGAAGTCCATCATCGCCCGGCTGGGCAGTGACGCCTTTCCGCGCCTGCGGGTCGGCATCGGGCGGCCACCTGGCCGGCGTGACCCTAAAGACTACGTGCTCGAGGATTTCACTGCCAGTGAGCTGGCCGTGCTAGCGCCGGCATTTGAGCGCGCCATTGCGGGCATCCAGCGCTGGCTGACTGACGGCATTGACAACGCGATGAACTTCATCAACCAATCCGCCGGCGGAAATGAGATGTGATGGAAGGGGTGCATTACTCTACTCGCCGCGGAGGCGCGGAGAACGAAGACAGGTTGCCCCTGTCGGTGAACGCACTGTGAGGGTTGGGGGGCGTTCACCTCGTATGGGCAACCGCTCGCGGGCTGTCACCAGTGAAGGGTGATCTTCTGTAGAGGTTGGGCGACGGCAATGCCGTCGCCCACCTAAAGGTCTAGCCATGAACGCGCCCGATAGTTTGCGCCCCCGTGAAATTGCGAGATAATCCGAAAGCGTCCGCGATGACCCCTTCTCCTACCATCCGTACAGACATACAGAAGTCCTAACAATCGGAGGAAGACAGAGATGAACAGAAGCAACAACCGTCTCAAGGTGTTGGCAGCGTTCGCGCTGCTTAGCGTCGTGGCAAGTGCGTGCGCCGCGCCGCCGCCGGCGGCAGCGCCGCAGCAACCGGCTGCGCCCGCCACCGAGCCATTTGTCGTCGGCATGGTCATCGTCGGGCCGATGAACGACAAAGGCTGGAACGAGGCCCATGTGAACGGCGCCAGATACGTCGCCGAAAAGATGCCGAATGTCAAATTCGAGTACGTGGACAAGGTGAACCCCGCCGACCGACCAAACGTCAAGGGGTCGCAGGTGGCCGACGAGTTGATTGCCAAGGGTGCGAAGGTGGTCATCTTCAACTCCGACGACTTTAAAGACGACGCGCTGGAGACAGCGAAGAAGCATCCCAGCGTGGTGGTCATTCACGCATCCGGCGATTACGCCTGGAAGGAAGGCAAGAACTACAAAAATCAACCCAACCTTGGCAACTTGATGTCTAAGATGGAACCGGGCTGGATGATCGCCGGCTGCAACGCCGCCCTGCACAGCGAGAGCGGCAAGATCGGCGTCGTTGGCGCGCTGATCAATGAAGAGACTCGCCGCTACGCCAGCTCCGCATATTTGGGCGCGCGCTACTGCTGGGAGAACTACAAGCAGCGCGATCCCAAAGAGCTACAGTTCAAGATCACCTGGATCGGCTTCTGGTTCAACATCCCCGGCGTCACGCTCGACCCCACCAAGGTCGCTGACGATTTCTACAACGGTGGCTTTGACGTGGTGATGAGCGGGATTGATACACCAGAGGTCGCTATCCAGGGCAAGAAGGCTGCCGAAGCTGGCAAAGCTGTTAAGTATCACCACTACGGCTACAAAGGCGGCTGTGAGCCGGCGCCCGACATCTGCCTCGGCGTGCACTACTACAACTGGGGTCCAGGTTACCTGAACATCATCAAGCAGGCCATGGCAGGCACCTACACCGGCACTTGGACTTGGGCAGAGGCCGACTGGAGCAACCTTAACAACCCAGACACCTCGGCCTTCGGCTACGTGAAAGGCAACGCGATCAGCGCGGAGAACATGCCGCTCCTCGAGCAGTTCATCAAGGGACTGGGGGATGGCTCGATCGTCCTATGGAAAGGCCCGTTGAACTTCCAGGATGGCAGCGTCTTCCTGAAGGAGGGCGAGGTGGCCACAGACGGGCAAATCTGGTATCTGCCGCAACTGCTGGAGGGCATGGAAGGCCCCAGTAAGTAAATCCAACACGCCCTGCGCAGTGGCACAGGGGATCGGCCTGTGCCACTGCCGGCTCTGGGCTTCGCGTGAAGGTCGAACTGCAACACATCCATAAGCATTTTGGCCCAGTCCACGCCAACGACGACGTCTCACTCACCGTCGAGGCGGGCACAATCCACGGCCTGCTGGGCGAGAACGGCGCCGGCAAGAGCACGCTGGTCAAGATCCTGAGCGGATTCATCACGCGCGATAGCGGCGTCATCCTCCTAGATGGCCAACCGGCGCACATTCAATCCCCTGCCGACGCGCTGCGCTATGGGATCGGCATGCTCCATCAAGACCCGCTGGACTTCCCACCGCTCACCGTGGTGGAGAACTTCATGGCCGGCTCGCCATTCACGCCGCCGATTCTGAACCCAAGGGCTGCCGAGCGCGAGTTTCGCCAATGGTGCGCGCGGTTTAACTTCGACATTGATCCACACGCCCAGGTGGGCGACCTCACCGTGGGCGAGCGCCAGCAGTTGGAGATCGTCCGTTTATTGGCCAACGGCGTGGGCACGCTCATCCTCGACGAACCCACCACCGGCATCTCGGCCTCTCAAAAGACGCTGCTCTTCCAGACCTTGCGCAGGTTGGCCGATGAGGGAAAGTCCATCATCTTCGTCTCTCATAAGCTGGAGGACGTTGAGGCATTGTGCGATCGCGTCACGGTGATGCGGCGCGGCCAGGTGGCGGGCGAGCTGGACCTGCGCCCGCTGCACGCAGGCGCGCAGCAGGCATCCTCCCACCAACCGGAGATCGCCGGGCGCATTGTTGAACTCATGTTCGGCAGAGCGCTCGCCATGCCGACCAAGCCGCCGACCCGACGAGACGAGGTGATCCTGAGCATTGAGGGGTTGGTGCTGCGCAGCGACCGGCTGGAAATACGGGTAGATCAGCTTTCGCTCCATCGTGGCGAAGTGGTTGGCATCGCCGGCCTGGAGGGCAGCGGCCAGCAACTGTTCCTCACAGCGTGCGCCGGCCTGGAGCCGCCCGCCGCAGGCAGCATCCACATCGCCGGTCGCAACCTCACCCACCGGCCCTACGCGGACTTTCTGCGCGCCGGCGTGTGCTACGTGCCGGCTGATCGCCTGCGCGAGGGGCTGATCGCCGGCCTGACCATCCAGGAGCACGTCGCCCTGCGCGCATCTGGCCGAGGCTTCTTCATTGACCGCGCCGAGGTGCGCGCCGAGGCAGAGCGCGCGATCGCCGCGTTCAACATCCGTGGCCGGCCCGATACATACGTCGAGCGCCTCTCCGGCGGCAATCAGCAGCGCACCCAGCTCGCGCTGCTCCCTGCGCCGCTCAGCGTGTTGGTGATGGAACATCCCACCCGCGGGCTGGACATCGAATCCACGCTGTGGGTTTGGCAGCAGTTGATCGCCCGCTGCCAACAGGGCACGGCTATCCTCTTCGCCTCATCCGATCTAGACGAGATTGTGCAATACAGCGACCGCGTCATTGTGTTCAGTGGCGGTCGCGTGTCGCCCGCCATCCCCGTGGCCGAGCTTGACGTTGAGCTGCTGGGCCAGATGATCGGCGGACGGTTTTGAAAGCCGCTCATGAACAGCACGATTCCTTCCCAGACAGCGCTCCCTTGGCTTTGGCGATTGCCAGCCCTGGTTTATCGCAGCGGCGCGCTGATCATCTCGTTGCTGCTGATCGGCCTGATCGTCCTGCTTTCGGGCGCCTCGCCCGTTGAGGTGATCGGGCGCATGCTGGTCGGCGCGGTCAGCACGCCAGATCAGGTTGGCCGGGTGGTGGCGACCCTCTCCACGCTGCTGCTTTGTGCTGTCGGGCTGGTCTATACCTTCAACGCCGGTCTATACAACCTGGGCGTGGAAGGACAGGTCACGTTTGGCGCGATTGCGACCACCTTCGTCCTGCGCCTGTTGTATCCGGAGGAAGCGACGGCCAGCCTGCTGCCGCCGCCCTTGACCATCGCGCTGGGCGTCTTGGCCGGCGCGCTGGGCGGGGTGCTATGGGGGCTGTTGGCCGGCGCCTTGCACGTCTATGGGCGCATCAGCGAGATCTTCGCCGGCCTGGGCTTGAACTTCGCCGCCACCGGCGTGGCCATCTACCTGATCTTCGGCCCGTGGAAGCGGCCAGGCGTTGCCTCACTCAGCGGCACGCAACCGTTCGACGAATCGCTGTGGCTGGGCACCTTCGGCCAGACGGAGGCCACGCCGGTTGGGCTGGGGCTGGGGCTGCTCGCCTTGCTGATCACCATCGTGGTCATGCGCAACACATACTTTGGCCTGCGCCTGCGGGCGGTGGGCAAGAATCAATACGCGGCGCACGTGCTGGGCGTCCCCGCCCGCCAGCAGTTGTTGAGTGCCTTCTTGATCTGCGGCCTGTTCGCCGGCCTGGCCGGCGCGATCCAGGTCGTCGGCGTCTTCCACCGCCTGATCCCCAATATCTCCAGCAACCTTGGTTTCCTGGGCCTGCTGGTGGTGATGTTGGTGAACTTCGATCCGCGCTGGGTCTTGCCGGTGGCCCTCTTCTTCAGCGCGCTGAACATCGGCAGCTTGCAACTGCCGCTCTCATTGGGGTTAGAGTCGTCGCTGGCCGGCGTGATTCAGGGGTTGTTGGTGCTCTTCGCGCTGATTGGTCGCGGCCTGGCCCAGCGCTACGCAGCGAGCTGATATGGATTCCGCACAACTGCTGATCATCCTGGCCACGGCAATCACGACGGCCACGCCGCTGGTCTTCGCCTGCCTGGGCGAGACGCTGACCGAGCGCGCCGGCGTGATCAATCTCTCCGCCGAAGGCACCGTGATGCTGGGGGCGATGGTGGGGTTCGTCGTTGCCAAGACCACCGAGAGCGTCTGGCTGGGCTTCCTGGGCGCGGCAGCGGTGGGAATGCTGGTGGCGCTGATCGTCGCGTATGGGGCGATCACGCTGCGCCAATCGCAGATCGCAATCGGGTTTGTGTTGGCCTTGCTGTGCAGCGATCTCTCGTCGTATCTGGGCAATCCCTACGTGCGCGTCCCAGGGCCGACCGTGCCGCCGGCCTTCCCCATCCCGATCCTGGAGGCCATCCCGGTGATTGGCCCGCTGTTCTTCCGCCAGGGGGACGTGTTGGTCTATGCCAGCTACGTCCTGATCATCGGGATGTGGTTCTACTTCTATCGCACACGGACGGGGTTGACGCTCCGCGCGATCGGCGAGCAGCCGGCTGCGGCCTTCGTCCGCGGCCACAACGTGATCGCGCTGCGCTATCTTTACACGCTGGTCGGCGGGGCGATGATAGGCATCGCCGGCGCGGCGTTCTCGCTGGACTTTAAGGCCGGCTGGAGCCATCGCCACACGGCCGGCTATGGCTGGATCGCGCTGGCGATCGTCATCTTCGGCGGATGGAATCCGCTGCGCGCCGCGCTGGGCGCGTATCTGTTTGGCATCCTCCAATCGCTGGCCAGCGTGGCGCAGAGCAGCATTCAGGACGTGCCCACACAGGTGTTCACCGTGGCGCCGTTCATCCTGATGATCCTCGTGCTGGTGCTCACCTCGGCTGGCTGGCTGGGCCGGCTGTTGGGCTATCTGCCGGTGACGCCACGCCGAGCGCTGATGCGGGCGTTGCGGACTGCGCCGCCCGCTGCGCTGGGCCGGCCTTTTGAGCAGGACTAGGGTTTAAGCGCCTGCCAGAGCGCGTACGCCAGCTCGCCGAAGCGCGGGTCGCGCTTGAGTTGAATGGGGTCGCGCGGGCGGGCGAAGGGCACGCGCAGCTCGTGGACGATCCGCCCAGGCGCAGAGGACATGACCAGCACGCGGTCGGCCAGGGCGAGCGCTTCGTCAATGGCGTGCGTCACGAAGAGGATCGTCTTCCGCTGCGCCGGCGACTCTGCGCGTTGCGGCCCTTCCCAGAGCTTCAGCAGCTCGTTCTGCAGCATCACGCGCGTTTGTTCGTCCAGCGCGCCGAACGGCTCATCCATCAGCAGCACCTGCGGGTCACTTACCCAGGCGCGCGCCAGGGCCACCCGCTGCTTCATCCCGCCGGAGAGCTGATAGGGATACGCTTCGGCGAAGTCGGAGAGACCCACCAGGGCGAGCTGGCGACTCACCGCCGACTCGCGCTCAGGTTCGGCCCATCCGCGCAGCTTGAGCGGATACTCGACGTTGTCATGCACGGTGAGCCAAGGGAAGGTGGAATCGCCCTGAAAGACGAGCACTGGCTGCGACGCGCCGACCTCCAGGCCGCCGCTGGTGGGTTGATCGAGGCCGGCGACCAGGCGCAGCAGGGTGCTCTTGCCACAGCCGCTGGGGCCGACGATGCATACGAACTCACCGGCGGCCACCTGCAGGTCTAACGGACCCAGGGCGCGGATGGTGCTCCCATCCGGCCCTGGGTAGGTCTTCACCAGTTGGCGGGCCGTGATCATCTCCTACTCAGAGTTGACCGAACCGCCCAGCGCTTTCAATGCCGCCTCCAGGTACTGCGTATTGATGAATTGCGTCATGTCCACGTCCTGTTCGTGATTCAACAGACCCTGCTTGCGGTAAAAGCGCTGGAGTGTCTGGATGTCGTCGAGCGCGATCGTCCCGTTTGGGTCGAAGTGTGGCCGGCGCGCCCGCCGGATGACATCAGGGGCGACCTTGGTGTATTTGGCTATCGCAGCCACGTTCGCTT
>Ga0209809_1000853_pt1 | contig 26363 bp, 15 predicted proteins | sample YNPMSTMetaG_FD_186172 | JGI IMG/M metagenome (GOLD analysis project Ga0209809, IMG submission 186172) | Anoxygenic and chlorotrophic microbial mat microbial communities from Yellowstone National Park, USA - YNP MS-T MetaG (SPAdes) (version 2) ...
GACCGCTGGGGTTTGCAGGGAATCGACGCTCGGATACACTGGGAATATGTGTTTCATGTGAATAAACCTGTGCTGGGGTTTGCAGGGAATCGACGCTCGGATACACTGACCTTGGTCCAGAAGAGCTCCGAAGGATGGCTGGGGTTTGCAGGGAATCGACGCTCGGATACACTATAAATATTCTCGGTATACCAGCAGCCCTGCTGGGGTTTGCAGGGAATCGACGCTCGGATACACTAAAATGGAATGTCGGATAAATCGTCCATCGGCTGGGGTTTGCAGGGAATCGACGCTCGGATACACTCAAGAGGAGACGTCTCATGCATTGGCGAGAGCTGGGGTTTGCAGGGAATCGACGCTCGGATACACTTGTGAAGGGCGTGACCTAACTGCGGCACCTGCTGGGGTTTGCAGGGAATCGACGCTCGGATACACTGCACAGGCATCTTGACGTGCCCACGTGTGGTGCTGGGGTTTGCAGGGAATCGACGCTCGGATACACTAGGCCCGACACAACCTGGAGCGGCTGGAATGCTGGGGTTTGCAGGGAATCGACGCTCGGATACACTTTTGCGACAACGCGATAACGTCATTGCCAAGCTGGGGTTTGCAGGGAATCGACGCTCGGATACACTGTGCCGGATGAAAGGAGTTGCGTTATGTCCGCTGGGGTTTGCAGGGAATCGACGCTCGGATACACTACGGATTCCCCAAGTCCTAACAGCATCACGAGTTAGATAGAAAGGAGGGTTAAAAAAGCAGGAGTTGGGAAGGGACTTTTTCATTGGGTTGCCGGATTTTTCCGTAGTAGCTTTCCATTTTTCCAAACTGCCGGTCGGTAACGGCCAGCATTCGAACCGCCCCCTCCGGGGGGAGTGCTAGGCGAATCTGGATTTGATAGGGTTTCATGGCTTCCTGGCTGGGGAACGGCCGGGCATAGACTGAGTATTGCAATTGCATGAAACCCAATTCTAACAGGTGCTTGCGGAATCGGGAATATTCCCGTCGGGCCTGGCGATCGTCTACCGGCAGATCAAAGAACACAAAAAGCCACATGATCTTGTACCCTGAAGGAAACTCACTCTGCGGCATGGTTCCAATCCGGTAAAAGGAGTCGTCGGCGGTTTTTGAGGAAGACGTCGGCCAAGGAGGTGGCTGCGCGGGCCAAGACGTCGAATAGCGTCCTTTTTTCTCCCTCCAAGGGGAGCCGGACTTGGAGGAAGGCGAGCAAGTCGGCTTTCAGTTGGGGGGACATTTCCGCATCGGGCCGATAGTGCCGGAGCAGCTCCACCACACGGCGATCGACCAGGGGGCGGAACGGCTCCATCAGGTCATCGGCCAGGCAGAAGGGATTGTCCCGGCGGTGATGGTGGATGCCCAAGCTGGGATGAAGCCCAGCGGCACACAGGGCGCGGGCGGTCATAGCCCGCAGCACCGCATAGCCGTAATTTAAGTATCGGTTCTGATCCGTGCGGTCGGGATCGCGGCGGAACTGGGCATCGGCAAACAGGCGACGCCAATACCGCTGGGAGGCCTGAGCTTCCACGTTCGCCGGATCGCCGGAGCGGACCAAAGGGATCAGGCGTCGGAGGCCGAAATCCTCGCCGTGCACCTGCTCTAACGTACGGGCTTGGGCAGCGATCTTGGAGCGGACGATCTGCTTCCAGAGCCGTTTGCGCACGGGTAACGGCGCCCGGGCCTGAGCGGCCAAACGCTGCGTCTGCTGATGATGTTGAACCAGCGGGGCCAATAGCCCAATAGGCCGACAGCCACTATCGCAGACAATACAGACGCCGCCGGCCTCGAGCAGAGCAGCCAAGACGGGTTGGGTCAGCGAAATCTGGGCATTGGCCAGGATCAAGACGGCCAGATCGGCCAACGGCACCGAGCAACCGGAGCCGTCGGCTGCCTCAACAATCAATTGCCCATAGCGCACGGAAAGCCGGGCCGCTCGCTGCGTTACATCTACGATGTGGTCAATCACCGGCCGGATACACCTCACCCAAGGGTGAGACCGCTACCTTCCGTGCCCTCCTCTGGAAAAGTGTTTGGTAACGAGCTCGAATCCGTTGCTTCTCCTGTTTAATTATTGTAATTGGGCGGGCGTCCGAAGGCAAGCGAAATTCGATATTGTTATGACTAATGCCAATGACCCGAAGGATTTGGGGCTGCCCCTGGTCATCAGTCCACTGGATATAATCCCCTTTGGCCAAGGTGAACTTAAACCGGGTGTTGGGGCCGTGATCGCGGCAGACAACCGGTTGGCCAAGGCGTTTGCGTCGGACGGCTTCCAGGAGACTGACGACGTGGCCATCCCAGCGGGTTTCGTTGCCCTGGGCGTCCAGATGGGCAAAGATTTCCAGATGATGATTGGTTCCCGGAATCACATAGCGCTGGCGCATCCCGGAACCGATTTTTTCCAGATGCGCGGTCACCCAAATGCGGACCGACTTAATGGGGATGATCTGGCCAGTACGTCGGCTGCGGAGATACGGCAGATTTTCCGGCGAGGCGAAGGCCTTTTTGGGATCCGCTAGTTTGGGATCGTGTTGGCTTAGCGCCTGCAGCTTTTCCTGCACCAGCCGACGCACCTCCGGATCGACGATGTCTTCCACTGCGTTGTCAGAAAGCTCGGAAAGCTTTTTGCGGACCTTGGTGCGGAGTTTTTTGGGGTCCTCGGGGGAAGGCACCGGCGGGGCATAGAAGGTCTGGTCGTGTAAAGGACCGGAAAGCCGCCGATGCTGCCGGAAAGAAACCAAGATGGAAAGGATGCGGTGTTTGACCTGGTCGAAAAAGCCGGGCCAGGGCGAATCCAATTGGGGAGTAATACGGACCCAACTGGGCCGATGAGAGGCCCACCTAGAAAGCCGATGGACCACGGCCGGATCGGTCAGCGCGATGACTACCGCATCGATGGCGTGCTGGCGATGGTCAGCGCGGTTTTTCTCCGTGCCGGGGCCAAGGATGCTATCCAGATCCCAGGCGCGGCGCAGAAGGGCCGTCAGACGGCCGGCGGTCGTCTGAATGCGTTGCTTGCCGGTCGGGTCGATCCGTCCGCCATAGAGCAAGCCGAGATAATCGGCGGCGGTCCGACTGATCCACCGGGTGTCGCTCAGGTGGCGCTGGGGAAAATCTTCTGGCAATTCCTGGGCCAAGAAGCGGCGGAGTTTTTCCTTGGCCCACTCGCCCTTGAACTGCTTGACCCGTGCGATGATCTCGCCCCAACGGTGCGGATCGCTGCCGTAGGCCTCCCAAGGAGTACGATTGCTCTTGCGAAGCCGATTCTCCTCATGATAACAAAGCGTTTTGTTGGCAAAGGAATCGTCCAACGAGCGATCAAAAGGCCAGATGTGCTCCACATCGAACTGGGGCTCCGGCCCTAACAGGGCGGCCAGTTCGATTTTTTCTCGACCGGTGTAGGGACACTTCCAGTTGCACTCCTCGGCCAAAAGGACCTTGGTGATCTCAAAGGGGGAAGGCTCGCGGCCCAGATGCTCTCGGGCGATCTGAGCGGCCTTTTTACGACGGTCTTCCTGCTTACGCATCCTGCGGCTAAGGGCTTTCCGCTCCCGGCGGGAACGCTTAATATCCCGGGCCAACTCGATCCGGATTTGCACGGGTTTGCCGTATTTGTGTAAGAGGGCGTTGACGACCTTGCGAAGTTCCGTCAGCGCCCGTACCAGAAGGGGATTGCGGACCTGAGGCAAAACCTGACAGACCGGGGGAAGCCGATCCCAACCGCCTGCGTCCGCCTCCTTTTGCGGATAGAGCTTGCGACGGGCTTCGTTCAGGCGCAGACCTTGCTCCAAGAGGGGGAGGAGTTTGCGGATGGCGCGTCGGCTGTAACTATGATAGCCGGGTTCCAACTCTAGATGGGCCAACGCCTGGGCCGTCGGAGGATCCAAATGCCAATGGGCTTCCAAATGCTGTTGCAAGGCCTCTTCGCTTAAGAAGGCTAAGAGGGTATCGACCAATTGCTTTTGGCCGTCGGGGCCGAGGCTGTCCCAGCGCTGGTCGCCCAAGATGCGGCGGATGCGAGCAGCGGTGGTGTTGCCGGGCAGTTTCTTCTCCCCGCCGGCTTCGAGATTGAACTTCCAGTCCTCCCCCTTTTTGCCGGTGGGAATGCCCAAGGCCTTGCGAATGGCCGGAAAGGTCAATTCTTCGTGGTGCTCGGCCAAATCGTAGAGTTTGCTGCGCATTAGTTGATAGGCCGGATCGCGGAGGACCCAATGCGTGCCGTCGGGGGCGATGATCTCCAGATCGTTGATCCGCTGCATGTAACGGATGCGTTGGGCCTCCAGAGAGGCCAGCGGCGCGCGGCGATGACGATAAAGGACCTTGGCCTTCTGGCCGGGCTGGGCGGGAGGCAACACCTTGGACTCCAAGGGGCAAAGCCCCACCAACCCCCGCTGGGATTTCAACGGACGTTGGAAAAACAGGGCCCGGAAAAGCCGATCTTTGTCCGCAGCGGTCCACTCGGGATGGAAGGGTGCCTGAGCGGCCCAAATGGCCTCGAACTCCTCCTTGTATATACGCCGGGAAGTCCACCGGCCGCGGATGCGCTCCTGATGGGGGTCCAGACGGGCAAAATACTCGCCCAGGGTGCGTGCGCCGGAAGTTTGCATGGCCTGTTGGAGTTGGGAGATGGCCGCCCGGATGCGTTCTCTTTCGCTTTTTTCACTTTTCTTGCCTTTTTTATTTTTTTTATTTTTCCTGTCTTCCCCATCTTTTTGCTCGCCGCCAGATCGGGTCTTGGCTGTGGACTGGAAGCCGCGCCGCTGGGCCAGATGGAAAAAGACCCGACCCAAAAGCTCCGGCGGCAAAGGCTGATCCAAAGCCGCCGCCCGAAGATGATAGATCCAGGTGTCCTCCCAATGGGGGGGAGGATCGGCCGACCCAAACCGATGCTGGCAAAGCCAGGCCTTGGCTTGGCCGTCCAGTTGGTCCAGAAAGGCCTTCCGAGCGGCACAGTGTCGGCTTCCGGGAGGAAAAAGCCCTAACTGCTGCAACGCCCGCCAGGTACGACGCAGACGCTGCGCCCGGCGAAAGAGTTGCCGACGCATCTGCCGCATCTGCCGACGAGTTTGGCTTGGGGGTTCCTCCTTGCCCACGGCAATATCACTCTCAGCAATGTTTTGCAAATCCCACGCCCGCACGCCGGCATCCAAAAGCCCGATAGGCCGACCATCCTGGAGCTTGACCGCTGCCCAGCCGAGCGATAAGACCCCTAAATCGATCCCTAAGAGATATTCGGGTATCTCCGAAACATGCCCGCCGGCGGAATCCGAAACATGAACTTCTAAATGGTCCACGAAAGGCCTCCTCGAATAATACAAGAGGAAGTGCGGAAAAATACGGGGAACACTTTAGCCGATCGGAAAAACCCTCGGAGGGACCTGCTCGTCAGGTCCGAGGGGCACGATCAACGTGCCCCTCCCTCTTGGGAGGGGGCTACCTTGGATCGCCTCTTTTGCCGGCCTACCGGCACGCCCCTCCGTCGGGGTAACATGTTACCAATGCGGAAAAAAATTCCGTTCGACCCCTTGACAAACATATGGCAGTGGAATAATATACTCATAGTGTATCCGAGCGTCGGTTCCTTGCAAGTCCCAGTAAGGGATTCCGTAAGGAATCGCGCGTACGGTTTACCTCTGTATAGGGGTAGCCGACTACGCCCTCAGCCGACCGGCGGGGCGTTTTTTATGCGCCCTGCACCCTTCCGTCGAGCCGAAAAGAGCGATTAGAGCCTGTGCACAAATGGGGAGCTGGGCGGGGGCTGGGGAGCTGGGCTGGATACCTGGGCGGGGGCTGATAGCTGGGCGGCGGCCCCAACCGTTTCTCCGCCTTTTCCGTTTATCATGTTGACCGTTTGGAACATGTTAGTTTGATTGGATCTGCCCAGTCCGGCCCCTCCCAGTTGGAGGGGCTAAGAATCGGATCGAATACCACAGATGGTGGTCATCGTGCCGGGGGATACAGTCAAGTTAGGCGAATGCAGGAGGCTATGTGTCATTCCTGCGAAAGCAGGAATCCAGGCTGTTTTGGAACTGCTTCGGTGCTGCTGTGTAGCAAGCCGGGCGCCAGGCAATATGGCCCCTTCACCTTTACCTTTCTCTGGATTTTTCTGGCTTCCTACTTTCGTGGCAGTGATAGGCTAGGTTTAGCCTCTTGGGGAAAGGCCAGTTGGTTCAGTCGGCTCAAATGTTAACGACCGGTTTATTAGGGTTTTTGGGGCAATGAGGGCCGCCGGTGGGCTGTGCCGTCGCCAAAAGTGTTGCTCTTCCGATATAATGGCGGGGATTAGGGGGCCGCCGAGGAAAAATGGAATCTTCAGAAAGGAGAAAATAGGCAATCTGGGCAGGCCTGCTAAAAACAAAAGAAGGAATCAGGAGATCTGTAGGCCTCGATAAAGTTTATCTGGTTTTCCCAATTTATCCATGTTGACTTCTGGGAGCCTGGGGGAAGCTGTTCTCCCTGCTATCCGGCCCTTGACTCTTGGCACCTTAGTTTGGCTGTATCCACCCGGCAGCTCCCTACCATTTGTAGGGGCTAAGAATCGGCTCGAATACACAATAGATTGGGGGAGTGGGTCCCAGTGGAGACAGTCAAGTTAGGCCGTTGAAACCCCAATCGGGGTCCCTAGGGTGGCAAAGATGTGGGTATAATAGCCTGTTTGCGGAGGGGAAAAAGCGAGTGATTTCCCCCCGCCAGAAGGGTTAGGAACGGTGAAAAAAAGAATCCGCAGATAGGTGAAAGGAATCTGGAAAAGGAGAGGGTGATGAAAACCGAACGTCGGCATGAGTTGGAAGAGAATCTGTTGGCCAAGTGGTTGGTGTCCGTGTATCAGAAGGTCCAGCCGTATCAGAATGTCGTCTGGGCGGCGGTGATTTTGGTTTTGTTGGTGGTGGTGGTTTATGGGTGGGTGAGTCGGCGGGGAATGGGCCATGCGGAGGCGGCCTGGGACGAAGTGTTTGCGCATATGGAGTCGGCCCGGGAGGATCCGGCCCTGTTGGAAAAGGTAGCCGAAACCCATGGCCCAACCACCGAGCCGGGCCAGTGGGCTACCCTGTTGGCTGCCGAAGCCTATCTGGCCAAAGCCTGCGACAGCTTGTTTCAGAATAAGGCCGAAGCCCGGGAGTATCTGAACCGGTCTCGACGGTTGTTTGAACAATTGTTGAACGGGTCGCGTAACGAAGTCATTCGGGAACGGGCCACCTTCGGCCTGGCCCGGGCGGACGAGACGGCCGGCGATCTGGACAAGGCAATCGAAAGCTGGAGTTCTCCGGCCAGCAAACAGGCCGGTCAAAAGGCCGACCGAGGCTACCAGGGTCTGTTAAACCTCTGGCCGGACGGAGCCTATGCGGCAATGGCCAAGCAGCGTCTGGAAGACCTGCAACGGTACCGGACGAAAAAGTTTTACGACGATTTTGCCCGGTGGGAACCTTTGGCCACCCGTCCGCAGCCGGAAACCCCCACCCAAGCCAAAACGGGCACCGACCTTCCCATCCCCGAAGGCCCAGTCTATACACCCGGAGAACTGATGAAGAGCCAGCCAGAACCTTCCGCCTCGCCGGGCCGAAAACCATCCGCCTCGGAGCCGGCCACCAACCCGGCGGCACCGCCGGAAGCAAAACCCTCCAGCCCCTCTGGCCCGAGCGAAAAAACTCCCCCTGAAAAGCCGTAAACATTTTAGGTTGACTGTATCCACCGGAAGTAATGATCCCAATCTGTGGGATTCGAGCCGATTTTTAACCCCCTACAAGTTGTAGGGGCCTGGCCGGGTGGATACAGTCAAATTAGCCAGATGTGGGGCTAGGGGTCACTGCTGCGGAAGGAATCCAGATGACATCGCCTGCTACTGTCTGGACTGCCGCTTTCGCGGCAGGGACACAGCCGAGCACACCGTTCGGCTAAGAGCCTATCCCAAAATGCCGGTCCCGTTGTCCGATCCTCCCATGGAGGTAGGGTTCCGTGGCCAGATCAACCCAACCCAGCTTGCACCCGCCTGATTTTGGGAGAGGCTCTAAAGTCTTACGAAAGGTTTTCTCTTTATCTCTGGCGGGAAGAATGAGCAAAGCCTCCGATTCGCCTTTTGAGGACGAGAAGAACTGTCTCTGCTTTTGGCTTTCGGGGATAAGAAGAAACGTCCCTGTTCGGCCGAGGAGCGACAGCTTTTCGAGGGGATACGGGAGTGCAGGATGGGCGGCGAAGATCGTTTTGTTCCGGGCAATCTACGGCCCGGGATGCCGGTGGTGCTCCAGGTCCAGAAGCACGAAGAAGGCTGGCGACTGGATGTCTTTCTTGCCCATCATTTTCCCGAGTATAGCCGGGTCCATATGCGCCGGTTGATTACGGCCGGCGGGGTGCAGGTGGATGGCAAGGGCGGCAAACCGGCCTATCGGCTCCATGCCGGGCAGGTGGTGGAAATTCGACTACCCGAAGTTCCCCGAGAAGGCCCCCATCCGGAACCGATCCCCCTGCAGGTCCTTTATGAGGATGATTATTTGGCGGTGGTCAATAAACCGGCGGGCATGGTGGTGCATCCGGCCCGTGGGCATTGGACCGGCACGTTGGTCAGTGCCTTGCAGTATCATTTTGGCGGAAGGCTCTCGGCGGCGGGCGGACCGACCCGGCCGGGCATCGTGCACCGGCTGGACCGGGATACGTCCGGGGCGATCCTGGTGGCCAAGACGGATCCGATTCATCACCGATTGGCCGCCCAATTTGCCGACCGAACCGTAGAAAAGGAATATTTCGCCCTTGTCCGCGGCAGTCCGGATCGAGACCGGGACCGGGTGGTCGAACCGATCGGGGTCCACCCGACGCAACGTGAAAAGATGGCTATCCGCCGAGAAGGCCCTGATGTCCGATTGGCCGAAACCTTCTACGAAGTCTTGGAACGGTTCGACGGCTTTGCCGCCCTTCGGATTCTGCCTCGCACCGGCCGAACCCATCAGATTCGGGTCCATTTGGCGCATATCGGCTGCCCGGTACTTTGCGATCGGCAATATGGAGGCCGAAGCCAAATCAGCCTGGCCGAACTGAGCCGAAACCCCGCTGATACCACGGTGCTATTGGCTCGGCAGGCGCTTCATGCACGGCGGATCGGTTTTACCCACCCGGTAACGGGCCAGCGGCTGCAAGTCGAAGCGCCGCTTGCGGCCGACATCCAGGCCGTGCTGGACGCCCTCCGCCAGTTCCGAAAAAGATAGCTCTTCCCCCCTTGCGCACGGCATGGGTAAATCCTCTTTAGAGGCTGTCCTAAACTTCCGTTTTTAGCCGGGGATCTACCCCACCAACCGGCATCCCTAAGCCCCCCAAAACCCTAATTTGACTGTATCTACCCGGCCAAGCCCCTACCAGATGGAGGGGCTAAAACCGAAGCGAACACCACAGATAGTGGTCATAGTCGCCGGTGGATACAGTCAAGCTAATAAAACGGCCTTTTGATAAAGCAGACTAGTTTGGAAAGGCATGGGGACCGCCGGCGGAATCCTCATTTCGGGATAGTCTCTAATCTCGACTTTTGCCATTGTTCGTAATCTGGGCTTTATGGAAAGTTACAAGCACCCTCTTGTTGAAGGGCTGTTTTCATAACTCCAAGTTTTCCAGAGAGTTAGGGTATTCCTCAATGGGCGGGTGTCTCCAAAGGGCAAAAGTCGAGCGGATTGATCTTCGCAAAAGCAAGAGAGACAACCGGGTGTGAAACCAGAGAGTTCCGTATCTCTCCATTCGTGAAGATTAATAGAGGAGGTTGCAGGGAAGTCGGTGTGCCAGCCCGCCCTCGGAGGCCGGATGGGGGGCCAGTTGCTGGACCGTGCTGAGTAACTCCGCTCGGAAGCCCGCCAACGGGCCGCACAAGCCGCCGAAAAAAAACAGCAACGAGAACTCCAACAACTCGCCCAACGAGAACCCAAACTTTGGGACCAAGCCCAGTGTTTGCTCGAACAGAAAAAAGCCTCCCTCTACGACCAGGTCGTGGAGCTGCTCAAAAACTACCCATGCTTGCCGATTCCCAGGGCCGATTCGCCGATTTTCAAAACCGTCTTGCCCAGTGGAAGACTCGGTATCCCACCCTGCGGGGTTTTTGGTTGCGGGTGGACAACGCCAAGTTACTGTCGAGCGAGCCGCTGCGCACTCCGTCCCTTTCGGAATCGCTCGAGGATGATTCCTTCTAGGGTTTGGGTGAGTAGGGTGGGGCTGGGAATAATGTACATATGTTCATCTTAAAAGCTATCCGGCCTACCTTTTTCGCCCCCAAAGTGCCTCTTGTTTGCTTCTTCTGCTTCGACTCTGACGAGGATGTTTCAACGATCTTCCCAGCCACGTCTAAATGCGTCGATACCCATGCCTACGGTAGGAGGAAGGCCGTTTTTTTCACGGACGGCAAAGCTACTCATTTTGGAAGTGGCGGGCTAAATCTTCTCGACCGCTGGCGGCAAAAGCTTGGGCTAAAAGCGATCGGCGATCCGAATTCCGTTCGTCTCGATCCCGGCGAACGCCATGGGGTCGAGTGGCCCGAATAAAACGAAGCACACTCCACGGATCGATACGGACTAATTGCCTGGCCACTCCGTAGGTTAGATCCCTCGGCCCGTCTCGATGGAATTTGACCATCAAGGGAAGGCATATTTCCCGGACGAACCTTCGGATTTCTTCGTGGAACGGGCTGGGGACTGGCACCGCCATCTTTTCGAGTCGATGAAAGAGGTGCTCGTAGGTGCTCGTGGAGAGATAGGGAGGGCGTCGGAGGTAGGGTAATATAAGGAGAACCAATTCCGGCCGGGTCTCTAGTTCCGGAAGGCGGAGGAATTGAGATATGTCCTCTTCCCCCAGTGGAACGCCTTCCAGGAGGTCCTTGAGAAGAACCCTTAATTCCCCGAGTGGACGGGTGAGAAGTTGTTTCCGTAAAAGAGAATCTTTTGCCCAAAGAGAAGCTGTGTCGGTAACCTTTATAGGATTATCCGAATACCAACCTTTGCTGATCAAACAACGGACCTTCCCTTGAGAAGCCAAATAGATGTTCATTTGTTCCGATAATTGCTTTACGAATTGCTGAACAAGTTTTGGAAAGTTTAAATCTGGGTCATGGCAATAGGGATGGTAGGTCAAGAGAGTAAAGTCGTTGGAGATAGCCAACAGACAGCGCCCTACCACGTGGCCTTGCTGATCCCGAGCATATAACACCTGCTTGTTGGCGTCGGCGGCATTAACAATAGCGGCGAAAAAATTTTCCTCCCATGGACTTAAACAAGTATTAAAATAGGCCCCCATTTGAAAAATTTCCAAGGGATCTTGTTCCAGGGCAAGCCAAACACGTCGGCCATTATCTCCCACGGCTTCCACGGGGCCGGTGGGGTGAACCCAAGGTTCTGGATCAATCCCTTCCTGTCGGAGTTGGGCCAGGAATTCTTGGTTTGGTTTGGCTTCCCATGGACGCCAGGGAGGCGGGCCACATCGGCGGCGAAGGAGTTGGATTCCTAATTGATAAGCCCAGCCTATGTCCTTTTTACAATGCCAAATGCCTATAAGGACATCTCGATGCTTGGGTTGCCAAATCCAATCTGGGAGTTCCGGCACGTCCAGAAGCCGTTTCAGGGTTTCCCCGATCGACGCCCGGAGGTTTTCTTGTACCTGGCGGAAAACTTCCCGGCGGATGGCTCGGCGGAGCTTGCTTCGGAGATGTTCTAACCGGGCGGGAGAGACTGCTCGTTGCTCCTGCTGCAAGCGGACCTGCAAGTTTTCCAATCGACGGGCCAACATCCTTCGCTCCGGATGGGCCTTGACCAAAGCCTTTAATACCTCCACTTCTTCCAGAAGCCCCTCGGACGGCGGAAAATCTTTCGCCAAAATTCTTTTCGCCGTCCGTTGCGCTTCCGGCGAAAGAGCCGCTAGGAAACCTAATTCCGCGTGCAAGGGTTCCGGATACCTTTCCGCCCACTCTGGGATCGACACCGTTTCCGGATAGGGGGGAAGAACAGCAGGGATCTTCACTGCCCCTGCAAGGTGGGCCAACCACGGTACCTCTTTCAAAATCGCAATTCCTTCCTCCAGAATCGTTTCTCGAAGAAACCTTAGCCAGGGAGTTGGGCGAAACATTTGTACCACCGCAGGCAACCCCCCCCAATGCTCGAACTCCGGATCTTTCTCCCGCAATTTCTCAAGTTTCTCGATCGTTGGCACTAGCTGTTTCGTTTCGTCAATCATCTGGATGGCCAACGAAAGAGCATCGTCGAAAATTTTGGACAGATTTAAAGAACTGCTGGCAAGTTCCAAGAGAATCGCCTGCTGCCAGTGGGGATCGTCCGTGGCTTGGCTTACCAAGATGGGCACATGAAGATTGTCTGATTGTTCTAACGTTCCCACCCACTCGACGATCGCCGCCCATGTGCGCTTCCAATTCGGAATCTCGTCCCAAAAGATTCCTTCCAATTGCTCTCGGTTTTGAACAAAGATAGGCAGTTTTTCAGGCGGCAGGCTACGGAGAAGCTCTCGAAAAAGGGGAACAACCTGCTTCTTTAGGTAATCATTTTGGTCCCCGCTTGTGGAAGCCAAGAACTTCTTAAACAAGTAGAGAGACTCGAGACGCCAAGAGGCAGGCAACCTAGAAATCCATTGCAAAGCCAACTTATATAGAGTTTTCTGCTCTGGGGAAACAAGGTCAAAAATCACTTCTTGCAAACCCGGCAAATCATTCAAAGCGGATAACCGGTACAGGATCAACTTCTCTCTGGTCAGTAAGCCGCCCGTCAGAAAGCTCATTTCCGGTGGCATTTCACAAGCTAGGGATTCCAGTTGGCTTTGATATACCGCCACATCGCTCTCACTCCACTTCAGCACGAGCCACAATGTTTCTGGTATTCTTTGCGGGGGTGCAAGTAGGCGGAGTAATTCCTCCCACCAGAGGCCCCATTGATGGAAAATATCTGGAGGCACTATTACATTGAACAAATCCAGAGCCCGGCGCTGGCTCCCAGGCTCTTCCTGAAAGAATCTTTCGAGAAATAAAAAAATCTCCTTCAGAAAAATGGACTCCGGAGGCCGAAAGTCCTCTACCCAGACCCGCACCTCTTTGGAGGCGGACCTTGCCAGAATCTCTTTCCATTTCTTCAAGAAATCCTCCCCGCCGCTGGTGGCGATCTCGAGGGCTTTAGGATGGCTCAATATCCTCACTAGGGTGTCCAAGCGATGCGCTCCTAATTGACGAACTCGCCCGGCCAATTGCACCCAAATGAACAGGGCCTTCTCTTCTCCCCCATCGGATTCCAGCAGGCGAGCAAGATTGTCCAAGCCATATCTCAGCGACTCCTGATACCGATACAACCAGGAAACAATGGGTTCGGCCTGTTCTGGGGCAAAACAGCACACCCAACTGACCGCTCTCAGCAGGAGAACCAAACCAGGAACTTTTCGCGCTAATCGTTCCGCCTTCGCTGCTACGGAGTCCGAAAAACCCATTTGGGGATCAAATACATGGACCGGTAACGGTTGCCCATGATGAATGGTCCCTTTGAGGATCTCCAAAAGTCCCGGCAGGACCCTTTTCCAGGTATCCACGTTCTCAATGACCTCGTGAATCGCCCTGGGGAATCGCCGGACCAGAGTTGTCCAAGCGGTCTGGGCGTCGCGAAGCTCCTGGCGGCCAATCCAGCAAGGCTTTCGCCATTCCGCGTCTTGGAAACCACTCGGCTGCCACAAAAGCCGGTCCCCCTCTTGCCGAATCGGATACCCCGGCAAAAACGAAAGGCCCTTTTTAAAATGCATTCGAGCTGCCAGGCATCCTTTCCGTTGTTTCCGTAGGCGTTCGTCGTCCGGCCTCATCTTCCATCCTCCACGAAAAGCCCAACCTCTCGGTGTCTCCCCTAGGAAGGCTCTTTATGCGGTGGGGAAGTTTTAGCCGAATCCGCGGGGAATCCTCGGAAGGCAGACATCTGGTTCGCCCATTTGCAGGCTGAAGACCCACACTCCCAGCGGCCCCCACCAGCACCCAACCCCTAATCCCCTCGGAGCTTTGCCATGTATCCCACGACACTCCATTTTCCCTAAAAAACCCCTTGACTCCCAACACAGTATCTCTCCCGGCGGCGCCGAAGGCACCGACAGCCCCTCGCCCGCCCAAGGAGAGGCAGGTGTTTCCTTCGGCTCAACTGCTCCAAGTATTCCAGAAGTTACGATTTACAGGGTCTCGAAAATTGCAGTTCCTATTGAGCTTCGCAAATCGTAGCGACACGGCACTGCCTGGTTTTGGGCCCTGGTGGTCTCAGTTGGTTTTGCGAAGATCAATAACTTCTTGCTCCATAAGAAGTGAGAACTTTTCGAGAAAATGCAGCTATCGGAAAAAGTCCCTCAATTGTTGCCCCTGCACAATCAGGAAGCCCAATTTTTTCGCCCCTTGATGGCTACTTGGATCAAGAGATTTCGCGGGCATGAGCACCAGAAAGCTGCTCCATTCGGCTGAAGTGTTGTCTTGTATGATACCCTCTTCGGAGGAGAAGTCCACCTGGAGCAGGAGAATAAAGGGCAATCTCCTTTTCCCAACGGCGTCATCCCCTTCACAGAGAACTGGGAAAGCATTTTGCTCCCCCTGCTGGCCGTACCCAGTGAGGACAAGTCCTGCTATTGGAATTTAATTTGACTGTATCTACCCGGTGAGGTCTCTCCAACTTATAGGGGGTAAGAATCGGGGCGAACCCAACAGATTGTGGTAATCACTTCCGGGGGCTACAGTCAAATTAAATGGCCATCTCATCAATCGGGCAGGGCGAGGTTGCGGCGGTAAGCCTGCCGTTGGTGCTGCAGGCCGAGTCGGTGGGTGATCGCTTGCCATTTCTCGGCCGCCTCTTGGAGGGCTTGCTGGGGCGCCTGCTGTCCCCGGACGGCAGCACGAACCGCTTCGTCCAACACCCCCATATACTCCTGCCAACCGGGAATCCGAAGGGCCACCAGCCATTGACCGCTCGAAAACGTCTCTTGGAGGGCATCGGCATATTGCTGGGCGGTTTGTCTGGGCATGGCCGGCTCCACCCAAGCCTGTAAGCGCCGGGGGTCTTTGAGATCGCTTTTTCGGAAGACTGCCGTGGCAGGACAAACGGCCGGGCGGGGTTCGGTGCCTTGTTTGCCGACCAGCCAAAAGATCAGTTCCAAGGCAGCCTCCGGATGCTGGCAGTGGGCATGCAGGGCAGCCCATCGGCCTGAAATGCCCAAAAGCGGTGTGCGGAACAGTTCTGCTTTGGGGGCCGGCACCCATTTACCTTCCCCAGGATGCCAGAGGGCGGATGCACCCGGAATAGGAACAATAGTACATTTTACTTCTGGTGCTGCCTTATCGGGACCGGCCCGGCTCGGCCAACAAAGCGCCAAACCACACTCCCCACGCCAAAACCGTTCCCGCACTTGGTCCGGGTCCATTTCCCAAAAGTCCGGACTGGCCCATTTCGCCGTGGAAACCAATTCCTCCAACGCCCGGAGAAATGGCGGGTCGGCAATCCGGGGCCGCATCGACTCCATCTCAAACAACGTGGAATAATAGTTCGGATGTTTAGCATATGAGGCGGCATGGGCCAGCAGCATCCACCCCGCCCAACCCGCTGCCAACGGCTCCAACGCCGGTGCCCACGGCCGATCCTTCGGCAGTCCGGCGGCGGCCAACCGGCTCCGATCCCGGAACTGCTCGGCTATCTGGAGATAGTCCTCCCACGTGCGGGGCGGACGCAGACCAAGCCGATCCAGTAAGTCCGCCCGACAATAACAGACCAGCACCGGGGAACCCAGCGGCACAGCACAGACCTGTTGCCCCCATCGGCCCTCCTGATCCCGGAGCATTTCCACCAGATCGGTCCAGGCGGCTGTATGCGCCCGGAGTTTTTCTTCTCCCAGCGGCTGGACCAAACCCGACTCAGCCAATGGGCCTAACTCTGCTGAACGAAATATCAGCACATCGGCCTTGACCGGCGTTTGGCCCTGGAGCGACAGAGCCAGCACTTCTAACGGGATGCCGGTTTCTGCCTGCCATTGGCCTTCGTAGGAGCGCAGGGTCTCGGCCAGACGGCTATCATCCAAAACGGCCACCGTCAAGCGGGCCGGCTTGGAACCGACAGGCTGCTGTTTTTCGGCTTGCCGAGGCCCACAACCAGTCCCTGTAAGCAAGGCGGCCAGAAGCCCCGCCAGAACGACCATCCCGACCAAGGAGTAAAACCCCCGCCCTGCCACGCCATCGACAGCCCGGCCCAGTTCGGCTGTGTCCCTGGCCAAGGGGAAATGCCATCGGACTGCCTCGCCTCTTGGATTGTCCCCCATCGTGTGCATGGTCTGCCGGCCGGGAACCGAAAGAGCAGACCCTCTCTCCTCTTGCTTTTTGCGGATAACTTTTAGAAGATGAGGCCACACGACCATAGAGATTGCCCTTCGTCTGGAAACCAACCCATGCCAGCCTCGGCAAGGGTCTAATGGCCTAAGAGAACCGTCAGATGTCTCTTTGCCAATCCGTACTATTTTTGTTTGACTGTATCTCCCCGGCCCGGCCACTACCCGTTGTAGGGGCTAAGAAGCGGATCGAATCCCACAGATTGGGGTCATCGTTCCGGGGCGATACCGTCAAGTTAGCCGAATGTAAGGGGCGATGTGTCCTTGTGGCATCCGTAGGAATCCAGGTGCCTTGTGCCACCCAAATCCCTCTTGTATGTTATTCCCGCGAAAGCGGGAATCTAGTCGTTTTTTCTGGATTCCTGCTTGCGCAGGAATGACACGGTTGCCCCTCACCTGGCCTCGGCTTCACCTCGTCCGGCCTCTCGACGGCCGAGAGAGAGGCGAGTAGGTCCCTGCGGCGGAACTGGTACTGTAAGTCTCTTGATACGATTGGAAACCATAAAAGGTTTTGCGGGAAGGCCATGAGCGGCACGGTTTTTTCACCCCCCGATATTTCTTCGCCACAGCGGCGAGAGTTAGGGAAACCTGCTCGGTGGGTTCGGGTAGCCGAACTGGTCGGCATATTTTTCGTCTTTTTTCTTCAAGGGGCCTGGCCGGTCCCGGACACCAATGAGCCCCATTACCTGGGCAAAGCCATCCACTATTGGAACCGGGATTGGATTCCGAAGGATTTTTTTCTGGATTCGCCTGATGCGCACGATGTGTTTTATTTTACCTTTGGGTGGTTGGCGCGGTATGTGGCGCCGCCGGTTTTGGCGTGGATAGGACGGATTTTGACCTGGGCATGGTTGGCCTGGGCCTGGCAACGGTTAAGCTGGGCGGTGTTGCCCCGGCCTGGGTATGCAGTGCTTTCGGCCGCCCTGCTGGCTACCTTGACCGAACGGGCACACATGGCTGGCGAATGGCTCATCGGCGGCGTGGAAGCCAAAGGGTTCGCCTGGGCTTTGGTGCTGATGGGGCTGGAGCGGCTTTTGCGGGGCCGGTGGAACGGTGCCCTGGCCTGCTTCGGAGCAGGAACTTCTTTCCATGCCTTGGTAGGCGGCTGGGGGGGAGTGGCCGCCGGGTTGGCCTGGCTGCTTGAAGGGAAACATCGGCCCCGTTTGGGCACCCTCTGGCCGGGGCTTTTGGCCGGAGTGCTCTTGGCCCTGCCAGGCCTCATCCCGGTAGCCCGGCTCAACTGGGGGGTGGATCCGGAAAGCGTGCGCCAAGCCTACCAGATTTACGTGGAAATCCGCCTGCCCCACCATCTGGACTTTCTGGCCTTCCGCCCCGAATATCGACTGCGCTTTCTGCTGCTCTGTGTGGGATGCTGGCTGCTAAGCCGATCGGTATCTCGAACCCACCAGATTCCGCAAAACCGATCGGCGGATTCCTATCCCGATGCTTGTTATCAGGATGCATTTTCGTATCAGGATGTTTCTTATTCGGCGGTGGAGATGCTTCGGCGGTATTGGTGGGCGGCGATGATCATTGTGGGCGGGGGGATTTTGTTTTCCGTACTACTGCTCCCCTGGCCCACCCTCCGGATCAGCGTGCTTCGATATTACTGGTTCCGATTGGCCGATATCATCATGCCGGTGACTGCTTCGCTGCTTGTGCTCCGATGGGTGGCCGAAAAAACCGCCGTGCTGGCCGCTGAAACCCATCTGTCTGCCTATACCAAGGCGGGTTTGCCGCCGCCGGATGCCGAGCAGGGTTTTGGGGGAGTGGCTTCGGTGGCCCAATGCTTTGTGCCGATTTGGCCCCGCCGGCAATCCCCCGGACGCTTTGCGGCGGCAGCCCCCTGGCTGGTGATGGTGTTGGCCACGGCGGGCGCCCTGCTGCATCTGGCCGGCTATGGGTGGATCCGTCTTCAGCCCACAGTCCCCAGAGCGTTTACGGCCCACAAAGACCAATGGAAAAATCCGAAACAGCAGTTAGCCGATTACCTTTCTTGGAGGCGGATGTGCCAATGGATTCAGGAACATACGCCGCGGGAGGCCCGATTTCTGACCCCTCGGCAGGAACAAACGTTCAAATGGTACGCCCATCGCAGCGAAGTTGCCACCTGGAAAGACATCCCCCAGGATGCCCCCGGCCTGGTCGAATGGTGGAAACGGATGAACACGATCTATGCCACCGGCAGCACCGAACCAGGCCACCGCTGGGTCGATTCCCTCACGCAGCTTCCGCCGGAAAAACTCCAACAACTCGCCCATCAGTACGAGGCCCAGTATCTGGTGGTCGAAAGCCGACCTCGGCTCCCCTTTCGCCTGGTCTATCGAAACCGCCATTGGGCCGTCTATCTCATGCCCAACCAGCCGGAATGACCCTATTGCGCTTCGCACATCGTAGAGAGACGAAATTCGCTGGTTTTGCGAAGACCGATAGACCGTGAAAAGGTTTCTGCAAAGCCCGGCCAACGATCTCCCCTCCGGAAATACCGGAAAATCCGGCAAAAGCCTTCTGCTCGGAGCCGGTGTGTGGCTATGGCCGTTCCGGCAATGGGACGGAGGAGATTACCTATTGCGCGTCGCACATCGTAAAGAGACGAAATTCCCTGGTTTTGCGAAGACCAATAGGTCCCTTTTGGTGGGGCGGGTTAGGCCTTGGAGGGCTGTCTCGAAATTGGTATTCGGGCGGCGGCCTGGGCCGTTACCAAACCCCTTCCGATTTACCAAAGTGCCCGTTTTATAGGGGGTTGGGCAGTCTGGGGGGCCGCCGGTTTGTGGTCCACCCGGCTAAAAACGGAATTTCGGGACAGCCTCTTAGGGGATTTGGCAACCGGCTCCTACCGGACCCGGGCAGGGGGTGGCTTGGCCTCCCTCTCAGAAGGATATGCCATACTTCCTAGGGGGATTCTCTCCCGGCGGCCCCCTGGGGGACCGGCTTCTATGGCTGTAGTGATCCTGGATTTCTGCTAGGAGGTACGGGGTACCCATTTGGGTGGGCGGTACCAATGCCTTTGGAAGATTTGGGATCGGGTCCTTCTTGTGCGATGGCCAAATCGGGCGGAGGTGGATATGGAACTACGTGTACTTTCGGACTTGGAGAGCTTTTTGGCCTATGGAGAGGCGTGGGATGACCTTTGGCATCGGTCGGCCGCCGTTTTGCCCACAGCCCGGGCAGACCTGATTGCCCATTGGGTCCGGCATTTTGCCCATCAGACCCGCTTCCGGGCTTTGGTGGTGGCGGAGGGAGATCGGCTGCTGGCAGGCATCCCCCTGGTCCGGCGGCGGATCAAGGGCCTGTTTCCGGCTGCCGATCTTCCCATCAATCCCTGGAGTCCCAACGGAGAACTCCTGCTGGACGAGTCCACCCAGGCGGCCAACGTGCTCCAGTGCCTTTGCCAGGGGATTGGGCAAATGGGTTGGCCGATGCTCTGGATCGACACGGCTCCGCTGCAGAGTTTCCGCTGGCAGACCTTGATTTCCGAAGGGCGAAAGGCAGGGCTATCGCCGCTGATCCATTGGCGGTACCCGGTAGGGCTGGTGCATTGGGACGATTTTTCCGGCTACTGGGCTGCCCGACCTTCCGGACTCCGAAGGAAAATCCGAAAGTGCCTCCGGCAACTGGAGGAGGTTGGCCCCATCGGGGTACAAGAGGTTCGTTCGGGCTGTCCGGCCGGGTGGGCAGAGGCATTGGACCGGGCTTGGCAGATCGAAGACGCCGGTTGGAAAGGCGTGGCCGGCACGTCGGTGCTCCGCTGTTCTGGCATGAGGGAGTTTTATCTTACCCAGACCCAACTCTTGGCCCAATGGGGCTATGCCCGATTGGTGTTTTTAGAGGTGGGCGGTCGGCCGATTGCTTTTGGATATGGGTGGGAGGCCAAAGGCGTCCTCCAAGTCCTCAAAATTAGCTATGATCCCTCATTTGCCCGGTTTAGTCCGGGGCATCTGTTGTGGTATTTATGGTTCCAGAAGCTGGCCGAGGGGAGACAACCGATGCGCGTGGATTTTTTGGGTCCTTTGACGGAGGGAGTCCGGCCCTGGGCCAACGGGAGCTACCCCATCGGAAGGGTGATTTTCCCCACCAATAGGATGGGCAAATGCCTCCTAGCCGGTTATCAGGCATATCGCACTTGCCGAGGAATTCCTGATGGGCCTAATTGGCTGGGCCAGTGCACAACGCCCGGACCAGAGGAAGTCGAAAAGGAATCTTGCGAACCAGCGAGATGTACAGCTACTTAAAATTATCTACATTCCCTATATTATCTGTTTTCACAAAACAGAAGGCCTTTTCCCTTTCTCACGTACCTTTCGGGAAACCCAAATCGGAACGGCAAAAGACAGATACCGGGGTGGAAGATGTTCTTCCGAAAGCGGCTTAGCCTCTCTAGGAGCCGGCCAACGTCGGATAACTTAAAGGCTGTCCCGAAATGGGTACTTGGGCGGCGGCCCGGACTGTTGCCAAACCCTTCCGATTTACCAAAGTGCCCGTTTGATGGGGGTTTTGGCAGTTTGGGGCCGCCGATGGGTAGTCCGTCTGGCTAAAAACGGAATTTCGGGACCGCCTCTTAGAAAACTCCCTTGACTTTTTCCAAGTTTTTTGATATGGTTATGGCAGAAGTAGGAAAAGCCGGAGGTTTTTAATAAAAAATCGGAAAACCGGCTATGGCGCTAGCGAACCTGCTTAGCCTGTTGTTATTGGGGCTTTCTACGGCCGGTCGGCCGTAGGGTTCGCTGGCGTTCTGAAAACCGAAAATCCATAGGCAAATCCGAACCCCAAGGCCGACCAAAGGCTTTGGGGTTTTTTGTTTTCTTCGGGTCCCTGACGAAGTTGTCCCGAAATTTCAAGTTCAAGCTAGGACGCACGCCAACGGGCGGCCCCAAACCTCCCCAAAACCCAATCCAACGGCAGTGAGATTCGTCAGAACGGTTTGGAAAAGGCTTGGGGCCGCCGCGGACTGGCCATTTTCGGGATAGCCCTGAAGGGCTTGTGAAAAGTTGTGGCGGAACCTTCCCCCGTAGAACGCGGAAGGTTTCTTTTGTTGGAAAGGGTTGTTCGATGGTAGAGACAACAACCGTAGCTACGCCTTCGACCGGCCAGCACTCAGCAGGCCCGTCGCGCCGGATTCGGATTTTTGACACCACGCTGCGGGACGGGGAGCAATCGCCCGGCTGTAGCATGAATCTCCGGGAGAAGTTGGAGGTAGCGCAGGCGCTGGCCGACCTGAATGTGGACATCATCGAGGCGGGGTTTCCGATTGCTTCTCCGGGGGATTTTGAGGCGGTTCGGGAGATCGCCCGGCAGGTGCGGGGACCGGTCATTTGTGGGCTGGCCCGGTGTCGGCCGGAGGACATCGACCGGGCTTGGGAGGCGGTTCGATATGCGGAGCGGCCCCGAATCCATGTCTTTTTGGCCACCAGTCCCATCCACCGGGAATATAAACTCCGGATGACCAAAGAAGAGATTATCCAACGGGCTGTCGAAGGAGTTCGGCGGGCCTTGAGCTATTGCCCGGATGTGGAATTTTCCCCAGAGGACGCCACTCGGACGGAAATCGACTATCTGTGCCAGGTGGTCGAGGCAGTGATCGCTGCCGGCGCCACCACGGTGAACATGCCGGATACGGTCGGTTATGCCACCCCCCGGCAGATGTATGAACTGATTTCCACTCTCCGGAACCGGGTCCCCAATATCCATCAGGCCGTCCTCAGTGTCCATTGTCATAATGATCTAGGCCTGGCGGTGGCCAACAGTCTGGCCAGCATCGAAGCCGGGGCCGGCCAGGTCGAATGCACTATCAACGGGCTGGGCGAACGGGCCGGCAACTGCGCCCTAGAAGAGGTGGTCATGGCCCTGCGAACCCGCCATGATTACTACCGGGCACATACAGAAATTTGTACCCAGCGGCTTGTGCCCACCAGTCGGCTGGTTTCCGGCATTACCGGCATGGTGGTCCAGCGGAATAAGGCCATCGTCGGCCAAAATGCCTTTGCGCATGAAGCGGGCATCCATCAAGACGGCATCCTTAAAGAACGGACCACTTACGAAATCATGCGCCCGGAAGATGTGGGGTTCACCACCCAATTGGTCCTGGGCAAACACAGCGGTCGGGCGGCTCTGGCTGACAGGGCACGGGCCTTGGGCTATCGGCTCACGCCGGAGCAGCTCAATGCGGTCTTCGAAGAGTTCAAACTGCTGGCCGACAAGAAGAAAGAAATCTACGACGCCGATTTGGCTGCCCTGATTGAGCAAGAGATCGCCCATGTGCCGGACAGATGGACATTTGATTCTTATCGCCTTTCCACTGCCACGGGGCGGACACCGCAGGTTTGGCTTCGGCTTCGCCGGGGCGAACAACTCCTGGAAACCGAACTAGCCGACGGCGATGGCCCCGTGGACGCCGTCTTCCTGGCCATCGAAAAACTCACCGGCCTCAGCCTCATCTGCAAAGACTATCAGGTCCATAGTGTTAGCGTGGGCAAAGACGCCCAGGCCGAGGTTACCGTAGAGGTCGAATACCAAAACCGCCTCTTCCGGGGCCGAGGCCTATCTACCGACACCGTCGAAGCCAGTGCCCGGGCCTTCCTGAACGCCATCAACCGTATCCAAGCCCTCAGCAACGGCATGACCGCTAGCCCCCAGGCTGCCGACACTCCTTCCGGTAAATAACTCAAAGTGTCAATGGAATCGCCCGTTTTTTCCTTAACCTATTGGAACACCAGAAGTTCATTGCATTCTGCGGGTGTTTGGGTTCATGGCGTTCCACGGCGCCGAACCGGTCTTTTATTGGCGGGTTTCGGACCTGGTAGGGGGGCATTTCCCGTGGGAGTAAATAACCCACCGGGTTTCCTTGTCCCCAGGAGTCCTCCTTGCCGAAAGAAGCTCGTTGGGTAGGGGCCAAAACCACCTCACCAGCGGGCGGGAGGATCCCGGCTTGCCGGAACAACCTAAAATGATTACAATCTCTTTCGGTGTGCCTTTTGACTTTTATTGGCCGGAGAGGGAGTGTCTGTGCGCCCGGTACTGCGGTGTCTGATGGTTTGGGTGATGGTGGTGGTGCAGGGCGGATTGACCGTCCTGGGCATCCAATTGCACCACCTGGGCGCCCTCTCGCATAGGATTTTCCCACCATCTTCGGGAACATGCTGCTTTTGGCCTGAGAAAGGCTTTGCGTTCCCGGATCCCCAGACCAGGCTAGGTGGGCTCCGGCCAGGGGGCGGGATCTTTGAACCATGCCGTTCCTGGGGGGGCATTGCCTCTCGGCTTCCTGCCCGGCTTGTCGGTTGCACAGGTTTTCTCTTGCCGGCCCGGACCGGAGGGCTTGGGGAGACCAGAAGGGAACGTTCTGTTGCGCCATGGTTTTTGGACCGAGCGGCCCCGGCAGCAGGGAGCCATGATCCGGCTCTTTGTCCCATCTGCCAGTATTTGGGGCAGGCGAAGTTAGCTGCCCCGGCTCTGCCCAAACTTGTGGGCGGCTTGCTGGTGGTTAGCTCCCCGGCTGTTTGCCCAACCAGGGTGCCCAGCTTCTTTATTGGTCCTTATCGGGCAAGAGCGCCACCGAGCATTTAAGAGGCTGTCCGGAAATTGGCACCCGGCCGGCGATTCCGAACCCTTTTGCCAATTCTTCCGGTTTTACCAAAATGCCTGTTTTCTTAGAGGGTTTGGCATTCTGGGGCCGCCGGTTGCTCGTGCCTTCAGGGGAAAGGTGGCATTTCGGGACCGCCTCTAAACCTGCGGGAGCGGATTAGAGTGTTTTTGTTCACTATCTTTCTGTAATTTTCTGCACCCGCCGAATTGTTTGTTCTGGGTTTGTTCCGCCGCTTCTCCCGGCTTGGCATGACAAAAACAGCTGGCAGGGTTTCTGGTCTGGCCGGACGAAGCAGGCTCTTTTTATCGGCGTCGGTCCAGGAGTGCCTTTCCATGGAGCCATGGCCGGCAGATGGCCTGGCATGTTGCCTGTACTGGCATGTTCCCTGGAGGAGTGAGGAGTGCCTCTGCCGGTTTTTCTAGTTCCGGCCTTCGGGAAGGCAAACCAGCACTTTGCGCCAAGGCCCGTGGAACGCACCATTTTTTCCTAAGAAGCTTCCTCGGAATCGGCCCTTCTATTTGATCGTGGCACCTTATAGAGACACAAAACGTCCCGGTTTTTTAGCCCCTCAGTGTCTCTTGGGATTGCAAGAAGTAAAGAGGTTCGGCTTCCTACCGGAAAAAAGTTTCGATAGAACTACAACCTGTTTCCTTTCGGAAACCCTCTTCGAAAAAAGGAGAGAATCATGTATATACGTCAGAATAGGATTATCATCTGTCCATCGGTGCCGGGTTTCACGTTAGTGGAACTTTTGGTGGTCATTGCCATTATCGGGATTTTAATTGCCTTGCTTCTTCCGGCGGTGCAGGCAGCGCGGGAAGCAGCTCGTCGGGCTTCCTGCTCCAACAACCTCAAACAGATCGGCCTGGCTTGCCATATGTACCAGGACACCTGGAAGGTGTTGCCTGCCGGTTGGGTCGGGTATAATCCGAGCAATGGTCAGCCGCACTGGTTCGGCTTGCCCGGTTGGGGTTGGGCTGCCCGAATCCTCCCCTACATGGAACAGGGCAACGTCTATAAAAACCTCGTCCACTTCGAGTTGCCCATCACCCATCCCACCAACGCCGAGGCCAAGGTCTTTCCCATCGCCACCTTCCGGTGTCCGTCGGACATAGGCGGTAAAACCTTTCAGCTTGCCAAAGGCGCCAAAGCACCCTGTTTGGATTCCAGTGCTGGTTTTCCGGTGGAATTGGCCACCGGCAATTACATCGGCATGTTCGGCACGTTGGAGATGCGCGATGTCTGTCTCCCGGCCGGCAGCCGGTGCGAAGGCGACGGAACTTTCTTCCACAACCGAGCTGTAGGGTTCCAAGAAATCACCGACGGGCTAAGCCAAACCATCATCGTCGGCGAACGCTCTTCCAAAATCGCCCCTTCCACGTGGGTAGGCGTGGTTACCTGTGGGGAGCACAGCCCGGCTCGTGTGGTAGGCATGGCTACGGCCCCGCCTAACTCGCTCCAAGGCGTAGATCCTTTCCATAACTTCAGCAGTTTCCATCCCGGCGGGGTGCATTTCCTGCTGGGCGATGGCTCGGTCCGGTTCTTCTCCGAAAATATCGAGCTGAAGGTCTTCCAAGCCCTTGCCACCCGGAGTGGCGGCGAAGCAGTAAGCAACAATTATTGACCGGTGCCACTTCCACCGAAGCCGGGCCCGTGGCTTTTGCCAGCTCGGTTGCCTGGGGAAGGGTCGGACAGGAGACCCGCTCCCCAGGAGGCATCCGACACGTCCGCACTGTCAGGGGGGGCTCTACTCAGTGGAAGCCGTACCGGAACGGCCCCCCTCCTAGCAGAGATATGCTAACCCCGGTGGAAATGAGAAGCCCGGTGTTCGTTCTGGAAACCGAACTCCCCTCTGGATTGGCATCCCGGGATGGGTAAAAATAGTGAGAAAGGATTCGCCTGGCCGGAGACCGGGTTCCATGCCTCCCCACGCTCCGAGGCTGCCGGGATATCTCCACGTTGAGGGAGCAAAGGGAGAATGCCGTCGGAAAGACGGCCCACCCAGCGTTTTTGCGTAATATGGTAGCCGAATGAGGCAACCCATTTCTCTCCTGGCCGTCGAGAGGCCCCGGCTGAGCCAAGCCCCCTGAGGGGGCCGCCGGCAGCGGGGGCCTTTAGGGCCGGATAAGAGGACGGAGGCCACGTCCGCCCTCCCGGATTTTTCCCTCACCCTCTCGCCGCCAGGAGAGAGGAAAAATCTCGGCCTCTCTTCGGCTAAAATGTTCCCCTAAAACTCGAGCCTAGACAGGCCGAGTGGCGGAAGTGGAAGACGCTCAGGACTTAAAATCCTGTGTGGAGCAATCCACGTGCGGGTTCGAGTCCCGCCTCGGCCAATGGACAATTTTTCACTATCTGGAAAGGAGCGGCAAAGCTTGGCGTAACCTGGAAATCCACAAGGCTTTGCGCCAAAAACTTCTGCTCT
>Ga0209809_1000860_pt1 | contig 26161 bp, 16 predicted proteins | sample YNPMSTMetaG_FD_186172 | JGI IMG/M metagenome (GOLD analysis project Ga0209809, IMG submission 186172) | Anoxygenic and chlorotrophic microbial mat microbial communities from Yellowstone National Park, USA - YNP MS-T MetaG (SPAdes) (version 2) ...
ACGCTGTCGGATTTCACGATACCGCCAACTACGGGTCGATGGGCATCGCGTTGATCGGGACATACTCCGGTGTTGCGCCAACCCCTGCCGCGCAGGAGTCGCTGGTGCGCCTGATCGCCTGGAAAGCGGCGCAGAAGGATATCGACCCGCTCGGTCGTTCGTACTACTACGGATGCTCACGGTCGAGCAAGTGTCTGCCGTTTAATCCAGGGGCCATTGTTCCCAACATCGCCGGTCACCGTCAGGTCACCCCAGGTCATACCACATGTCCAGGCGATGCAATCATGGCAATCCTTCCCGACCTGCGGAACCGTGTGCTGGCACTGATGCGCAGCAGTGATGGAACATATGACAACGGCGATCTGGTCATCGATGAGCGGGAGAGCAGTTTCAGCCGGAGCGCCGCTAACTGGTACAGTGCAGCCTGCGGTGCGGGTGGTCATGCACTGTACACCTTTGCGACGAATAACCCGGTGGAAAGTGCTAACCGCGGCGTCTGGCGACCCAACCTGCCCTATCGTGGCACGTATCGTGTTCTCGCATATATTCCGCGCGATTGTGGACTCAGACCGCTGACTAGTCGTGCCAGATATGTGATACACAGCGCCAGCGGTCGTGTTGTTGTTCCAATCAGTCAGGAAAGCGTCGAAGGGTGGGTTGATCTCGGCGTCTACACCTTCGACGCTGGCAGCAACGGCTCGGTCGAACTCGACGATCTGACCGGTGAACCGCTGTCTGCCAGGCGAATCGTCATGTTCGATGCAATGAAATGGGTTCCTGAACATTCCCAGGCTTCGGCGCAGATTGTTGCGGTGCGGTTTGCGCGGGAGACGCTTGCCGCTGGCGAATTGCTTCGCGTTGATGTGACGGTGCGCAATACTGGATCGACCTTCCTCTCCGGTCAAGATCCACGCGTTGATCTGACTGCTGGCGGCGGGATGAATGATCCAGCAAACGCATATGTATACGAACAACACGAATGTTTTGCCGGTAGTCCGACTGGCGCATTTCCAGCGTTTCCGAAAGAAGCAGGCAGGATTCGTATTGCGCTTGGCATGCCGGGTTGGAGCGCGCTGTACGGTAGCGGATGCGCGGGTCCGACATCAGATTACCCGTGGCGCTGGGGCTTGAATGGCGACCTGGCGCCGGGCGAAGAGCAAACGGTCACAGGATATGTGCGCTTCCATACGCCGGGAGCATACCCGCTGCGGGTGGGAATGGTACACGAATATGTGCGCTATCTAGCGCAGGATGTCGCTGCAACGACGATCACAGTCACTGATGAGCGTACTCCGCCCGATGCGGCGACCTTCGACGAATGGTTGCGTCCCACTGCATGGGTGTATCGGCTCGATGCCGTACCTGACAGCCTTCTGGCACGTACCGGCGAAGCGCAGGCGCTGCTGTCCGGTGTGGAAGTCGGCAGTTTTGTCTGGCACGGTGAACTGCTCGATTGGGGCAGTGGCGGACCACTTGGGCTGCATGATCGCTTCGTCATTGCGCAAACGCGCGTTTTTCATGCACCGGTCAGGGGCGAGTACACCTTCCGCACCATCAGCGACGACGGTTCGTGGTTGCTGGTGAACGGACAAACAGTTGTTACAAATAGCGGTCTGCATGATCGCACCGAAGCAACGGGAACCATCTACCTGGACACAGGCTTCCATGCGCTCTCAGTCGTTTTCTTCGAGCTGCGCGGCATGGCAGTGTCAGGGTACGATGTGCGGTTGCCGGGGTCTAGCACATTCCAGCAGATACCCGACGGATTGAGTAATACGCCGCGTCTGGGCGGAACATTTCTATCTCCGGCAGCGTTGACGCTTGCTGCCGATGACCGGGGTGGCAGCGGTGTCACCGCGATCCGTTGGAGTCTGAATGGATCGACGTGGCAGACTGCCGTCGGATCAATTGTACGCATCAATCTGCCATTCGATGGTCTCTTCCATGTACGCTATCGGGCAATTGATGCAGCTGGCAACGAAGGTCCTATGCGCGAACTGACAGCGCGTGTCGACTCGAACATGATGATCCATCGGGTGACATTGCCTCTGGTGATGCGGTAACCATAGCCAACGTTGAACGTTGAACGTTCAATTTCATCCTTTTGACACATGCCGCCGCTATGGTAGACTTCAGCAGACAAAGCACATGCTTCAGGAGTACGATATGCGCACTATTCTGGTCACCGGTGGCGCCGGATTCATTGGCAGTAACTTTGTTGAACTGATGCTGACGAAATATCCAGACTATCGGATCGTCGTCTACGATAAACTGACGTATGCCGGGCGATTAGAAAATATAGCGCGGTTTCAGGGTGATCCGCGTTTCACGTTTGTGCGGGGCGATATATGCGATCCGGCAGGGGTGCGGGAAGTCATTCGTGCACATGATGTTGATACGCTGGTCAACTTCGCCGCCGAGACACACGTGGATCGCTCGATCATGGATCCCGATGCTTTCATTCGTACCGATGTGTATGGGACATACGTGTTGCTCGAGGCAGTGAAAGAAATGAAACTCGAGCGCGCCCTATTTGTCAGCACCGATGAAGTCTACGGACACATCGAACCGGGTCATTCATCCTCGGAGGATGATCCGCTCAAGCCGCGTTCGCCTTATGCCGCATCGAAGGCAGGCGGCGAGCATCTGGTGTATGCGTACTACATCACCTATGGGTTGCCAGTGCTGATCACCCGCGGCACGAACAATATTGGTCCGTACCAGTATCCAGAAAAAGCCGTACCGCTCTTTATTACCAATGCCATCGACGATATTCCTCTGCCGCTATATGGCGACGGGAGACAGATGCGCGACTATCAATACGTGATGGATCACTGCGAGGGGATTGATGTTGTTCTGCACCGTGGCGTTATCGGCGAAGCGTACAACATTGGCTCGGGCGTAGAGACGGAAAATATCGTGATGGCGAAGGCGATCCTCGATCTGCTAGGCAAGCCCTACTCGTTGATCCAGCCGGTCGCTGATCGACCAGGGCACGATCGACGCTACTCGGTGCGCACGGACAAAATCAAGGCGCTGGGATGGCAGTCGCGTCACACTTTTGCTCAGGCAATTGAGAAAACCGTGCGCTGGTATGTTGAACATCAGGACTGGTGGCGTCCGATCAAGTCGGGTGAGTTCAAGGAGTACTATCGCAGGCAATACCTGGAGCGCCAGACTGTATAATCGGTTTCAGAACGCGCCATCGCAGATACGAAATGAAGCCATCTCCCCGATTCGGGAGAGATGGCTTCGCCACTTCTGGCGCCTTGTCGGTGAGCATCTGTGACTTTTCTCACAACCGGTCAGGTTCAGATCAGGAACGCACCCGGATTGAGCAACCCAGCCGCTCCCCATCGCTGTCGGAGCGCCTGCATCTTATCAAGTGCATCGGGAGTGAAGCCCCATTGGTCGATGCGCGCGCGCGCCGGCGCTGCCAGCGCCACTGCGTAGCCACCGAGGGTTTGCGCCGCAGTACGCAGACGAGCCAGAATACGTCCTGTGTCATCGACGTGCGGCGCCGGCGCGCGCACGTATACTTGTCCAGCCGCCACATCCGCCACATACGACTCATGCCCGCCAAAACCGGCGCGTTGCAGCAGCGCGCCGATATCCCTCGGGGCGACGCCTATCCGTACCATCAGATCGTCCGGTTGCGCTGCACCGATGAAGGCGCCCCACAGGTCGCTGCCGGACGGTACTGCGATCTGAAGCGCCGGTATGCCAGCGCTACGCAGGACAGCACGCGCGGCGGCAAGTTCTGCCGCAACGTCTTCCGCCAGACCTTCGGCGGTATAGACCAGAAGCGTCATTGGGCGGCGATCCAGGGTAACCGGGAGCGACGCCGCCCAACGTCCATCATCGGCGACCTCCAGCAGCAGCACTGCAGAGGCGATCAGGGAGTGTTGCGCCAGTTTCGTGCCAGCTTCGAGTGCCTGCGCGATCCGGCGCGGCGCAGCGATCAGTGTTGCCCGCATCCGCGGCAACGGCGTCAGTTTGATAGTTACATCGCAGATCAATCCCAGTGTGCCATGTGCTCCGACATGTACTTTTGGCAGGTCGTATCCGGCGACGTTCTTGACAACCGGTCGTCCAATGCGGGCGACGCGACCGTCGGGGAGCGCAACGGTCACTGCCAGTATCAGATCGCGGAGGCTGCCGTAGCGCATCCGCAGCGGCGCGTTCAGGTTGGTGGCAATCGTACCGCCGATCGTTGCGGCAGACCAGGGAGATGCTATCGGTGCCCACATCCCATAGGGATGCACCGCCTTCTGGAGTTCCTCCAGGCACGTACCTGCGCCGACAGTAATGTACAGGTCATCGGGCGCAAGCACACGAACGCCTGACAGATGAGCAGTGGATACTACCGCATCGGCTGGCGGAAGCAGAGCTGATTTCGTTCCGCCTCCCCGAATGCGCACACTTTGCCCTGCACTGATCAGGTCGCGTAATATCTCTGCAGCTTCCTCTGCGCTTTCCGGTGTGCTGAGTGTGGGAGCGGATGACGCAGATTCACTCAACGCCTTGGTCGCTGTCACCACCGGTGACATGCGCCCTGGTTGTGGCTTCTGTGCATCGTTCAAACCCGCCATCACCTCATCACGCGGTGGCAACACCTTGCCAGGGTTCATAATGCCTGTCGGGTCGAAGATATCCTTCACGTCCCACATCAGCGACAGTTCGGTAGCGCCGTACATCAGCGGCATGAATGCGCGCTTCTCGATGCCAACGCCGTGTTCGCCGGTGATACTGCCGCCAGCCGCAACGCAGACTTCTAGAATTTTGCGACCGGTTTCGAGCACCCGCGCGATCAACGCCCGATCCGAAGGATTTTCAATCAGGATGAGCGGATGCAGGTTGCCATCACCAGCATGAAAGACATGACCAGTGCGGAAGCCATCAGCTTCGATGATCCGGTTCACCGCTGCCAGGGTTTCTGCCAGTTTGCTACGTGGCACGGTGCCATCGACCAGATAGTATGCCGGCGCCAGACGCGCCATAGCGCCAGCAGCACTCTTGCGCGCAAACCAGATCTGATCGCGTTCTGCGGCGCTTTGCGCTACTCGCACCTCGCGCACGTCGCAGTCGCGCAAGGTTGCTTCAATCTCGGCAATCTGCGGTCCAACGCTTTCGGGATAGCCGTCAACTTCGATGATCAACACGGCACCAGCATCGAGCGGCAATCCGGGATGTGCATACTCCTCGACAATGCGTACAATGCTCGAATCCATCATTTCCATCGTCGCCGGCACCAGACCGCGCGCAATAATCGCAGATACTGCTTTTCCTGCATGTTCGACGCTGTCGAACGCAGCCAGGAGTGTGCGCACCGCTGGCGGATCGCGGAGCAGGCGCAGATCAGCGCGTGTGATGATGCCCAGCGTGCCTTCACTGCCAACGAAGAGCGCCGTCAGGTCGTAAGCCGGTATATCAAGCGCTCGCCCGCCAGTATGAATGATCCGCCCGTCGCTCAGCACCACTTCAACACCGGTCACATAGTTGCTGGTGACGCCATATTTGAAACAGTGCGGTCCACCCGCATTTGTACCGATGTTCCCACCGATGGTCGCCGTGCGCTGGCTAGAGGGATCGGGGGGAAAGAACAGACCATGCTGACGCACCTGGGTATCGAAGATCAGGTTGACAACTCCCGCTTCGACAACCGCACTGCGACCGGTCAGGTCGATATCCAGTACGTGGTTCATCAACCCGAGTTGCACCACCACGCCGCCATGTTCGGGGACTGCGCCGCCTGCCAGACCGGTTCCCGATCCGCGCGCGATGAGCGGTACGTGATGCCGGGCAGCCCAACGCACCACTTGCACCACCTCATCAACTGAACGGGGGAAGACGACGCCGTCGGGACGACCGCGGTCGAAACTACCATCGACTTCGTAGGTGATGAGTTGAGCCGGATCCACAATCACACGATCAGGTCCGAGCCGCGCAGACAGATCGGCAAGCAACGCCTGAGTGTCGGCAGTGGTCATAGCATCCTCGCTTCGGAGTCTCTTTCCTATCGTTACGTGTAGCGGCAGTATATCAAAAATATGCGGACCTGTGCTCTTCAAAGGAGCACGGCGTTCGACAGGCTTGCTGCGCCAGGGAGGGCAGGCAAAGACAGTGCTTTTGCCCGCCAGAGTTCTGAGCCAGCAAAGGGCGTCGTGCAAATCAAAAAAGGGCATCTGGCAGTTCACGGTGCGTAAACGCCAGATGCCTGAAAGAGCACGAGATTCCTCACTACTCGATTGCCACCAGTTCGATGTCGAAGGTCAGCGTTGCGCCAGCCAGCGGATGGTTGGCGTCGAATGTCACTTCGGACGGCGACACATCGCGCACCGTGACAATGAATGTCTGCCCGTCCGGGCGACGCATCTGATACTGCTCGCCAACTGCCGGATCGACATGGGGCGGCAATTCGTCACGGCTTAGCGAGAAGATCAGTTCGTCATGGTACTCGCCATATGCCTGATCCGGCGTCAATACCGCGCGGCGCTTCTCCCCCTCCCGCATCCCGATCACCGCCTCCTCGAACCCCTGGATGACCTGCCCGCTGCCCAGTGTGAACACCAGTGGTTCGCGACCGTGTGAACTGTCAAAGACAGTCCCGTCTTCCAGCGTACCAGTGTAGTGCACTGTCACAGTGTCGCCAGTTCTTGCCGTTGCCATTGTGTACTCCTGTTTGGTAGCGGCTCTACGATATCACCGGGCGTATGATGCGCATGCACATCAGGGCCAGGAGACGGCGCACAGCCACATCTAATTTTTGCACAAGTACAGCATACCATGTGAAGGGCAAGGGTGCAAAGCAGGATTCGTACAGTACAATACCGCGTGACTGTCGGTTCTGGTCGATATTCGTAAGTGTTCACATTTGGACGCGAGAGCATCCTGCCTTCGGAAACGCAACGGGGGCGGGACGCCCTTGCTTCCGGGCTCGTGTGTCATCCCAGGCGTGAACGGTTGTCGATATTCCCGCTGTTGACCTCGCGCCAGGTTATGGTAGGATAACAGGATTGCTCATATCTTTCGAAACGGAAAGCGCACCATCGATGAACAGAGGCGTGATCTATGCAGTCGGCGCATATGCCTGCTGGGGCTTGCTGCCGGTCTTTTGGAAATTGTTGCAGCACGTCGATGCACTGGAAATTGTCGCTCACCGGATCATCTGGTCGCTAGCGTTTGCGTTCGTCCTGTTCACCTTTGGGCGACGCTGGTCGCGGATCGACATCATCTGGCGGGATCGTCGCGTTCTGTCGACATTTTTGATGACCGGGATGCTGCTGACCGCTAACTGGTTTGTTTATGTCTGGGCGGTGAATAACAATCATATTGTGGAAACCAGTCTGGGTTATTTCATCAACCCGCTGATCAATGTGCTGCTTGGTGCACTGGTGTTGAAGGAGCGTCTGCGCATCGGCCAGGGCATGGCGATGAGTGTGGCGCTGGTAGGGGTGCTCTATCTGACATTTCAGTATGGATCGTTTCCCTGGATTGCGCTTATTCTGGCAGGAACGTTTGCATTATATGGTCTGTTACGCAAAACGGCGCCGCTCGACTCGCTCGATGGGTTCACCCTTGAAACAGCGCTCCTGACACCGATGATGGTCATATTCCTGATCTCTCGTGAACTGACAGTACAGACTGCATTTGCCCATAGTGATCCACTGACCTGGACTCTGCTAATCGCAGCGGGTCCAATTACTGCAGCACCGCTGCTGCTGTTTGCGGCAGGGGCGCGGCGAGTCTCGCTCGTGACGCTAGGTATCCTCCAGTACATCGCACCGACGCTCCAGTTCCTTGTTGGCGTTGTGTTGTACGGCGAACCGCTTACACCGTCGCGCCTGATCGGGTTTGCCCTGATCTGGACCGCTCTTGCAATCTATACGTTCGACAGCCTTGTACACTTTCGATCAACCGCTGCCGCCATGCCGTCTCCGTCGATACGCATCGATGCCTCGTGCGACTGAATCGACACCAGGCTTGCTGCACCTTCTGTGTATGGGAGGCGCCTTCATCAACCTGCGTAGTGCTGAAACTATCGCTTCGCATGATCCGTCTCGCATCTGGCGCTTTGCGCGTAACCACGCCATACCCCTCATGCTATAATCCGTACTTGAAACTTGCTGCGTTGGAGGCGCAAGATGACCGTTACGCAGCCGTCGCTTGTGGGTGAAATCTACGATCAACCAGTCAACGAAGCGGAACAGCGGAGCGAGGTTCTGAGCAATCTGCTCGATGTTTCGACCTACCTGGTCTCCGTTCTCGACCCGACCGAACTGTTTGCAGGATTGGTGCGGCGTGTTGTCGAAGTGGTGCCTGCTGTCCAGGCTGGGTTGCTCTGGATCTACGACCGACAGCAGACGGCGCTGCGGCTGGAGTCGTACTACGGGCTTGATCTCGGTCCTGCCACCGAAGCAGTCTGCCGTCTGCGATTGCGTCCGGGCGAAGGGCTGGCAGGCGAAGCGCTGCGGCGCGGCGAGCCACTCCTTATCGAAACGCGTTCATCATACCGCGATCTCGCGCGACGGGTCAGCCCGCGCAGCGAACCGGATATATGCGCCTTCCTCGAACGCCTGCCGCGCGAGTTGACGGCCGTAATTCTGCCGCTGCGCATTGGCGCGGAAGTGATTGGCGTGCTGGAATTGATGAATCTTGGCAACCGTCCACAACTACGCCGTATCGATCTGCAAGTGTTGCAAACGTTTAGCAACCTGGCAGCTGGAGCGATCAAGAATGCGCAACTCCATGCCCAGATGCAGGCGCACCAGCGACGACTGGAAGCGTTCGGTGCAATTGGCACAGTGATCAGCACAGCGGCAGATCTTGACGAACTCATGCGCAATGTGCTCGATGTTGTACTTGGCGTTGTGGAAGCGTCAGTTGGCACGCTGTTCCTCCTCGATCCCGGTCGCGGAGTGTTGCAACTTGGTGCCTGGCGTCACGTTCCGCTGCCGTTTGTCGAACAGAATCGTGAAATCCAGGTTGCTGGCGCGGCGTGCGAAGAGGCAGTGCGCTACGGTCAACCAATCCGTCGTCCGCTTATCGTTGGGACTGGTGAAGAGCTGTTGCTGGAAGCCGGTCTTGCGGGATGCGCCTATGTGCCGCTGCTGGCAGGCGGCACAGTGGTGGGAGTGATTGGGATCTATGGCGATGCTACTCTGCCAGAACGCATCGATGTGCAGACAGTGATGATGATGAGCAACCTGATTGGGTTCGCCATCGCCAACGTACGTCTGTACCAGGAAAGCCACATCGAGCGCCGGAAACTAACCGCAGTGATCAACAGCATTGTTGAAGGGGTGGTGTTGTGTGATCGTCTCGGTCGTCTGGTGCTTGCCAATCGCACTGCAATGGAACTGCTCTCGTCTGACTCGTTCACGTCATTCCCCTACCAGCAACCAATCAGTTCGATGGTAGATTTCTATGCCATCCGTGATTTGGAGGGGCGCGTGCTGCCAGTTGAACGTCTGCCGCTGGCACGCGCGCTTGCTGGAGAGGTGTTTCACGATTACCGGGTGTTGCTGCGCGGCGCCAGTGGCGAAGATACCGTGATGAGTTTCAGCGGCGCACCCGTGTATGGCGATATGAATACTATCGAAGGCGCGGTTGTCATCTTTCGGGATATTACCGAGCACCAGAAACTGGAGCGCGCAAAAGACGACTTTCTGGCAGTCGCAGCCCACGAATTACGCAGCCCACTGGCTGCGGTGCGCAGCTATGCTGATCTGCTCATCCGACGTGAGCAGCGGCGTGATAAGGAGGATACGACCGAGTTACGCGGTCTGACCATCCTCTCGCAACAGGTCAGCCATATGCTGCGCCTGGTTGATAATCTGCTCGATATGTCGCGCCTGGATGCGGGTCTCTTCAGCCTGCAACTCCAGCAGGTCAACCTGGTGGCGTTGACGCATCAGGTGATCGAGCAGTTGCGCCCGGTCATTGGCGAACGCGAGGTAACCCTGACTTGCGACGCTCCTGATCTGCTGGTCATTTGTGATCCGCTGCGTATTCGTCAGGTGCTGACGAATCTGCTGGTCAATGCAGTGCGGTACAGCGGTCCCGGCTCTCCTGTCGAGATCGCGGAAGTCGTTATTCAATCAGACGTGCTGGCAGCGAGGTATGCCCATCAACCACCAGCAACATTGCGCCCCCTGATTGGTGAGATGCAACGTCATCCCAGACCGCTAGCGTTGATCACGGTACGCGATTATGGCATTGGCATGTCGGAAGAGACAATGCAACGCTTATTTCAGCGATATGCGCGTGGTCGTCATCGTAGCGGCGAGGGTCTCGGACTGGGTCTGTATCTTAGTTACGAAATGACCGTGCGTCATGGCGGCACAATCTGGGCAGAAAGCATCGAAGGACGCGGTAGTACCTTTTATGTCGCACTTCCGATTGGGGGTCCGCATCAGGACAAAAGTCCTGATGCAGCAACGTAACTTGTACGTTCCCGCCACGTTCTATTGAAAACATGCCCTGTGAACAAGGAGACAGGTAATGATTCGCTGCCCGCAATGTCAGGCTGAACTTGAGGAGGGAAAACGCTTCTGCCCACAGTGTGGCGCGCGTTTGACGAAACCAATAGACGATTCCGGTAAGACCTTGGTCACGCCGCCAGCGCCTTCGGACGATGCCGGGCGCACGGTGCTGCTGCCGCCTGAAGGCGACGCTAGCAAGACTTTGGTCACGCCGCCAGCGCCTTCGGGCGATGCCGGGCGCACGGTGCTGCTGCCGCCTGAAGGCGACGCTAGCAAGACTTTGGTCACGCCGCCAGCGCCTTCGGGCGATGCCGGGCGCACGGTGCTGCTGCCGCCTGAAGGCGACGCTAGCAAGACTTCGGTCACGCCGCCAGCGCCGTCTCCGTCAAGCGCACCATCAAGCAGCGCAGGATTGCAAACAATTCTCGAAGATCCAGCTCGCAGGCAATCGCCACCTCTGGATACTTCACCAGCATCGTCGAGCAGCGGATTCGGATGGCCTCCCGCTGTTCCACCGACGACACCTTCCGCAGGCGGCGGATTCGGTCTGCCGCCATCAACGCCGCCGCCCATTGGTGGCGGGTCCGGATGGCCTCCCGCTGTTCCACCGACGACACCTTCCGCAGGCGGCGGATTCGGTCTGCCGCCATCAACGCCGCCGCCTGTCGGGGGCGGAGCCGGGAGGCTTCCCTCGGTCCCGCCATCGGCAGTTAAGGGCGCATCGGGCGCTCCTGCTGCCGCGACGACTGCAAAGAAGGGACCGAACTGGCTGCTGATCATTGGCATCATTCTTGGTGTCCTCGTGCTGGCATGCATCCTCATACTCGGTGGGTTGTACTGGATCGTTCAGCAGGCTGCTCAATCGCTTGGCACAGCTATTGCTGGAACCGTAGTCAGCATTGAAGAACTGCCAGTATCGACCGACTTTCCCAACGTGCTGCTGCGCGACTCACTTGCCGGCGAATCGATCAGTCAGTTTACCGCCGGACGAACGGAGAGCGGCGATTACCATTTTGAGAATGGTGCTTTTGTGATTGAATCGCTCGACACTGATTCAGATCGTCTGGCAGACCATCGACGAGGTGGTTGATGATGCGTCGTTCGAGATCCAAGCAACGGTCGATAAGTCACGCAGCGCAGCCATTGCGCTGCTCTTCCGCTATCAGGACAATCAGAATCTCTACACTCAACATTGATGGCCGCGGACGCTACTGCGTTGCGCACTGTGTGAACAATGAATTCTCGGTTCTGAGCGACTGGAAGACTTCTCCGGCGATCAATGCCGCCGGTTCGTAACCAGTTGCGGATCGATATGACTGGCGACGCGCTAACTTTCTTCTGCAATGAACAGCGTCTTATCAGTCTACACGATAGCATCTTCCGTAGCGGCAATCTTGCATTCGTCACGGAAACAGGAGTGGTTCGTTTCACCGACCTAGTGGTGCGTGGTCGGTAGCGCCAGTGATCAAGGAGTCTGCGTCGTATGAAAATCATCGTTGTCGGCACCGGGTTCGTGGGCCTGACTCATGCAGCAGTATGCTCGGAGTATGGTCACGAAGTGTACGCATATGATATTGATCGCCAGCGTATCGAGGCGTATCGGTCATGTCGTCCGGAGGCGATCGAGCAGTATGTGCACGAACCAGGGTTGACGAGCATTATTCTTGAAAATCACGGGCGGTATCTGTTCTTCGTCGATGATGTCGAGTCGGTTATTGAGGGCGCCGATGCACTCTTCTTATGCCTGCCAACGCCATCCAAACCGGATGGCTCGTCGGATCTGAGTTACTACTTCGCAGCAGTGCGTCATCTGGCGGAACTGCTGGCACGGCGGCGTGATCAGCGGCGTGTGGTGGTGATTAACAAGAGCACCGTACCAATTGGCACGGCGCGTCAACTCGAGCGCGTATTGCGCGAGTACAACGTTCCCAACGTAGGGGTTGCTTCAAACCCGGAGTTTCTTCCTGAAGGCGACGCAGTCGAGAAATCGCGCCGCCCGGATCGCGTTGTGGTTGGCGCCGACGATGAGGAGGATTTCCGTATTCTGCGCCGGATCTACTCGCAGTTTGTTAACCACGTGCGCATCCGGTATATCGAAACAACGCCGGAGACGGCAGAAGCGATCAAGTATGTTGCCAATACGCTCCTGCTGACCTACATCTCGTTCTGGAATGGGGTTGGGGCGCGTCTTGCCGAAACATTTCCTAACATCATCATGGAGGATTTGAAGCGCGGCGTGACCGCCGATGCGCGCATCAGCACGTGGGGGTCGTATGTCTCGAACGGCGCTGGCGGATCCTGTTTCGGCAAGGATATTCAGTCGCTCATCTACCAGCTGAAAACTGCTGGTCAGTCAGTCGATATCTTACAGTCGGTCTACGGCATCAACGAATACCAGAAGACCTATCTGATCGACCGGGCGATCCGTGAGGCGGGGGTCAGTTTCAACAACAAGACCGTAGCGCTCCTGGGGCTTGCGTTCAAGCAGCGTACCAATGACATGCGCGACTCATCGGCACTTAAGGTGGTTGAAGCGCTGCTGGGCAGGGGGGTTCGCGCCATTCGCGCCTATGATCCAATGGCGCTGCGCGAAGCGCGCAAGTTTTTCGACCCAGAAAAGAACCATCTGTTCGAGCGGATTTCGTATCATACCTCGGTGCGCGAGGCGCTTGCTGGTACCGACATGCTCTTTATCTCAACCGACTGGGAAGAGTTTCGCGGCCTGTCGCGCACCATCGAGGAGACAGTATCTCCTCCCTATCTGGTGATCGATGGGCGGCGGATGATCCCCGACTATGCGGAACTGGTGGCCGCTGGCTATGGGTATCTCGCCGTCGGATCGCCCTATATGCCGCCTGGCGATGCACCACCGATCCGCAGCAGGAGTCGTCTCTGATCATCAATCTGTCATCGTTCGGTCGTGTTCTGGTATGGTATTACGCTATCGAATACGATATAATTCAACAGAGGGAGTGTGTTTATAGCAGTTCTCAGATACGTTGACCTCTGTCTGGATATGCCGTGTCGCGCGAGGCGCCTGCTTCGAGCAGGGTGTGGACTGAAATTCGTTTCAGTCGCAGCGAGGGAGCGCGATGATGATTGCGGTTGTCCGAGGAGTGTTCAACCTTGTCCGATAGGTTTATGACAACTTCCATAAAACGAGGAAAAACCGGGGACCATCCTGCTTTGCCTGCCTAAGAGCAGTTCACAAATGGATGCTCAGGTTCCGACCAACCAGATGTACGACATTGTCGAATGGACTTCCAGCGATGATCCGCTGCTGGAGGGTCTGGCACGCATCGCACAATCTGTTGAGCGTGCCACGACCCTCGATCAGTTGTTGCATCTCTCACTAGTCGAATTGACCCGTCTCTGCTGCGCGGATCGCGCCATTGCGCTGCTGAAGGATGTTCAGGGACGTAAGATATGGGTATATGAACATCCTCAATCAGACAGTGACGCTGAACTGACGCCAGACGATATACCAGGCGCTGCGGAGGCGATGCGACTGCGGCGCCCGATAATTGTGCATCCCCAGGAACAGGCACTGCTGGCGCGCAACGTTCGGGTAATGCTGATTGCACCGCTAATCGCCCGTGACGAAACACTCGGCGCTCTGGTCATCTGTAGCGCTCATGCCACGCGGACATTCGATAGCAAGGACGTGGCGCTCATCAGAGCGCTGAGCGGACAGATCGCGCTGGCAATCGTGTCGCACCGCAGTTGCGAGTCGGTTGAGCGACGCACGCAAGAACTCAAAACCCTCAACGATATCGCATCTGTTGTCACATCGACGCTCGATACGCGCGAAGTATACCGCCTAGTCGTCCAGCAACTTAGCGATTATTTTCACGTCGAGGCTGGCTCATTACTGCTCGTTGATGAAGCGACCGGCGACCTCGAATTTGTAATGACTATCGAAGGCGGCGAAGAGAAGCTTGCTGGTTTTCGCGTTCCAGCTGGACAGGGTGTTGTCGGACATGTGGTGCGCACCGGTCAGTGGGAGATCGTACACGATGTCACCAGCGATCCGCGCTTTTACCGCCAGATCAGCGAAGCAACCAGCTTTCCGACGCGTTCGATCCTCTGTGTGCCAATGATTGCCAAGGGGCGGGTGATCGGCGCAATCGAACTGCTAAATAAGATCGGCGGAGATTTCGATGAAGAGGACGCGCTGCGATTGATGCGTATGGCGGCGTTCATCGCGGTTGCCATTGAGAACGCACGCCTTTTCCAACAGGTGACCGCCGGGCGGGATCGCATGGCATCCGTGCTCCGCTCAACCGCCGATGGCATTCTAATGGCTGATATGCGCGGCGAGATACAGATTGCCAATCCACTGGCGGCTGAGATCTGCGGATGTCCAGAAGAGTCGCTAATCGGTCGGCGCATCGACAATGTGGTAGCGGAATTGCTTGCGCGCGCCCACGACACAACGACTCCGTCATGGAGCCAGGAGGTTGCAGTGCCAGCGCAGATCAGCGATCTGGCGTTTGCAAGCGGAGCGCACCGGTATGTGCGCCTGATCCGTCTCCCCGTCTACGATGCGCAGAACGAGCCGCGCGGCGAGTTGCTGATCCTCCGCGATGTTACGCAGGAACGCGACCTGGAGCAGTTGCGCGAGGATTACACCAGCATGCTGGTGCACGACCTGCGCGCGCCACTCACGTCGATCATGAACGGTGTGATGATGCTTCAGCGCGGCATCGTCGGACCGGTGACCGAACAGCAGCAGGAGTTGCTGAAGATCGCCTATCAGGGCAGTCAGACGATGCTGCACCTGATCAATACGTTGCTTGATATTTCGAAGATGGAACAGGGCCGGATGGACCTGGATCTCAAGCCATTGCCGATCTTCAGCGTTATCGATCAGGCAATCGAGCGTTTGCAGCATCTCGCCAACAGTCGCGGTGTGACAATCGAACAACGCCTGGCGCCGTATCTTCCGCCAGTCGAAATCGATGGCGAAAAGATCGTGCGCGTGTTGCAGAACCTGCTCGATAATGCGATCAAGTTCTCTCCGACGCAGGGTGTGGTGACGATCGGCGCATTCCTGGCAGGGGGAACGCATACACCACCAGATGATGCGCCGGTACATAGGACATTCGACGATACGCGAGAATACCTGGTCGTATGGGTGCAGGACCGCGGTCCAGGCATTCCACCCGCCTATTTTCAGCGCATCTTCGAAAAGTTCGGTCAGGTGCGCGGGCGGAAGGTGCGTGGGACCGGACTGGGGTTGACTTTCTGCCGCCTGGCAGTGGAAGCGCATGGTGGGCGCATCTGGGTTGAGAGCGAAGAAGGTGCCGGAAGTGTGTTTGCATTTGCGTTGCCTGTCGAAAGATAGAGTGACAATCTGTTCATCGAATATTTTTCAGTCTTTTAACCTTTTTGCGATATAGTGCTTGATATATCATTTTTCAAAGGCTATAATGCGATTGTCAAGCCAGGTCCTTATAAACGATTGTACTGAATGCGGAAAGCAAGTTGGGCATGCGCGGGCTTGTATCGATCTTCCGTTCACAAATCCGATACAAAATTATTTTCCCCTACCTGACGCTGACCCTGGTGGTGATGATAGCGGGGGCAGCGATTGCTGTTGGTCTGGTGGCAGTCTCGTGGGAAGAGCGATTGCAGAACCAGCTCGCGCAGGTGGCGCGTAACACCACCGATGCTTTGGTGCGCCGCGAGCGCAACAATCTGGAGTTCTTACGGCAGGTTGTGTTCGCACCAGCCAACCAGGATATTCCGGCAGTCGCCGATGCGTTTGCCAGCGGTGACGATAATCAGGTTATTCGCGCGCTCGAACCGTACTATCGCTTTGGCGTCGGGAGCGTTAACCTCGATTTTGACCGCATGATCGCCTTTGATCGCAATGGCAAGACTCTCGTCGACTGGTTGCGCGTTTCGGAAGACCCCGATGCCCTGCCTGTCCGAATCATGACGACCGATCTGTCGGGGCTGGATTTTGTGCGCGCCATTATCTCAGGAACAACAATTGACGGAAACGACAAGTTTGCGAACCTGATCTACTTTGCGCCTGATGTGCAGCCCTATTTCTACACCGTTGCGCCGGTACGCCGAGGCAATGAGGTTGTCGGCGGGGTTCTGATTGCGATCAAGTGTGATCGTTTGCTCGCTTCACTCGAACGGAGCAGTCAGGCAGCGGTGACCACCTTTTACGACCTGTCGGGGCAGGCGATCAGCACTACCCTGTTGCCGCGCGCGGAGTTGAGCACTCTCAATATGCCGCCGCAGGTGCTGCAAGCATTGCTCAGCGGGCAGGCACAGTCGATCTTTACCGTTGAACTTCGCCAGCGCGGGTATCAACTGGCATACAGCCCGCTGGTGATAGCAAATGTCCAGGTCGGTTACTTCTCGGTCGGTCTCTCGCGTGATTTTCAGGTGCAGCAGTTGTCGCTCAGTCGCAATATCATAACGGTCGTTACTATCGTGCTGGCGACTGGCTCGGTGGTTCTAGGGTATCAGATCGCGCGGCAGATCACGCGCCCGCTGGCAAATCTGGTGAAAACTGCCGAAGCAGTGACCAGCGGCGATCTCGAAGCACGCACTACGGTCATGTCGCCGGATGAACTTGGTCGTCTGGCACTGGCGTTCAATCAGATGACCGAGCATCTGGCGCGATTGTACCGCACGAGTCGCGACCTCAATCAGGCTATTGAGGTGACGCCAGTATTGAAAGTGGCAGAACGCGCTGTGCGTTCCCTGTTGCCCGATGCGGACGTGCTGGCATTGATCGCTGAGGAAGGCGCGCTGCGCTACCATATCGATGAAGGACTGCCCGCCATCGTGCGCAGCCTACGCCATGTGCGGGTGCCATTGAACGATCCGCTGGTGCGCGAGATCAGCGAAACGCAACAGGCAGTGCTGCTATCATCGCAGGACGAGCCACGCCTGACGTCGTTCGGCCTCATACAGGTTGCCGGGTATCAGAGCCTGATCCTCTCTCCGCTGGTCATTCAGGGTGAACCGGCTGGTGTGTTGATCGTTGCGCACCGTGAACCTGCCGCGTTTACCGGCAGTGTGCTGCCATCGGTCATTGCGATAGCCAACATGACTACCAGCGTGTTGTACAACGCCGTGCTGTTTGACCGAGTCCAGCGAGAAGCGCTGCGGCGACACGCCATTCTGGAGTCGATTGCAGATGGCGTCGTGGTGCTGGATCACCAGCGTCGGATCGTGATCGTCAACCGCGCTGCTGAACAGATGCTGGGCATGAGCGACTGGCGTCTGGTACGGCGTTCATTTAGCGATATACCGCTGACGCGCGTTGAGGTTCGCCATGAGATGTTCAGCGAGAATGGCGCTGCCTACCGCGATCTATTCCGACTGGGTGATCGCGTCCTGCGGCTGAGCCACGCACCTGTGACAACCGACGAGGGGACTCAGATTGGTGAAGTGGTAGTGCTGCACGATATTTCGGCAGAGGTCGCTATTGATCAGGCGAAAACCGATTTTATTGCCACCATTTCGCACGAACTGCGCTCGCCGCTAACGGTGATCTACGGCTATACCGATCTGCTGCTGCGCGGTATGGTCGGTGAGTTGAGCAGTGAGCAGCGCGATCTGCTCGAAGCGGTGCGCCAACGCGTTGAGTTGATGAACAATATCGTCAGGAACATGATCCTGGTCGCCAGCATCGAAGCCAACACGTTGCAGACCGATTTCGCAGCCCAGGACGTGCGCCAGATTATCAATGAAGTAGTCGCGCCGATGCGGAAGTTGTTCGAGAAGAAGGGACTGGCGTTGACGGTGATAGCGCCCGACGAGCTGCCGCCAGCGCGTGCTGATCGTGAGCAGTTGTTGATCATTCTGGGACAGGTGATCGATAATGCACGGCGCTATACCGAGCAGGGCGGAGTGACAATTACAGCGCATCAGCGTGATGACGGCATGGTGCAGATCGATGTTTCCGATACAGGACCGGGTATTCCTGCTAGTGCGATGAACCGATTGTTCACGCGATTCTTCCGCGTTGAAGGGAACAATTCCCCCGAACGCGGCAGCGGTCTGGGGCTGGTCATCACCCGGCAACTGGTCGAGCGCCACGGTGGAAAGGTCTGGGCGCACAGCGAAGTTGGGCGCGGCAGCACGTTCAGCATAGCACTCCCTATCGCCCATGAGTACACAAACGCCATCGCCAGCCCAGGCGGAACGGGCGCGACAGCATGAGCCGCTGTGCTGGATCATCGCTTCAGCCTTGTTGCTGGCGCTCCTTTCGATCTGTTGTGTCGCAGAGATCGTAACGCGCGCCCTGATCCCACGTGATTGGGCAACCGCGCTGAATCTGCTCTCGAAAGATCGCGCCGACTACCGTCCCTGGCTCGTACCGCCCGGCCTCGCTGCAATCCCGCCAGAACTCGCAGCCGCTGAAGCTGCCGAGCGCGCAACAGCCACCAGTGCGGCGCTCCGCGGCACTCCGACTCTGCCAGTCGTCGGGAGCGTTCCAACAGTCCAGGTACCAGTAGTGCCGCCAGCGTTTGATGCACCAACACCAACACCCGGCGATGTGCTGATTGTCGAGCCTCCGACAGTGACCCCGCGACCGGTTGGCAGTCTGCCAACGAACACTCCGGTTATTGCAACCCTTGAGCCGATTACGAATACGCCAACCCAACTGCCGCTTGCTCAACCAACCGCCACCAACACGACGTTGCCAGAGCCACAACCAACGAATACTGCACGATCGCCGACCCCCATTCCTCAACCGACCGATACGCTCTTGCCAGCATCGCCAACGGTCAGGCTCTCACCTGTGCCAACACGCACGCCTGCACCGGTCCCAACCGACACGCCAATACCAACACCAACGGAAGAGCCGACACCGGTCCCGACAGAGACGCCCACGCCGGTTCCAACAGCAACATTCACTCCGGCACCGCCAGACCCGGTACCACCCACCCCGGTACCGCCAACGCCGACATTCACGCCACTCCCAATGCCAACGCCGACATTCACGCCACTCCCAACGCCAACGCCGACGTTCACGCCACTCCCGACGCCAACGCCGACTCTGTCGCCGACGCCGACCCCGACGCTGACGGGGACGCCGACATCGACGGGGACGCCGACCCCGACGGGGACGCCGACCCCGACGCCTGTACCCGACGTGCGGGTGACAAAGAGCGCCGCTCCCAATCCCGTTCAGGTCGGACAGACGATTACGTGGACGATTGAGATACTCAATACTGGCACAACGGATGTCACCGTAACGCGGATTTATGATACGTTTGAATATGGAGGTCCAATAGCCTTCATTATCAGTTCATGCAGCAGTCCGCAGGGCGGCGATTGTACAGCACCATTTGGTACAGAAGCGACGTGGAACGGTTCCGTCACGCTGGCGCCAGGGCAAAGTATGCAACTGTTGATCAGCGGCATCTTCTTCCCTCCTCTACCGCCGCCTGGTGATGCGCGATGCAATATCCGCTGGGAGGTAGACGTGACGGGGATCGGGACGATCTCTTCTGGCTCACCAGCGTTGTGCGTGGATGTTCTGCCGTAGGAGCATAGATTATGGAGGGGCGCAGGGATGCAACTCCCCTTTCCAAGAGGCTCTCAAGGGTCGAGTTCTTGGGAGAGATGATCAGTTTTTTACATTCCTTTGTGCTTTTGTCCGTGTCCCTCATTACCCCTAACCCCCTTCTCCCACGGGGGGAGAAGGGGGTTTTTGGTCTTCAGGAAGCCCAAAACGAAAGAAGGAACGTAGGGGACTTCAAAAAACCTATCCCTGTGGCACCTGATGAAGAGGTTTTTCATAGCAGTTCGTAACTGCGTGCCCGCCTGTGAGGAGGGAGACTGGCCGACGGGTGAAGAGGTCGCGCAGCGTGGCAAAACGTCGCCCCCCTGTTTGCGACACGTGGAGAGCATCGCCTGCAAGCGGGCATCCACTGCCGCCCCCTGGTCAGTGCGGAAACAGCCGCGCACTTTCTATTTGACTTTGGCCGGTCGCAGGTCTCTTTCAGCCTGGTTATTGATGAAGGCGATACCCTTCGAAGACCATAAGCCCTCGGCTATGTAGGGGCAGGGCAAAGCCCGCCTGTGCGGGCTAGAGCGGAAATACTCAAAAACCGTAATTTCGGTCTACGCTCCGCTGGAAACGGGAGTTTCGTGCAACACGGCAGACCTGGACAAGGGTCAACCTCCCACCACAGATTCGGCGGTGTTTCGGGAATCCGGTACCTCATCAGGAAGAGATAGAGCATCGTGTGCTGACGAGACCAATGGGTGATGGCGTCGTCCGGCGCAGGGGTGTATCGTTCTGGTAGTACGCTATGCGCAGGAGACGCTACGATGCTGTTTAGATGGATCGATTACGTTCTCAGCCTGCTTCTGCCGGATCGCTGTGTCGGATGCGGTCAATTGGGCGCACTGCTATGCGATGCATGCCGTCGTCGTCTGGCCGTATATGACGGCGATCTGCCGCGTGTTGCCGATCAGCTGACCGGGGTGCGGGTAGCATATGTGTTTGATGGTCCACTTCGTCAGGCCGTGCATCAGCTCAAATACCGTAGCCAGCAACGAATGGCGCGTCCACTCGGCGCACTACTGGCAGACCATCTGCGCGCGCATCCGCTCCCCTGTGATGCGCTCATCCCTGTGCCGCTCCACTCGCACCGTCTGACAGAGCGCGGCTTCAACCAGGCGGAACTGCTGGCGCGTGAAGTCGCCAGCGCGACAGGTCTGCCGCTGATTGTGGGACCACTGGTGCGGATCAGGGCAACCAGGCAACAGGCGCTGCTTGACACCCCCAGTCGTATCGAGAATGTCGCCAATGCATTCGTGTGGCGAGGCCCGCCGCCGCCAGCATGCGTTGCACTGGTTGATGATGTGCTCACTACTGGGGCGACGGTCAATGCCTGTGCACTGGCGCTGCGTGCAGGCGGCGCACGCGACGTGTATGCGCTGGCGCTAGCGCGGAGCCGCCGTACATAGCGCTGTCGTTACCATGGACGCTTCTGACCAGGAACGGTGGCGCCAAAGATCGAAGGCGGCAGTTTGAAACCATGCGCTTCGAGTCGCGGTGTAAAGCGCGGGCGTGTGCCGGTGGGACGCAGTTCACTGATGATCTTGCCTTCAGGCGTTTTGCCGAGAATATGGAGGACGAAAATGTCCTGCAACACCACCACGTCACCTTCCATACCCTGCACTTCGGTGATATAGGCGATTTTGCGACTTCCATCTTCCAGGCGAGTCTGCTGCACGATCAGGTCGATCGCGGAAGCAATCTGCTCACGGATAACCCGAAGCGGGATGTCCATCCCCGCCATCATCGCCATTGTCTCCATACGGGCGATCGCATCGCGCGGTGAGTTGGCGTGCAGGGTCGAGAGCGAACCGTCGTGGCCAGTGTTCATTGCCTGAAGCATCGCCATAGTTTCGCCGCCGCGACACTCGCCGATGACGATCCGTTCCGGGCGCATACGCAACGAGTTGATCACCAAGTCGTTGATCGTTACGCGCCCAGTGCCGTCGATCTCCGGCGGTTTTGACTCGAGTCGCACAACATGTTCCTGCGCCAGTTTCAATTCCGCGCTGTCTTCAATCGTAACGATACGCTCGTCTGGTGGGATGAAGTTCGACAGAACGTTAAGCAGTGTCGTTTTACCAGATCCGGTGCCTCCAGCGACGATGATGTTCAGGCGACTGACGACGCACGCGCGCAGGAACTCCGCCATTTCGGGCGTCATCGAGCCGAAGCGGATCAGATCCTCGACCGTCAGTTTCTTCTTGGAAAACTTGCGGATAGTGATTGATGGACCATCGATGGCACATGGCGGAATGATTGCATTGACGCGTGAACCATCAGGCAAACGCGCGTCCACCATTGGCCATTTGCGGTCGATGCGTCGCCCCAACGGGCGAATAATGCGGTCGATGACTTTCAACACATGCTCATCGTTGGCGAATCGCACCGATGTCAGGGTAAGTTTGCCCCTCTGTTCAACATACACTGCGCGCGGTCCATTCACCATCACCTCGGTAATACTGTCGTCGCGAAGCAGCGGCTCGATAGGTCCGAACCCGAACAACTCGTCCATCACCATATCGTAGAGTTGCCTGGTTTGCTCATCGGTCAGATTCACGCCGCTCTGTCGATACGCTAGGGTGAATTTTTCCTGGAGTTGCCGCTCCATTTCGGGGGAGCGCTTGAGTTCCTGCTGATTGCCGAGCGAACTCAGAATGCGATCAACAATCCAGAGCGACAGTTCCAGCATCCGCTGCTGCGACACGTCACTGCCGGTTGAGGTTACCATCATGCGTGACGTCGCCGCGTTGTCCGGCGCGCCTGTCGGCGCGCCTGCCAGCGTGCTTACAACGGCGGATGGCTCGGTTGATTGCGGTTGCGAACCGCCGATTCGTTTCAGTAACGACATGGTTGATGCTCCGACGTTATGAGAGTTTCACAAAGTACGCATCATAAGCGCGATCGAGCAGTTCGCGCGACATTGACGGCGGGATGCCGCGGTATTTCGCTTCGTCCAGGATCTGGTCGCACAGGTCACGCGGGTGGCATGATCGCAGGTCGCGCCCGTCGCGCTTGTAGCGTTCCAGGATGAGATAGCGCAACCCTTCGTCACTGTAGGGAATATTCTTCGCTTTTGCCACACGCTGAAAAATGGCGCGAAACTCTTCCGGTGACGGATTTGGCACTTCGATCTTATGGCGGATGCGACGCAGGAAAGCGTCATCGACCAGGTCCTGCGGCGAAAGGTTGGTCGAAAAGACGATCAGCACATCGAACGGCACCTGGATTTTCTTGCCAGTCTGAAGGGCAAGAAAATCGACTTTCTTTTCCAGCGGCACGATCCAGCGGTTGAGCAGATCTTGCGGGCGACATTTCTGGCGACCAAAGTCGTCGATCAGGAACAACCCTCCGTTGGCTTTCATCTGGTATGGCGCTTCATATACTTTTGCAATAGGATCGAAGATCAGTTCGAGCTGTTCCAGGATCAGTTCGCCGCCGACCATCACCCGCGGTCGTTTACAGACCAGCCAGCGCCGATCAGGGAGGGGCGAATCTACCACCGGGCGCCCCTCAAAGTTGACAACTGGTTCACGGGTAGCGGCAACTGCTGGTTGCTCAATAGGTTGATGGTTGAGCGGATCAAACACCTTGATAATCTGCCCATCTACCTCGACCGCATACGGGATCAGGACATGACCGCCAAGCATGTTGGCGATCCCTTCAGCTATCGTCGTTTTTCCGTTGCCGGGAGGACCGTAGAGGAACAACGAACGGGCTGAGTTTGCTGCTGGACCGATGCGGTCAAGCATGCGGTCGCTGACGACGAGATGGGCAAACGCCTGGCGCACGGTTTTGGCGTCCACCACCATATCGCCGACCGACTGGCGATGCACCATGGCGATGTACTGATTGAGCGGCACGGGCGCAGGTCCAGCGTACTGGGATCGATCCAGTACTTCGTGGATTTTCAGGTGCCCTTTGGTAGCGATGACATACTGGAATGAGCGTTCGTTGAACCCTCCCTGTGCACCGACGATATCGACATACTCTTCGAGTTTGAGGAATTCCAGCACCTTGTCGAGCACGCCGAAGAACGGCAATTTGGTCACCTCAGCAATCTGCTGCCCGGTGATATTCCCGTGGAAGTAGATCACCTTCAGCACCAGGTCATTCAGAAACCCCATGCTGAGACCGGTTTCCTCGATCGACGCGGGTTCAGGCGGGATAAAGACGCCGCCGGATGCACTGGAAGATGAGGCAGTCTGCTGCTTGCCGGCGAATTGCTGCGCAAAGAAACTCATCCTTCTCCCTCCGTCGAGCGAATAGGCAGCCACGGAACATTGCTGACGCCGGTGACGGCATCGATCGGCGCGACAATGTCGATCGCGTGGCGACCGATGAGCAAGAAACTGGCATGGTACAGTAGCATATTATTGCTGACGCGGAAAACGCGCGCATCGGTCATTGGCAGATAGCGCGCCTGATCATCGTTCAACTCGTCTTTCAGGCGCCAGTCTGGACGGACGTACAGATACCCCAGCACTGCCAGGTCGCCGCCGCGCACCGCGCAGAGCACGGCGTCCTTTGGGGTACGCACAGTGAAGTATTTCCCGCGCTCGTTGATGTGGACGCCGAGATTATCGTCTTCGCGGATCAGGGGCGTGGGTTCGGCGGACGGTGCATTCCACGGAACATCGCGGATGGTTGCCAGAGCGTCGAGTTCACTGATCAGCAGAATCTCGCGGTACGCTGCCAAGATAAATGATGACTGAAACTGAAAACGTTCATCCTCGGCGTCGTACACGCGCACATCGGTGATGGGGAGGAAGGACGATGGATCGTTGTTCAGTTCATCGGTGAGACGGTTGCCAGGACGCACATAGACCGAGCCGACGATAATTTTGTTGGCGGTGCGCACGAAAGCGGTAATGGCGTCCTTTGTGATACGCGGAGTAAAGAATTTGCCTTTTTCGTCGATTCGCGCTTCCATAACGCTTCCTCTCCATCAGGCGACAGGCGAGAGGCATGGCAACAAAGAAAGAACTGGATGGCGTAACGCACATCCAGTTCCAGTATAGATGAGGAGAGACGCGGAAGCAATAGTACGGCAGCGCTACATAGGCATAGGCATTATGGTTCATTCTTCTATCAGATCGTCCTCATCGCCGATATCCGGCTCGATCTCTTCCAGACCAAGATCCTCCTCTTCGCTGCCAAAGACTTCTTCTTCCATATCTTCGCGCACCTCGATGCCCTCTTCTTCCTCAAGCAACTCCTCACCAAATTCGTCGAACTGTGCACTGCCGATGAACCCACCACGAAGGAAGCTTTCGCTCAGTTTGCCAGGGAAGGAGATCCGACCGCGCTGTGATGGCGACTGATAGATCTCGCGGATGATAATCCGTACCTGCCGCCCGTTGACGTAAGCAACAGCAGCGATGTAGCGGTTACCGCCAGCCATCAATTCATTCAGGCGCTGCGCCAGTTTTGGCTCGACGCGTCCAATCAGCGCGCCCGACATATCGTAGACTGCCACACCTCGTCCTTTGGGGCGCAGTTCGACTTTCTCGCCGGGAACGACCGCCGCGAGCGCTGATCGCTGAACGTCGATCAGCGATGTAAGCGCGGTTTTGCCAACTTCGGTAATGAACAACCGCAGATTAACGAGTTGTCGCCCGGTTTTCAACCCGCCTGAAAGGGACGCAGACCGTGCCAGCAGTTCTTCGATACGCTCGAGATTTTTGCGCGCAATGCGGTTGTTCGGAGTGAGCCGCAGCGCGTTGCGGTAGGCGTCGCGCGCTTCTGCCAGACGCCCCAACTCGAAGTATGCCTTGCCGAGCCGGTTGTACGTTTCGGTCGTTTCGGCGAGGCTGATCAACTTCTGGTTGATCTGTACCGCTTCTTCCCAGCGGTTGTTGACCGCCAGTTCAACTGCCTGGTTCTGCAACCGGCGTTGCAAGCGAAATTTTTCGTCCTGCTTTGTCAATGTCATCTCCTTGTCACACCTGCGGGCATACGCCCGGATTGTTGATGCATGTCAGTAATGCCGCAAATGCGATACTGTTATTCAGCGCGTGCGCGACGATGCCGGGAAGCAAACTGCCGCTGCGATCAAATCCCCAGGCGAACACCAGACCGATCAGGAACGACGGAACCAGCAGCGCAATCACCCCTTCGCTGGCTGCCA
>Ga0209809_1000877_pt1 | contig 25901 bp, 23 predicted proteins | sample YNPMSTMetaG_FD_186172 | JGI IMG/M metagenome (GOLD analysis project Ga0209809, IMG submission 186172) | Anoxygenic and chlorotrophic microbial mat microbial communities from Yellowstone National Park, USA - YNP MS-T MetaG (SPAdes) (version 2) ...
GAAATGAAAATTAAAGAAATTGGAGAATTCTGCCAGTTAGATTTATCAACAGAAGAAATTTTTAAAAAGGCAATTGAAAAATATCAACTTTCCCCAAGAACTTGCCATAAAATTTTAAAAGTTAGCCGAACAATAGCTGATTTAGATGAGAAAGAAAAAATTTCTAAAAACCATCTTTTAGAAGCCTTACAGTATAAAACTAATCTTTCTTTCGATTTTTAACTACTTTTTTAAAATAAAGGGGTTTTGAGCTCCGCGCACTTCAAAATGCAAATGGCAACCATTAGAATTGCCGGTATTTCCCATTTTCCCGATTAATTGCCCTTGAGAAACTCTTTGACCTTCTTGAACTAAAACAGAATTTAAATGAGCATAAACAGTCATTGTGCCATTAAAATGCTGGATTTTAATATAAGAACCATAACCATAATTATAGCCAGAACTTTTTGCCTCAGAAATTATTCCATCTGCGGAAGCATAAATAGGGGAGCCACAATAATTGATAATATCAACAGCATTATAATAATGAAGGGTGCCTTTGTTATAACCGCCGCTTGTTGGATACAAAAAGAAATCATCAATTTTCTGCCAAGAAGAAGTATCTTCGGTCATTGGTTTTAAACCAGAGCTCCCAGAAACACTTGAGGTAATTTTTGAAGAACTTGGCATTTTGCCATTGGGAATAATTAATTCTTGACCCTCTTTTAAATTCTCATCGCTAATTTCGTTAAATTCTTTTATTTCTTCTAGGGAAGCGCCATATTTTTTAGCAATAGAAACTAATGTTTCTCCTTTTTGAACCTTATGATAAATACCAGTAATAGGCAGAATAATAAGCTCTTGGCCAGGCTTAATAATGGAATTTTGCTTTAAATTATTAGCCCACAATAAGGTATTTAAACTAATTCCAAATTCAGCCGCAATTTTAGCTGGCGTATCTCCTTCTTTAACAGTATAAGTAATAATGTTTCTTCTTGGTTGACTATAAAAACCAAAAAAGCTTTTTTGGGCAAAAAAGTTTTGATCTATAACTAAATAAAATTCTTCTTCCGGGTATTTACTTTTAACATCTTCTTCTATGATTCTTTCCTCGTCAACTGGCAAATCATAATAAGCAAAAGCTGTTTTTGTCAAACTATCTTCTTTAAAATTATGATTTTTATTCCCTTGAATAATAGTTGTTTCTTCTTTTGAAGGCAAAGCGACCGCTTTTTCGAAAATCTGGCAATTACTTAAAAGGCAAGAAATAACAAAAAAAGCCAAAAGGGAACCCACCGGCGGAACTCCCTTTCTAAAAGAAAAAATTCTAGAGAAAACCTTATTTAATTGTTTTTTAAAAGTAAAAATGATAAATTTATTATTAGAGAATTTAAAAAAGACCTTTTTAAGATCTTTTTTAAAATTTTAGAAAAAATAAAATTTTATGTCAAGAAGGGCAAAATTAGGGCAAGTTTTTCTTAAAAATCATAAAATTATTGAAAAAATTGTTCAAAGCATTGAACCAAAAAAAGACGAGGTCATCATTGAAATTGGGCCAGGAAAAGGAGAATTAACCGAACCATTACTTCAAAGCGGAGCAAAAATAATAGCTATCGAAAAAGATCCTTTTCTTTTTAATATCTTAAAAGAAAAATTTTCTTTTTATTCTAATTTAATTTTAATTAATCAAGATATTAGAAAATTTTTAAAAAGCAAAAAGTTTCAAGAAATAATTAAAAATAAAGATTATAAAATTGTTGGCAATATTCCTTATTATTTAACCTCTTATCTTTTAAGGCTACTAATGGAATTAAAAAAGAAACCAGTTTTAGTTGTTTTAATGGTTCAAAAAGAAGTTGCTCAAAGAATTATTGCCCAAAAACCAAAAACTAATCTCTTGGCTGTTTTAGTTCAATTCTATTTTGAGCCAAAGTTGGTTCAAATTGTCAAAAAAGGCAATTTTTCCCCTATTCCAAAAGTAGATTCAGCTATTTTAAAATTAATTCCTTATAAAAATCAATATAATTCTAATCTTCATTTTGAGAAAAAATTCTTAAAAATAGTAAAAGCTGCTTTTTTGTATCCAAGAAAAACTTTAGTTAATAATTTAAAGAAAATAGTAAAAAAAGAAAAAATTTTGTTATTTTTAAAGAAAAATAATTTTCCTTTTAACATCCGAGCAGAAAATTTTTCTTTAAATGAGTGGCTGAAATTAATAAATATTCTTGATTAAATTTTTATCATTATATGTGGTATAATAATAAAAACTCTTAAAATATGAAAAAGAAGGATATTATCAAAAAATCAATTCTTATTTTCTTATTGTTGAGTTTATTTTTTTTACCTTTTCTAAAAGCTGAAGGACAAAATGAAAACCAAGGTGCTACTGAACAACAACAAAGTTACCCTTGTATAACTTGCAATAACGGACTAGAGAGAGCAATACATGAATTTACCAACGTTAGACAAAATAGAGCTGATTTAAATTCATTTATTGATATAGTTGAGGATATAATAAAGAAGTGCAAACATTGCCCCAAAGGCCAAATGTTCTACCTCGATCCACTTATAAGAGATCTAGAGAACATTTTGAATATCTTGAACTCACCAGAGCCAGAAATCTCTTTAAATGGCATCGACAAAGAGACAGCTAAGCAAACAATTGGAAAAGTCCTTGAAAAATTAAAAGATTTTTCCAAGATAGTCGAAAATAATCAATCAAATACATCAGCTTATGATCCCCCCCCTCAACAATTATCTACCCAATCTCCTGAAACTCAATCCGCTGATGTCTGCGCGAGAATGGCCCAAGAAGATTATAATGAATGTGCTGGTAAAGGAGGTGGAATTGTACACTCATGGTTGTGCCGTTTTCTTTCAGGCATAACTGGGTTTTATTGTCGAATAATGTATAATTTAATCGATGGTTTAGGAGCAGCTATTTCTTATGTAATGAATTTAGAAATTGGAGCTATTTTATGGGCAATTAATCCTCAAACTTATGGTGGCTATTCTACAAACCCGGGAGTAAAAGCAGTTTGGGCCCAAGTCCGAGACCTAGTTAATCTTCTTTTAATTATTGGAATGATTATTATTGCTATCTCAACAATGTTAAAGTTAGAAAAATGGGGCTGGAAAAATACTTTGTGGAAATTAATAGTGATCGCTTTATTAGTTAATTTCTCTTTAGTTATTCCAGGAACAATTATTGATTTAAGTAATTTTCTTTCTTTTTACTTTTTAAATTTAGCCAAAGGCAATAATGAAAATTTAGGCAAAGCGATTTTAGAGGGTTTTGGCTTTAAAGAAGGAACCGAATCTCCTCCCATTTTAGAACAAGCAAGCCAATTGGCTGGCGAAAATAAAGAAACGGTTATTTCAAATGCTGCCCGTCAAGGTTATGTTGGAAAGTTCTTATTAATTTTTATAGGTTTAATTTTAATCGGATTTTTTGCCATTTTAGTTTTATTTGCTACTTTTCTTATAATGATTTTAAGAGCGATTATTTTGTGTATTCTTTTAGCCATTGCTCCTTTAGCTTTTATAGCCTGGGTTTTTCCAACAACAGCTAATTATTTCAGAAAATGGTGGCAATATCTCATTAAATGGTGCTTAATGCCAGTTATTTTTGGTTTTCTTCTTTATTTAGGATTGATGTTAATTCAAGGTTTCTCTCAGAATCCAGTAGAACAAGCAGGAATAATGGCTTCTTTAATTCAATTAATCCTTTTTACAATGTTTTTAGCAGTCAGTTTATTTGTTGCTGTCAAACAAACAGATGGTTTATCTGATAAAATTATTTCGGCTACTAGTAATGCTGTTTCTTTAGCTATTGGAGGACTGACTGGTTTTATTGGTGGGGTAGCTTCTCGAAGAATTTTAGCTGGTTCTGGTTGGAGTGCTCGAGCTTATAAAACAGTTGCTGAAAGATTAGAAAAAGCACCTATTAAACTCTTTAGAAATGTTGGCTTTAAGATGAAACAGATAGCCAAAGAAACCATTGAAGAAGAAAGCGAAAAAAGGAAAAAATCAATTGAAAACAAATTTGCCAAATTTTCAGACGACGAGAAAAAAAGATATATTTTATCAAAAGTTACTAATCAAGCCGAAAAAGCTTTTCTTTTGTCTCAGCTTTTCGAAAAAGGAAAAGTTGGTCCCGAAGAATACGAATTAATAGGATATTTAAAAGAAGTTGGGAAACATCCCCTTTTTAACAAAAAAGCTTTAAAAGAACATCGACCAGATCTTTTCTATCAATATATTCAAGATGAAGCATTTAAAGCTGATACTCAAAAAATTATGAATGCCCAAAAGGTAGGCGAAATCACTGCTCAACAAATGGCCATTGGTCAAAAAATACAAGATGCTTTGCTCAAGGCTTCTCCTGAAGATTTAAGAAAAATGGATATAAATAATATATTACTTCACCTTCAAAATTTAGGACAGATTAAACCAGCTCTAAATGAATTAATTTATCAAAGAAAAATAGATCCAGAAACTTTAGCTGAAATCTTTAGACAAATGAGCGCTCAAGAAAGAAGAAATTGGGTAGAAAGCTTTAAACAAGCTTTAATGGAAATTAAAGGTTATCAAAATGACACTCAACTCCAGCAAGAATTATCTCGCTTGGGTTACTTAAGAAATAGATTTTTAGCCAATCTTTTCCAAATTAGGCCTTCATCTTCTTCACAACAATCTCCCCAAAAATAATCATTCCCTAGAGATTTAATAATTGCTTCTAAATTTTTATGATGATTGACCCAAATAAATTTTTCGAAAAGTTTGATACTCTTCCTTCTAGTCTTCAAGATTTACTATCTTCTGATAAGCTTCCCCGTTCTCTTGAAGATATTCTGGAGGTAACTAATATTGATTTAAAATACTATGAGCCAATTATGGAATCTATTGAAGAAATTCTGCTTTTAGAAAAAGATATGGACTCTTTAGAAAAAGAAATTCAGTCAAAAACAAATTTACCTTCTTCTCAAGTTCAATTACTCGCTGATTTAATCAAAAAACAAATTTTTTCTCCGGTAGAAAATGATTTAAAATCTTTCTCTCAAACAGATATTTTAAAAAATTTAAGAATTAATCAGGAAATTCCAAATGAGAAACCTAAAGAAGAAGAAAATTATCCTTTTGATTTATTAAAACCAGAAAATGAAAAATTAAATAAAGAAAATCTTTCTCAATTTCCCCCTCTCCAAGAAAGAAAAAAAGATTCTTTAGAGAAAAGAGAAGGAGTAAAATCTCAAATTGAAGAACCCTTATCTCAACAAATTCCCTCTCAAAAAGAAAAAATCTTCCCTAAAGATAGCCAAAATATAGAAAATAATATAGAAAATATGGAAAACATTAAAATCAGCAACCTTCAAATTCCTGAACCCCAACCAATCATTATAGAAAAACCATTAGACAAAACAAAGGAACTAAAAAGGATAAAATTAGCAGAAGTCTCTTCAAAAGAAAAGGAAAAAATTAAAGAAAAACTGTTAAAAATAATGACCGAGAAAAAATCTTCTGCTTCCCCAGAAATTTTAAAAAAAATGAAAGAAGTGAGCCAAAAAAAAATTCAAGAAGAAAAACCTCCAGAAAAAAAAGAAGAAATTCAGATGCCCAAAATCACTTATTTTGAAAAACAAAAAGAGCCAGCTTCTTTTACCATAGAATCTACCGAAAAGTTTATTCCTGAAGAAGAAACTGAATCGAAAAAAGAAAGTCAAAAAGAAATTCCTTCTATTATTGGCGCAAAAATAAAAGAGTTTAAAAAGAAAAACAAATTTTAATTATGCCAGTTCCTGTTCCTCAATTTATAAAAGAAGAAACAAAGATTATGGGATTAATCTCTCTAACCCAATTGAGCATCTTAACGGCGGGTGGAGGATTTTTGATTTTTCTTTATTTTATTTTATTTTTCCAATTATGGATCATCTTCGCTTTAATTGGTTTCCCTTTAATTCTTATATTAACTTTTGGCCAAGTTGAGGGAATCCCTATTTTTAGATTATTGCCTTATATGATAAGACATATTTGGGTTCCAAAAAATTATCTCTGGCAGAAAGAGAAAATGGTTTTTGGCTATGTCTTTAAAAAAGAAATTCCAAAAGAAGTTAAAAATCAAAAAGTTCTTTCAGAAAAAAAAGAACTAGACCCTAAAATATTAGAAGAAATCTCTCAATATTTAGATAAATAATATATGGCTAAAGAAACATTTGCCACTCAAAATCTCATTTCTATAAAAGAAATAAGAAGGGGAGTGATTATTTTAAAAAACAATTCCCTCCGTTCAATTTTACAAGTTTCAGGGATTAATACTGATTTAAAATCAATGGATGAATTAAATATTATTTTAAACGGTTGGCGTGCTCTTTTAAATAATCTTGATTTTTCTATTGAGGCAATAGCTCACTCTCGAAGAGTTAATATTGATTCTTATTTAAATATTTTAAAAGAAAAAATAAAAAATGAAACAAATGAACTTTTAAAACTTCAAGGAGAAGATTATTATAATTTTATTAGCGGCTTAGTTTCGGAAAATAAAATAATGACTAAAAAATTTTATTTAGTCATTCCCTATGATCCAATAAAAATTGAAATTAAAAATATCTTTTCAGATATAATCAAAACCTTTCAAGAAATTTTTTCGATGAAACTTACTACTTTTTCTTCTGAAGAAACCTCTTTAACAGAAGAAGAATTTCAACATTATTATCAACAACTTCTTATCCGTCAAGGAATTATTATCTCTACTTTAAATAGAATTGGCTTACAAGCAAGACCTTTAAACACCAAAGAAGTTATTAGTTTAATTTTTAATCTTTATAATCCTGAAACTTTTGAAAAAGAAATCATTAACACCCCTCAAACTTTAATAGATTAAAATGAAGCTATCATTTTTTAAAAAATTAAAACCAATTAGGGAAAACATCTCTGAAAAGATTCCTCGATCTCAAATAGTTTCTACTTTGCAAGATTTTATTGCTCCTGCTGGGCTTCAAATTAACCCTTCTTTTTTGAAGTTAGGGGATAAATACTGTTCAATAATTTTTATTTTAACTTACCCAAATTATTTAGCAATGAATTGGTTTTCTTCAATTGTTAATATTGATGAAGCTTTTGACATTTCTGTTTTTTTCCATCCAGTTGACACTAATAAAATCTTAAGAGATTTAAGAAAAAAATCAGCCGAAGTTCAAGCTCAAATTAGCTTTGAGCAAGAAAGAGGCCTTGTAAGGAATCCTCTTTTGGAAACTGCTTTAAAAAATATCGAAGATCTTAGAACTTTAATTCAGCAAGGAGCAGAAAAAATGTTTGATACTGCTGTTTATATTACTTTTTGGGCAGATTCTTTAGAAGAGCTAAAAGAAACTGAAAAGAAAATAAAAAGCATTTTAGAACAACAATTAATTTATTCAAAAACCGCTATTTTTCGACAGTTTGAGGGATTGGAGTCAACTTTACCTTTAGGATTAGATCGTTTGCTTTTGAATGTTCCTTTAAATTCTCAGCCAGCTTCCACTTTATTTTCCTTTTCCTCGTTGGACCTTTCAGATAATAGGGGAGTACTTTATGGCATCAATCAGCACAATAATAGTTTAATTATTTTTGATCGATTTTCTTTACCTAATGCTAATATGGTTGTTTTCGCTCAAACAGGCGCTGGAAAAAGCTATGCTGTCAAACTAGAAATTTTAAGATCTTTAATTTTAGGGACAGATATTATTATTATTGATCCAGAAAATGAATATCAGTATTTTGCTGAATCCTTAGGTGGAAATTTTTTTAAAATAGCAGTTTCTTCAGAGGACCACATTAATCCTTTCGATTTCCCAAAATTCACAGAAGAAGAGTCATCCGAAGAAGTTTTTAGATCTCACATTTTAAATCTTATTGGCTTAATCAAACTTTTAGTGAAAGAAGTTACCCCTCAAGAAGAAATTATTTTGGATAGGGCTTTAAACGAAACATATGCTTTAAGAGATATTTTTCCTCATAATCTTAACGAAGAACATAATCCTCCTTTATTAGAAGATTTAGAAAATGTTTTAAACTCAATCGAAGGAGGAGAAAGCTTAGCAGCAAAACTTTATCAATACACAAAAGGCAGCTTTGCTGGTTTTCTAAACCAACCCTCTAATATTAACCTTTCTAATCGATTAACTGTTTTTGGAATTCGAGATCTAGAAGAAGAGCTCCGACCAATTGCTATGTATGTTATTTTGAATTATATTTGGACAGAAATTAAAAAAGATTTGAAAAAAAGAATTGTCGCTATAGATGAAGGTTGGCAAATGTTAGTTCACGAAGAAAGCGCCGCTTTCTTATTTGGCTTAATTAAAAGAGCGAGAAAATATTATTTAGGTATAACTTTTATTACTCAAGATGTTGAAGATGCCTTTAAATCTCCTTATGGAAAACCAATAATTACTAATTCTTCTTTAGCTCTTTTATTAAGACAATCACCAGCCAATATTGAAGAATTGGGAAAAGCTTTTAACTTAACCGAACAAGAAAAATCTTTATTATTACAAGCAAGTATTGGCACAGGACTTTTTTTAGCCCAAGATAGACATGCGGCTATTCAGATTGTTGCTTCTTATGCAGAAGATCAAATTATTACTTCTAATCCAGCCCAACTTCTGGCTATAAAAGAAGAAAAAAGGAAATTCGAAGAAATATGAAAAGAAGAAATATAAAAAAAATATTTTTTCTTGTCATTTTGTTGATAATCTTAACGAATTACTTTATCGCAAAGGCAAGCAATCCAAAACAATTCTGTCAATCTGATGCCAATACCGGCAAGTGTCTTCCCACTTCAAACTGTAAATATTGTTGTTGCCAAAAGGAAACATTGGAAGAATTAGACGAAAGAATAAAAACTCAACCCTCTGAAGTTGACGAACCCATTGGTTTTATCCAAAAATGCCGATGTTATTGTTATGAAACACCTTGCCAAGATGATGAAGAATGTCTGAGCTATCCAATGGATGAATATGAAAGAGAAACAGATAAAACTGTCTGTGGGGGAGAACCTAAAAAAATAAAATCTGAACCATTAAATTATCAACCAAAAACAGAAATAGTTCAACCAGTTCTTGGTTCTTATAATTGGGAAGTTGGCTTGCCTTTTTTCTCAAAAAAAGGGGAAACTGTGGATTTCTCAAAAGAGCCTAAAGCTTTAGAAAAACTTTTAGTTAGTTTTATTAATTGGATTTTTAATTTTATCGGAGCAATTTTATTTTTCGTTATTATTTATAGTGGAGTAATTTATGCTACTTCTAGTGGCAATCCCCAGAAACAATTAGAAGCCAAAGAAAGAATAATAAATGCTTTAATTGGTCTTATTATCTTTATTTGTTTTTATGTCTTTTTAAATACAATTAATCCTAATATTTTGAAAATTAAATCCATTCAATAATTAATATTATGAAAGATATTAAAACTAAAAAACCTCATTTTACAATTTCTCTTTTATTTTTTCTTCTCTTATTTTCTTTTTCTAATTTACCTTTGGTATTAAACGCGGGGGAACCTCAACAAAACGCAGGGGAACCTCAACAAACAGAGCAAATATCCACGGCAATTCCAAGTTTTGGCTCTTATAAATTTGAGGTTGGTTTTCCTACTCTTTTTAAAAAAGACAACATTTTTTATTTTACGAAAAATACTGATCCTTTTTTTATGCTGACAAAAACAATAATAGACTTAGGATTAGCGCTCTCAGGACTTATCTTGTTTATAGTTCTTGTTTATGCAGGTATAGTTTATGCTACTTCTGCTGGCAATCCTAAAAAAATTCAAGAAGCTCAACAAAGAATAATAGAAGCATTAATTGGTTTTTTCTTGCTCTTTAGTTTTTATGTCATTTTAAATACCATTAACCCTAATATTTTAAAATCCTCTCCTTTTGGTATCTCTGAAACAACTCCTAAAAATGTATCAGAATACATCCCAGAATACATCCCAGAAGAAACTAGTCCTGTCACCCCTTTTCCTCCTGAATCCTATGTTAAAATAGGACCTGGCACTGAATATAATGTTCCTTTAAGTAGTGAATTTAAAAAGGGGGCTTATATTAATAAAGCTTTGGCTGAAAAACTTGCTCTTCTAGCTAAAAAATTTGGTACTCAAGGTTGGCAAATAACTGAGGCTTGTTTATCTGCAGTTGGGGGATATTGCCAAACAACTGTCCCTCATTCATCTAAATGCCATAATAATGGAACTTGTGTTGATATTGGAGGAGGGGGATTAGGTAATCCTAATATTAAAGACAATAAAGATTATAGAGCTAAATTTATTAAAGCTGCCAACGAATTAGGTTTAGCAGTTTTAGACGAATACAAATGCCGTCAATATGGAAGCGGGCTTCATGTTGGTTTAGCTGATATTTGCCAACCTAATAATTCTTGTTGGCACTGTCCTGCTTCTCGTTAATATTAAAAATATTATTCAATTGGTTTTATCACAATATGTCTTTCTTTGCCTTCCCCAATGCTTTCGGTTTTAATATCAGGCAAAAGGCTTAAGGCTAAATGGATTATTCTTCTATCTTTAGCTTTCATTGGAGGCAGCTCAACAGGTTTTTTCAAAATCAATACTTTTTTAGCTATTTCTAAGGCTAAATTTCTTAATTTTTCTTCATAAACTAAACGATAATTATTCACATCAAAAATGATTGTTTTTTTATTATCTGGAAAATTTTTCTGATAAATTAAATTTAATAAATAGTTAAAAATTTCTAAATGAGAACCATTTTTACCAATTAATAAACCGCTAATAATTTTATCTTGATCAACAAAAATATTGATATTAATTACTTTCTCCGAGCTCTCTTTTACTTCAATACTAAGATCTTCAAAATTAGCTAAAGTAAATAAATTCTCTAAAAATTTTTTTAAAAAAACAATATCTTCTTTTTCCATATTTATCTATGTTTAATTTTTCATTGAAGAACTATCAAAATTTTTATTATTTACATAAAACCGATAATTTAAAAATTCCTGGATAATACCTATCAAAGAAAAACCAAACCAATAAATGATTAAAATAGAAGGAATACCTTTATAAAATAATAAAATCAAAAAAGATAACAAAGCGGAGGAGTATTGAGTATTGGTTCGGGCTTTTGATTTTTTAAAAGAAACACGGGTTTGAAACCAAACTTGAAAAACAGCAAAAAAGAAATTAAAGATTGCCAAACAAAAGGTCAAGAAAAAATCTGGCAATCTTAAATCAATATTAAAAAAAGAAAAATTTAACGGCTTTTGAATAATAAATTTTTGAAAGTTATTTCTGAAAGAAAAGATTAAAAAGTTAGTCCAATTGTCACTAATCACTAATCGAAAAAAATTCCAAAAAACAACTAAAAGAAAAATTTGAAGAAAAATAAAAACAAAAGAAATATAAGGATTAATTTTTTCCTCCTGAAATAATTCTTGTAATTTAGCATTTAGTTGAAAGGGGTCTTCCCGATATTTTTGCTGAATTTCTTTCATTTTTGGTTGAAGCATTTCGATTTTTTTCTGATTAAGGCTTGCTTTCTGATATAAAGGCCATATTAATAAACGAATAGTTATAGAAAAAAATAAAACAGGAACCCAAATGATTCCCTTTGATAAAATTAATAAAAGATAAAAAGAATTAGCTAAAAGAAAATATAAAAAATTCATAATAAATTTTTAACATTCGGTGGTAACTTTTTCAAAAAGATCTCTTAATTCTTTTTCGATTTTTAAAAAATCTTTTTTCCGGAAACGAATTTTTCCTAGAATTAATATATCATATCCTTTTATTTTTTTAAAATTTTGTTTATTTTCTTTTTCTTTTAGAAAAAAGTTTCGAAAGACAAGTTTAATAATTCTTTTCATATAATTTCTTTCAACTGCTAAATTAGAAATTTTCCGGCTAATTATTACTCCTAATCTTGAATAAGATAAATTATTCAATAAATAATATAAGAAAAAATAAGGGCTGGGGATTCTTTTGCCTTTATTTAAAACTAATTTTATCTCTTCGTTTTTTAAACGAAATTTCTTTTGAATCATTAAATTATGGGGTCAACCTCTTTCTTCCTTTTCTTCGTCTTCTTAAAAGAACCCTTCTTCCCCCAGCAGTTCTTTTTCTAGCCAAAAATCCATGGGTCTTTTTTCTTTTTCTTTTTTTAGGGCGGTAAGTAATTGACATATTATGTTTAGCTAATTAAAACTTTTTTTATTCTATCAATTTTAACAAAAAATTTCAATTTCACTAATTTTACACAATTTATCCACAGAATTTCTTTAAATTGAAAATTAAAAAGCTTGTTGATTATTTATTTTTTTTATTATAATTTATAAATAAAGATATGGGGGTTAAAGAAATCTGGGAAAATGTTTTAGGAGAATTAAAGACCACTATTTCTAAAGCCAATTTTTTAACTTGGTTTAAAGATACAATGCTAGAGGAGGTTAAAGAAGATACTGCTTATATTAAAGTTCCTTCTAATTTTGTTAAAGAATGGTTAGAAGAAAAATACCATAAGAATTTAATCAAAATTTTAGCTAAGTTTATCCCCGAAGTTAAAAATATTAAATATCTTGTTTCAAATACAGGTCTTAAAATCAATAAGCTTAAAAAAAACAAAAAAGAGAATATTGTTTTTTTAAAAAATGAGCAGATGAATCTCATTGACAATATTGATCCAGAAACCAATCTAAATCCAAGATATACTTTTGAAACTTTTGTTGTTGGCTCAAACAATGAATTGGCCCATGCGGCTGCCTTAGCAGTCACAGAAAATTTAGGCAAAAAATATAATCCTTTATTTATTTATGGCGGAGTCGGTTTAGGGAAAACACATCTTTTGCAAGCTATTGGAAACAAATTAAAAGATAAAAGAAAATTCAAAATTAAATATGTTCCTTGTGAAAAATTTACTGAGGAATTAGTCAATTCAATTAGAAAACAAACAGTTGAGGATTTTCGAAAAAATTTTCGTCAACTTGATTTATTATTAATTGATGATGTCCAATTTATCACTGGCAAAGATAAAACCCAAGAAGAACTTTTTTATACCTTTAATACTTTGTATGAAAAAAATAAACAAATTGTTTTTACTTCTGACCGTCCTCCGAAGGCTATTCCCTCAATCGAAGAAAGATTAAGATCTCGGTTTGAAGGGGGAATGATTGCTGATATCGGTTATCCCGATTTTGAAACTCGTCTAGCAATTTTAAAAACTAAAAATCAATTAAATGGTGATTTAGTCAGTGAAGATATTTTAAGATATATTGCCAATAATGTCTCAAAAAACGTTCGGGAATTAGAAGGAGCGTTAAATAGAATTATTGCTGAAATCTATTTAAGAAAAAAAGAGATCACTTTAGAAGAAGCTAAAAAATTATTAAGTAGTATTTTAAATAAAAATAATGTTTATATTCCGCCCCAAGAAGTTATTAAAAAAGTCGCCGCTTTTTATGATTTAGACGAAAAACTAATTCTTTCTCATTCAAGAAAAAAAGAATTAGTTAAACCAAGGCAAGTTATTATGTATTTACTTAGAGAAGAACTGCGATATTCTTTTACCAATATTGCCGAGAAATTAGGTCATCGTGATCACACAACTGTAATTTATGCCTGCGAAAAAATTTCTAAAGAAATAGAAAAAAATCCGATTTTTTCCCAAGAAATTACTTTATTGAAGGATCTATTATATAATAAATAGTAGAAAAGTTGTGGAAAATAAGATAAAATAGTGTGAAAAAAGAGGGTAAAAAAGAGGATAAAGATTTTTAAAAATTTTATTTTTTAAAAAGATCAAAAAATATCCCCAAAATATAAAAAAACTTTAAACACTTTTTCCACTAATTATTCAATTTTAAAATAAAACTAAATAAAAAATAAATTAACTTTTCCACCAATAATTCTTTCTTAATAACAATAATAAATTTAAAAATATGAAATTTACAATATTATTAGAGACACTTAAAAAAGGGGTTGATTTAGCTGAAAGAATAGCGGGTAAAAACTTTACTTTACCTATTTTAAGTAATTTACTTTTGAAAGTCTCAAAAAACAAACTTCATATTTTTTCTACTGATTTAGAAATAGGAACAGAAATTATCCTTTCTGGAAAAAACGAAGAAGATAAAAAAGAGGAAGAAAAAATAATAGTCCCGGCTAAAATTTTTTCAAATTTTTTACATAATCTTTCAGAAGAAAAAGTTGTTTTAGAAACAAAAGATCAAATTTTAAGAGTAAAAGGAGGAAAATATGAAGCAGAATTTTCCTTATTAAATCCGGATGATTTTCCTATTATCCCAAAAACTAAAACATCTAAATATATTGAAGTAAATAAAAATGATTTAAAAGATGCTTTAGAAAGAGTTATTCCGGCAATAAATATTAATATTTCTAGACCAGAAATTAGTGGAATTTATTTTTTACTAGAAAATAATACCTTAAAAATCGTTGGGACAGATAGCTTTAGACTGGCAGAAAAAATGATAAATTTAGAAAAAAGTTATGAAGATAAAGTAGAATTTATTTTGCCAGTTAAAACTGGCACAGAAATAATTAAATTAATTCAAGAAGGACCTGAGGAGGAATTTGATCATCAAAATATTTTAATTTATCCTGAATCAAATCAAATTCAGTTTAATTTAGGGGAATCGAGGTTAATTTCTCAGATTATTAACGGAGAATATCCTCCTTATCAATCAATTATTCCTCAAAGTTTTGAAAATTATATCGTTTTAAATAAAAAAGAAATTTTAGATGCAATTAAAGTTGTCGGTCTTTTTGCGGGAAAAATTAATGATATTTTAATTAATTTAAATCCTGATAAAAAAGAGGTTTCTTTAATGGCTCAAGATCAAACTTTTGGAAAAAGTAAAACTTCTTTAAAAGTAAAAGAAATTTCCGGAAATCATTTATCAATTAGTTTTGATTACCGGTTTTTAATTGATGGGATAGAAAATATTGAGGATGAGTTTGTTTTTTTAGGTTTTAATAAAGAAGTTAACCCTGCTTTAATTAAAGGAGAAAAAGAAAAGGGTTTTCTTTATGTTGTAATGCCAATTAAATTATAGAATGACTATAGAATGACTTTTACTCGTTTATCATATTTATTGAAAAATTGGATAAAAAAGAAAAACTTAAAATTTGGATTTGAAGAAGAAGTTATGAATAAAATCAATAATTATTTATGGAATATAAAAGGGTATAGCCCAAATGAAGTAAAAGCGATTAATTTTAAAAATCAGGAATTGAAAATTAAATGTTTAAAATCGGTTTTGTCTTTTCAATTAAGAACAGAAGAGGAGGAAATGAAAAAATATTTTTTAAGAAATTTTCAAATAAAAATTAAAAAGATATTTTACCAACTTTAAATTTTAATTATTTTTGTAAACAAAAATCTCTTTTTCAGTTGTTTGGTTTGAGCTATCTATTACTTGAATTTTAATTTTATTAATTAAGGATAATTTTTCCAAAGGAATTTGAAAAGAATAAATATTCTCGTTATTTTCTTTTTGCATTTCTCCTAAATAAATATCGTTTAGAAAAATATTAGTTTTTAAAATATCTATTGTGGGATCTTTTGTGATTTTAATTTTTAGAACTAAAGGATTTTCAGAAATATTTTCTTTATCTTGAGGAGTAATAATTTCAAAAGAAGTATTTTCTGGAAAATAAATATAGTCAGGATTAATTTGAGTTTCTTCAATCGGAGTATATTCAGGAGGAATATTCTGGTTATATTCTTGATTGAAATTAGGAATATGAGTTTGAGCCCACAAAATTACTGGTAATTCCCAATTTAAAAATTGAGGATCATTGAGGTTAAGATAATATAAAATTGTATGGATTTCTTTAAATGTTTTTATTTCTCCAGTTAAAGAATTTTTGTATTTTTTTTCTATAATATAACGGCCATTAACCATTGGAGTTTTTACATTTTCTAAAGAATATGGATCGGGTTTTAAAAAAGGAGTAGGAGGGTAATATTGAAAAGCTTTTTCCATAAATTCATGCCAGCAAGGGGCAGCAACCATTGCGGCTGGGGCTCCGCTTTTGGCAACTGGTGAGCGATCATTATTACCAGCCCACACCCCAACAACTAAAGAAGTTGTATAACCAATAGTCCAAGCATCTCGATACTCAGTATCAGTGCCCGTTTTAACAGCGACTTCATAATTTGGGAAATATAAAGGAGAATTCCAGCCAAAAGTGGGAGCTCTTGATTTATTATCTTTTAATATATCAGTAATTAATCTTGAGATTTGAGATGGCAAGACTTGATTTTTTTGTTCTTGGTATTTTTCAATTATTTTTCCTTGGTTATCTCTTATTTCTAAAATTACAGATTGAGGCTGGTAAAAACCATCATTGGCAAAAACAGTGTAAGCATGGACCATTTCTATTAATTTAACTCCACCTCCTCCTAAAACTAAACTTAAGCCATAATAAGAAGGGGGCTGATTTAAGGTAGTAATTCCCATTTTTTTAGCTAGCTCAATCACCTCTTGAATTCCTGCTAAATATAACACTTTTACTGAAGGAATATTTAAAGATTGGGCAAGGGCTTGTCTTAGAGTGACAGGACCACGAGTTTTTTCATCATAATTTCTAACATAATAAGGGTTTTTAGGGTCAGTAGAGAAATTCGCTACTTTTTGATCTAAAGCAACATCAAAAACAACTGATTCTGGATAAAAACCTTTTAAAAAAGCCATCGCATAAACAATTGGTTTAAAAGAAGAACCTGGCTGTCTAACTGATAAAGTGACATTAACATTTCCTTCTTTTTCTATATTCCAATAATCTCGCGAACCAATCATTGCTAATATTTGACCAGTTTTTGGATCCTCAGCTAATAAAGCCATATTTTTAGCACCCACGTTTTTTTCATTGAAATCACCATATTTTTTGACAACTTCTTCGGCTATTTGTTGAAGATTCATATCCAAAGTAGTAATAATAGTATACCCCCCTTTGGCTAATTCTTCTTCTGTAAATTTTTTTGATAATTGTTCTTTTACATACATAACAAAATGAGGAGCTAAAAAGTTTTGTTTAATTTTTAAAGGAGAAAAAACAACAATTTCTTTTTGAGCTTTTTCCTTTTCTTCTTGACTAATATATTTTAATTGAAACATTCTTTCTAAAATCCAATTTTTTCTTTTTTCTAATTCATCTTTATGAGATCCATAAGGAGAGTAATAACCAGGGGCATTTATTAAAGCGATAAGATAGGCAGCTTCGCTTAAAGTAAGATCTTTAGCTGGTTTATCAAAATAAAAACGGCTAGCTGACTCAATTCCATAGACATTATAACCAAAGTTAATTTGATTTAAATACATCTCTAAAATTTCATTTTTTGAATATTTTCTTTCAATTAAAAAAGTTAAAATTGCCTCTTTTATTTTTCGGTTTAAGGTTTTATCTAAAGTTAGGAAAGCATTTCTAGCTAATTGTTGGGTAATAGTTGAGCCTCCTTGGACTTGAGAAGGGTTAAGGATGCTTTTAATTATTCCTCTAATAATTCCCTGAAAAACAAATCCATGATGTTTGAAAAAGCGATGATCTTCGGCTGCTAAGGTGGCTTTAATAGCATAAGGAGAAATCTCATTTAGTTTCACTAAGGTTCTTTTTTCGCCTAAATGGATTTCATATAATAAAATTTTTCCTGTTCGATCATATATTTTTGTTGATTGGGGGATAATTCGAGAATCTAAACTTTTAGGATCAGGTAAGTCTTTAGAATAATAAAAGAAAAGGAAAAATCCTATTACTATAAAGCAACTAAAAATTATAAAAAATGAAAAAAGCAATTTGTTGATTAATATTTTCATTTATTTAAATATTTATTCAACCCCGCTAAGGCAATGGCAATAGCATCACTAGTGTCATCTGGTTTTGGTAAAGAATCTAAACAGAAAAAATATTGAATCATTTTTTGGATATCTTTTTTATTAGCTCGACCATAACCTATAAGATATTGCTTGATTTCTAAAGGAGTAAGCTCGATGGTTTTGATTTTGTTCTTTTGAGCAACTAAAAGAATAACACCTTTTGCTTCTGAGATACTCATGGCTGTTTTTGCATTTTTAAAGAAAAAAATTTTTTCAATAGCAATTATATTCGGGTGATAAGATTTGATTAAATTTTCAATACTTTGAGAGATTTTTAATAATTTTTCGTTACTTTGTCTTTCAAATTCAAAACAACCATAATTAATCGGGACAATTTCTTCTTTTTTACTTTTTAAAATTGCCCAACCTAGTCTGGCAGTCCCTGGATCAATACCTAAAATAATCATAAGTCTTTTATTCTTTTAAATTAGAAAATATTTCTTCTACATCATCTTGCTCATCTAAAGCTTCGAAAAGTTTTTCTAATTGTTCTTTTAAATTTGCATCCTCGCATTTAATAGTCTGGGTGGGAAGAAACTCTAAAGAGTCTTTCATTTCTTTTTCAGGAATTTTTATTTCCGAGGCAAGAAATTGTTTTATTTTGTTTAAATTAGATATTTCGCTATAAAGATTTAACTCTGAATCTGTTTCTTCAACATCTAAAACACCTATTTCAATTAATTTAAGTATTAGCTCATCATTTTTATATTTTTTAGGGATAGTAATTTTTCCAACTTCTTTAAATAACCACTTTACGTTTTCAGTTTCTGCCATTTTTCCTCCATTTTCTGTGAGAATATGTCGAATTTCCCCAATGGTTCTATTTTTATTATTAGTAATTGTTTGAATTAACAAAGCTACTCCTCCGGGTCCATAGGCGCCAATTAATAATTCTTCTAAATTTTCACCTATAATTTCTCCAGCCCCTCTTTGAATAGCTCTTTCTATGTTTTCTTTTGACATTCCAATTTCTTTAGCTTTTTCAATAGCTAATCTTAATTTAGGATTAGAATTAATATCTTTCCCCCCCTGCCTTACTGCTACAATAATTAAATTAGTCACCTTTGCAAAGGCTTTGCTTTTTTTAGGGTCTTTGACTGCTTTTTGATATTTAACTTTTGCCCATTTTGAATGTCCAGCCATTTTAATTTGTGTTTTAATTTTACTAAAAAATTGTTTTTTTGTCTATAAAATTTTTCTTGCAAAAAAGGATTTTTTTTAGTAAAATAAATATACTTTTTAAAATTAATGATAACTGATTTAGAGCAAATTTTAAATTTAGCTCAGCAAGAAATTCAAAAAATTAATACTTTAAGGGAACTAGAAAATTGGAAAATAAAATATTTAGGTCGGAAAAGTGACCTTTCTTTATTTTTAAAGAGCTTAAAAAATTTCCCGCTTGCTGAAAGAAAAGAAAAGGGTCGACGGGCTAATCAAATTAGAGAATCTTTATTAGAACTTTTAAAAAAGAAAGAAAGGGTATTAAAAGAAAATTCGTTTGCTTTTGATGATTTTTTTGATATTACTCAACCAGGAAAAAAAATCCCTTTATCTCATCTTCACCCTTTAACTTTAGTTTTAAATGAAATAGTTGGGATTTTTGAAAAATTGGGTTTTCAAATTATTGAAGGGCCTGACATTGAAACAGAATATTATAATTTTGATGCCTTAAGGATTCCGAAAGATCATCCTGCTCGAGATATGTGGGATACCTTTTGGATTCAGTCAGATAATCCTAAGGAAAGATTATTATTAAAAACTCATACCTCGCCTTTTCAAATTCGTTTTATGGAAACACATCAGCCCCCCTTTAGAATAATTGCCCCGGGTCGTTGTTTCCGTTATGAGGCAACTGATGTTTCTCACGAGATTCAATTCCATCAAGTTGAAGGGCTGATGGTTTCGGAAGAAGTTTCTTTGGCAAATTTTAAATTCATTATTGAAGAATTCTTAAAAACTTTTTTTAAGAAAAAAATTGAGATTCGTTTTCGGAATAGTTATTTTCCCTTTGTTAGTCCTTCCTTAGAAGTAGACATTAAAATTCAAGATAAAAAGACAAAGTCAATTTATAAAGACAAGTGGCTGGAAATAATGGGAGCGGGTATGGTTCATCCAGAGTTATTCGAAAAAGTTAATTATGAAAAAAATAGGTGGCAAGGCTTTGCTTTTGGTTTAGGAGTAGAAAGATTAGCGATGATAAAATATAACATTAATGATATTAGACTATTTTTCTCTTCTGATTTGCGTTTTTTAAAACAATTCTAAAATATGAAATTTTCTTTTGAATGGTTAAAATCAGTATTAAAATTTGATTTAAATCCTAAAGAAATTCAGGAAATTTTAACTTTGAATTTGGCTGAAACATTTTTATTCAAAAGAGGCAATCGTTTAATTTTAGATATAGAACTTTTGCCTGATAGAATAGGAGATTGTAGTTCCCATTTAGGTTTAGCAAAAGAAATTGCTTTATTAAAAGGGAATAAATTTAGTTGGCCTAAGGTTAAAGTGAAGGAAACTAAGGTAAAAATAGAGGATTATTTAAATGTAAAAATAAAAACAAATAATTGTGATCGCTATGTCTCGCGGGTTATTTTTAATGTAAAAGTAAAAGAATCTCCTAAATGGCTTAAAGAAAGATTGAAAGATTGTGGTTTAAGACCAATCAATAATATTGTTGATGCTTCTAATTATGTAATGCTTTTAACAGGACAACCGCTTCATGTTTTTGATTTCGATAAAATAGAAGGTAAGAACAAAAAGAAAGAGATTATTATTAGGCAAGCTGAAAATAACGAAAAAATTACTACTTTAGAGGGAAAAGATTATCTTTTAAATGAAGAAGTAATGGTAATTTCTTCGCTAAAAGATGCTTTAGCTATTGCCGGAATTAAAGGTGGGAAAAAGGCAGAGGTGGATAAAAACACAAAAAATATTATTTTAGAAAGCGCTCATTTTGAGGGGTCAGCCATTAGAAAAGCTAGTCGTTTGATTTCTTTAAAAACAGATGCCTCCTATCGATTTGAGCATAATTTACCATTAGAATTATCAGATTATGCTATTGATGTTCTAGCTAATTTAATCCAAGAATTAGCCGGCGGAGAAATTTTAAAAGGTAAGATTGATGTTTTAAAAAAAGACGCGAAAAAAGAGAAAACATTAATAATTTTAGAATGGCAAAAAATTAATAGATTTCTAGGAGTAAATTTAAATAAAAAAGAAGTATTAAAAATTTTAGAAAATTTAGACTTTCAAATTCTTAAAAAAACAGAAAATTATCTTTTGGTTTCTCCGAATACATTCAGAGAATTTAATTATCCTGAAGAAATTATTGGAGAAATAGCGAGAATTAAAGGTTTTAATAATTTTCCTTCTTGCCCGCCAGAGGAAATTTTAAAATTACCAGAAGAAAATGAAAATTGGATATTAAAAAACGATTTAAGAAGTTGGCTAAAAGGATTTAATCTGGAAGAAGTTTATAACTATTCTTTCATCAGCAAAGAAGAAGGGATATTTTTTAAAGAGGAGACTAAAAGACTTATTTCTTTAAAAAACCCTATTAGTGAAAATTTTTACTACTTAAGGCCAACATTGCTATTTAATTTTTTGAAAAATGTTAGAGATAATTTTAGATTTTTTGATAAAGTAAGGCTTTTTGAGATTGGAAAAATTTATTATTTTGAGAAAAAGCTTATTGTTGAAAAAGAAATGTTTGCCGGGATTCTTGCCGAAAAAGAGAAAAATAAAAGCAAAGATTTATTTTATGAAGGTAAAGGGATTATTGAAACACTCTTTGAAAAATTTGGTCTTTTAAAAGAAGGTTTCCAAATAAAAGAAATTGAGGAAGAAAGATATAAAAGTTTTTTTAAAAAGGGGTTAGAGATTCTAGATAACGAAAATAATTTTTTGGGAGTAATTGGATTAATCGAAAATGAAATAAAACAATTTTATGATTTAAAGGAAAGTGAAATAGCTTTTTGGGAAATTGATTTAGAGAATTTGAGAAAAATAATTATTAAAGAAATAGAGTTTCAACCATTACCTCTTTATCCAGCAGTTATAAGAGATATTTCTTTTTTCATTAAAAAGAATGTTTTAATTGATAATATTTTATTTGCTATCCAAAACTCAGGGGTAAAATATTTGGAAGATGTTGATTTATTTGACATTTATGAAAAAGAGGGAGAAGAAAAAAGCTTGTCTTTTCATTTAATTTTCCGTTCTAAAGAGAAAACTTTAACTTCCGAAGAGGTAGATCAAGAAATGGAAAAAATTTATAACTCTTTAAAAAATATTGGAGCAAAAATAAGATAATATGTCAAAAGAGGATCAAAAACAATCTTATACAGCTAAAGATATAGAAGTATTAGAGGGATTAGAGCCAGTAAGAAAAAGACCAGGGATGTATATTGGTTCAACTGGGCCAGAAGGATTGCATCATTTAATATATGAATGCGTTGATAATGCTATTGATGAGGCTTTGGCTGGTTATGCCAAAAATATTGAAGTTTGTTTATATGAAAACAATAGAGTTTCTATTGAAGATGATGGTCGAGGAATTCCTGTTGATATTCATCAAAAAACAAAGAAATCAGCTTTAGAAACAGTTTTATGCACTTTACATGCTGGTGGTAAATTTTCTTCGAAGGTTTATAAAGTTTCTGGGGGATTGCATGGAGTAGGAGTTTCTGTTGTTAATGCTTTGTCTAAATATTTAAGAGCAGAGGTTTATCGAAATGGATTTGTTTATTATCAAGAGTATTCTCGAGGGAAGCCTCTTATTCCTATTAAAAAAAATGGGAAAACTAAAAAACGAGGAACAAAAATTCTTTTTGAGCCTGATCCAGAAATTTTTCCAGAAATAAAATTTGATATTAAAAAAATAATTGATCATTTAAAATATCAAGCCTTTTTGACCCCTCAAATAGTCATTAGAATTAAGGATTTTCGAGAAAATAAAGTAATTCCTTCTTATGTTCTTTCGTTTGAAAAGGGGGTCTTAAGTTTTTTGTCTTCTATTATTCGGGATTACAAAAAAATTACCGAAGATATGTTTTATGTTTCAAAAGAAAAAGAGGGAGTTTTCGTTGAGATAGCCTTGGCTTATGTTGATGACACTGATACTGTTGAGTTTTCCTTTGCTAACAATATTTATACCCCTGAGGGAGGAATGCATTTAACAGGTTTTCGCTCTGCCCTCACAAGGGTTTTAAATAATTATGGCAAAGAAATTGGCATTTTAAAAGAAGATAGTTTAATTGGCGATGATGTTAGAGAGGGATTAGTGGTAATTGTTAGCGTTAAATTACCAGAACCTCAGTTCGAAGGGCAGACAAAATCAAAGTTAGGCAATCCTTATGTTAGGACTATTGTTGAGCAGGTTTTTAGTGAATCTTTTAAAGAATGGTTAGATATTCATAAAGAAGATGGGAAAAGAATTTTGGAAAAATGTTTATTAACTGCTCAGGCTCGATTGGCAGCGAAAAAAGCAAAAGAAAATATTTTAAGAAAAGGAGTTTTAGAAGGAGCTTCTTTGCCAGGGAAATTGGCTGATTGTATTACTAAAAAAGCTGAAGAAGCAGAGTTATTTATTGTTGAAGGGGATTCGGCAGGCGGAAGCGCGAAAACTGCTCGCGATAGAAACACTCAGGCGATTTTACCTTTGAGAGGGAAAATTTTAAATGTAGAAAAAGCAAGACTAGAAAAAATGATGAGCTCTGAGGAAATTAAGGCTTTAATTATTGCTTTAGGAGCCGCTATTTTAGAGAATTTTGATTTAGATAAACTTCGTTATCATAAAATAATTATAATGACTGATGCTGATTCTGACGGAGCTCATATTAGAACTTTGCTTTTAACTTTATTTTATCGATATTTTAAGCCAATAATTTTAAATAATTATCTTTATATTGCCCAGCCTCCTTTATATAAGATCCAGTTTGGAAAAAATATTTATTATGCTTATACTGAATCAGAAAAAGAAAAAATTTTAGAGGAAATTTTAGGAAAGAAAAAAGAAAATCAAAAAAATAAAGGAAAAAAACTAAAAGTTGTTGCTCAAGAGAAAGGAGAAGTGATTTTAGAACCAGAAAAAGAAAGCATTAAAGAATCAGAAGAATCTTTAAAAGGAGTAAGTATTCAAAGATATAAAGGTTTAGGAGAAATGAATCCTTTGGAATTATGGGAAACAACAATGGATCCTAAAAAAAGAATTTTAAAACAAGTTACCATTGAAGATGCAGAAGAAGCTGATAAATTATTTGATATTTTAATGGGAGAAGAAGTTTTGCCAAGAAAAAAATTTATTCAAGCTTATGCCCAAAAAGTAAAGAATTTAGATATTTAACTTGACAAAAATAGAATTTTATTATATAATTGGAATAGTTCTTTCAAAAAGAAGGAGGTGTAAAAAAAGTGAGATTGAGATATAAATTAATTTTTATAGTGTTTTCTATAGTGTGTCTCATAGCAATAATACATTATACTTTGGATAGAAAAAGTTTGGATTACTTTATCCTATCCGAAATAAAGGATAGGATCAAAAGGGAAGAGGGGTATCTGGTGTTAAGAAAGATTTATTGGGGTGGAGATATACTTTTTGTAATAAATTTCGGTATTGGTCAAGAGAAGATTAGGGGGGTAATGTTAATAAATCCCCCCAAAGAAGAGCTGGAGAATTTGGAATTGGAAAAGGTGGAAATAAAATCTTTGTTAATAGTAAAAAAAGACGCAGAGATCCCCCTCGGTATTTTGGCGGAGAAAGGATTTTATATTGATAAAGTATTATATCCAGATTAAGGGCGCTTAAAGCGCCCTTAATTTATTTTAAAGATTTGCAATTTTCTGACCTTATTGATATAATTAATATAATTAAATTTAAAGATTTTTTATGGTGTTTTATCAAGAGAAAAAGAAAATAATTTTTAGTAGCATTTTATTTTTGGCTTTTTTAGGATTTATTTTCTTTTTAATTTATGACTATAGATTTTCTAAAAATTTAGCTCCAGACCAATCAGTTCGGAACATAATAAATTTTGAATCAGAGTATATATATTTAAAAGGGTATCCTACTAACAATAAAGAATTTATAAACTTTCTTAATGTTTGCGAGTCTTCTAGGTATACAAGTTTATTTCAGGAGAAATTTCTATTAACTAAAGAAAAAACAAATCCCGTTATTTGTCGTTTAAGCAAGATGTCTCCTGAGTTTAAAAAATACGGCTATAAAGAGAATTATTATCTCTTAGGTTTTAGTAATTTACATCTTATAAATTACTTAGAAAAAGGAAGATATATAGGAATTTCTTTTGATTTAAACAATTTAATCAATAATATTTCAATAAAAAAAGAAGAGAAATATTATATTTGTGGTGTTTCTTCTCCCCATTGGTTAGATAAAAGATTTTTAGATTTTTTTAGTGATAGTTATATATTAAAAGAAAAAGAGGATATTGTTTGTAAAAAAATATATTTCAATAAAGAAGAAGAAAAACAGAATATGATTTTTGCAGGATTTGTTCCTGATGTTAATAAAATAATCTTTGACTTTTTCTTATTAAAAGAGGAAGAGTTGTCTCAGTTGGAGGAAAAAGAACCTTTAACTGTTTTACGCAATAAATACCCATTTTATCATTTAGAAAAAATTATAGAATCTTTATGAGAATTTATTTTTCTATTTTTATTTTTTTTATTTTTTTGGTCACAATATTCATATTTGATTATTCTCTAGGAGCTGACTGTTGGTGGGGTTATTATCTCGATGGCAAATATTATTGCCCGCCTTGGCCAAATCATATTGTCCAACCACCTCCTTCTCCAAACCCTCCAACCCCTCCACCCCCAAAACCAAAAACACAATATGTCTGCGATCTTTCTAGCCATACCTGTTATAAGTGTAGTGGTGATTATTGCCCTTCTCCTCACTTTAGTACAATGAGTCGATGTGAAGATAGTTGTGGTAATTGGGTTCAAGTAAAAAAATGTATTCCAGGATTTCTTGGAATAGGACGGATATGTAATCCTTCGCCTTGTCGA
>Ga0209809_1000878_pt1 | contig 25891 bp, 26 predicted proteins | sample YNPMSTMetaG_FD_186172 | JGI IMG/M metagenome (GOLD analysis project Ga0209809, IMG submission 186172) | Anoxygenic and chlorotrophic microbial mat microbial communities from Yellowstone National Park, USA - YNP MS-T MetaG (SPAdes) (version 2) ...
CAACCCCGATGTCCGCTACTACCGGGTCCGGAGGGCAATGGAGCGAGGGGAAATTCTTCCTCCCATCATCGTCTACAAGGTGGGCGATGAGTACTACGTTCTCGACGGGAACCACCGGGTAGCGGTGGCCAAAGAGCTGGGAATCGAATTTATGGATGCCGAAGTGGTGGAGTTCTTCCCCTCGGAGCGCAAGGAGAGTAAAACCCTGCGGGCCAAAAGGGTAGAGTTCGAAAATCTCACCGGTCTTCGGGGAATCGATGCCGGAGAACCCCGCCACTATGATGCTTTCCTCAACTATATCCGGGATTATGCCGAGATGCTCCGGCAGTCTCTGGGAAGAGAGGCTCCCTTGAAGGAAGCAGCCCTCAACTGGTTTCTGTGCGTCTATACCCCTGCGGTGCAGCGGATTGTAGAAGAGGGTCTGGAGGACAAATTCCCGGAGAAGAGCCTGGCGGATATCTTTGCCTACATCATGGACTACAAGTGGTATAAGAGCCAGAAGGAGGGCCACGATATCGGCTTTGACCGGGCGGTAGAGGGTTTTGTGCAGGAAATTATGGGAAAAGAAGTACCGACAGAGGAGAAAGAGAAAAAGGGTCTCATCGAGCGGATGGGTGGACTTCTGGAGGAGGTTTTGCCGTGGCTGCGCAGAGATTGAACTGGCATGCGCTTTCTGTGGAGGAAACGATAGACATCCTGAAAAGTGATGTGATGCGGGGTCTCTCTAACGAAGAGGTGCAGAAGAGACTTGCCCACTACGGACGAAATGTGCTCCCCGAGAAAGGGGCCAAGAGCCTTTGGGGTCTTTTTCTGGAGCAATTCCGGGACTTTCTGGTCCTCATCCTCATCGGGGCCACAGGGGTCTCTTTTCTGGTGGGAGAGGCTACCGATGCTTTGGTGATTCTGGCCATCCTCATCCTGAACGCCATTCTGGGGGTGGTACAGGAACGCAAGGCTAGCCGCGCCCTTGAGGCGCTCAAGAAAATGAGCGTTCCGGGGTGTGAGGTGGTGCGGGGAGGGGTGGTAGAGGAGGTGAGTTCCGAGGAGCTCGTGCCGGGGGACATCGTGATTCTGCGGGAAGGGGACTTTATTCCGGCGGATTTGCGGCTTGTGGAAGCTCGAGCGCTGCGGGTGGACGAAGCCAGTCTCACCGGAGAGTCTCAGGCGGTAGAAAAGGAGATTGCCGCGCTTTCGGAAGATACGCCGCTTCCCGAGCGCCTCAACATGGCCTATGCAGGGACTCTGGTGACCTATGGACGGGGAAAAGGGGTGGTGGTGGCCACCGGGCAAGAACGGGAAATCGGTAAAATCGCCCTCCTTCTTGAAAAGGAGGAAGAGACCCTTACGCCTCTCCAGAAGCACCTGGCCAGCCTGGGAAAACTTCTGGGGATACTGGTTATCGCCATCTGTGCTCTCATTTTCGTGCTCGGTTTTGTGCGGGAACATGCACTTTTGGAGATGTTCATGACCGCGGTGAGCCTGGCGGTAGCGGCGATCCCGGAGGGTTTACCGGCGGTGGTGACCGTGGTCCTGGCTCTGGGGGTCTACCGCATGAGCCAGCATCGGGCCATCATCCGGAAATTACCGGCGGTGGAGACCCTGGGGTGCACCACCTACATCTGTACCGATAAGACCGGGACCCTCACCGAGAACCGGATGCAGGTCCGGGAACGCTTCTTTTTTGGAGAGGAAGAAAAATTACTCCAGGTGGCGGTGCTCTGTAACGATGCTTCTTTGGGAGGGGAGGTAAAATTCCTGGGGGATCCCACCGAGACGGCGCTTTTGGAGTACGCCCGGGATAGGGGTGTGGATATCGCCGAACTCCGTACCCGCTACCCTCGGGAGGGAGAGATTCCCTTTGATTCCAGAAGGAAGATGATGTCCACCTGGCATACCATCGACGGAAGAAAAGAGATCCTAGTCAAAGGGGCACCGGATGTGGTGCTCTTGCGGTGTCGTTTCCTCCTCAAGGGAGGGGTGATTCGTCCTTTCGGTGAGGAGGACCGCCGGGAAGTGGAAAAGGCCCTGGAGGGTATGGCCGGGAAGGCGCTGCGGGTTCTGGCCTTTGCTTTTCGTCCCCGGAAAGGGAACGAGGACTATGAGGAAGAGGATCTTATTTTTGTGGGGCTTCTGGGGATGATGGACCCTCCCCGAAAAGAAGCCAAATTGGCTTTACAGGAGGCTGGCAGGGCCGGTATCACCACGGTGATGATTACCGGGGATAATGCCCTCACCGCTCAGACCATCGCCCAGGAGCTGGGGATGTTCTCGCCGCAGGATCTCGTGGTAACCGGAATGGAGCTGGAGAAGTGGTCGGCGGAGGAGTTGCGGGAAAAGATCAAGCGCATCCGGGTCTTTGCTCGGGTCTGGCCGGAGCAGAAACTTCGCATTGTGGAAGCGCTGCAGGGGCACGGAGAGGTGGTGGCCATGACCGGTGACGGGGTGAACGATGCTCCGGCACTCAAAAAAGCCGATATTGGGGTGGCCATGGGGGTTACCGGAACGGACGTGGCCAAGGAAGTGGCCGATATGGTGCTCTCGGACGACAATTTTGCCACCATTGTGGAAGCCATCCGGGAGGGACGGGTGATCTTCGAGAACATCCGTAAGTTCGTGCTCTACCTTTTATCCTGTAACCTGGGGGAAATCCTGGTGGTCTTTGTGCCCATACTCCTGGGGTGGTTTCGACCCCTTATTCCCGTGCAGATTCTCCTCATCAACCTGGTGACTGACGGGCTTCCGGCCCTGGCCCTGGGGGTGGATAGCCCCGAAAAAGGTCTCATGTCCCGGAAACCCCGTCCTCCCAGGGAGGGAATCATCACCCCCGCGTACTTGCGGTTCATCTTCTGGGGGGCAATTTTCATCGCCTTTCCAGTAATCGTCGGATTCTGGCTGGGGCTGCGGAACGGGGATTTACCGACCGCCCGCACCCTTGCCTTCCTCACCCTGGGATTGGGAGAACTGTGGAGGGCCTACAGTTTCCGCTCCGAACGGGAGAATTTCTGGCGTATTGACCCCCGGACCAATCTCTACCTGGTGGGAGCATGTCTCCTTTCCCTGGCGGTGCTGGTTCTTGCGGTGGCGGTGCCTCCCCTGGGGCGGATTTTCGGGTGTGTACCGCTTGATTTTCGCCAGTGGATGCTTGCTGTGGGGCTTTCGCTCCTTTCTTTGAGTTTCTATGAAATTCGAAAAATCATCATCCGGAGGAGGGATGAGAATGGAACTGCGCGTGGTGGAAGTGAAAAATCCGCAGGGTTATAACCTCATTCTGGGGCAGGCCCACTTTATTAAGACCGTGGAGGACCTCTATGAAGCCCTGGTGGGGTCTTCTCCGGCGCTTCGCTTTGGTCTGGCTTTCTGTGAGTCTTCAGGACCGTGTCTTGTACGGTATGCGGGAAACGATGAGGAGCTTCTGGAGCTGGCCAAAGAGAATGCTCTCCTCATCGGGGCCGGGCACAGTTTCATTATCTTTCTCAAGGAAGGGTACCCCATCAACGTCCTCAACGCCGTCAAGATGGTCCCGGAGGTGTGCCGGATTTACTGCGCCACGGCCAATCCCCTAAAGGTGATTCTGGCCGAGACCGAAGAGGGGCGGGGAATTCTGGGAGTTATCGATGGTTTCAGGAGTAAAGGGGTAGAGGGCGAGAAAGAAATTGCTGAGCGCAAGGCGTTACTGCGCAAATTCGGTTATAAACTGTAGGAGGTTTTCCCTTGCGTCGGGGTTTTGCTGAACTTCCTCTGCATGGCGGGCAGTGTCCTCCCTGGCTTTTTGCTCGCATGAAGCGCCTGGGGGGAGAAATCATGGAGGCCATCGTTTCCCTTTTCGGCCCCGAGGAGGTGCTGCGGCGGCTGGCCGACCCGGTATTTTTCCAGTCGCTGGGGTGTCTTCTGGGCTTTGACTGGCATTCCAGTGGTCTCACCACCACCCTGTGCGGAGCGCTCAAGGAGGGTATCCGGGGGAAAGAAGACGCCTTAGGGCTTTACGTGTGTGGGGGGAAAGGCGGGGTATCGCGGAAGACCCCTGAGGAGATCCGCCAGCACGCCGAACGGCGGGGATTTTCCTTTGCCGAGCAGTTCGTGCGCTACAGCAAACTCTCCGCCAAGGTGGACAACGCCGCCCTGCAGGACGGCTATACCCTCTATCACCACGTCTTTTTCTTCACCGCCTCCGGTGCCTGGTCGGTGGTGCAGCAGGGGATGAATCCCACGACGCGCCTTGCTCGCCGCTACCACTGGTTGGGAGAACGGGTGGAAGATTTCGTCTGTGAACCCCATGCCGGCATCTGCGGAGTGCGCCGGGAACCGGAGGTCCTGAACCTGGTGGCTTGGGAGAGTGCTCCCTGCCGGGCGGGAGTCATGGAGCTTGTGCAGGATACTCCCACGGTGGTGGTGCAGGAAATCGCCCGGGTGAAAAACCTCTCCCTTCCCCGGCGCCACGGGATTTTACCCCAGGACTTCGATTTACGGAGGATGGAAAAGACCCTCTGGAACGTGAAAGCGCTTTCTCCCCGGGATTTTACCGAATTCCTGGGTAGCCCCGGGGTGGGTCCCAGGACCCTGCAGGCCTTGGCGCTCACCGCCGAGGTGGTTCTGGGAACCCCGCCGAGCTTCAGGGACCCGGTGAGTTTTTCCTTTGCCCATGGGGGAAAAGACGGTATTCCTTTTCCGGTGGACCGCGAAACCTACGATGCCACCATCGACTTTCTGGGGAAAATGGTGGCCCGCGCTCGGGTGGGCGTTTCGGAAAAGAAAAGGATGTACGAGCAACTCCAGATGTTACTACCTGGAAGGAGGGAAACGGTATGGATGCCCTGGAAGCCTTGAAAACCCGCCGATCGGTGCGGCGGTTTAAAAATGTTCCGGTGGAACGGGAGAAGATCGAGGAAATCATCGACTGTGCCCGGTTGGCTCCTTCGGCCATTAACATCCAGCCCTGGGAGTTCGTGGTGGTAACCGAGGAGAAGAAACGGGAGGAAATTGCCCGCTTTACCGACTACGGGAAGTTCATCCGGGAGGCGCCGGTTTTGATCGCGGTGTTCTGCAAGGACACCAAATATTACCTGGAAGATGGCTGTGCGGCCACGGAGAACATTCTTCTGGCTTCCTGGGCCCTGGGGCTGGGGTCCTGCTGGGTGGCGGGAGACAAAAAACCCTATGTGGAGAGCGTGCGGAAGGCCCTGCAGGTACCGGAAGGGTACCGCCTGGTGAGCCTGGTTGCCCTGGGGTATCCGGAGGTGGTTCCGGCTGGTCCGTCTCTCAAAAGGAGCCTGCACGAAGTGCTCCACTGGGAAAAATTTTAGGGGGTGGTAGCGGTGATAGTGGGGATTTTGTCGGATAGTCATGATCACCTGGTGGAACTCAAGAAAGCCCTGGATGTGTTGCAAAGTGAAGGAGCCGAACTCATCCTCCATGCCGGCGATTACGTGGCCCCTTTTTCGGTGCGGCTCCTCATGGAGCTTCCGGTTCCCTGGTGGGGGGTTTTGGGGAATAACGACGGGGAGATTCTGGGACTGACCCAAAAGTCGGAGGGAAGAATCAAAGGACCTTTCCTGGAGCTCGAAGAGCGGGGGTTCCGGATCTGGGTGTCGCACTTCTATCAACCGGCCAAGTGGGCTTTCGCAAGCGGCCACTTTGACCTTGTGGTCTACGGGCATACCCACGAGGCCATCATCAAGGAAGAGGGAAAATCCATCCTGGTGAACCCTGGTGAGGTGTGCGGCCTTTTGAGTGGCCAGCCCACGGTGGCACTCTGCAATTTGGAGAAGAGGGTAGCCAAACTCATCAACATTTGATTTAATAGGGGAAATGTGGTGGGGGTAAGCTCGGGGAGGAAAGAGCCATGGGAATACTGAGAGAACACTTTGCCCAGGAGATCAGGGAACTCCAGGACGATCTGGTTAACATGACTCATGCAGCAGAGAAAATGCTCCAGATGGCCATCGAGTCTTTGAAAGAAGGGAATGTGGAGAAGGCCCGGGAAGTCATCGCGCTCGATGACGTGGTGGACGACTACAACTTTAAAATCGAGGCCCGGTGCCTGCGACTCATCGCCCTGCAGCAACCGGTAGCCAAGGACCTGCGCATCATTGCGGCCATCCTGAAGATCATCACCGATGTGGAGCGGGTGGGAGACTACTCCATCGATATCGCCAAGTTCAGCATCCGCCTGGCCGAAAAACCGCTTTTCAAACCTCTGGTGGACATTCCCAAGATGGCGGAGGTGGTGATCCAGATGATGGAAGCAACCATTGACGCCTTTTTGAAGCGGGATCTGGGAATTGTGCAGAGAGTGGTGGAGAGCGATGCCCAGGTCGACGCCCTCTACCGTTCCATCCATGAGGAAGTGGTGCTCCATATCGAAAGGGACCCCTCGGTGACCCGCCAGGCCATCTGGGTGCTGATGATTGCCCGGTATCTGGAGCGGATCGGGGACCACATCACCAACGTCACCGAACGGATCTATTACATGGAAACCGGGCAGATTCTGGAGTTACACCAGTAAAAGGAGGGAATTCCCTTGGAAGAGGCTTCGATCCTTTATTTTTCCCGTTCCGGTCCTGAGAATACCCCTCTTGCCTTGGAGAGAGCGATACGGCGGGCGAAGGAGTTAGAACTCGAGTATATGGTGGTGGCTTCAAGCTCCGGGGAGACCGGGCTTTTGCTCCTCGAGAAAGCCCGGGAATTGCGTTACCAGGGGAAAATCGTGGTGGTGACCTACCATGCCGGATTCGGTGGCGGCGACGAGCTCTCCCTCTCGCCCATGCGCGAGGCGGAACTGCGCGCTGCCGGTGCGGTGGTGGTGCGTTCTTCCCATGCTTTAAGCGGCGTCAGCCGCTCTTTTCGGGAGCGCTTTGGGGGCGTCAGTATTCCGGAAGTCATCGCCGAGAGTTTCCGCCGGATTTCGGAAGGGTTCAAGGTGGCGGTGGAGGTGAGCATCATGGCGGCCGATGCCGGGGCCGTCCCCACTACCGGTGACGTGGTTTCTCTGGGTGGAAAGGGGAGAGGAGTGGATACCGCTCTGGTTCTCCGTCCGGCGCACCAGAACTCCTTTTTCCAGTTAAAGGTAAAGGAAATTCTCTGTTTTCCCAAATCATGAAAGGGAGGTATACGGTATGGCAATGACCTTTAAGGCCAGTGGAAAGTGGGTAGGAGGTTTGCAGGTGAGGGCTCAGGTTCGGCAGTTCACCATGAATTTCGATGAGCCGCCCTCTTTGGGGGGCAATGATTCGGCACCCAATCCGGTGGAAGGGTTACTGGCATCGCTCGTGGGTTGCCTGGGAATCGTGACGGTGGTGGTGGCCCGGGAGAAGAACCTTCCGGTGGAGGGCGTGGAAATCGAGGTGGAAGGAGACCTGGACCCCCGGGGCTTCATGGGGCAGTATGAGCTGGTTCGCCCCGGATTTCTGGCCGTCCGGTTTGTGGTGAAGGTCCAGGGGAGTCTCAGCGAGGAAGAGTTACGGGCTCTTCTTACCGAGGTGGAAAACCGCTGTCCGGTGTCCGATACCCTGGGTAAGGGGACGGTGATAGAGGGAAAGCTCGTGCGAGCCTGAGTCCTGATTCCGGGAGGGGGTAGCGATATTCTACGGAATGGAAGAGGGAGGCAATGAAGAAATGAAAGCAGCAGTTCTCGAGGGCATCGACCGCCTGGTGGTCAAAGAAGTTCCCGATTACACCGTGAAAGAGGGGGAGGTTCTCCTGCGGGTGCGGTCCTGTGCGGTGTGTGGTTCGGACCTGCGCATCATGCACGCCGGAAATCCCCGGGTCCGTTTTCCCCAGATCATCGGGCACGAAATCGCCGGGGAAGTGGTGGCGGTGGGAGAAGGGGTCAAGAAATTCCAGGTTGGTGATCGGGTGGCGGTGGGGGCCGATGTTCCCTGTGGAGAATGTTTCTGGTGTCAGAACGGGATGGGCACGAACTGTGCCATCAACTACGCCATCGGTTACCAGTTTCCGGGGGGGTTTGCCGAGTATCTCCTCCTCAATAAGCTGACCGTCATCCAGGGAGCGGTTCACCGTATCCCGGAAAACCTCTCTTTCGATGAGGCGGCTCTGGCCGAGCCTCTGGCCTGTGCCATCAATGGTCTCGAAATGGCGCATCTGGGAGTGGGTGATACCCTGCTCATCATCGGTGCCGGTCCCATCGGTTGCATGATGATCGAAATGGGACGCCACATGGGGGCCACCACCATCATCGTGGCCCAGCGTTCCCCCCAGCGTCTTTCGATGGCCCGGAGTTTCGGTGCCGACCATTACTTTCTCAGCGACGAGCACCTGGAAGAGCGGGTCCTCGAAGTCACCGATGGGGAAGGTGCCGATGTCATTATGGTAACCTGTGCTTCTCCGGAAGCGCAGGAGATGTCTTTGCGCCTGGCCCGTCATCGGGCCCGGATTAACTTTTTTGGAGGGCTCCCCAAGGGGTCCCGAGATATCGCCATCTCCAGCAATCTCATCCACTACAAGGAGTGCACGGTTCTGGGGAGTCACGGTAGCCTTCCCCGTCACCACCGGAAAGCCTTGCAGGTGATGGAACGGGGGATGGTCCATCCCTCCCGTTACATCACCCACCGCTTTCCCCTGGAGGCCATCGGAGAAGCTTTCCGGATGGCCGAGTCCCACCAGGGGCTCAAGGTGGTGGTGAACCCGTGAAGGCGCTTCTCCTTTCGGAAAAGGGTAAAATCCGCCTGGAAGAGGTGGAAATGCCCTCGCTTTCTCCGGGTGAAGCACTGCTGCAGGTACGTGCTTGCGGGGTCTGTGGTTCAGACCTTCCCCGGATTTTTGGGGATATCGCCTACTTTTATCCTTTGATTCCCGGACATGAGTTTTCCGGGGAAGTGGTGGAGGTCGCTTCCCCCGAAGACCAAGGATGGCTGGGCAAAAGGGTGACGGTATATCCCCTCATTCCCTGCCGGAAGTGCGAGTGGTGTGAGTCAGGGCAGTATGAACTCTGCGAAAACTACGGGTATCTCGGTTCCCGTCGCCACGGAGCCTTTGCCGAGTACGTGGCCGTTCCGGTGGCCAATCTCGTTCCCCTTCCCGAGGAGCTCTCCTTTGCGGAGGGGGCGGTAACCGAACCGGCAGCGGTAACCCTCCATGCCCTGAAGCGGGTGGGGGTGCAGCCCGGCGAAGGGGTGGTGGTACTGGGACTGGGACCCATCGGGCTTATGGCGGGAATGTGGGCGAAGCTCTCCGGGGCCCGATATCTCTTCGGCGTGGAGGTGGACGAGCGTAAATTCCCTCTGGCCAAAGAGGTGGGCTTCGACGAGGTGGTGCATCCCGCTTTTCTCGGATGGAATGAGGCACCGGAGGTGGTGATCGAGGCTTCCGGAAACAAAAAGGCGCTTCTCTCCGCTCTGGCTTTGGTGCGCAAAAAGGGACGAGTGCTTTTCTTGGGGAACCAGGAGGAAGCGATAACCTTAAGCTCCGGAGATTTCGGCCAGATTCTCCGCAAGGAACTCCTCCTTCTGGGGAGCTGGAATTCCGGTTTTTCCCGCCTTGATTCCGACTGGAAACAGGTCCTCCACATGGAAAAGGAGAAACGGGTGTCCTTCCTTCCCCTCATTTCCCACCGGGTTTCCCTCGCCGAAGCGCCTGACGTCCTGGAGGCGATGTATCGGAAAACGCTCTTCTATACCAAAGTCATCATCGAACCGTAGGGGGCCCGATATGGCAATCAAGATTTCAGCGTCGCTGGACTGCGCCAATTATCTGGCGCTGCTTGAAGAAGTGCGCAAACTGGAGCGGGGTGGGGTGGATATGCTCCACATCGACATTATGGACGGGGTTTTCGTGCCCAATTTTGCTCTGGGAACCAATCTCCTCCGCAAGCTCCGCCCGGAAACCTCCCTGCCCTTCGATGTGCATCTCATGGTGCAGAACCCCGAGCCGCATATTCCCCTCTTTGCGGAGCTCGGTGCCGATATCATCACCTTCCATGTGGAGGTGAGCGCCAGGTTACATCAGCTGGTGAATCTGGTGCGCAAGCTGGGGAAAAAGGTGGGGGTGGCGCTGAGTCCGGCCACCCCTCCGCAGATGCTCCCGTATCTTTTACCCTACCTGGATATGGTGCTTTTGATGACCGTAGATCCGGGCTTTGTGGGACAGAAATTCATCCCCGAAGTGGTGGAGAAAGTGAAGGTGGTGCGGGGGATGGTGGAGGCCATAAACCCCCGCGTGGATATCCAGGTGGATGGGGGTATCGGGGAAAAGACCGTGCCCCTTTTGAAGCGCTCCGGAGCCAACGTCTTCGTGGCCGGGACTTCCAGCATTTTCTCCGGCCGGGAAGACGTGGAGGAAGCCGCTCGGAAGTTCAGGAAGTTTTGTGAGGGGTGTTAGCAAGTTGCGCGAAGGTAGCGGTCCGGTTGAGGGTGAGAACGAGCAGGGTGTACACGGCGATCTGGATGGGTACGGTGAAAAGACGCGGGACCATGAGCACCTTCCAGGGCATCCCGAAGATGGTGTGCAGGAAATACGGGGTGAGAACCCCCGACACCGCAATCTGGGCGGTTACAATACCGGCCACCATGCGTTTCTCCCGGCTCAGGAAACGAAAGGTCGAAACGAAAAGACCGGGTATCACACCGTGAAGGGCCGCGGTGAGGGTAAAGTGGGGAAGATACGGCCCCATGGGGCTTAAAGCAAATCCAATAACGTCTGCCAGTGCTCCCACCAGGCCCCCCACTCCCGGCCCGAAGAGAATGCCGCTTAAGACGATGGGGAGGGTCCCAAAGCCAATGCGGATACCCTCAATGCCCCCGATGGGGATGCGCAGGCTGGCAAAGCGGGTGAGCACCACGCTCAGGGCGATGAAGATGCCCGAGAAGACGATTTCCCGAATCCGTATCTTCATGGTTTGACCTCCTCTAGACCTTTTGAACTACAATTCTACGCTATAATAGAAGAGAGCGTCAAGGTACCGGTCCGGGCAAGGATTTTTATCCTGAAACAACGGAGGTGAGACACGTGGAAGAAGGTTTGGCCATGGATGTTACCCTGAGCGAGGGTTTACGGCGACTGCCGGTATACCTGCTTCTCGATACTTCAGGCAGCATGATGGGTGCCCCCATCCAGGCGGTGGAAGAGGGGCTGGCCCTCTTTAAGCGCGAGGTGGAGAAAGACACCTTTGCCCGGGAGACGGTATGGGTGAGCCTCATCGTCTTTGGAAGAGAGGTGGAGAATCTCACCCAGGGGCTCGTTCCCATCGAGAAGCTGGAGATCCCCACTCTGGAGGCAGGAGGCTATACCCCGCTGGGTGCGGCCCTGAGGTTGCTTCTCGAGTCTTTGGACCGGGATATCAAAAAAGCCGTGAAGGGTGGGGAGAAAGGGGACTGGAAGCCGCTAGTTTTCATCCTCACCGACGGAAAGCCCACCGATGACTGGAAAAGTCCCCGAATGGAACTTTTAAATCGCAAGGAGCGTAAGGTCCTCAACGTCATCACCGTGGGCTGCGGACCGGACATCGACGAGGGGACCCTGCGGGAAATTGCCATCGGTCCCAGCTTCAAGATGGATGCCGATTCGGCTTCCTTTGCCGCTTTCTTCCGCTGGGTTTCCCAGACGGTGAAGTCGGTGAGCCAGAGCCTGAGTCAGCCTCAGGGAGAGAATGCCCCGGCGCCCATGCCCATTCCTCCCGACGTTTTGCAGTACATTCCGTAGACGGCCATGGCGGTGCGGGGTTTCATCGTGGGGGATCGGGTGATTTCCCGGGCCTTTTCCACCCATCCCGACTGGAACGCCGGTTTCGGTCGGCTCAACGGTTTTTCCTTTGTAGGGGCCAGTGCGGTGGGAAAATTACACCTGCGCGAAAACCGGGGGCGGGAAGACGCCTTCCTCATCCGCTCCAAGGGTGAGTGGCTTCTTTTTTTGCTCTCCGATGGGGTGGGTTCGGCGGCTCTGGGGGCCTGGGGGGCTTCCCTTGCGGTGAACTTTTTCGCCGAGGAGTTTTTGCGAGACCTTCCGGCCGGAAAAGTGGGTGGGTCTTCTTCGGCAAAGACGCAGACCCACCGGCGGGCATCCGGTGCCAAACTCACTTGGCCTTTTGCGGAAGAAGAGGTGGGGATGCTCTCCTTTTATCGGAAAACCGACCCCACGGATGAACCTCCCTCCCTTTCGGCGGAAGAACAGGTGGAGCGGCTTTTTGCGGCTCTCGAGAAAACCCATGCCTTTCTTGTGGGGAGTGCGCAGAGAGAGGGGCAGGAAGCCCGGGCTCTCTCGGCTACCCTCCTGGGAGTGCTTTTTGACACGGTCTCGAAGACGGGTTTGGCGTTCCAGATCGGTGACGGCTTGCTTCTTGCGGTGAACACCGATAAAAGCGCCGTCCTTCTTGAGGCCGGGGATTTTGAGGTGGGTGAAACTGCGGTCCTTACCCAGTCAAACTGGCGGGAATGGTGCCGGTGGCGGTTTTTCGAGTGGGAAAAAGAGGCCCTACAGGCGGTTTTCCTCATGAGCGACGGCGTGGCCGATGACTGCCTCTATGCCCCTCCCCAGGACATCGTGCATCGCTTCGGCAGGGATCTGTGGCGAGAAATCAGGCGCTCTCCGGACGAGGAGACCGCCGCCTGGAGGTTACTGCGCTGGCTCAGTGAGTACCGTGCACCTTCGAGCTTTGATGACCGGACGCTTCTGGGGTTGTACCGATGAGAGTGGAGACCGTTTCCCCCTTTCTCAACATTCCCCGGCGATTAGAGATCGAAGGGCCGGTATTCTGCGGCGGAGAGGGAGAGGTGTACTTCAGCCGCTGTGGGGAATTCGTGGTGAAGATCTACCACGACCAGTTTCTTCCCCCGGATAAGGAGAAGATGTTAAACCGAGTTCTTTTCCTGGGCAAGAACCTGGGAGAGGGGAGCAACCTCCTCTGCTGGCCCCTGGCGCTGGTGCGGGAAATGGAGGGGAGGCGGAAAATCGGCGTGGTAACGAGGAAGATTCCCCGTCCCCCTTTCCGGGAACTGGTGGACTTCATCTTCAGCCCCCGGGAATTCAAAAAAGCAGTGGAAGAGGGTGCCAACTGGCTGCAGTACCTCCAGGTAGCCCATTCCCTGGCCAGGACCGTGGCCATCCTCCACGGCAAAGGGTGTGCCCATGCCGATTTGCATTTCAAAAACTTTCTGGTGGACCTGCGCAGCGGCCGCTCGGTGCTCATCGATCTCGATGGGCTGGTGGTGCCCGGATTCCTGCCCCCTCAGGTTGCCGGCATGATGCCCTTTATGGCTCCGGAAGTGATCCTCCACCGGGCTTCACCCACCCAGAAGACCGACCGCCACAGCCTGGCGGTGCTCATCTTCCATACCCTCCTTTTCCGTAACCCTCTGCAGCCGCTTATTACCTACGACCCCGAAGACCAGGAACGGGACGAGCGCCTGGGATGGGGAGAACAGGCCCTCTTCAGTGAACACCCTTTCGACTTCCGCCACCGTCCCCGGGCCCTGGGTGTACCCCTTTTCCGGCGGGGAGCCCTGAGCTACACCATGCTTCAGCCGGAACTCCAGGCACTTTTCCGGCGCGCCTTCATCGAGGGGTTATTTATCCCCGAAAAAAGACCCCTTTCTCGGGAGTGGGAGAGGGCCCTCTTTTTCGCTTTCTTTTCCCTGTGGCGCTGTGGCCGGTGCCTCCACTACTTCCCCTATCCTTACTGGTTACCGCTTCCTTTGCGCCGCTGCCCCTTCTGTGGAGAGCTTCTCCGGCCTCCCTATCCTCTGGTGGGGAGGATTTTCGAACGCAAAAACCGGGAGGTGGCGGTGGAAAAGGGAAGGGTGGTTCTGGGACACGGCTTTCAGGTGGTGGGGAAGATGTTTGAAGAGGGAAACACAGAGCTCTTTGGGGAAATTCGCTTTCAGGAGAGCGAAGGCTTTTATCTTTTCCGTAGCCTTTTCCCCGGAAAAATGACGGTGTTCTTCCCTTCCTCCTATGCCCGCGACCTTCGGGAAGGCGAAGAGGTGAGACTTTCGAACGGCACGGTGCTCGATGTCGGGGGGTGGTGCCTTGAATTCCAGGAAACCTATTCCCTTCTGTAACCGGGGAAAACTCCTCTTGGAGCTCCAACCTGGGGAAGAAATCACCCTCCAGGGACCTCAGGCGACCCTTCGAGAACTCCCCGATTTCCTGGAGCTCGAAGACCGCTGTGGGGATACCTGGGTTTTCCGGGTGAAAACGCTCCCACCCCAGAAAATCCTCTTTGGAAGGCTCCGTTTTCGCGATCACCGGGAATCGCTCTCCGTGGAAATCGGGGTGAAACGCCAGGAAGAAGTATTTTCTGACCTCTCCCTCACCCTTTTTCCCGAGGAAGCTTCCCACCTCGGTGTGCTTCAGGGGAAGGTGCGCCTTTATCCTGGGGAGTATTTTCTCCCTCGGGGAGGACGGCTGGGTGGCGAGGTGGTGCTCCGGGGAGAAGACGGCGCTACCCTTCTTGTAAGCCCCGGAGAGGTTCTGCGAATAGAAGCGAAAGAAGCCCGCTTTTACGGCCTTTCTTTTTTTCACCGGGGAAGCGAAAAGGGGAACGTGGTGGTGGTTCTGGGGGGGAAGGTGTACTTTGAGAACTGTCGCTTCGTGGGAGGGGTGCAGGAGAAGCTGAGCTGGATGGGGAATGGTTTGGTGGTAGCTCGGGGAGCCGAAGTTCACCTTCGTCACTGCGTTTTCTTCGGAAATCAGGCCTCCGGGATGGTGGTGGAAAAGGAAAGCCGGGTGATGGTGGAAGATTCCCTCTTTTTCCGCAACGGTAAAGAAGGACTCAGCATCCGGGAGAAGGGTTTTGCTCACATTCACCGCTCGGTGTTTCGAGAAAATGCCTGGGGTATCTGCGTTCTTCCTGGTGGGGGAGGGGAATTCCGCGCCAACCGGATTGAGGGGAATAGATTTGGTGGGGTGATTCTCTCCCGGGGGACTGAAACCATCTTTCAGGGTAACACCATTCAGCGTCACCCGGTGGGGGTGGTGTGCGCCGGCGGCGAAGAAACCCTGAAAGAAGAAAACGCTTTTGCGGAAAACCAGAAAGATATTCTTAAGGAGGATTGAGCGGTGCGGCGTTGGCTCCTTGTTCGCGGTAACTCCACCCGTTACCTCTTGCGCCTAGCTATTGAAAAGGAACCTTCCCGTTTCACCCTCTTTGAGGTACAAGCGATGGCCTGGGGTACGGGAAAAAATCTTCTGCCATAAGCTCGGCGAGAAAGAGGCCGGAAAACTCCCCGCAGGGGAACCCCTGGAGGAATGCGAAATCCTTTCCCTCTTACGGGAGAAAAATGGAGATCGTGCTCAACTGCAAGGTGCGAAAACGGTGCTTCTTCGTTACCCTCAAGAAGGAATACAAAACCCGTCCCGGGGAATACGATGAGTCGGTTCTGGACTACCGAAACCTCAGCCCGGGCGAAGGGTCGCAAGGCTTATCCCCCTCAGGGGGGAAAGCAGGGACCTTTCACCGTGCTCATCGATTTTCGGGAACGGTATCCCTATCGCTTCCCGGGATGTGTGACGGAGAGACAGAACCTTCCGGCCGGTGACTACGGCCTCTTTCAGGAAGGCTGCCTCATCGCCGTGGTGGAACGGAAAACCCCGGAAAACTTCTTGTCTCCCCTCCGCCTCGCCCTTCAGGAATTACGCACCTTCCCCTACCGTGCGGTGGTGCTGGAGTGCTCCTACGGAGACCTCCTCAATCCCAGAGAGAACCGCTTTTATCCCCCAGCTATATCGCCGATATCCTGGCGGAACTCACCATCCAGTTCCCCGATATCCCCATCGTGTTCTGCGGGAACCGCAAGCACGCTAACGAATGGACCTTCCGTTTTTTGAAAAAGGGTGCACGAACTCACCTCTTGCTCAGGTTCGACCACCTGAGCGGGCCTTTCCTCCCTTACTCCCAAATCGTTTTTGCAAGAAGCGAAGACTTGCAGTAATGGTACCTTTTTCGTTTTGGGGTCGCAGTGGAAAAATCCACCCCTCATGACACACCCGGCCACTTTCCCTGCGAGGACTTTTTCCTGCGAGCTGTGCGGAGCAGTCTCGTAGTTTCTTTTTTTAATCAGGATGGCATAGAGGTTTTTCCTCTTTCCTTCCCTGGGGTTTAGGGAGTCTTTCCCCCCGGACGCGCAGCCTCCTTTTATTTTTCTCTCTGTGTTTTTTCTCCTTTCCTCTTCGGGGGTTTGGGGGAGATTTTCCCCCAAGGTTATGAACGAAGCGACGAAGCGGTCCCTTTCCCTTCGTCACTCGAGCGAAGCGAAGCGGTCTCGTAGTTCCAACCACTCGAGCGCCTGAGCCCTTGGAATAAGAACGAAAAAAGAGATTCTTTCAAACGAAAATACAACCTCACATATGGTATTCACAGAGAACACGGTTTTCTTAAGAAAGAAAACCAAGGAATTGAACGCCCCAACCGCTTCCTTCTGGCAAGAATTCTCTCCGGAGAATACCGCGGAGCGTAAAAGAAGGCGTTTCTGTGCTTTTTGAAGGTAGTCCGGTGCTCTCCACCGGGGAGAATCATGCTCTGCAGTTGGTGAGTGCGAATGCTTTCCACCGCAGGCGCACCAGCGAAAGTGGTGGTACAGCCAGAGAAAGATGGTCCTGAGCTATCGAAAAGTTGTACCAGGGAGCCATGGTTTCATTTGGTGACAAAACCATTCGGGAGAAGGTTTCCGCACTCAAAACATTTCCAGCATAGGGGTCTCCGGTTACCCCTTCGATATGGATTCTTTGTTCCTGGGAAGAGTAGCTCCAGATATAGGCGAAGAGTTCTTTCTGTTCCTGGAGGAAAAGTGCATTGATGCGCAATTCGTCTGTGCTTTGTGTCTTGAACATTCTGGCATCCTTTTTGGAGATGAACTCTTGCAGAATTTGCGTCAAGGGGAGAATGCGGAACTCAAGGTCTGTTTTTTGCATGAGTTCTTTCCGGATGTTGGGAGGGATAATAATGCCATGGGGGCCCAAAAGCTCGTAAAGGGTCAGGGTATCTGCAAGAGAAGCATATTTCAGGACTCCAGCGGTCCATACTACCCCGAATAATCCCCACTGGCGGGGATCGGGTGGAAGGTCTGGTGTCTTTCCCTCTTCAGTGGAAGCATCGGGATTGAAGCGCATTTTCATTGTTATGGGGCTTATCGCCACCGGGCGATTGCTAATCTTTTTCGCCTGATGGGAGAGGAGCTCGAGGGTAGAGAGGTTTTCGATCATCGTCTCGTTGTCTACGGCATGCACCTGGGGAGAGAAAGCAAAGAAAACAAAATCAAGCGCTTCAAAAGGTGGGGGATTCCGATGAAACTCGGCAAACCAGCCTCTTGTTCCTCCACCCAGGGGGCAGCGAATATTCCGTTTGGCCATTTCTTCTCTGGCTTTGATGGCCAAATCCAGAGTGGTACACCAGGGAGACTGGTTCGGAACGACCGTGATTTGTGATATTCCTCCTTGAGGGAGATACGCAAAGAGTTGTGCCAGTTCTTCAGGTTTCGAAACGTTCATGGAGATCCAGAGGGGAATTTGTGCTTTGTTCCAGACTTCGATGGCTTTTTCGATTCTTTCCATTTTCGTCGTTTCCCATTCTACTCGCAGGTGTGAAGGCTTGAGAAGGGCAAGCGTGGTCCAGGTTTCGTCATCGACGGTTTCTAAGGAATCGTTCATTCCCAGACCGATTGGAGGTATGTGGGAAAAACTGGAAGCCGAAACAAAGATTTTGGGTCTGTCTCCTTTTTCCTGGTGACTCTGAAGATTGCCTGGATGTTTTAAATTTTCCAGGCTGACCTGCACCCTTTGAGAGAAAGTCTCACCCTCTTTTACCATGACGGGAAATGGGTAGCGAAGGGGGGTAGAGTAGATTTTGAAGGATGCATCGCCCCAATTACGCTGGTCTTCCATTTCGAAAACATCACCTTCAAAAAACATGTTCAACCAGGTATCGGCGCTCAACTCCACAGCGAAGACGGTGAAATCCAGGAAAGGCTGGTGGGGTACGACTTCCTCAGGAAGCCTCCCTTCTTCGATGTAGCCTCCGAATTGCTCATGTTTTTTGCACCGTACTCTTTTTCCGGCAAAAGTCAGGGGAAGGAGCACACAGATGCCGATGCGGTTTTTCAGAAAGTCCCGCCGAATTCTCCCTGCCACGCTAAACTGGAATACCCCCCTGCTTTCAGCAAATATCTTGGCCTCCCATTCACAGTCAACTTTCTCTGTCACACTCCTTGCCAGGAGATCGATGACAAGAGATTCCCCGGAAAGATTCTTGATTATCTGAGTACGTTGCACAGAGTTGGGGATAGTTTCCCAGTCTGGCCCCCTGACAGCGAAATATATCCTGCGTACCAGTTCGGCTCCCTGGTAGGAGAGATAGAGAATCTCTGCTTCTCGGAGAAAGAATGTGAATGAACCAAGCGTGAACCTTTCGAGTTTCTGATCGATTTCCTGTTCACCATAGTAAAGGATTTTACCTTCTCCTAACATCATTTATTCCCCGCTGAAAAGTCGTTTCCATTCCTCAATCGATTCCCGCAATGAGGCCAGAGCTTTATCCCAGTCTCGTTCCAAAACACTGGTAAGGATGTTCCGGTGGAGACGCAGGGCATTTTGACCGGTCCTTTCTCTTTCATAGGTTTTCTCGATGGTTGGGGCAAAGAAGTCCAGGACGAAACGGTAGATCTTTTCCAAAAGCACATTTTTCGTCGCGCTCCCAAGCGTCAGATGGAAGGCGATATCCAGAGCAGTCAGCTTCTGTGGATCAGTCATGCCGGTTTGTACCGCTTCTTCAAGTTTGCTGTGTACTGAAACGAGTTCCTGGAGTTCGTTTTCAGAAGCGTTTCTGATGGCGAGTTTCAAAATGCCCGCTTCCAATGTTTCTCGAAACTCCATGAACTCCTGAACGCTCGCTTCGGTGAGAATCAGTTCGAACAAAAGGGGTTCAAACCATGATTTCGTTGATGGTTCTGTAATGTAGGTACCATCGCCCTGTCTCACATCGATAAAGCCAAAGGTCTGAAGAATTTTCATTGCTTCTCTTACCGAACCGCGGCTTACACCCATCATCTGGGCCAGTTTATGTTCATTGGGCAGTCGATCACCGGGTTTCAGTTGCCTGGTGAGCAGGAGTTCTTTCAAGTTTTTGATCACGCATTCTACGGCACTTTCTCGCTGATGAACTTTGAATTGATACGCTTCCTTCTGGAGTGTCTTCATGTCCTGAACACCTCAGGATTCATTATATACCTTCTCCTTATTTTATCGCACCTAAGGTAAGACCTCTCACCAGAAATTTCTGGGTCAGAAGAACCAGAGTAAAAATGGGGAGCATGGAAAGCGTGGAAAGTGCTCCTATCTCACCCCAGAAAGTCATCTGCTGGCCAAAGTATCGAGGTAACTGGACGGAAAGGGGAACAACTTCTGTCCGAGAGAGTACCAGTCCAAAGAGGAGCTCACACCAACTAAATGTGAAGCAAAAAATCGCAGTGGCAATAATACCTGGAGCAGAAAGGGGTAGGGTTATTTTCCAGAAGACCTGGAAGATTGAGCAACCGTCGATTTGGGCGCTTTCTTCGATTTCGACGGGGATGTCCCGGAAGAAACTGCGCATCATCCAGATAACGTAGGGAAGGTGGGCGGTAAGATGCATGGTGACTATGGCCTGGTAAGTATCGATCCATCCTAAGCTGCGGAAGAGAAGAAAAGCCGGGAAAGCCACGGTTATGGGAGGAAACATACGCTGGGAAAGAAACCAGAGAGGTAGATTCTTTCCTCCTACATTGAAGCGTGCCAAGCCATACGCACACAGCGTGCCCAGAACGATGGAAATCAAGGTGGCAAAGGTTGCGATGACCATGGTGTTTTTCAGGGTTTCATAGCCTCCGAGACCGGATACGGAGACGTAGTGCGCGAAAGTGGGTTGTCGCGGTATCCAACGTGGCGGATGAGAAAGAAATTCTTCGGGAATCTTAAAAGAAGTCATAATGATCCAGAAGATCGGGAAAAGGAAAAAAATTAAAGCCAGGACCAAGATCACGTATCGGATTCGACCCTTCATTTCGTTATCCCTCCTTAGGTTACCTCTCCCAGGCGCTGGAGGAGGAACGTGATAATGATAGAGACGATCACTAACACCACATAGGACATGGCGGCAGTATATCCCATTCTGAAGTATTCAAAACCGTTTCTGTAGATATAATAACTCAGGGTTTCCGTTGATGTGCCTGGTCCACCCTGCGTCATGGCAAAGACGATGTCAAAAAGTTTCAACAAATCAAGACTTCTGATGAGAAGAGCAACTACAATAACCGGCTTTAACATGGGGAGTGTTACAAACCGAATCTTTTGCCATTCCGAAGCACCATCGATATCGGCTGCTTCTAGAGTATCTTTGGGCAGAGCCACAAGACCTGCAAGGAGCACCAGGATCATAAAGGGTGTCCATTGCCACACGTCGGTAATAATGAGCGAAAGGTATGCGGTGTTGGTGTGGGCAAGCCAAGTATACTGCACGTCGCGCCTGAACATGATACTCAGCATGTGGTTAATGGGTCCATACCTGGCATCGAGCATGAGTTTCCATATGAATCCGGTTACCGTGGGTATGATGGTTACCGGTAAGATGAACGTTGCCGTCACCAACTTCTTGAGTTTGAATTCTTCGAGGAGACACAGAGCAAGGAGAAAGCCCAGAAGGAATTCGATGGTGATGATACCTGCAAGCAAAACTCCTGTGTGGATCAGGGAAGCGAGGAATCTTTTGTCCAGTAAAACCTGGACAAAGTTTTTGAATCCCACAAACTTCTGTCCGGGTACCAGAGCATCCCACTGAATGAAGCTCAGGCGCAGGGAATAGAGGAGGGGGAAAATCACCACTGCCAGCATAACACAGAGAGACGGCAGAACCATGATCCAGGGTTTTGCAATGCGCTTTCGGAGCATAAATCTCACCGCGAACATTAACCTTCTTGGATCATTTCCAGAGCGATGGACTTTGCAACGTCGGGTTCAAACACCTTTTTCCATTCACGCTGGAAGAGCAGATCATAACCTTTCCGGAGGGCTACTTTGCAGGCATCTGAAAACTCGATATCCGCGCCTCCCAGAAGGATCGCTAAATCAATGCGAACATGCCCTAACATGAAGGCCAGGGCAGCTTCTCTGGGGACACCCCGTTTTACAGCCTCGTCTATGGCTTCTTTGATGACGTAAACCGCCGGGACGGCTATGATCTCTGCCAGAACCGGTTCGAGAAGGGCCATGTGTTGCAGAGAAATACGATGAATGTGCCCCACCGGAGCAAAAATCTTTCGACAGATCTCCTGGGCAACGGCGAAGTTCTCTTCTTCGCCCTGGATGAGAGAGATAACGACATCCTGTGAGGCAATGCCTCCAAAGAAATCTTTCTGGGCCTCTGGACTTTTCTCTTCCCCGAAAAGAGGCGGATGACAGGGATGTGCGGCCACAAATGTGCATGCATCGCTCAACATGATGTTACCAAAGTAGGGAACGGTGGCATCGAGATAGAGCATGGTACTCCCTTTCTTCATAAGAGGCACGATTTCACGAGACGCTTCTTCCAGGTTTCTATCAGGGATGGCCATCACGACTAAATCGCTCTGGGGGATGGCTTCTTCTTGAGGTACCGGTTTCAATCCCTTTTCCAAGAGATTTTGTAAGCCCCTTTCGCCCTTTTCACAGAGAAAAAGCTGCAAGTTTTCCTGCGAGAGCTTTTCCGTGATGCGACGACCCATTTTTCCTGCTGCTCCGAGAACTGTGACACAGAGGTTATTTTTCACGTTTTTGTGCCTCCTTTAAATTTTTTTAAAAATTGAGCACTCTCATAAGCCCACCCTTCCTCACGCCGGATCGTTTCCTCGACGGAACTAGAGAAGGGAGTTAAAAGTTCTATGATATAGGTGACGCCCTGGACGTTTGCCAGGGTTTCAAAAACCCAGTCAATACCGAGTTTACCCTTGCCCAGAGGGCGTCCTTCGATAATAAATCCCAACCCGTAGGGAGGGCGGAAAACTTCTACGTCCTTGAGGTGAACATTGATGGTGTAGGGGAAAAGTTCATAGAGAACCTGATGTGGATCCTCAAAAGCCCCTAAAGAATTTGCCGTATCAAAACAGAACCGGAGGTAGGGATGTGATACTCTGGCGAACAATGCCCGGAGTTCTTCTTTGGTTCTCCTATCGTGGTTCTCGATGGCTAAAAAAATGCCTTTCGCTGCAAAGAGGGGTAGAACTTCCTGGATACGCTCAATCGACTCTTCCAGAGAAATTTCTTTACCTGGTTCATCCAAGATAGTTCGTACCAGACGGGAACCAAAAAATTCGGCTAACTCTAGGTATTTCAATAACAACTCTTTTCTGATGCCTATAGTCCCAAGTTCCACAGCAATGTGGTTCTTCTGAGTAAGTACTCTGAGAAGTTCCAGCTCTTCTGGTGATGCTTTATCCAGTGGTACATTATGGGCAATCTGTACTATCCTGGCATCAAGGGATAAGGCTTTTTCGATGAATTCTGGAAGAGTCAGAACTTTCTTGGGAGGGTAACCTGAAATTCCGAAAGCCCATGGATATGTGAATGTACTGATACCCCATTCCATATGTCTTCCTCACGTTTTTTGGAGGTGGGGCATGCCCCACCTCCTGTCTTCATCTATTCAAGTTTCCACATGGCGTTCTGGAGGTCCAGATACGCAGCGTAAGCCTCTTTTTGTTTTTCTCTACCGAATCGTTCGGTGATCTCTTCCCACTTCGCTACTGCTCCATCAAGAGCTTTCTGGGGGTCTTCCCCGGCAAATGCAGAGGTGATCGCCTGTTCAAGGGCAGCAAAATATTCTCTTGCTCCGGGCAGGTTGAGTTCCAGAACACCACCCCTTGCGGCTTCGTAGAGGGTATCCAAGTACTCTCCGGCATTATCCCAGGCATTGCGGTATATGACCGACTGATAATGACTGAGTCGGAAAGGATCGACCAGAGTGAAGGGAAGCATCACAAGTTTTAAGCTGGTTTCCGGACTGGTGAGCCACTGAGCGAAAAGATAAGCCAATTCCTTGTTCTTACTTTGCGATGCCACCCCTACGGAGAAGCCGGCGGCCAGCGTGGAACGACCGTTAGGCATGGGAGCATACCCTACCTGTCCAACCACTTTTGAGGGTGGCACCCAGGAGAGTTGCTTGGTTCTCACCCCGTATCCTTCAGACCACCTTCCGATGGGAGGCCAGGTGATCAGCATCGCTACTTTCCCATCAAGCCAGGCTGCCAGCGCTTCCATGAACCCCCACTTGATCACCCCAGGAGGCATCACTTCGTTCTGCTGCACCATTTCCTTCAAGGTCTGTACACCTATTTCGCTGTTAATGAGGGGTTTCATGGTCTCAGGGTCAAAGAACTGTCCTCCATTTCCTACAAACTCTCCTGTAAACCAGCTATACGATTGCATACCTCTCTGAATGACGGCACCGTATATTTCTGGCGCATATTTGTCGGTGAAGAATTTGGCAATTTCGTAAAACTCTTTCCAGGTTTTTGGGGGAGCTAGCTCGTAACCGTGCTTTTCAGAGAATTCTTTCCTGTTGGTTTCATCTTCGAAGAGGTCTTTACGGTAATAGAGGACAAACACATCTCCATCGGCAGCCAGGGCATAGAGTTTACCGCCATAGTACTGGAAAGCTTCTTTAAAGGCGGGATGGATGTCTTCCATATCTTGAGGGGGCATGTATTTTGTAACCCATGGTTCGATCGGTTCCAGAACGCCTGCGTTCACAAAGTTACCCATGAATGCATAGGAGATGGCGAGCGCATCATAGGCACCCGTAGCGGCTAAATGTTCGGTAATGACTTTGTCGTGAAGGTCCCAGAAAGAGAGCTCGACGAGATTAACCTTGACACCAGTTTTTTCTTCCCATTCAGGCAGTACTGCCCTAATACCTTGCGCCTGTAACCCGGCTTCCCAGGTTACATTGATTGTTCGGCCGGCGTATTTTTTGGCTTCCTCGACGGCTCGTTCTGCAGCATTCTGAGCGAAAGACGGCACAATTGCAACAGCAAAGAGAAGAGCGATGACACCACACCACATCACCATTTTTCTTATCATTTTCCATCCCTCCTGTAATATGATGAATGATGTTAAACATCATACTAATTTAAAGTATAGCAAGCATATCTTTTCTGTCAACCCCCTTTTGGGTTCCAGGGGAAAAAGGTGGTAAATCTTTTTAATGAGTGCGCTATTCAGAGAAGCACGGTGTTGCACGTAAAAAGGTTGTGGGTAAGAGAGGGCGAAGGTTGTGGGATGGAAACACCATCTTTCAGATGAGATGGAATCTTCAGAATCTTTCAGGGGTGAAATGAATTGCATGCTCATAGATCCTTAACGATCACTGCTTCGACTGGACTTCCACGAATTCGGTGAAGACAAAAAAGAGAGTATAATCTCAATTTGGAGAGCCCACACTTTGGTGTATACTGGAGAGGAGTCTTTACAGACCGAGGAGGCGATTCAAATGGAAATAGGCCTTGGAACCATCGTTTATGAGTTTGCAGGTATTCCGCTAAAAGCTTCGTTAGAAAGAATTGCGCAGTTTGGCATCAAGTACATCGACATTCTCGCCTTTGGTGACTATAACCCGGCATTCTTCTCCGAAGAGGAACAGGAAGCGATTGCTGAAAAACTCCGTGTCCTTGGTATCAGTGCTTCGAGCGTGGTTACCTGCGCTCACGGCAATCTGGCCTCAGACGATGCAGAAGAAATTGCCTTTGCGGTGGAACAGTTGAAACTTGCGGCTCTCCTTATCAGGCGCCTCGGAGGGAGGCAGGTGCTGATCGGAAAGGGCGTTGGTAACATCGATTTTTCCCTTCCACGCGAGCGAGCATGGAAGAATGTCGTAAAGGTCCTCAAAGAGTACTGCCGGTGGTGCCAGAGACACGATGTGCTGGTGACTCTGGAACTTGAGCCGGAGAGCCTCTGCATCTGTAACGGACCGGAAGCCATGAGGCAGCTCATAGACGAAGTACAGGAACCCAATCTCTTTGCCAATATCGATATTGGCCATCTCAACATCCTTCGGGTCCCCCCGCAGGACCTTGCCCCTCTGAAAGAGAAAATCATCCATGTCCACATCTCGGATAACGATGGTCTTGCACATACGAACAGCGTCATTGGTGAGGGTACCACGGACATCCGCTGGTATATTGATACCCTTCTTGATCTCGGGATTGATGGCGTTGCGCAATCTCAGGGAGAAATAGCGGTGGCGGGAATAGAGCTTGGACATCCTGGAGAATACATTCAGGATCCCGACTACCGCGTTCTGAAGAGTTTGGGAAACGTTCTTTCTCGGGTACCACGGTTGCGAAAAACCAGGATTAATGAGGAAAATTTACCGTAACTACCCAGACCTTTTGTGCAGGGAATCTTCGGACATGGGTTTACAATCTGGAGGGCATTAACGATTTTGCTTTATCATTTTCTGTGTCTGGTTCCTTTTCTTCCTGTCGTACTCAGAGAATGGCCGATTGTGATTCCCGGGAAATGTATCACTCGGCGGGAAAAAATCCCCCCCAAAATACTCTTTCTTCGGGGTTATTCCCTGACGTTTCTGGTAATCTCGATGGACCTTCCCGCAGCAACCTTTTCTTCGTTTTTTGTAATTTTTCACCGCTTGGCACTCGCCTTTCTCCAGAATATAGTTTTTCTGGGAGATGAGACCTTGCCATACTCACGAATACCGTGGTGATGAGTATCGCTTGGTGCCCTCTTTCCGGACGGAGGTTTTCACCAAAATGCCCTTTCTTTCGGTCGGTAGATCGGAAGAAAAATCTCTTCACGGGGGTGCCTGCGCAGTGTTACGATGTATCAGACTCGAAAATCAGGTGGTGATTCTCCCCCGGTTAGTTATACTTGTGCCTTCATATCTTCCACCAAACCCGGAAAAAATCCATACTCTCTTTTTAGAGGG
>Ga0209809_1000885_pt1 | contig 25800 bp, 21 predicted proteins | sample YNPMSTMetaG_FD_186172 | JGI IMG/M metagenome (GOLD analysis project Ga0209809, IMG submission 186172) | Anoxygenic and chlorotrophic microbial mat microbial communities from Yellowstone National Park, USA - YNP MS-T MetaG (SPAdes) (version 2) ...
AGTCCTTAGGGGTGCAACAGCGGAGTTTGTCGGATATGCAAACAATCCGACATATCGCGTCGCAAGCGCGTGCATACTACCTAAAAGAGCGCGGTCGCACAGCAGATCAATCGCGTATACCATCGTTTGGTGATGTTGGTAAGAACCGCGCGTATGAGTATGCTAAGCGTGCGGCGCAGCAGTTGGGGATTGACGATGACGATTTGATTCGGTCGGCAGCGTCGTTTGTGCATCTGGATCCGAAGGACTGGGATGCTCGGTTTCCCAGACCTAATCCGCAGCGGAATGTGAGCAATGTTCCGAGTCCGTTCGAGCAGGAATTAGAAAAGACGCGTCGTGAAGCGTCGTTAACGCAGGGTGCGTTAGTTCCGCAAAAACCGCGACTGTTTCAAGGGTCAGCATTAGAAAATGCGCCGAGCGTAAAAGATTTGACGGATGTACCCGATTACAGTGATTTGGTCACTGCATCGGTGTATTGGGGATTGAAGCGTTGGGCGATGCAGACTTACGGTTCCCAGCACTGGGCAGCGGGTTGGGGCGAAAAAGCGCGTCAGATGAAAGATGACGAGATTCTCCCGTATGTGGAGAACATCGCGTTGAGTGTAGCGGGTCGTGAGTTGAGTCCTCGTGAGAAACGCGCTGCGGTAGGTCTATGGCATGCTATGGCGACTTATAATGCGAGCGACTGGGACACCTTGCTCGGTAAGGATTGGAAGAAGCGCGTGCAGGATGTTGTACGCAAAGGTAAGCAGGAATCTAACAAACAAAGGAGGAACCAGTAATGCCGCCGGATGGACAAACCCCGCAAGTGACGGATAATGCGCCGCGCCCTGTTTTAGATTCTAAAAAACAAGAACGACTTAATAAAGTGCAGGGGATTGTAGACCAGTTTACAAATCTTCCTCCTATTCGTGGGCGCGATAACTGGTTTGAGTTGTTAAATAGAGATGAAACCCATGCACTGAACATTTGGAATGATTACATTTCCCAAAACCAGGATCTTATTGCTGGCATGACACCAGAAGATCTTCATTATCTTTACACGGCTCTTGGATTTAGAAAAGCTATTAGAGACCTGAAAGTGCCGTTGCGGCAGAATTCTGCGCCTACGACTACGACAACAACTGCGCCTACGACTACGACTGCGCCTGCGCCGCCAAAGCGGAAGCAAAAACAGCGACAACGGCAGCAGCAGCAACAACAGCAACAGCAGCAACAACAGCAGGAAGAAGCGCGTGCTTGGTTTGCGAATGTCTTTCAGAAGTTCTATGGTGCGGGTGTGGGAGAACCCAACGGGTATCAATATCGTATTGAGCAAGACCCGCAGACGGGTGCGCGTCAGATACGGATTTTTCAGGATCCAAACGATGCTGCGCGTTCATTTGTTTTTGTGCAGCAGCCCAGCGGCGTATGGGAACTGCGCCGTGGGACGGGTCAACCAATTGTAGGAAATGTGCATTATGACCCCAAACAGCGTCGTTTTTTCGCTCTAGGTATTTCCGAAGACGACATTCTGAAGACTTTACGTCAGTCAGGTACAGGTCAACCGCAACAACCGCAACAACCGCAAGACGAAAATTTACCTAATGGGGTGACGACTTCATTTCGGTTAGCGGATGGGAGCATATTTACAGTCAGTGTTGATGGTATGGCGCGTGTGTTGCGTCCGCTGGGGAACAATCAGTGGGCAGTTGTGATGGAGCGTCCGCTACAGGAGTTGCTAAACCCACAGCAGCCTTCTGCAACGCCTGAACAACCGACCACCGGAGCGCAATCTTCGGAGCAGATACCGAGCTGGATGCTACTGCTTATGACGCTGTTTTTACTTATGGGACGGAGGTAATGAGTCATGCAAAAACTGTTCGGGGGAATATCCGGGTTTAATCCAAGCGGTCGTTTTCAAGGCGTGGGGGGGCAAAGTCAACAATCTCCCCCTGCGGATCCCGCAGCGGCACAGGGATTGCCGCCAGCACCGCCTGCTCAACCCCCAGATCCTAATACAGGCGGCGCGGCTGCACCACCTGCACCACCCACAGGAGCGCCTTCTGCCCCCCCTGCTTCTGGTGCTGTTGATTTGAGCAAACTGATTCAAAATCTGCAGAAGTTGAATATTGCAAGCGAGCCGACGCATCCAAAAGTGCCGACACTTGCAGAAGCGCTCCGCAAGCACTTTGGAGATCAAGCAAAAATCGATGTCGATAATCAAACAATCAAGATTACGACACCACAAGGTGTGCGGCAATTGGAAGTGTATACGCGCCGTTCTCAAGGAAATGTGCGTGCGCATTTGCGGTTGCGTGTAGATAAAAACACAACCCGTCCGATTGGTCAGCTGCTGCGTTATGGAGACGAATACTATATTGACGCCGATTTGTTGGAAAAGATTGACAAAACACCCAAATCGGCACAAAAGCAGCAAAATGCACAGCAACCAACCGATGACAAAAAACCCAAGAGAAAGTTGCCGAAAAGCGTTTTGTACGGTGCTGGACTGTTAGCCGCAGGCGGTGCAGTTGCGGGACTGTCGCGGTTCTTGGGTGGTGGAGATGATGATGACGATAAAAAGAAAGCGCAATCCGAAAATGGTGGGGGAACAGGACCGCTGGGAACCCAAGTGAGAGAGGTAATTCAACTAAAACCTGCAAATAACAATCAAGATGGAACAGAAAGTGAAAAGAGATCAGTAAACGGGAAACAGAATTCAGCAGAAGGCGGGCCGAATCCAGCAAAGGGTGAACCGCCTTCTGTTACTGTAACTGAGCGGACACAGACACAGCCAAACATCGTTGTCAATGTCCCTGCGCCACAAGTGATTCGCGAAATCACATCGGGTGAAGCGCCTGTCCAAACGCGCCGCAAAGACAACGAAACGGTTGTCAAAGCAGGAACATCAGATGGCGTGTTCACTCTAAATATTGGTGCCGATAAGACGCTGATACTCAAAGACAAAGATGTGGTCGGCGAATTCCCGACTTCTGAGATTATCCGTGCTGTGGGACAGATGGCTGACGGAAAGACCGAGAAAGAGATTAAGCGTAGTGGTGAGTTTGATGATTTACTAAAAAACCCGTGGTTTTTAGTAGCGATTGCGTTAGCACTGGTTGCGTTTACACGACGCGGCGGACGCGAATAGGAGGTGTTTCATGCGGAAGGAACAAGATGTGTTTGCAGCTGCTGGATTGCAACCGACGCCGTTTACGACTAATACAAGACCGTTATCTAGCCCTGGTGCATTCATACAGCATGTGTTTCCGATGTTCGGTCCTCATGCGCAAGCGTTGGTGGATACTGCGGTTCAAGCTGTGGGAACACAGGCAGTGCCAAACGCACCGTACACAGTGGGCGAACGCGCACCAGAGGTCAAGGGGAACAACTACACGGCGTTTCTTGCGCAGATGGATAACCGTCCCGTGATGGTGTTTCGTCGAAACGATGCGGGCGAACACTATGTAGTTCCGATGGAGCGGTTTATTAATCCTGCAAATTGGTTTGCGCCGTTTGGGCAGCGCAGCACGCCTGCGCAACCACAGCATCAACTGCCGACACCACCACCGCAGCCGCCGCCGCCACCGCCGCAGCAGCAGCAGCCGACGAATCTGTTTGAGTATATGAGCAAGCTACCGCCAAACGAGCGGATGTTGTATACGCTGCTGATTTATATGTTGCTATCGGATGCGATTAGCAGTGTATTTCGTCGCGGCGGTCAAGCACGATCTGCGCCGCAACAAGCAAGTACGGGTTGGATACCGGGTCCCCCGCGCGGGAGTCAGTGGATGATCTGGGGATAATGTATGGTGCTGCCGAGTGCTGGCGTATTAGACGATGCGGAGCTGGAGAAGCGTATCCGTTTCTTTGAGCAGTTTGCTGGGGTCAAGCCGTATGATGCCCAATGCAGTCTGTTGCGCCAGCGGTCGCGTTATAAGATTCTGCTTTGTGGACGACGCTGGGGTAAAACGCTTTATCTTGCGATGGAGCTACTCTGGTACATCCACTGGTTGCACGAGGTAAACCATCCGCGTCCGCGTGTGCGGCTTGTTGCTCCTGAACACCCGCAAATCAAAGAGGTGATGAATTATTTCTCGGAATTTTGTGCACGGGCGAACCTGCCGCTCCGTGAAATCAAAGACCCCAAGGACCCGCATTTCAAAGCAGGTCGTGTACGGTTGGAACCCCGCTCTGCAAAGAACCGCGTTTCGCATCGCGGCGCAGGACTATCGTTAGCGATACTGGACGAGGTAAGCGATATCGACGCGGATCTCTACTACTACTCTATTGCGCCGTCGCTTTCGGACTATCAAGGGCATGTGATTATGGCAGGTACACCTAAAGGATTGAACTGGGTTGTGGAGTTCGCAGAGAAACAAGGGATCCAGTTGCCGTATGGGAATCTATCGGGTTTCGAAATGCTTGTGAGTATTGATAAGCGTGCGACGCTGATGCGTTCTCCGACTTGGGCGAACCCGCATATTGATCCTGCAGAGATAGAGTTCCAGCGTCAAGTGCTTCCACCCGAAGTATTTGCGCAGGAATACGGGGCGGAAATTCTTGTCGGGTACTTGAACCCGTTCGCTGTAAGACCAGAGTTTGTGCCCGTATTCACCGATGAGGATGAAGATGTGATGGAATATGCGGTCTGGGCACTGGGTGTAGATTACGGGTACAAATCGCAAAGCGCGGTTGTGCTGGCTGCGCTTTGCACAGACGGGATTATCCGTATCCCCTATGTGGGTTATGAGACGCATATCGACGAGTTCCAGTTTGCGCAGTGGGTTGGTGAAGCACTGGCTTACAAGCGCGGTCGCGGTGAAGTACTTGCCATTATCGGAGACGCGGACTTCACAAGCGAGAAAGGGCGTCGTTCTATTGCGGATAACTTGCGCGATTTGGGATACCCATTTTTGACAGGGTTGCGCGATCGTGTGGGACGCTGGGCGCGATTGCGTGAATGCTTGAATAACTTGCATGTGCGCGTGTTGGAACCGAGCTGTAGCGGGTTGGTTCAAGAGTTCAAGAACGCAAAACCGCATCGGGTTCGTATGGGCGATATAGAAAAGCCTGACCATGCGCTCACGGCACTGGCGTATGCACTGGACTTTTTAGCGAAGCGACGCGCACCAACCGTACCGCTCCCCCCAACAGAAAACTATCTCCAGCATCAAATCTTGGAATTTTATCAAAAGAGTGTTGTTCCGCTGGATCGGTTGAACGACCGACCAAATCGTCAAGGGCATCGCGTAAGTTATCGTCGGACTTTAGACAAAGTGAGGTGGTCATAATGGCGCGTAGAACGGACTATCCGCGTGGGCGTGTCGATGTGCAGTGCAACGATTGCGGAACCGTCTATGAGTTTTTCAATCACGAGTCGCTTTATATTGAAGGCGAAACTGACAGGTGTCCGTCATGCGGGGGTGTGAACTATAAGCGTGCGTACCGAACGATGCCTGTTATTTCGGTACGCATGAAGCTGCAAGCGGAGATACCGTGGTACTTCAGAGATCGGTTAGATGACCCGAACCGTGAACCGATGACTTATAACGAAGCGCGTGCGCGTGCCGTTGGACACTGGCAAGAAACTGGTGAATATGTCACACCCGAAGATATTATGAAAGAGGTCAACACGAAGTGGACAGGGTTTTATGTTCCTAATAGGAAACCTGCGGAGGATAGTCACTGATGCGGTTTTCTAATTCGTTGGGTGGTGTGAGTGGAGTATCGAGTTCACTCCCGCATGCGTACTCGTTGTTATGGTCCCCTGCGCGTTTTTTTGACTATGCGTATTGGGAACCCGAGAGCGTACAAGAGAATTTAGACCCGCGCTGGCGTTATGTAGAAGACAAGTTGAACGGTGCGCGTTTAAGGCATCTGGAATATCTTAGAGGCGAGTCGTTACGGCTTCGTGCAGCAACAGATATTGATACACTTAGTTCTCTTCTAATTGGTCGCATCGAGTTTCGGTATACGCCTGAGCGGCCAGAGGTGCAAGCTATTTTTGAACGGATTTGGTATGATGATGTTGCTGCGCTAACGACAATTGCTGTACGCGACTATCTGGTTGCTGGGGTCGGCGGGTTAGCACTCACACCGCTGGGAGTTTCTGCATTGCGTCCCGAATTGACAATTGCGTATCCCAACTGGCATCGTTTTGAATGGATTGCACGGTTGGTTATTATTCCTGAACATTATTTGGAGCATGTGTTGGGTAAAAAAGGGTTATCTTTGTATCGAAAGTACCAAGCAGGTCGCACAGCACGGCGTAATCAGGACGAGAAAGAATCTGTGAACGAGTTGCCGTCGGGTTTACCGTGCATAGAGATTTATGACGGGTACAAGCTTTCTTACTATGTGAACGGTCGGCTTGTACAAACACACGAACTGGGCGGGCGTTATAACTATTTTTTGCTGGTAGGTGAGGAACGCACAGTAGATGAAGACTATGTGAACATGGTAAGTAGCGGCATGGCGGCTTCTTATCCGCATTTTACTTCGTTTGCGGAATATATGGGACTGCAACGGATACAAAGCTATCCTGAAGATTGGACAGAGAATGGAATTGAATTGCCGATTGGAATGTTGGAACGGTGCGTGCGGTCGGTCTATCGCGGTTATAATCTCTATGAAGCGCACGAGAAGCTTGTAGAAAGTATTTTGAAAGAAGCGTTGAAAGGACGGTGGGCGTTTTATCGGTTCGATGCGTTTGACACGGAAAGCTTAGCGTTCCAAGAGTTTGAGTCGATTTTCAATGCGATTGGTTATAACTGGGAAGACGCGTTCAAAGGGTCGCCTGTTACTTTTGCAGGCGGTGTCAATCTGCAGGAGCTGCAGATTGGGCTGCGCGAGCTGGAACAGATTATCACTTCTGTCACGGGTGTTTCTCCATACATGTTGGGTGTTGTTGGTGTGACCCGTGTTGCAAGTGAGGTGGTTGCATCGCAGCAGCACACGAATGTCAAGTTGTCCGTGCAACAGGAACGGGTAGCGCAGATGCTGGCACGGTTCGTGCGTGCATATCAGTTCTATTTGGCGTCGCTACCAGAACCGTTCCAACGGGTCTATCTGGAACCGATAGATGTTGATGGTCAGCTACGGTATGTCCGATTGGGTCCTGTGAATCAGAATACGCCGTATCTACCGCTGATTGAAGAGGTGGATTATTTAGATTTCTTCTCGCGCTGCCGAATAGACTTAGCATACACGGGTCAGTTGAGTCTGAATGAGCGTCGACAGAACTATATGCAGGCGGTACAGTTGTTGGCGAGCATGCTGCAGATATTGATGCAAACAGGCTCTATTTATCGGTTAGAACCGATTATTGACAGGCTCTTGAAAGATTTCGGCGTTGACCTGCGTGAAGTAAAACAACCAGCTGCGTCGGCGGGAGTAATGCCTGCTTCTAATGCGTCTATGGGTACTGCAGTGTCTTCGCCGATGGATATGTTGAGCATTCCTACGAGTTTGACGCCTGAAACCGCTACAGGTCAGCATGTTCCGTTGGAAACTGTGCTTCAAATGCTTAATTCGGGTACGATTACGGAAGACGATGCGCTTTCACTGCTCTCACCAGAATCGATTGCGCAGCTGGAACAGATGGTACAAAGCGATACTTTGTAATGGGAGGTTAGCTGATGTTTCAATCGTTCGCGGAATTTTTAGGACAAGTGTCAGAAGCGTCGGAATTGCCAGAGAAGCAAGAAGCGGCTGAACCTGTTGAACCAAATGTGTCGGAAGATGGCGAACAAGATATTGATTGGAGCGCTGCGCTGGAGCAATCGGTCAATGCCGTATGGGGTAACGCTTCTGATACAGAAAGCGTTGTGGAAGAGCTTGACGAATTAGAAGACAGTGAAGATGATGATGATGGTTGGGATGAAGAAGACGAATTGGAATCGAATGAGTCTGAAGAATTTGAAGAAATTGATGAGAGCGACAAATTTGCAAATAAGCTAACCGTTAGCACAGGTGTAGACATTACCGATTCTGAAGCAGATGACACAGAAGGTTTGTGGGATCTGTTGTTGGAATCGTTTGGTGAACCTGTTGAAGAAAAAAAGGAAGAGTCATCAGCAGATACGAGCGAGCTGGAACGGCTAAAGCAGACGGTAGACACGCTGGTTGCTTGGCAATCTGCTGTGCAGGAATATTTGCAGACAAGTATAGAGGCGGAGAATATTCGTACAGTAGCGCAGCAGTTGGCGAGTCTGGGTGTGATTCTACCTGACGAGCAGATCCAAGAGATTGCCCGCACATCGCAGCAGTTGGGTATTCCGCCGTCGGTATTGCTGAAAGCAAAAGCATATGACTACACGATGCAGGCGATGCGTCAGCAGGAACAGGTTCCGTATCCATTTATGGTAAATACGCCTTCTGCACCTTCTGTGCCATCTCCATCGTCTTTGATACCAAATGCGCGTCCGTTCCGTCCTGAAGAACCGCGTACACAACGCACGGGTTTTACAGGGTTTCAGGAGTTCTTGCGACAGATGGGTATATCTGAGTAAGCACGCGATACTTTAACAAATGGGGGGGGGTGAGATCCCCTACGATTTGTAAACTGAGGGGGAAATAAACAATGGCTTGGAACGATACTTACCGTAGCGACTTGCGTACACATCGTCACCATATTCCGCCGCAGCTACCAGAAACGCGCGGAATGTGGGTGCGTGCAACGATACCGCAATACTTTCGGAACGAAATCATCAACGCCGTCACGATTAAAGCGCCGACGCTCGACTATTTCAAACGCTACCACTCGAAAAACTGGCACAACAAAGCGATGCAGTGGCCCAAAGCGTTCCGGGTCGCGACGGATGTCGGGGAAGGTATCTACGAGATCCGGTCGCCGTGGGTAAACTTCACGGACTTGACAAACCAGAAGTCGGGACCCGACCGTACGATTGATTACTACGATGCGTATGGAAACCGCGTGACGGATCCTACGCTGATTCCGAACACTTTCGATTTGGAGCAGGCGCGGTTTCGCAGTGTGGCGTGGTATCCCGGCGCGGTTGCGTACCGTGTCCAGTTCCCGCAGTTCGATGAGGTGCTGGTTGGTACACAGGCGTGGAACGAGCATGTCGAGAAAGTCATCCAGATGGAAATTATGCAGAAATCCCAAGCGATGAATGTGCGCTTGTGGGATCAATCGCGCGAAGCGTATGTGCTGGACTACGACCCTGACTTCACGACGCAAACGACGGCGAACCCGATGAGCTGGGGGAGTATCCCGTACTATATCAACTCCATCGCGTGGTATCGTACTCAGGAAGCGGGCAAGATTTTCTTGCGCCCGATCAATGACGCTTGGGTTCAACAACTGGCTCAGAATATCGCTTCGAACACAGGCTGGACAGCTCTGAAAAGCGCGCTGGAAAGTACGAGTTTCTGGTACGATTCGTCTGCGGATACCGTCACGGTCGATAGCGCGAACATGCGTCAACAGACTGTCGGAAGCGTCAACCGCGGTGTTGCAGATGTTCCTAACAGCGCTCCGTCGAACTGGGGTTCACTGAGCTTCGCGGCACGGCTGCAATACATCAAGAACAACATTCTCAAGAACGGCTGGTGGATGGTTCCTTCGGAGCTGACCATTTTCGTTCAGGGTTCGGGTCGTATTGAGCAGCCGCAGATTGTCTATCCTGTTGCACGGGACGCTTCGGGCAACCCGCTCTATCCTGCGTACAACATTACCGACCGTGTATGGGCGCACCCAGCAGGTGGCGACTTCCGTTTCAACCCGTTGGACTTGGAACGCCTGTATCAGGCTGCGTTCTATAACTATGATGTGACGATGCCGAAACTGGCAGTTATGCACCCCGATACGCGTACCTACATGAACCAGTTGAACATGATTCGCACCTCGCTGCAGCAGACCCGTCGTAAGTTCGGTCCTGCGGATATGGCGTTGGACGGTGAGTTCCGCGACTTGGAAATCTTTGTGGATATGGCTGCACCGAAGAACATCATCTATTTGCTCGGTGTGGACTGCCTCCATGTCGCGTTCAGCGACTACGACGGCATGCTGAACCCGCGTGAGCTGCCGACCCAGACCATGGTCGATACGCTAGTCGCGTGGACAGCTTATAAGTGGATGGTGGACAACATGCGCGTCCACGGTATCTACTGGGGCTTCACCGTGCGTATCTAATGTACTAGCCAACTGAGGTTATGTCTACCAAGTGGAGGAAAGATTGGATGCGTCATCTCACAGTATCTTTCCTCCACTCTTTTTGGGAGAGTTGTGCGATGGCATCGTTAAAAACCGTGCAGTATATCTTTGTGCACACGGCTGCGGATCCGAGACAGAGTGGAAAAGCGGATACAACTGTTGCGGATATTACGCGCTGGCATGTCGCACGCGGCTGGACAACTATCGGCTACCACTATGTGGTACGCCGTGATGGAACTGTAGAAACTGGGCGTTTGGTAACGCAAGAAGGCGCCCATGTGCGCGGGCTAAACCACTGCAGTATTGGCATCTGTCTCAGTGGGAACCACGATCTTGCGCCGATGACAGCAAAACAGCGTGCTGCGCTTCTACAGCTTTTAGAAACGCTCTGTCGGAAATACGGGCTGCCTTCCAATGCGGTGCTAGGTCATAAAGAAGTCAACACGCTTGTCGCTGCCGGACAACTGGATAAAATTTACGCGACCAGTAAAAGTTGCCCTGGCCGCTATGTAGATATGCGTGCAATCCGTCAAGAACTGGCACAGCTGCTCAAGCAGGAGGATAAGAAACAGTGAACGAAATGTTCAATAAGACTAATCTTGAAATCAGCTTTGGTCCTGCGGAGATACCTGAGCTGCTTCAGTTGGGATTGATACTCACACTGTTTGACTTGGTTCTGGCGGTGTTAGTATCGATTTATAATCGTCGTTTTTCCAGCGCGTTGGGCTATCGTGGACTTGTTCAGAAGTTTGGGTTCTATGTTGTGTTTCTGTTCTTGTATGTGTTGGTACGCTGGAAAATCCATGAGAATGCTCTAGTATCGCTAGTGTTTTTCAATGGCGTGCTGCTCTGTGTTATATTGTTCGAACTGGCGTCGATCAAGCGTCATCTGGTACGGTTGGGTATCTCCGAAAAGTACCTGTTCTGGATACCGCAAGACCATCGGTTGCGTGAGTTAGAGGAGCGTGAGCGCGATGCATGAGTTGGTTATGTTGATCATTGGGTTCTTGTTTGGGATTATTGTTGGTATTGTGTTTGTAGTACATCATATTCACCGCGAAATTGCACTGCTTCGCGATTTGTTGGAAGATGAAGTACTTGCTCCGCTACGCAAACACGATGCACCGCGTGCTTACCGTTTGAGAACGGTTATTGAAGCTTCGCTCCGTCGTTTCGAACAGCTGTTATAGTGCGGGAGAGAACAAATGCAGCGGTATGGGCGGGATGTAAGTTATCCGATACTTAGTGCATATACCACCACAGCGGGGAACACAGCGGGACCTCGCGTGGTACGACTTTGGCGCGATCCAAATAGAGATAACTATGTGCGTTTGGCAAACGCAGACCACGAAGCATGGCCGATTAACACCAGTACCGTAATAGATAACGGGATAAGTGAGCCGCACCGTTTTATTATTGCTGGTGTGGATACCGCGCCTGAATATTTTCCCAAATCGTGGTATTTTCCAGAAGATAGCTATTACAAGACGAGCTACAATGTGAGTTGGTGGAACAAGGACTATGGAAACAGTTCACGGCGCGGGTTTATTCGGTTCCGTCCAGTCGTTGTGTCAGAGTTTATAGAGCTCGAAGAAGCCCCCACATCGACTAGTGCATTTGCTGCTACACGCGGGTTTGGACTGGTTCAATATTTTGGTCGGGAAGTTGTTGGGAACGCAGTGCAACCGCTTTACGGTGTCGGTATTGTTGTGATGGCGAGTGTTTCCAATAATCCGTCCGATTACCGAGCGGTCACTTTCAAAAAGTATCTGGTTTTCTTTATTGGGGATCGGTGTGTATGGCACTACGAGTTTGGTGCCCCGACACAAATTGCGCACGCGACGAAAATAGGAGATGTTTGGGTGCCTGCTGCTGGTGCGGATTGGATAGCAATGCGTGCGGGTAGCAGTGCGAACTCGGAAACGAACCAGCCGATTAATATTGGCGTTTTTGTTTACAGCTCGGACGACGATATTACTGAAAATGCAAGAACGGATTTGTCAGGTGTACTGTCTGACGCTGGGCATATTGATATGACGGACACTAAAATTGATTTGTATACAGAGCATACGATTGCACGGGTACATATTGATTTGATAGGTGAGAACCAGACACCGTCGGGGGGGACGACGCAAGCGAATAGAACAGGGACAGGAAACCGTCGGTGGTTTGTTCCGTCGATTACAACGGGTGGGGATCCGTCGGATTCCATTGGAAGATGGCCGGGTTGGGATTACTGGGCGTTTCATGCATTTTTGCTTGGTGTGCAGTCGCCGTTGCGTGAGTTTACGATGTCGATTCCGTTAGATGTATCGAACCCACCAAGCACACCGTATCAGGTGCGTGTGCGGACATTTCATCAGGCGGATCGTCCACTGAGTGCGCCGAGTTATTTCACGGCGTTTCGTGGGACAAATAATGCAACGCTTTATCCCGACTCGCCGCAGAATGCAACAGTTTATACGCCTGTTGCTGCGCCGCACCCTTATAACTGCTGCGGTTGGTATCGTCCGTGGGACGATGCGACTTCTACGGAACCGCAACATCGCTACTGGTGGGTTGACCATAAGATTATTCATGGTGTCATCTGATGCTACTGGAGCGAACGGAATATGTGGTCATAGCGACGCTGCAGCCAGCAATCACGCTGGAGTGGGTTTCTACAAGTTCCGATACATTTGGGACTTCTGCAGTGTTTCGCTGGCGCACACGCGATATCAGCACGGGACATATCGTTATCCAGATTCTGCGCGGGAACACAGTCGTTTACACTTTTCCTAATAGGACACCGAACACGGATTGGGTAGAAGAGACATGGGTACGCGTTCCGCCGCGTGGAAGCTTCACAATTTATGCTTACTGGTCTGGAGACCCGACCATCAATGCATCGCTTACGGGCAGCATTGTTGCCAATCCGATGCTAAGCGCAATCTGGTATGTAAACAATGCTCCCGCAGGAACAGATATTACTGTGGAACGGGGAACATTCGTATTTGCACGATTGACCTTGCATGGGTCTGACCAGCCCTTGTTTTGGATTGCATCGGGTGTCGCGGTCTTGTATAATCCTCCATCGCCACCGGGCTATTGGGACAACTACATACTGGATATACCTGTCAATACGACAATATTGGGAACTTACGATTTTACAGCAATTTTGGAGAATATCGCACGCTATTTGCGGATGGTGGTTGTCGCAGACACCTCAAATGCGCAAGTAGAAGTAGAGTGGTCGGGTGGAAATGTATTTCGGTACGGTCAGTTAGCGCAGGCGCGTTGGCGTACGCGGGACACTGATATTAGCGAACAAGTTGAGCTTTTTTATATTCACAACGGTACGCGCCATGTGTTGGGAACTGTAGCACCCAGTACGACTTGGCAACCGTTTTCTTGGAGTGTTATTCCACCGCGTGGAAGCTTAGTCATGGGCGCGAAACTGCTGATTGCTGACCGTGAAGCCGTTGTTGCTGGAACCATTGCGCCCGATGTCGAGTTCAATGTGCGGTTGACCAGTTCGTCCAGTTTCTTTTTGTCTGATCCTACAGCGCAGTTCGTGTTCAATATCAGCGTTAATCAATCGGAACATCCAATACGCGTTTATCGGAATGGCACGCTGATTCAATCGTTTACGCCGAGCGGTGCGTGGTGGGATAGCCAATTGTTTACTTGGTCGGATCGTCCATCAGCTGTTGGTATTTATGTTTATCGGTTTGTTTTAGAAAACGAGAACCGCGAGTTTAGCTTCACAACGCAAGTGCTGGGTGATTCTGTTTTGTCTCCCAGTGTAGAAATTGAGTGGGTGGGCGCAAACACAGCAGTATTTGGGGATTATTTGTATTATCGTGTTCGCGTCACGAATTCTGTATCGTCTGCGCAAGTTTACTATGTACGCGGGAGTACGGAGCTGTTGCTCCAAACAGTTCCCAACGATGGAAACTGGCACACTTATCCGTTTCGTGTGCGTCCGCCGCGCGGGACATTCGCGCTCTACGCGCGTGTCACTGCGCACAATCTATTAGAGATTATAGAAGGCACAGCGCAAGCGCAACCGCGTCTGCGCGTGGAACCGCAGTTTCCTCTCTATATGCCTGAGAACATACCGTTCCGACCAGAGTTTCTTATTTTTGTTCATGGGAGCGATCGTGATGTGCTTATTTATGAAAATGGCGCACTTTTGGAACGATTGACGCCGCCTAATGATGGGTATTGGTATAATAGCAGTTATTCGTGGTATTACATAGATCGTGTCGGTACTGCAGAGCGTCCCATTATTTACGAGTTCTATTTAGAAAACGAACGGGACGCTAATAATCAACCGATTATGGTGCGTGTGGTTGTCAATTTTTATAGGGAGCGTCAGAGCGATGCGCTACTGCTGGAACGCACAGAATTTGTTGCGTTATCTGCATCTGAAGAGCCACCTGAGCCGTCTGAGGATAGCTATGTCCGTTTGTTCTTCGTGTATAAGTTGTATGGTACAGCGGTATACTTTCATGTGATGGGTTATTCTGCGGTTGCAAGTTATCATCGGCGTACAGGCGCATCGTTTTTGATAAGTGATACGCGCAGGATGCCTGCACGAAGGTATCTTGTCATTGAGACAGGAGGAAGTCGCGAATGAACTTTTATCGCTGGCGCATATTGACGGGTCCGATTCTGTTCGGTTTACAGGCTGTTTTTATATTGCGTGGATTGCGGATTGACCATACGCTGTTCACTGGCGGGGCAATCCCTGTACCGTTATTTCGTGGTGTGCGTCCTGTTTATGTCGCTGTTGATTCTGCGCTTCCTGCAGGTTATGATATTCAATACGATTACGACGCAGGCACGCTAACACTCTATCGGTGGAATGGAACGGATTGGGTTCCTGCTAATTCTATAACGGATACACTCAATTTGCGCGTGTTGTTTATTTACGAGACAATGCGTGCTTCGTAGACTGCTATGACACTTACAGAACTGCGCAATATGGTACTTTGGCGGACACGGTCTGTGCTTCCTGAAATCACAGACTGGAACACGCTGCTACGCTTTATGCGGACAGGCGGGAACCCTGCTTTGCAGTCGTGGGAAGTCGGACTGGATCAAGACATGTTTGAAGAGCACGCGAAACTTGCACTGACCCGATATGGTGAATTGACGAAGCTGTTCCGTTCAGAGCTCGAAGTGCAATGGTCGCCGACTGCATTAGATATTGAGTATCGCCCGCTTGGGATTGTAGAACCTATCACGGTCTATTGGCGTCCCGATACGAATAGCGATTATCAGATTGTCCAGAAAGTGTTTGAGCCGCCTGCACGGAAAAAAGCGTCGTTAGAACGCGGTCGTCCGCGTATCTGGTGGTTGATGGGACAGCGTATCACACTCCATCCGATTCCGCACCCGAACGAGTATGTTCTTATTGATGCTGTGCTAGAACCGTACTGGACAGAAACGACGCAAGAGATTATTGGGGTAGATCCGTCCGATTTTCCGATGGTTGCGCAGTGGATTGCCAGCTACTACATAGAGTGGCAGAACATCCAGCTCGCGGTTGCGTGGCGTCAAGAAGCAGAGAATATGTTCATGCGACGCGGGATGCAGCACGCTTGGTACATACATAACCGTCGGCGCGGGGTGAGGTGGCACAGACGATGATGAGCTTAGCTGAACTCCGCAACGAACTGCAAATGATTATCCGTTATGAATCCGTATTCCGTACCATTTCTAACACGGAGTTGAACCGCTACATCAATCGTGCGTATCAGGAGCTGGCTTACTACAGCTACGCGCTGGCGACACTGACAAACTATTCGTTAGCGAGCACTGCGGGCGGCTATCCGCACCAAATACGGAGAACCGCGAACGGATTGACAACGCTCGTTGTGGATTTTCAGCCTGTGGGTTTGATTGCACCGTTTCATATGATGTGGCATCGCGATACCGTGCGGGTCTCACTGCGTCCTGCGGTTTATATTCGTCCGGAGGTGCTTTTGGAAAACGCGGATCAGCAGCGACGCGCACCAACACCGATTGACGAATATCCCGCACCGATACCCACAGCACGGATACTTCCGCAGCATAAGCTTGTCCAAGAGGAAAATGCTTATCCGTTTGAATTTGTTTTCCATAACGGGTTGTGCCTCTTGCGTCCTGCGCCGACCGTTACTGCGCAACCGGGTCAACTCTGGATTTACGGCGCGTATGTCCCTATGTCGGCAACATCTGATGTAAACCCGCCGTTCACGGTATTGACAAACGATACTGATGTCTGTCGTTTGCCCGCGCCGATTGCGAATCATATCCCCGATGTTGCGTTTTATTACTATGCGCGTGCGATTACGGACTTGTTGCCGATTGCGCTCCAGCGGTATAATCTTGCGCGTGAGATTGCGCTTGCATTTCGTGACCAAATGAGCAATACGATGCTCAGTGGTCTTCCTGCAGAACTCGAAACAGGTCAACCGACTATGCAGCGGAACAGTAAGAAGCGATAACGATGCAAAACCAACTGCAGAACCAGCAGCAACGGCGTCGTTCGGAATGGTTTCCCATCGCGATTGAAGGCATGCGTGGGGAACCGAGCGTGGTCAACCCTGCGGAAACAAGCGCTTGGTACATCCGCGATTGCGAACTTTACTACGGAAAGTTGCGTCCACGCTTAGAAGATAAGTATTCGCTTCCGCAAGCAGTTGATTCAGACTCGCCAGAGTTTGTTCACGGCGTCTATTGGATTCCGCACCCGATAGATTATCCGCTACTACGCGCTTGGCTCTATGATAACAACGGTTCACTTATCGGCTCTAAAGGACTCTTTTACACGCCCCATATGACTGCGGGATATTTCTTGCTCAACAAAAACAAGCATCTCGTGGTTCGTTTCATGGGGTACTTGACACAGAGCGTAAGCGATAGTGCAACGGGTGAATGGACAGCGACTGACCCGACCGAGTTCTATTCATGGATGAAAACAGGTTTTTTACAGATTGTTGACGGCGATATTGATAACGGGTATCGCTGCGAAATCATAGAGTATAAGGATGGACAGATCGATGAGAATCGACTATTCAGGTTCGAAGTGGTACGACGCGGTGCTAAAGGCACGATACCGAAATCGTTCCCACAAAATGCACGGGTCTATTCTTGTTTCTTCGCGTCCTACTTACCTGCACCAGAAATTCTATCGGTATCTTCAGATGGTGAGAAATATGCGGAGATAAGCAGCACGCCGATAACGGACTTTGCACCATCGGTGTCGGATGTTAATGCAGGTTGGGATCGTCCCGTGTTTGTTGCACCGACAATCAGCGTACAAAACCAACCCGATTTTGCATTTCCTCCCGCTGCTGGTGCGACTCCGTTCTTTGGGCGGCATCTCATGCACGGAATCGCTATCCACGGGAAAACGGATACCAGTCTCTCAGAATGGTGCTATGCGAAGTTTCCGCCACGACTTGACCATGACGACGATAACAACTACTATAACACTACGGATGCTGACCGCAAATACAAGAACCGCTTATTGAACAACTGGGATGTCTATGACAGCGATGGATATGCATATTGGCGGTCGTTATGGGTTTATCGGAGCGTCGATGATTATTCCCAGTGGAACAGCGTTCGCGATCGCTACTGGATTTACTGGTATGTCGAGGACAGCAAGTACATCCCGCAAGTAGAGATGCTGACCGCTAATTTTGCAGGACGCGCAGGGTTCGGCATTTTTATCATGTATCCCCCCGACGCGGATTACTATCAGTTTGTGTATCGCGTGCTGAAGCATCCGTTCAAAAGTGCTGCGGATGCAAACAACTATGCGCGTTGGAACTTAAGTAGTGGCGTAATGGTTTTTCCGCGTGTGGTCGTGTTTGGGATACCGCCCGAACTAGAAAACGACCCGAAATCGATTCTCCGTTTTGCCGTCTATCATGGGACAAGCATACCGTCCGATTTCTTGACCACGATTGCTGCTCAAGAGAATACGCAACCCAATTATGCAAAACCGCAAATTACACCGACAAAATCGTATCTTCAACACCGATTGACCGGGACACGCACTGAACTGATGTGGAGCTACGAAGCGGTACGGTTCCGTAAATACCATAAGAAAATGGGCGAACTTCGCGCTGCCAATGTCTGGCATAGCTTGGCAGAGTTCAAGAATGTCACGGTCGAGCTGAAATCGATTGCGGATGTGTATGCGTTTGCGATACAGGCGTTTTTGAGCGGGACAACACGGGAAGAGGGGAGTGCTTTAATCGAACCTGTTCACGGACGCGCTTACGCAAACGGTGATGTTGTGACCCATAACGGGATCATGGTGCTCTGGGACAATGTGGACAGCATGCCACAACGGTTCTGGGAGTTCCCCGCAAAGTATTTAGCAGCAACGGATAACCGTCAAGTCTGTGTGTTCTCACCGCGTTATAGCGGGAGTGTGCGTGGTCGTATCCGCGCTTATAGCGCGATACTTTGGCGCGGCGCGGCAGCGTCCCGTGCGGCTAATGTGTATGTGCATACATTTGCTGAAGACTGGAACAGTCCGCGCGTGCATATTCGAATCCCGTTCGCGATTGAAGAAAACGATATTCTTGTGCTTTACGAAATGACAGGCACACCACGCGCGGTCGGAGTGCATACATTCACGAATACAGCACCAGCGGGTACTGAAATCGAGATTGACGATACCGACGCGCAACATGATTTCCCGTTTGTTTGGGCAACAGAACCGCTCCCTTACGGACCCGCAGTCTCTTATGAAAATCGATTACTGGTGCTGGATCAATCCGTATGGTGCAGTGCAATTTCGGACTATCCGCAGTTCACAGCGTACCCGCGTCAGAAAGGGGACGGTATCCGCGTACTCTTGAGTTCTCCTGTAGACCGTTTAGTTCTTCTGGAGAACCAAGCGGTCGCGCTCGGCGCACGCGGGGGATACCGTATCGTACTGGGTGAACTGCTCGGAGATGCGATTCCGTTCCCCGTATCAGTCACCAGCGATGTCCCGCTCACACAGTTTGCACGCCTGCAAGACCATAACAGCTACGCAACACGGCGCGGACTTGTCTATAACGACAAGATTGTCTATCTACTCCCTGAAGATTGGATCGATGCGTCCGATTTGTCGTCCGCATATGTCGTGCAATCCCCATACGGCCCTATACTGGTACGCGCATACAAAACGGGTACAAACAACTTCGTGCGTATCAGTGTTCCTGCAGTTGCTACAGACGGTTATGTAGAATACTGGGTCGATGCACCGACAGAGACAGCTTCCATTGTCGATGTGCAGTGGTATAACGGATTGCGTTTGTTTTTCAATGAACCGAAGGTTATTGACGGGCGTCGCTACTATGCAATTAGTGTTGCTTTGGGGGAGCAGCGTGTACGGAACGCTTATTACGAAACAGGCGCACTTCGTATCCCGCAAGGATTGCGCCCGCGCATGGTTGAACTCTACGGACGGTTCAATTCGTCAGAACCGATTACGATGCGCTATTACGAACAGCGCATGCCGCATGCGGAGCCGACGGTCTATGATGAGATTGTCATCACGGAACCGTTTCAAGCGTACCCGTTCGACCTGTCGCGGTGGGAACGCAAACTTATGCAGCTCCATATGCGGTTCCTATTAGGAAAAGGGAGCGAGTTGGAAAGCGGAAGTGTTCGTATCGTGGGCGAGGTGGAACCATGAGCGAGCAAGATAGCGTATTGCTGCTGCGGCGGATAGAGCAAGCGATTTATGGACTTGAGAAACGCATTGCGAGCTTGAATATAGTTGCGCCGTCGACACAACCAACGGAACTGCCTATCGTGCAGTTCCCGTCCATGATGAGTGTGGAGATAGAAGGCGGGACAGTTAACGCGGTTCTTGAAGAGCAGCCGATACGGACGGAGACTGTATTGACACAGCAATTGTCAATCTACCCCGTCGATATCAATTTGGGTGGTGCAGGTACAGCAACGATAATCACCGCGCCTGCCGATGCATCGTATGCTATCTACGGAATCACACTTACAAACAATGGTGCTGATGTTGCTCGTTTTCGTCTTGAGAGCAGCGATGGTATACCGATTGTCTATACGGGTTTTGTGAACCTTGCGGTGGGGTCAACATGGTCTGTGCAGCATATCTATCCGTTCCTTGTGGTTCCTGCGAGTGCGTCGTTGATGGTTCAAGCAGCAGATGCAGTGGAGCTGGGCGGGTGCGTTCTGTACCAAGCGATACTTTAATGTGGGGTTATCCCATTATTACTCTTTCCGAAAATGGAACAAGAGCGCTTGTTGGGAATGTTGATGCAGCGTCAGCAGGCGGCAGACTTGCTCGGGCGCATTCATCCGACACTGGGAATGTGGGGGTTGTTGGATCCGAAAGTTTCCAGCGGTATGAACGCTATAGCAGCGAATGTAGGGGGATGGGCGTTGGGGCGTTTGGGGCTCCAGAAAGCGTTGGGTGCGTTTGCTGGTCCTGTGGGTGGGTTATTGATTGGTGCTGGGATTGACGCGCTAGCTCGTCTGGCGCGTCGTCCCGGTCCGCGTGGAGACTCGCAAAGCATTTACAGGTCGTATGAAGAGGGCAAGCATAATATCCAAAACGCGCGTATTAATCAAGCAGCGACCGTTGCTGCAAATACTCCGCGTGAAATGTTGAGTGCTGCACGGAACACAGGGAACCGTCAAGCGGGCGCAGCGGTTGCGCAAGCGATTGCACCTGAATTGTTGCGGAGCTCACAACAAATATTTCAAGGAATGCTGGAAGCTGCTGTTCAGTATGATTTGAACCGACAGAAGATGGCGCTGGAGACGATGATGAACGAGAAACAGCTGGCACAGCAGCGCGAATTAGCTTACGCGGAACTCAAAGCCCAGCGTGATGCGGCACGACAGCAGCGCATGCTGGCGCTACTACCCGCACTTTCGCAAATGGTTATGGGGAACAAGAATACTGCATAACGGAGGAGATTATGCCGCGCACACGGAACGATAATGAAACGCTTGTAGAACACATGCGCGAGATTACGAACGGGACACGCGCTGCGCAGACCGTCACTGTAGATGCGGAGCCGTCTACAACAGCACACGATGACCGTATTGACCGTATCGAACAGCTGGTGCTGACGCTTCGGAAAGATGTTGACGAACTGCGCTATCTGTTCGCGCGAATGAACAACGCATTTATGAATGGAGAATTGCAAGGGTACGCTTTACAGCGTGTGAACGACCTTGATCAGCGTGTTCGGTACATTGAATCGTATCTGCGATACATCACGACGGGTAGTCCTGAATAATCATGGAACCGCAAGTCTATCTGCAAGCTGGTGCGACGGGTCAAGCCAATAACGCTATGATAGACCAGTCGCTCATGGTGAGCGTGCCGATGGAAATGACCGGCATGCCTGCACCGATTGACATTCCAGAAGAAGAGCTGCAGAAGACGCTAGACTATATAGCGCAGCAGGAGCGAGCATTATTAGAGCAGCTCCGTCGCGACCCAAACTACCAAGAAGCGGAACAGTCGCTCCAGTTTGCACTGGATACCGTGCGTCAGCGGGAACATCAGCTGATTCGTGCGCTCGGTCAACCACCCAATTGGAAAGAGTATATGTTGCCCGTGCTGGCAAGCGCTTACCTGCTCAAAGACGATCCCGAAATGCTTGGGATGGTACTCGGTGCATCCGTGCTGGGCTATGAGCAGTGGCGTCGTTCCCATAAAGATCGTTATATGCAAGCGCTGCTACGGTTGCAATCGGAGAAGTTGCGCGTGCTGGACGCGAAACGCTTGCTAGAAAACCAAAACTTGAGCCGTGTGCGGCATATGCTTTCGCAAGCGCGTATGCTTTTTAATAATCTCTCCCAGCGCCAGATGCGCGATTTAAGCATTCGATTGCGTCAGCAGTCCCAAGAGCGCATGATGCAACTGCGTGAAGAACGCGAGCAGCATCGTCGCGTAGCGCATGCAACACGGTTCTATTGGTCAACTTTCAAGTATATGGAAGACCTGATACGCGAGTATCCTGCACAGCGTGAAGAGATTTATCGGCAGTTCGAACCCATCCTGGATCAATATGCGACAGTCGCAGGGATTGAACCGATTCATGCAAATCTTGGTGCGGTTTTTAAGACCGCAAGTGTTTCGGAGATGATGCGTGCGACCCGCTGGCTCCGCGCAACGACGCAGCTTCAAGCATTTCGTCAGAACCCTGCAGGAATGCGCGGCGCGATGATTGGTGCTTATGGGAACACAGAGGGTTTTCTCGCTGCACTGGCACGCGGCGATTTTCGTAGCGCTGCGAGAACCGCACGTGATATTCAAACCGTGCTGGATACACTGGATACCGTTGCTTCGCAGATCGTTTTCATTCCCGATACCCCTGCTGGACGCAGTCGTCTCATCGGCTATGCTCGCATGCTTGGTAGCAACCGACAAGACTTGGAGAGCTTACCGCATAACACTTTGATCGATCATGTAGATGAGTTGATTAATCGGTTGCGCGAAACGATGTTCACAAATGTTTCTGTATCGAACGCGAACGATTTATCGGAATCGATGCAGCAGGCGTTGATGCAAGCGACGGGACTTTCAGGGAACAGTCTAGATGAAGCGATACAAAAAGCGATTGAAAACAATGTGCGTGCGATTCAGTCGATTTATGAAGCTGCAGGTGGTACAACAAGTGCATCAGTGGATACGAACGGTTCTCAATCGCCGCAAGCTACAGAACCAGCAACGGGTGCTACTGCGCAATTCTATATGCTTTATCAAAACGAAGGGCTTGTCAACTATCCTGGTGCTTCTTATCGGGAAGTCTCTTCGCGACGGTTAGTACACCCGTATACAGTTTATGCAGCTCCGTATGTGCGGGATGACCCAAACGCGCCGCAAGAGGTACGCGCACGCGCACAAGCGATTGCAAGTACCGATAATCTTACCGTGCGCGGCAGCGATGGGAATCTCTATCCGTTGATTCTCAAAGCAAATCTTGGCAGTGATAACATGCCGAACCATGCAGGGTTTATCAATGTTGCGCGTCATGCGGGTTCGAACCAGCTTGTGCCGGTATTAGTTATCCGAGCGCAGCCGGTATCGTTGCAGAGCGGTGTGACGATAGACGCGCGTGCTGCGATAAGTGCTGCGCAGCGTCCCGCTGCGGACGGATTACGCAATCCGCAGATACGATACCCATATGCACTGGATCTTGCATGGTGGGAAGACCCACAGCAACAGGGACAGTTCATCCCGCAACTGGTCATTTCGCGTCGGGTTCCTGTTGGGAACAACGATGGTGTACGCGTGAGTATCATCACGATCCCGTTAGCAGGAACCCAATGGGGTACGCTGGTTCATAGTTCGCAATTGGAGCAGCTACAGCTCAAGGTAGACTCTACAGCGACGGGTCCCGCGCGAGACAGTGTCTCGCAGTTCTTAGCGTTTTTAGACAAAGTCAACAGTTTGCGGGAACAGTATAATAACCCGCAGGTACGACAGCAATTGATACGCGAGTTTCAGCAACTTGGTATCCATAAGCAAGCAGTAATTCTCTGGACAGAGACATAATAAGGTGAGAATATGTTGAAGTTTCCAAATAATAGCGGTCAACCACAAATATCGGTTCCTGCGCTAACTGTGTTGGGTGGAGAGACGGGTATTCCGACAGAGATACCGATTACTGCCGCAGTACCAACACGACTTACTGGACTAGAGCGCATGCAGGAACACTATAACAACTTGTTGCGCGAGATTCGGCTCGGAAACTTGAGCTTGTCGGATCCCGTAGCAATACCACAAGTTGCAGCACGGGTCTCTCAACAAGTGCATCAGATGCCGATGATTCTAAGTGAGTTATCCACACTCCCCGATTTTTCGGTTCTTCCGCAAAGCTTGACAGATACTTATCGTTTAGCAGAAGATACGCGTCGAGAAACGGGATTGGTTTATGCGCAAGAAGTACTAGAATCGTTGGCACGACGCGGCGTAACCGATGTTCCTGATAAGACCGCTGCAGAAATTTATCAGATGATCAATGGGCGTCCATTGGAGCCGTCAATGTTGTCGGAGTATAAGGCGCTTCTCAATCAGAGTTTGAGACAGATTGCTGTGCAGAAGCGCGATATGCCAAGCGGTGGTGAACGCGCTCGACTTGCAAAATCCGTCGTGCAGTTCTATGCGGGTCTATCGCGTCTTTCAATCGGTGGTACATTAGCAGACACGGAACGCGCTGCGATTCAAGACACATTGCAAGGAGTGCGTGCATTGAAGCAGTGGGTGCAAGGACGCGATTTAGTTTTCACGCGCGATTTGAACCGCGCTATTCGGGAAGCGGGGCACGGAGTAGAAGTTCTCAAGAACATTTTCGGGTTTGGAACGGGGGAGCCGCTCGCAGGAGCAATCTACGGGCATCGCATGCTCCGCTATTTAAACGGTCTAGAAAGTGCACTTCAAAAATCGTTGAACAATACTGAAGAGCGAACCGTTGCTGCAGCGCAAGCGTTGGCAATTACCCCGGGTCCCATTGGGAACGATATTCAAGGCAGTGTTCCAACTAACACACTCAGTCGTGCTGCACGACGCACAGCTATCGGATACTTGCGGTTCTTACCGTTTTTACAAACTGCGCTGGAAAATGTAGATCAAGCACCAGCTGCAATTAAGCAGTTCCTGATACGACAACCGAACGGTCAATATCGGTTGCCGACATTGCTAGAATATGCGCAGACGCTGAACCAAGCACGCAATAGTTTTGCACAGTATGTGAAACAGTTGGTTCCACAGTTAAAGGTCGAAGTCTCTCTTATTCGTGACGCCGCGCGGCGAGTACCGAACAATACATTTTGGCAGCAATTCACAACGCAAGCAGCGACTGGCGGAGAACTGGAACGCACGCTAGATATTATTGATGACGCGCTCAATCAGTTAGAGCAGGATCCGACTGATGAGCAGGCGTTTATTACGCTGTACCGTTATATGGAGCCGTTTCTGCAAGGTGCAGAGATGCGTGCAGGGGCGGAGCGGCGCTGGCTCCAGTGGCTTACCCCGTATATCGGTGCAACATTGCAAGCAGCAGCAAACTTGCTGGATGTCGGACTAGAGCGTATCGGTACGGGTCTCGGCAATATCTCTGGACGCGGGCGTACCGCGCCTGCAATGCTTCAATTAGGACAGGCGCTGCCGGAAGATCAAGCAAAGCGTATTCATCAAGCATTCGGGCAAGCAGTGTTTTATAAGACGCTTTTGGATCAAGCGGCGCCTATTTATCCGAACCCGATAGACCGTGCTGTGGCTGAGCTGGGGATGGATCCGCGTATTCCGCGCAACGCAGCGCGTATCTATTTCGCACTAACGGTTCCTGGCGCGATTTGGGATATCGCCAGCAGTCTGGGTGGACATCGTGCGGATGAGCCGTCAGTGGTTATGACGGGACTTGGTGCAGCAAGTGATACTTTGGTCATGTCGCCGTCCAACGCGTTGGGTATTGCACTTTACCCGTGGTTGCACCGTGCGGGTCTTGCTGCGCACTCTCCGCTGGGTCAGTACCAAGCAACGGATGTGTATCCTGTGCAGCGTCTCACAATGGCGGCGCATCCGTCGCTTGCGAACTTTTTAGCGTGGAGTATGGCGAACCCGACCCAATCGCTCATGACGCTTGTTAGCGCAGCTGCTG